>Ga0209013_10000013_pt1 | contig 126804 bp, 113 predicted proteins | sample Cruoilmetagenom2_FD_187291 | JGI IMG/M metagenome (GOLD analysis project Ga0209013, IMG submission 187291) | Oil polluted marine microbial communities from Coal Oil Point, Santa Barbara, California, USA - Sample 2 (SPAdes) (version 2) | ecosystem: Environmental > Aquatic > Marine > Oil seeps ... | reverse complement strand
TAGGGTCCGCGGCACGAAGCACCCGTAGCTCAGCTGGATAGAGCGCTGCCCTCCGAAGGCAGAGGTCACAGGTTCGAATCCTGTCGGGTGCGCCAAAAATCCGCAGTTCGATTATAAGTCTAATCAAACATGCGGAGACCGCCGGGTCGCACTCAGGGTGCCACCCACTATACCGGTTCGGCCGCCTTCGTGTCCTTGTCATAGGCCACGTAAACGATGACGGGAATGCCGAGATCGCCGAGCTGGCTCTCAATAAGCGGCTCGACTTCGTCCCAATCCAGCCCCCCCACGCCGGTCGCGAGTTTGGGCAGCGCCACCGAAGAGATCTTTTCCTGCTCAATGATGGTGCGAAGCTCTTTCAGCGCGTGATTGACATTGTGCGCGGTCGCTTTTCCGGGATGCGCCTTGTTGTCGGGCGCGGGCTCTTGCGTCATCAGGTTGATGACCACCCGCTCGGGTCCGGCCCAAAGCCAAGCATGTCCCGGCTTCGGGTTGTCCTGATGACAGAAATGGCGAAAGTCCTTGGCCATGGCCGGGTGCCGCTCGCGCAGAGCCAGGGCAAGCCCTTGGTTGAAATGGTCATGAGGAGCAACACCATGGGCAATGGCCTTGGCGTCGCTCAGAAGGATGTCGCCACGAACTTTCGTAATCAATTTAGCACCTCATAGTATGGGGAGACAGGGCGGAAAGCCTGAATTAGCCATGATACGAGGCGCCGGAACATTCCCGCCTTGCGCCGGATCAAAACGCGACCGTGGTCCTTAGCCCAATGAGGAAGGCATCGCCGACATCCTGCGCCGGGCCGTCTGGATCGGTGGTATTGTAGCTAGGATCGACTATGTACTTAAGGTCGGGTTGAATGATCCACCATCTTCCAAGCGTTGCGGTGTAATTGAGTTCGAACACGGTGCTGCCGCGTCGGATTTCGTTACGGTAGCCGAAGAGACGCTGTGTCGAGCGAACCATCTGAGCTTCTCTTTACGCCTATCGGGTCCTGGCCAGAAGACTCGCGAAAAACTCATCCCTACTGTTCTCAAGCTTCAGAGCCGCTTGGATTCGGCAAATAACTACCACTATGCCAAATTTGATTGCAGGCTACCGTTTGTGGCTCGGAACCGCCGAACACGCTATAAAGAGGCGGGTCACGCCTAGCCGGCCAACGTCCGCAAACTCCTAACCTAAGAAGAGAGCCGCGAACGCGATGTGGCAGGGCGTGCTTCAAGCTGCACTTGGACTTGTGGTCTTGCTGGGGCTCGCGTGGGCCGTCAGTGAGAACCGTCGCGCGATTTCCGTCCGCGTGGTTGCGAGCGCCATGGCGCTGCAGATCGTGCTTGCGGTGCTCCTCCTCCGCGTGCCTCCCATCACCGTGGCCCTGTCCTGGCTCAACAGGGCGGTCGAGGCGCTGCGTCAGGCGACGCTCGCCGGGACGTCCTTCGTGTTCGGCTATCTCGGCGGCGGACCGGCACCGTTCGAGCCCACAGCGCCGCAGAATGTCTTCATTCTCGCCACCCAGGGACTGCCGCTCATCCTGATCGTCAGCGCCCTGAGCGCGTTGCTGTTCTATTGGCGGATCTTGCCGAAGATGGTGCAAGGCTTCGCCTGGCTCCTTGAGAGGACGATCGGGATCGGCGGCGCGGTGGGTGTCGCCTCGTCCGCCAATATCTTTGTCGGCATGATCGAAGCGCCCCTGCTGATCCGCCCTTATCTGCGCGACATGACCCGCGCGAGCCTGTTTCTGGTGATGACGGTCGGTATGGCGACCATTGCGGGCAACATGTTCGTGCTCTATGCGACGATTCTGTCGCCGGTTCTGACCGACGCCGCGGGTACGTTGATGGTCGCCTCGATGATCAGCGCGCCGGCCTCCGTTGCCATCGCCGCGCTCATGGTGCCTGGCGACTACACGGGCGACGCGGTGGAGCAACGCGGGCCGGACGAGGATGCCACCAGCGCGGCCGAGGCCATCGTCAACGGCACGCTCAACGGAGTCCGGGTCGTGGTTGCCGTGGCGGTGTTGCTGATCGTGGCCATCGCGCTCGTGGACCTCACGAACCAGGTCCTTGGTCTGTTGCCCGAGGTTGGTGGTTTCGGGCTGAGCCTGCAGCGCATGCTGGGCTGGCTTTTGGCGCCGGTCGCATGGCTCATTGGCATTCCCTGGGCCGAGGCGGGACTCGCAGGCGAACTGATGGGCACCAAGGTCGTGCTGAACGAACTCGTTGCCTATCTGTCGATGGCCGAACTCCCCGAGGGCGCTTTATCGCCCCGCAGCGACAAGATCCTGACCTATGCGCTGTGCGGCTTCGCAAATCTCGGCAGCCTTGGCATCTTGCTGGGCGGTCTTGCGACCATGGTCCCGGAGCGGCGCGCGGAGATCGTGGCCTTGGGTCCCAAGGCGCTGATCGCCGGCATCATCGCCTGCTTCATGACCGGAGCGGTTGCGGGGATTCTGGCCTAGAAGCCGGGCCCAGGGGTCTTGTCCGGGAACGCATTGACGAGCGGAGAAAGCTCCCGCGCGGTGTCCCAATCGCCGCCGCTTGGCGTCAGCCCGAGCCGCACGACCACAAGGTCTTTCGAGGGGATCATCGCCACCACCTGCCGCTGATGACCGAGCATATAGTAGGTGTCGGCCGGCATCGGCGGTTCGCCCAAGCCCGGCGAGGAGGTGAGCTTCAGCCAGACCTGTGCGCCATACTCGTCGTCCGGCGATTGGGGCGTAGGCTCCGTTGTGTAGGCAACCCAGCCTTCGGGAAGAAGCTGCTCCCCGCGCCACTTGCCGTCATGCAGGAACAGCAGCCCAAGCCGCGCCCAGTCCCGTGCCGAGGCATAAAGAAACGCCCCGCCCATCAGCGTGCCGGATGCATCCGGTGGCAGCAGCGCCGTCCGCATGCCGAGCGGTGCGAAGAGGCGTACGCGTGGAAAGCGAAGATAGTCGCGCTCGTCATCGAACGTCTCGCGCAGAACGCCGGATAAGATCGCGGTGGATCCGCTTGAGTACGACCAATGGGTCCCAGGTTCATGGTCCAGCGGCTGCGACGCGGCGAACTTTGCCGTATTGCCCCGAACGAATATCATCTGCGAAAGGTCGGACAGATTGTCGTCCGCGTCCTCGTCGAAGGCAAGGCCCGACGTCATGCGCATCAGCTCGTTCAGCGTGATAGCGCCGCGCGGGGCCTCCGGCTCTTGCCATTGCGGCATGAGGCGCGTGTCGTCCAGCGCAAGGGTGCCGTCCTCAACCCGCAATCCGACAAGCGCGTTGGTGGCCGTCTTGCTCATCGACCAGCCCACGAGCGGCATGGTGGCATCGAAGCCAGGTGCATAGCGCTCGGCTACGATGCGGCCGCCTTGAACCACCACGAGCGCGCGCGTGCCCCGGGCATGCGAAGGGTGCCGTTCGGCGAAGATCGCATCGACCGCACGCGAGGCCATCGGGCCGTCCACGCCCTCCGGCCACTGAAAATTATCCCGCCACGGGCCGGCCGAGACCTCAGCGCCCTCCGGCCATTCTGCGTTCGGGGCGGGTGGCTCGGAGGCCGGGAAGAGACCTGCGGTCTCCGCCCGGAGTTGCGATGGCGTTCTGTCGTCGATCAGAGTGCAGCCGAGGCCGTCGCGATAAATCGCAGTCCGGTGCGCAAGTCCAAAGGCCGACGCGCTGACATCCCTCTCTTTGGCATTCACCGATGGTGTGAACAGGCTCAATGGCCCGAGGCCAGGCCCTGTGAGGTCCTGCGCCATCACATCGTCGAAGGCGCGGCCCGAGACGAAAATTCCCGCACAGAGCTGCTGCGCCATATAGCCGGAGCCGAGGAGGGCAATGCGATAAAGCGGCGCCACCACGAACAACGCAACCGCCGCGATGGCAACGGTTACGACCGCCAGCCAGAGTCTACCTGAGCGCAACAGAGCTTTAGGCACGAGTCGTCGTCACGCCTCCTACAGTTCTTGCACGGCCTTCAGCACCGCGTCGACGTGGCCCGGGACCTTCACCTTCCGCCAGATCGCGCGGATGACGCCTTTGCCGTCGATGAGAAAGGTCGACCGCTCTATGCCCATGTATTTGCGGCCATACATGCTCTTCTCGACCCAGGTGCCATAGGCGTCACAGACCTTGCCGTCTTCGTCTGAGGCGAGCGGAAAGGTAAGGTCGTATTTCTCCTTGAACTTGTCGTGCTTCTTCACCGGATCCTTGGAGACGCCGACGACTTTGGCCTTTGCCTTGGAGAAATCGGGGAGCGCATCGCGAAAGGCGCAAGCCTCGGCTGTGCAGCCGGAAGTGTCGTCCTTCGGGTAGAAATACAGGATGACGGTCTCGCCCTTGAGGTCCTTCAAGGAGATGTTGCCGCCGCCGTCGGTTGGGAGGTTGAAACTGGGCGCCTTGTCGCCGGCCTCTAAATTCATGCCGTGTCGTCTCCTGTCAGAGTCGCTTCGTCACCCGCATATGCGGAATCGTCTGTTCGAAAAACACGCTGCCTTCCTGCGCGTAGCCGTGCTTGAGGTAGAATCCCTCGGCGCCGACACGTGCATGGGCGATCATAAGCCGAAATCCGCCGGAGGCGCCCCAGCGTTCCACATGTTTGACCAAGTGCGACCCAATTCGTGCCGCGCGCTTGGGCTCGGCAACGGCCATTTGCTTGAGGTGCAGCTTGGTTTCATCCAATGGCCGCAACGACACAGTGCCAACCACCGCGCCGCAATCCACCGCGCAGAAGTGCTGGCGCATGGTGTCGTCCGCCAGCTCATCACGGCTCACCGTAAGCCCCAAGGGCCTGCGCAGGATGTGTTCCCGCAGGCGCAATCCGTCGAAGTAGAGACCGGAATCGAGCGGTGCCTCGAAGATCAGGATGGTCGTGCCGCGGTCCATGTCGGTCACTCCTGTTCGGGCGGCGCCTTCGCTGGAGCCTCCGCGAGGCGCTCGACCATTTTCCAGAGCGCGCTGATCTGCGGCGCCTCCTTGCCAAGATAGTCGAGATCGGTATAGCCCCACCAGTCCCAGCAGCCTTGCGGGTTCACCGCGCTGGAGGCGACCTGCGGGAACAGAATGATGAGGCGGTTCGCGTCGGCCAACTCCGCAAAGCCGGTTTCCTCGATAAACATCCCGCCCACCCGGGCCCGGGATTGCTGGCAGCCATGGAGCGCCACATGCACGCGGCAGCCGGGCGCCTCCCGGCACGATGGTGGGATGTAGACAACGCCTTCGTCGGCGAAGCCTTCACCAGGCTCGGTGAATTCGGCCTGCTCGAACACGACGAATTCGCCTGACGCCTCGGGGCTCGCCGGTTTCAAGGGACCATAGATCCAGCCCAAAATGGCGCGGGCCTGGTCGTAATCGCAGTCGCTCACAAAGGGCGTTTCCGACAGGCCGCACGCAGCCCCACCCTCCTCGGTGATGAAAGCATGACCGCCGTCGCCCTCCACATAGGAGAGGTTGCCTTGGGGCACGCCCGCGCGCTCGTAGAAGCGTTTGGCTGCTTCGACCACAGGACGGCTGACAGTGGAATCCTTGTCGCCGGAATAAAGATAGACATTGTGCTTGGCAAGCGCGGACAGCGGGTCGATCTTGCCATCCTCCGCCAGGCCTTTGGCCCGCGCGAGCAGCGTTTCGGGGTCGGGCTCACCGAGGACCGTTTTCATGCACCCCTGGGCTGCCTTCACGGCGTTCTGGGCTACGGCCGTCGGCCAATAGGGGAACAAGCGCGCCGCCGACGTCTCGGCACAGGCGTATGGGCCGCCAGCGACAATGCCCGCGCCCACGATGTCTTCCGAATGCGCGATCTCGAGCTGCCCGGCCATGAAGGCGCCGGACGACAGGCCCGAAACCGATGTCTGCGACAGCGCCGCGCCGATTTTCGGCAGGGCGTCGGCAGTGGCCGGGTTGGGGGAGAGCAGGGCGGCCCCGAGAAGGGCACCGAGGGCTGCACCTTTCGTGGCGGCCTGCCGTCGTGGCCTGAATGTCATGGAAGAATGGTCTCCTCGCGCATGGGTCGCCGGCTTCGGTCTAGCCTCTTGCCGTCATACTCGATGTTAGAGTGCGGATGCCATTTCGGTAAGACGCGTCACGGGGTCTCAATATAACCGCTCGCGCCAAAAACCACTTGCAATCGGGACTCGTGAGATGCCAAAACCGGCTCCTTAATCGACTGGATCTATCTGCTGATTGGGGAGGACGCCATGTCCAGTGACGCCCTCTTCCAATTGGGGATGTACTTGGATCATCGTTCAAGCACCGCCCAAACGGAAGAAACGCAATCCCTGTGCCTCAATCCCAAGGGGAGCGAGGAGCGCAACGACTTTTTCTGCGAGCGAAACGGCGAGCGGTACGCCGGCACGCACTTGATCATCGATCTCGTTGGGGCGGCGCGGCTCGACGATCTAGACCACATCGAGACGACGCTGAGGCGGTGTGTGGACGCAGCACGCGCGACGCTCCTGCATATCCACCTGCACCGTTTCGAGACCAATGGCGGTGTGTCGGGCGTCGCGGTGCTCGCCGAGTCGCATATCTCGATCCATAGCTGGCCCGAACACGGCTACGCGGCGCTGGACGTCTTCATGTGCGGCTCGGCCGATCCGAACGCGACCATCGACGTAATGAAGCAGGCCTTTTCGCCCGACAAGGTCGTTGTCAAAACCGAACTTCGCGGCAGGGAGCTCGAGCGATGGAACGCTGGGTCGAAGAGACACTCCATGACGGCTTCCGCGTCCGCCTGAAGGTGGACAAGGTCCTGTTCGACAGCCAGACGGACCATCAGCAACTGATCATCTTCGACAACGAGGATTTCGGCCGCGTGATGATGCTGGACGGTGTGGTTCAGGTCTCGACGCGGGACGAGTTCGTCTATCACGAGATGATGGCTCATGTGCCGCTCTTCGCCCATGGCAAGGCCAAAACGGTGCTCGTCGTCGGCGGCGGTGATGGTGGGGTTTTGCGCGAAGTCTTGCGGCACCCCCAAGTCAAGAGCGCTACGCTGTGCGAAATCGACCGCAGCGTGATCGATCTTTGCCGCGCGCACTTTCCGGAGATCAGCCAAGGGGCGTATGACGACAAGCGCACGCGCGTGGTCATCGCCGACGGCACCAAGTTCGTGGCCGAAACGAAGGATCGCTTCGACGCAATCCTCGTGGACTCGACCGATCCCATCGGTCCGGGCACGGTCCTCTTCACCAAAGAGTTCTACACGAGCTGCCGCCGGGCGCTGAAGCCGGGCGGCGTGCTCGTCACCCAGAACGGGCTGCCGTTCCTGCAAGGTCCGGAGCTCAAGGAGTCGGTTGGCTACTTCCACGCGTTGTTCAAGGATGCGTATGCCTACATGGCGACAACGCCGAGCTATTTTGGAGACGCGATGGCCTATGGTTGGGCGAGCGACGACAAGAGACTCCGGCAGCACAGCTGCAAGAAGATCGCAAAGCGCTACGAGAAGGCAGGCGCCTTTCCGACACGCTATTGGAACCCGGAGGTGCAGGTCGCAGCCTTTGCGCTGCCCAACTATGTTCGGAACCTGGTTGAGGCTTAGCCGCGCCGGCTAAAGCTTCCCGAACACCGGAAGGTCGCCCACCAGCGGTATGCAGTAATCATAGAACGCTGCGCTGATGTTGTTGCCGTCGTCCGAGAAATCCTCCGGCATATGCCGCGCGTGGCGGGCTACCGCCGAGAGGTCGGCGCGGCCAAAGGCGCTGCGATAATCGCCGGGTACGCTCGAGGTCCGCACGATGGTGATGGACGCACCGCCGTCCCCTTCGGCAGCAAGTGTCGCCGCATGTCGGCCGACGCCACGAGCTTCCATGGCATCGACGAGGGAGGTCACCGGCCAGCAGCGCTGCAAATAGCCGAACGTATCGGCGCGGACGCGCGGCGCTTTACCGCCCGCAGGTGTCAGCGCCTTCTTGACCGCGTCGGCAAGCCCGTCACCCAATGCGCCGGAGCCGGAAAGCTGCACATTGCCGTGCGCGTCCACCTCGCCCGAACGCATGAGCTGCGGCCCGATCTCGTTGCCGTCGCTGTCTTGGATGCCCTCGCTCACGGCGACCTGGCAGCGCCCAAGATTGGTGTAGACGGCCTCCACGTCACGGAGGAAGTGGTCCATCACGAAGGGCACTTCTGGCACGTAAATCAGATGCGGTGCCGGGCGTTTGGTCGCGTCCTTGTCGGTCTCCCGCGCGCGCCGTGCAAGTGAAGCCGCGGCGGTAAGAAAGCCCGCATTGCGGCCCATGACGACATTGATCTTGATGCCGCCAAGGCTGGCATTGTCCAGCGCGTCACCCATATGGGCGAGCGTCACGAAGCGTGCGGCGGAGGCAAAGCCCGGCGTGTGATCGTTTTCCTTCAGATCGTTGTCGATGGTCTTGGGTACGTGAAAACAGCGCATCTCGTACCCTGCTTCGGCTGCTTTCTCACTCACGATCCGGCAAGTGTCGGCGGAGTCATTGCCGCCGATATAGAAGAAATAGCGGATGTCGTTCTGACGGCAGCCCTCAAGAATCTGCGCGCAATAGGCATCGTCGGGCTTGTCGCGGGTGGAGCCAAGCGCCGCGGATGGCGTCCCCGCGATGGCCTCGATGGTCTCGGCTGTCAGGCTCGTGAGATCGACCAGATCGCCGCCGTCCTTGGCGATCCCGCGCACGCCATGGCGCATGCCGTAAATTTTTTTCACCGTGCCGGACGCAACGAGGCCCGCCTGCAGGCCCTCGACAACGCCGGCCAGAGACTGGTTGATGACGGCGGTCGGCCCGCCCGATTGGCCTATGGCCGCATTGCCGGTTGGAAGATCGGACACGCGCTACCCCTCCTGCTCCTCGTGGTGGCGGCAGAATGCCCCGGAGCCTTGCCCCGTTGCAAGACGAAGCTGCGGCTGTCCGCAGTTTACGAAAGCTGCAAGAGATGGAGGCTGAAAAGTGCGGCCTCGTCGGTCCAAACCTGAGCCGGAGTCCAGCCGGCGCGCGCCGCGAGGTCCTGGAAACGCTCCACGGTATATTTGTGCGAGTTTTCCGTGTGGATGCGCTCGCCCTCCGCGAAGTCGAAGCGCTGTCCAAGAACGTGGACGATCTGGTCGGCAAGGCTCTCAAGGTAGATCTCGATCCGCCTCTCGCGCGCATTGTAGAACGCCCGGTGAGCAAAACGATCCGTGTCGAAGTCGCCACTGAGGTCTCGGTTGACCCGGGCGAGGAGGTTGAGGCTGAAGGCGGCGGTCACGCCGCCGGCGTCATCATAGGCGGGGATCAGAACGTCGAGGCTCTTCTCGAGGTCGACGCCAATCAGAAAAGTGCTGCCCTCTCCCAAGAGCTGCGCCGCGTTCTCCAGAAACGCGTGAGCCTCCTGGTGGGTGAGGTTGCCGATGGTCGAACCGGAGAAAAAGCCCAGCGGCCGGTGAGGCTGGATGCCATTGAGATCGCGGGTCTTGGTGAAGTCGCCAACGACGGGGCTGACGGTCAGGCTCTCGAAATCCGCCTCGAGGCGCTGTGCGGCTTCGGCGAGAAAAGTTTCCGAGACGTCGATGGGCACATAAGTCGTAAGGCCATTCAGGGCCTCAATGAGGAGGCGCGTCTTTCGGCTCGAGCCGGAGCCAAACTCCACCAGCGTCTCCACCGGGCCGACGCATTCGGCGATCTCGGTGCCGTGCGCCTGAAGCAGCGCGATCTCGGTGCGGGTGGGGTAGTACTCGTCGAGCTTCGTAATGTCTTCGAACAACGCCGATCCGATTTCGTCATACAGAAAGCGCGAGGGAATGCTGCGCCGCTCATGCGCGAGGCCATTCAAGACCGCTTCGGCGAACTCCGCCGTTCTGGAATCGTTGGCGGCACCGGCGTCGTCGTCGATCTCGCTTTGTAGCTGTGGCATGGAACCTTGGGCTTGGGACATGGAATTTTTTACCTGCGGCATGCAAAACGCGTGCGCCATTAAGCGTCCGCCGCCAGGCGCAGGCCTGTGAACTGCCAGCGCTGATGAGGATAGAAGAAATCGCGGTAGGTGCGCCGGATATGGCCGTCAGGCGTCACGCAGGAGCCACCCTTGAGAACGAATTGGTTGCACATGAATTTTCCGTTGTATTCGCCCACTGCGCCGCAGGCCGGTTTGTAACCTGGATAGGGCAGGTAGGCACTGGCCGTCCATTCCCAAACATCGCCGAACATCTGGGACAAACCCGTCTCATTTGGGGCGCGCTGGGGCCGCAAATGTCCGGCGCCCAGAGTCTGGCCGCGCTCTGCAACAGAGGCTGACGCGTGCTCCCACTCGAATTCGGAAGGAAGCCGATACCCCGCCCAGCGCGCGAAGGCATCTGCTTCGAAATAGCTGACATGGGTCACCGGGGCGCCCGGGTCCACTGGGCGGAATCCGCGAAGGCTCATCTGTCCGTAGCCGCCATCGTGCGGCTCGAAATAGAGTGGCGCGCGCCAGGCCTCGGCGTTGATGAGCGTCCATCCATCCGCCAGCCACAGCGCCGCGGTCTCGTAGCCGCCATCCTCGATGAAGGCGATCCACTCGGCATTGGTGACGCAGCGATTGGCGAGCTTGAAGGGGCGGATGAGCTGTTCGTGGCGAGGACCTTCGTTGTCGTAGGAAAAGCCCGAGCCCGCATGACCGACCTCGAATATGCCGCCCTCAAAGGCCGTGAAGGCCGGCGGCGCCGCTTCGCCTGCCGGAACGCCCGCGTTATCGTCGCGATAGGCGGGCTTCAGCGGCTGGGATGCGAACAGGTTCAAAACGTCGGTGAGCAGCAATTCCTGATGCTGCTGTTCGTGATTGATGCCGAGCTCGATGCGGCTCAAAGCCTCCTTCGGCACGCCGTGCGCGAAGAACTTCTCGAGGGCCTCGTCCACATGGGCGCGATAGGCGCGCACTTCATCACCGGACGGGCGGGTCAGAAGCCCGCGAAACGGGCGTGGATGGCGCGGGCCGACGCTCTCGTAATAGGAGTTGAAACAATATTCGAAGCACTCGTTGAAGCGAACATAGCCCGGAAGATGCTGCGACAAGACGAAGGCCTCGAAGAACCATGTCGTGTGGGCGAGATGCCATTTCGTCGGACTGGCATCGTCCATCGCCTGAACGACCTGATCTTCGTCGCTCAAAGGGCGAGCAAGGTCTTGGGAAAGTGCGCGGGTCCGCATCAGCCTCTCGCTGAGACGGTCGGGCGGTGTCGGCGCATCCTGTTTCGTTGCGGCGACGGTAAGCTCGGTGAGGCTCATCGTTCCTCCCATGGGTCGCAATGTAGGCGAATCGCCGGTGCCTTCTTAAGAGCAGCGGTTCGCTGCTTGTTCCATATCTCAAAACGAGCCACCATGCACAATTGCGTGACGATGACCTGACATCAAAAAGCCAACGTCAGTACCCAAGGAAGCCTCGGTGCAAGAGAAATCAATTGTGGCCCACTCGGACCAGGACCCGTTGATCGTCGTCGACGGTCGCCAGTCGGATGCCGCCGCCGCGCTCCAGCGCGGTGTTTGCCGGACGCTGCGCGCCTATGGCCATTCTGTGATTACGGAATTGCCGTTAGCCAATGGACGGCGCGCCGATGTGGTGGGACTTTCCGGCTCGGGTGATATCATGATCGTGGAGATCAAATCCTGCCTTGCTGACTATCGCACCGACGGAAAATGGCACGAGTATCTCGACTTTTGCGACCGGCTCTATTTCGCCGTGTCCGCGGACTTTCCGAACGAGGTGATCCCCGAACACGCAGGGCTCATTCTCGCCGATCGCTATGGCGCCGAACTTGTCCGGGAACCAACGGAAGACCGGCTTAATGCCGCCCGCCGCAAAGCCATGATGCTGTGCTTCGCTCGCGCCGCCGCTCTCCGCCTCCAGCATCATCTGGATCCCGGTTGTGGACTGAGAAGCTAACCGTCCAAATCTTTCTGAGGGTCTCTATTTGGGCGCGCGCTTTGCCAGAATGCGCTGCAGCGTGCGCCGGTGCATATTGAGCCGTCGCGCGGTCTCCGAGACATTGCGATTGCAGAGCTCGTAGACCCTTTGAATGTGCTCCCAGCGAACACGGTCGGCCGACATCGGATTTTCCGGCGGCGATGCTTTGTCGTCGGGCGAGGCGACCAGCGCGTTGTAGACGTCGTCGGCGTCGGCTGGTTTGGCGAGATAATCGACGGCGCCAATCTTCACTGCGGACACGGCCGTGGCGATGTTGCCGTAGCCGGTCAGGACGACGGCGCGCGAATCAGGCCGGATCTCCTTCAGGGCCGCGATCACATCAATGCCGTTGCCGTCGTCGAGGCGCATATCCACCACGGCGTAGGCCGGAGGACGCTGCCGGAGTATCGCCAATCCTTCGTCGACGGACGCGGCCGCCTCGACGGCAAAGCCACGTGTTTCCATTGCACGCGCCAAGCGCTGAAGAAATGCGCGGTCGTCGTCGACAATCAGCAATGTGTTGTCTTGAGGCGCTCCGCTGAACTCGTCTGACATCGTTGATACCGACTGGATGTCCATAAATCTGCTCCCTTCGCGGTCGTAGAACCCAACCAAGGGGCGTGTCCTCCGGGACGCGGAAACATTTTGCCTTATACCGCCTGGCGTCAGAGGTAAGGTCTTCTGGCGAACATGACAAGTCTTGGCCTATTTGGACATAACCACTTGCATTGAAAAATGGCACAAAACGGGAAATGTCAGCGCTCGTAACTTGCGAGCATGGTGAACCGCGCGGGGCTAAACCTGTGCGGGGAGGCTGCTGAAACCTAGATCGCCATTTCCTCGTTGTCGCAGCATTCAGGCGTTTCGAACGCTTTTCGAGACCAAATCACCGTCACGACGGCGCCAGTTTCGGGCTCGGGACGGTTTGCGAGCTCAAGGCGCGCACAAGACCGTTCCAGGAGCGTTTTCGCGATGAAGAAGCCCAACCCCATGCCGGCGTGGCCGGGCTCGTCATGATCGACGGTTGTGGCAGGCCGCGTGGTCACGAAGGGCTCCCCGAGCTGTTCGAGAACATCGAGTGGAAAGCCATCTCCGTCATCGGTGACGACGATCCGGACCTCGTCGCGTGACCAGGTGGCGTCGACACTGACCTGGTCCTTGGCAAAGTCGAGCGCGTTCTCGATGAGATTGCCGAGCCCGTAGAGAACGCCGGGATTGCGGTCGGTGACGGGCTCCCGGGCCGCATCGCGCTTGGCGTACACGCCCGGCTTCGGACCGGCGGTCACCGTGATGGGGACGGCGAGGGGCCGGTACGGCTCGACGACCTCATCGATGAGGTGGCTCACGGGCAGGCGTGAGAGAATGGTGTCCAGTTCCTCGGCGCGGGCACTCAAGTCCTTCAGAATGTCCCGGCAGCGCTCGGCTTGATGGCGCACGAGAAGAAGATCGTCATAGATTGGCTCGCCTTCCTTGGCCTCGCGGAGGAGTTCCTTGGTCGCGACGGCAATCGTGGCCAGCGGTGTGCCGAGTCCATGGGCAGCAGCAGCGGCCATGCCGTCGAGGGCCGACAGTTTCTGTTCGCGCGCGAGCACCATCTCGGTTGCCGCGAGCGCTTCGGCCATGCGCCGGTTCTCCTGGGCGGTGCGCCACGTATAGAAGCCGATAAAAACGATGCCGAGGACAACGGCCGTCCAGACGCCGAGAACGTAGAGCCGCGGGATCGCGAGCGTTTGAGTTTGGCACCAAGCCACCGGGTGGTGGAAAATTTCCGGTGCCGAGTGGTCGTGGTGACACCAAGGCAGCGGGAAGTGAAAGGCGACAAGCAGGCTCGCCGCGCCGATTGCGAGCAGGCCGAGCGCCATGGTCGTGCGCAGGGGCAACGCCGAGGCCGAGACCGCGACGGGCGCGACCAGGAGAAAGGCGAAGGGGTTCTCAAGCCCGCCGGTGAGATAGAGCAGCGCGGCGAGCTGAAGAATGTCGAAGCCGAGCATCAGGAAGGCGGACCGGGCCGTCAGGTGGTGGCTCTCCGGAAAGCGGATGCGTAAGGCCACGTTTAGCCAAGCCGACAAGGCGATTACGGCGAAACACCAGCCGATGGGCACCGTCATGCCCAGCCCCCAATTCACCAGGAGGATCGTCAGGCTTTGGCCGATCACGGCGAGCCAGCGCAGGCGGACGGTGGTGTGCAGGCGCAAACGGGAATCGCCTGCACGCAACCATTCGGGGGGTGCGGCCTCGATATTGGTTTGGCCGCTGTCGATGAGGCTCATAAGCGAATCCTAGCATGGGTCCAAAGCTATAATTCCGACAAAGATGTTCCGTATCGCAGGGCGCCCTGACTGTAAAAGGCGGTCTAAACGCGCGGCCGGAACCACAAGGACAGGAGCGTGGTGGTGCGAGACATTGCTGAGGACCAAGGCGGTGCGGCCGAGCTGCCGGTTGTCGCGCGCGGCCTGACGAAGCGATTCGGGTCCGTGACCGCCGTCGACCATCTCGACTTCTCTATTGAGGCCGGCTCCACCGTGGCGCTGCTTGGGGGCAACGGCGCCGGAAAGACCACGACCATCGCCATGCTGCTCGGCCTGATCCGCCCGACCGCGGGCGAGGTGCGCATCTTCGGGGCCAATGTCGCGCGCAGCCGCTACGTCGTCGCGCAACGCATGAATTTCCAAAGCCCCTATGTGGACCTGCCCCAGCGGCTCACGGTCCAGCAGAACCTCATGGTTTATGCCGGGCTCTACGGCATCGCCAATGCGCGCGCGCGGATCGCGAACGTTGCCGCGCAGTTGCAGATCGAGGTACTTCTGGACCGGCCCACGGGCAAGCTCTCGGCCGGACAGAAGACGCGCGTCGGGCTGGCCAAAGCGCTGTTGAATGCGCCCGAACTCCTTCTTCTCGACGAGCCCACGGCCTCGCTCGATCCAGACACCGCCGATTGGGTTCGCAAGAAGCTTAAGGCCTACGCCTCCGACCGGGGCGCGACACTGCTAATAGCCTCGCACAACATGACCGAGGTCGAGCGGCTCGCCGACCGTATCATCCTGCTGCGTGCGGGCCGCATCGTCGAAGACGAAACGCCGCGCGCGCTCATTGCGGCCTATGGCCGCGAAACGCTTGAGGACGTGTTCTTGGATGTGGTGCGCGGGCGCACCGGATCGGCCGGGTCCAATCGCGCGGCGAGGGAGGCCTCGTGAGCACGCCCCAAACTCACGACGACACCCGGCCTATTCTTCTCGCACCCACAGGGATGCGAGCCTCGGTGCGACGCGTCGGCGCGCTGCTGCGGCGCTATGTCTATCTCCTGAGAAGTTCCAGCGTGCGCATTGTCGAGCTGATCTATTGGCCCTTCCTGCAAATGCTGACTTGGGGCTTCCTGCAGAAGTTTCTGGCGAGCACGAACAACCCGTATGCACAAGGCGCCGGCGTCCTGATTGGCGCGGTGCTGCTGTGGGACATTCTCTTCCGCTCCAATCTGGGCTTCTTCACCACCTTCATCGAGGAGATGTGGTCGCGTAATCTGGGCAATCTTCTCATCAGTCCTTTGCGGCCGCATGAGCTTGTCATGGCGCTTTGCCTGTGGAGTGTCTTGCGACTTTCGATCGGCATGCTCCCCGTCGCGGGGGCCGCATTCTTTCTCTTCGGCTTCAACCTGCTGGATCTCGGTCTGTGGCTTGCGGTCTTCTTTGCTATGCTGGTGGTGACGAGCTGGTCCTTGGGGCTGATCGCGGCCGGCGTCATGTTGCGCTACGGCCTCGGCGCCGAGGAATTGGCCTGGTCGCTTGCGTTCTTGCTGTTGCCGCTCACCTGTGTCTACTACCCGTTGTCCGCTCTACCAGCCTGGCTCCAGCCCGTGGCGCTTGCGCTTCCCCCGACCCATGTCTTCGAAGGAATGCGCTCGATCCTGTTGGAACATCACTTCGACGCCAGTGATCTGTGGTGGGCACTCGGCCTGAATGGGGTCTATCTGGCCATCGGGTACGGTGTATTCAGTTGGTTGTTGAGCCGTGCGCGTGACAATGGCTCGCTGTTGCAACTTGGTGAGTGAGACCATGAAACGTCGATTGTTTCTCGTGATTGTGGGGAGTTTTCTGCTTGGGTCCCTGATCGGCGTCGGAGCGCTCATTCTCGGCCAGCAGACCCCAAACCAGAACCGCGTGATCACCAGCGGGCAAGCGCTGATCGGCGGTCCGTTCGAGCTTGTCGGCAAGGATGGGAAGACCGTCACGGACAAGGATTTCCGCGGGCGCTACATGCTTGTGTTTTTCGGATTCACGCACTGTCCCGATATCTGTCCCGCCGAACTGCAGGTCATGTCGGCGGCGCTGGACGATCTTGGCGCTCAGGCCGATCGGGTGGTCCCGGTCTTCATCACCGTGGACCCCGAGCGCGACACGCCTGAGCTCGTGTCGGCCTATGTGGCAAATTTCGGCCCGAACTTCGTGGGGCTAACGGGATCGCCCGACGCGATCGCCAAGGCGGCCAAAGCCTACCGGGTCACCTACCAGAAGTTTCAAGACGAGAACTCTGGGGAGAATTATAGCGTCGATCATTCGGCGCTGCTCTACCTCATGGGGCCCAATGGCGAGTTCGTGACCCATTTCCCTTACGGAACATCCCCAGAAAAAATGGCTGAGACGTTGCGCCGCCTTCTTTGATCGCGCGACAGTCTCCCCTGCGTCCATCTGTCGTTGCGGCGCAGCATAAAATCACCATCTCATTTCGCGATGCAGCATTAGACTGAAGCGAGTCGGAGGCACTCATGCTTTACCATTTCTATGAGCTCAATCAGGCTGTGCTGCATCCTGCCCGCGCGGCGGCGGAAGCCTACCGGATGCTGTGGCGGAATCCGTTGAATCCTGCGTCTCATACGGTCATGGGCCGTGGCGCGGCGGCTGCGCTCGAGCTCTTCGAGCGCTCGACACGCCGTTACCGCAAGCCGGACTGGGAAATCGATCGGGTGACGGCGCATGGCCGGGATGTGGCAGTAAAGCCGGTCACAGTTCTCACCAAGGCATTCTGCAATTTGGTGCATTTCCAGCGTGATCTTCCCACGGCCGACCAGAAAAAAGACCCCAAAGTCCTTCTGGTCGCCCCGATGGCGGGACATTTCGCGACGCTCTTGCGCGGGACCGTGCGGGATCTGCTGCCCGACCACGATGTCTATATGACCGAGTGGATCGACGCGCGCTTTGTGCCGCGGGCGGCGGGGGCGTTCGATCTCGACACCTATATCGACTATATCATTGAATTTTTTGAGGCTTTCGGTGGCGATGTGCATGTGGTGGCTGTTTGTCAGCCCACCGTGCCCGTCTTCGCGGCCGTGTCGGTGATGGAAGCGCGGCGCGACCGCAACGTGCCGCGCTCCATGGTGCTTATGGCCGGCCCCATCGACACCCGCAAGAGCCCAACAGCAGTGAATAAATACGCCATGGGTAAGCCGCTGAGCTGGTTCCGGCGGAACGTCATCACCCAGGTGCCATGGCCTTATCCGGGCCATATGCGGCTGGTCTATCCCGGCTTCCTGCAGCTCTCCGGCTTCATGGGGATGAATCTGGAGCGGCATGTGACCGCCCATCGCGATCTCTTCCACAACCTGATCCAGGGCGACGGCGATTCCGCGGACAAGCACCGGGAGTTCTATGACGAGTTTCTCGCCGTGATGGATCTGTCGGCCGAATACTATCTCCAGACCATCGAGACCGTGTTCATGGAGCACAGGCTGCCAAAGGGTGAGATGCGCCATCACGGGACCGTCGTCGATCCCTCGAAGATCAAGCGCGTGCCTCTGATGACCGTCGAAGGCCACAAGGACGACATCACCGGCGTCGGCCAGACCGAGGCTGCGCAGGATTTGTGCACAAGCCTGCGGGACACGATGCGGGCCCACCATCTGCAGGCGGGAGTGGGCCATTATGGCGTCTTCAACGGCTCGCGCTTCCGAAATGAAATTTTGCCGAAAGTCCGGACCTTTATGCGGGCCCACCAACCGCGGAAGAGCATGCTCAAACGCGTCTTGCAACGCGTTGCCTAAAGCACGGGCGCGCGTTCCCGCCGCACCCTGTGCTAATCTGGCGCCCTTAGATTCGGGGGGCAATTGGGCCCATTGGCCGGGGACGCCGCATGCTGAAGCGCCTCAATCTCGGACGCGTCGGGACGATGGAGGTCCAGATCAATAGTTTGGACGTGCCTCTGGTGCTGCGCCGCAGCGCCCGGGCGCGGCGCTTTAGCCTCCAGGTCAGCGAAGCCCGCCGGAGCGCCGTGCTCACCGTGCCGGCCTATTCGAGCTTGGCCGATGCCGAGCAATTTCTGTCGCGCCATATGGACTGGCTCAAAGAGCGGCTCGCGGGGCTGTGCGAACCGGTGCCCTTTTCGGACGGCGCGCTGATCCCTTTGCGGGGCCTGGCCCATCGTCTCCATTATGCCGGTCCGGTCCGCCGCCGCGGGGTCGTCTGGGTCGAGGATTCGGAAGATGCGCCGCTCGCCCCTGTTTGGCCGGAGGGGCTGACCGATGCCGCTGGCCCACTGCCGCAGCTGCGCGTGGCCGGGGAGGCGGACCACGTGCCCCGCCGTCTGCTCGATTGGCTCAAGCGGCAGGCGCAAGCCGATCTCAGGCTGCGCGTGGACATTCACGCCAAGCGGCTCGGCCTCGCGCCCAAGCGGATCAGCGTGCGCGACCAGACCACCCGATGGGGGTCGTGCTCCTCGACCGGCGCATTGTCCTTTTCTTGGCGTCTGATTCTCGCGCCCCCCTTCGTGCTGGACTATCTCGCCGCCCATGAGGTCGCGCATTTGGAAGAAATGAATCACGGGCCGCAATTCTGGGCCCTGGTCGCGCGCACCATGCCGCGCCACGACGAAGCGCGGGACTGGCTCCATACGCACGGATCAAACCTTCATGCTTACGGCGCAGACATACCGCCGTGCTCCGAACGCGGGTCTTGAGCGAAGTCGCGAGCTGTTGCGCGGTCTAGCCGCCGCCAAAAAAGCTGATCACACGCTTGTAGAAGGGCTGCGAGCCGGCGCGCTTGTTGCGGCCGTTGACGTTGAACGGAAAGTGCGCGGCGACCGCGCCCCTGCCCTGCCAGGGCATGGTGGGCCCGCGATCACTCGGCAGCGCGGTCGGCCTTAGGCCCTTATGCGCGATGAGCATGACGTCGTGCCAGAGTTCGGCGGGAAGCGAGCCGCCCGTCACCTTCTTCATCGGCGTGTTGTTGTCGTTGCCGATCCAGACACCGGCGACATAGTGTGCCGTGTACCCGACGAACCAGGCATCGCGCGAGTTCTGGGTGGTTCCGGTCTTTCCCCCTGCGGGATGCCGGGGAATGGCGGCGCGCCTGCCCGTGCCCCGCCGGACCACTGAACTCATCATGTCGTTCATGGCCGCCACATGACGTCGTGCAACGACCTGACCCACGGCCGACCGTTGTCGCGTGTAGAGAACCTTGCCGTCCTCGCTGCGGATTCGGGTGATGACATGGGGCAGCACGCGCGCACCCCCATTGGCGAATGGGGCATAGGCGCCCGTCAGCTCGAGCAGCGTCACTTCGGACGTGCCGAGCGCGAGCGAGGGCTGCGCGTTGAGTTTCGAGCCGATGCCAAGACGTTGTGCGGTTTGCGCGACCCGGCCCGGTCCTAAATTCGCCGTCAGTTTCACGGCCACCGTATTGATGGAATGGGTCAGGGCATAGCGAAGAGAGACCCGGCCCTTATAGGTGTTCGTATAGTTCGACGGCTTCCAGCCGCGGATATTGACCGGTCCATCATTCGCGACCGACGTCGGCGTAAAACCCGCCTCTAGCGCCGCGAGATAGACAAAGGGCTTGAATGCCGAGCCCGGCTGCCGCCGCGCGTTGAGCGCGCGGTCATACGGGCTGTTCTTGTAGGAGCGCCCGCCGACAAGCGCGCGCACCGCGCCGGACTTGGGGTCGAGCACTACTACGGCACCTTCGCCCGCGCGGAGCTTCTGGCCCTTGCCATCGAGCAGCTTGCGCAAGCGCTCCTGCGAAAGCCGCTGCAGTTTCGCATCAATTGTGGTTTGCACGACCAGAGCGTCTTCGTGACGGCCCACATATTCGGGCAGCATCGCGGCGACCCAGTCGACCGCATAAGGATAACCGGTGGCATCGCCCTTGGCCTGCAGTCTCAAGGGCTGCTGACCGGCTTTGCGTACTTCGGCTGCCGAAATGAACCCCGCATCGACCATATTGTCGAGCACCACCGCGGCGCGGGCGCTCGCCGCCTTGACGCTGCGCGTCGGCGCATACCGTGACGGCGCCTTCAGGAGGCCCGCCAGCACCGCGGCCTGCGCCAGCGTGACGTCGCGGGCCGACCGGCCAAAATAGTGGCGCGCGGCCGCTTCGACGCCAAAAGTGCCGCCGCCGAGATAAACCCGGTTCAGATAGAGTTCCAGAATTTCGTCCTTGGTGAAGCGACGTTCGAGCCAGACCGTGTAGATCAGCTCTTCGAGCTTGCGGATCACCGTACGCTCGGGCTTCAGGAACAGGTTCTTTGCAAGCTGCTGCGTGATGGTCGAGCCGCCTTGCACGACGGTGCCGGCGCGAAAATTGCGATAGCTCGCCCGGATCAACCCGCCAATCGCGACGCCCCAATGGTCGTAGAAGCCGCGGTCTTCGGTCGCAAGAACCGCTTTGATGAGATGGTCGGGGAGCACGTCGACGCGAACATGCCCTCGGCGCAAGCCCCGCTCTGCGAGGACCGAGCCATCGGCGGCGAGAACGGTCACATTCGGCGGCCGGTCGTCCAACGTCGCCAGGAGCGGATCGGGCACGCGCGAAATGAAAAAGAACACAGCGGCGGCCAGGATGATCGTACCCCAGAGTGAGGCGAAAAGACCGAAGCGGGCCGTCTTGAAAAGATAGGGATGCCGCTGAGACAGGCGCTTGTAACGCGCCCAAAGGCCCTTGCGCTTACCCCGCGTCCGGCGTGTGGACGGCGGACGCCGGCGTGCGGCCGTCTTCGCCCCGGACGTCTTCGTTACAGACGAACGGGGACGAGCGCGCCTTTGGCCTGTGGTTCTAGGTTTGGGCCTGCGCTTCGCGCCGCTCATACTCACGCGTACTCCATGCGGTATATGGAAAATCGCCCTACCGCCGCCACGGGAGGGCCATAGGGGCCTTCAACCACGAGGACCCTAGGACACCCACGTTGCCATCCCGTTAAGGAAGACGGCGCGATAGCGGGGCTAAACGTCCAGATTGGCGACTTGGAGCGCGTTTTCCTGGATGAATTCGCGGCGCGGCTCGACCACGTCACCCATGAGCCGGGAGAAGATGTCGTCGGCGTCTTCGCCTTCCTTGATCTTCACCTGCAGAATGGTCCGCGTGTCAACATCGAGCGTCGTTTCCCAGAGCTGTTCCGGGTTCATTTCGCCGAGCCCCTTGTAGCGCTGGAGGGAAAGTCCCTTCTGCCCGGTTTCCATGACGGCGCCGAGGAGATCGGACGGCCCGTGCACGGTGAGGCTCGTTTCCTTGCGCTTCAACACCGCGGGCTTCGCATAGACCTCCTGGAGATGCTCGGCGAACTGGTCGAGCTTCAGCGCGTCGGCGGAGGCGATGAAGGGCCCGTCGATCAGGTGTGATTCCATCACGCCCCGGAGCTCGCGCCAGAAACGCAGCCCGCCTTCGGCAAGCGCTTCGCTTTCCCAGCCCTGTTCGGTTTCGTCGGACTGAGCGTCCAGCCGGCGTGCGATATAGTTGGCAGCCTCCCGAGCCTCTGCCGCATCCTTCAGCAATTTCGGGTTGAGCACCCCGGCGATGGCGGCCTGCTCGATGATAAAACGCTGATAGCGGCTATGCAGACCGCCCAGGATGGATGTGATCTTGCGGGCCTTCTCGACGATGTCGCGCAGATCCGCGCCGCTTCTTGCCGCATCGTCGCCCGTCATCAGCACGGTATCCGCAAGGCCCTCGCCGATCAGGTAGTCCTGAAGACTGGGCTCGTCCTTGAGATAGCGCTCTTGGCTGCCCCGCTTCACTTTGTAGAGCGGCGGCTGGGCGATGAAGAGATGGCCGGCGTCGATAATCTCCGGCATCTGCCGGTAGAAGAAGGTCAGCAGCAGAGTACGGATATGCGATCCGTCCACGTCCGCGTCCGTCATGATGATGATCTTGTGGTAGCGGAGCTTCGAGAGGTCGAACTCGTCGGAGATGCCCGTTCCAAGGGCGGTAATCAGTGTGCCGATCTCCGCGCTCGACAGCATCTTGTCGATTCGGGCACGCTCCACGTTCAAGATTTTGCCGCGCAACGGCAACACGGCCTGAAAGCCACGTTCGCGCGCTTGTTTGGCACTGCCGCCGGCGGAGTCGCCCTCCACGAGGAAGATTTCGGACTTTGCCGGATCGCGCTCCTGACAATCGGCGAGCTTGCCGGGGAGGGACGCCATGTCCAGCGCGCCTTTGCGCCGTGTCAGCTCGCGGGCCTTGCGCGCCGCTTCGCGTGCGGCTGCGGCCTCCACGATCTTCTGCACGATGTTGCGGGCTTCGTTGGGATTTTCCTCGAACCATTGCGACAGCCGCTCGGACATGACGCTTTCCACCACGGGGCGCACTTCGGAGGATACGAGCTTCTCCTTTGTTTGGCTCGAGAATTTCGGATCCGGAACCTTCACCGAGAGCACGCAGGTTAGACCCTCGCGCGCATCGTCGCCCGTAAGCGATACCTTCTCCTTTTTGGCGATGCCGGATTCAGCCGCATAGGTATTGACCGTACGGGTGAGCGCCGCGCGGAAGCCGGCCAGATGTGTGCCGCCGTCGCGTTGAGGAATGTTGTTCGTGAAACACAGCACGTTCTCATGGTAGCTGTCGTTCCACCACAGAGCCGCTTCCACGGTCATGCCGTCATGGGTCTTCTCCACCACAACCGGCTCGGTGATGAGGGCATGCTTTGTACGGTCGAGGTATCGAACAAAGGCGCGCAAGCCGCCTTCATAATACAGATCCTCTGACTTCGGCTCGACGCCGCGCAGGTCGGTCAGAACGATGCGCACACCTGAATTCAGAAATGCGAGCTCGCGCAGGCGATGCTCCAGCGTGGCATAGTCAAAATCCGTCATGGTGAAGGTCTCGACCGACGGCACGAACGTAATCTGCGTGCCGGTCTTGCCGCCCGCGTCGCCCACGACGTCGAGAGGGCCTTGGCGTTCGCCATCGGCGAACCGCATCGAATATTCCTTACCGGCCCGCCAAATGGTCAGGTCCAGCCTGCTGGACAGGGCGTTCACCACCGAGACGCCCACGCCGTGCAGACCGCCGGAGACCTTGTAGGAGTTCTGGTCGAACTTTCCGCCCGCATGGAGCTGGGTCATGATGACCTCGGCGGCCGAGACTCCTTCGTCCTGATGAATCTCGGTGGGGATGCCCCGGCCGTTATCGTTGACCGTGACCGACCCGTCGGCGTTGAGCGTCACGTTGATCAGGTCGCAATAACCCGCGAGCGACTCGTCGATCGCGTTGTCCACCACCTCATAGACCATGTGGTGCAAGCCCGATCCGTCATCGGTGTCGCCGATATACATGCCCGGCCGCTTGCGCACGGCATCGAGGCCTTTCAGGACTTTGATGGATTCGGCGCCGTAATCGGCCGCGGCTTCAGCCTTGCGTTTGGCAGCTGGTGTCATGGTTCGCGATGGTACTTTTAGACGAGGTTTCGAGGGCCGTCGTGAGGCCAGGCTTCGGTGCCGGCGAATGCGTCAATCATAAATCTATTATACCCCGATTCACGTCCAAGATTTGAGCATCTTGTGCCAGGGGCGAAAAAAGTTCCTTGTCCGTTCCAGTCATCCAGGCCTGGACTCCAAGCCTTAAAATCTCGTCGAACAGCGCCCCGCGCCGCGTGCCGTCCAAATGGGCGGCCACCTCGTCCAAAAGCACGAGTGGGGCGACCTCTTCCATGGTCTTGATCAGCTCGGCTTTGGCCAGAACGAGGCCCAGTAGCAGTGACTTTTGCTCGCCCGACGAGCATATGGCGGCGGGGGCATTTTTCGGTCCATGGACCACGAGCAGGTCGCTCCGGTGAGGCCCCTCGAGGGTGCGGGCCGCCGCGCGGTCCTGCTCCCGGCCGTCTTCCAGAAGGATCCGAAAGGCATCTTCAGCCTCTGTCGCCGAGCGCTCCGCAAGGTCCGCCTCCACCGTGCCATGCAGCGACAGCACCGCGTGCGGGAAGGGCGTCTCGCCTTCCGCGGCAAGCCGGTCCTCGATGAGCGCGGAGAGCCGCTCGACCGCGTCAAGCCGCGCGGCGGCGATGGCGACGCCCGCTTCGGCCATCTGCTCCTCCAGCCCCTCGAACAGGCCGGTCCCATATTCGCGCATCTGGAACAGACGATTGCGTTGACGCATGGCCCGGTCGTAGCGATTGAGTGAGGTCCGGATGCCTGGCGCGATGGCGCCAACGAGACGGTCCAGAAAGCGGCGCCTGTCCGCGCCGCCGCCCGTAAAGAGCCCATCCATGGCCGGGATCAGGAAAACCTGTTTGATATGCTCGCCGAGGGCGCCTGCGCTCCGGTCTTTGCCGGCGATGCGTACGGTCCGGCCCGAGCCTTCCTGGCCCGTGCCTGCGCTATAGCCCGTGCCGATATCCAGCTCGCCATGGCGTGTGCGGACGGTGGCGGCGATGGCAAAGCCGCTCGTGCCGTCTTTACGCGCGAGTTCCACATAGGGCCGGCCGCGCAGTCCGTGGCCCGGCCCCAGAAGCGATACCGCCTCGAGAAGATTGGTCTTGCCCGCCCCGTTCTCGCCGACGAGAACGACCGGGCGCGCGTCTAGGTCAAGACGTGCGGCCGCATAGTTGCGAAAGTCCGTGAGCTTGAGCGTGCGGATCGAAAGCGTCACTGGGCCAGGCTTGGCCGTCTGTGTCTGGCTGATCTCTATGTCGTGTTCGTTTGTGCTCGCGGTCATACCCGCATCGGCATCAGCACGTAGAGGGTCGATGCATCCTTCATATCGCGCACCATGGTCGGTGAGCCGGGATCAGCGAATAGGAACTCGGCCGTCTCGCTCTCGAGCTGCTGGGCGATGTCGAGGAGGTAGCGGGCGTTGAAGCCGATCTCGAGCGGATCGGCGTCATAGCTGACCGGCAACTCCTCCGTGGCGCTGCCCGACTCCGGATTATTCACGGACAAGGTCAGCGTATCGCCGGAAACGGCGAGCTTCACCGCGCGGCCCTTGTCGCTGGACAGCGTCGAGACCCGGTCCACGGCCTGCTCGAACGTGGTGTTGTCCAGCTCCAGGCGCTTGTCGTTGCCTTGCGGGATCACGCGTTCATAGTCCGGGAACGTGCCGTCGATCAGCTTGGATGTCAGCACGACCTGACCCGACGAAACGCGGATCTTGGACGGCGACAGCTCGATACGGATTTCGTCCTCGTCAGTTTCCGTAAGCCGCAGCAGATCGGCCACGGTCTTGCGCGGCACGATCACGCCCGGCATGCCCTTGGCGCCCTCGGGGAGGGGTATCTCGACTTGGGCCAGCCGGTGTCCGTCCGTAGCGACCGCGCGCAGGGTCTCCTTGCCGTCCGTTTCGGCCGCGTGCAGATAGATGCCGTTCAGATAATAGCGGGTCTCTTCCGTCGAGATGGCGAAGCGCGTCTTTTCGATGAGGCGCTTGAGGTCCCCCGCCAGCAGCGTGAAGGCATGGTCGAGATCCTCGACGGAAAGCGTCGGGAAATCGTCCGCGGGCAGGGTCTGAAGCGAGAATTGCGCGGGCCCCGACGTGATGGTGAGGCGCTCCTGTTTCTCATCGCGATCGATCGAGACGTCGGCGTCCGGGAGTTTGCGCACGATGTCGTTGAACATATGTGCTGGCACCGTCACGGCGCCCTCGGTCGAGATCGTGCTGTCGACCGTTTCCACGACTTCCATGTCGAGATCGGTGGCAGTCAGCCTCAGCTCGTTCGCGTCCGCTGTCAGCAGGACATTCGATAGAATCGGTATCGTATTCCGTCGCTCGACCACGCTCGCAACATGGGCGAGGGCTTTGGCGAGTTTCGGCTTTTCGATCGTTAGGCGCATGGTTGGAGAGTACCCCGAAAGCTGGCGTCTTTTTCGCTGATTGGTCCCCAATCCAACGCTCTCATTCAGGCTGATGCTTGGCTCCTGTTGGAGCCGCCGCTGTCCTGATGGAGCCTTGGCGAGTCGGGCGAAAAACCCGCTTCAAAAAAGCCAACTGAACTTGCAGCGCTGTGGCGGAATTTGCAAGAGTGCCCAGCGCTCAAAGGGCGCCATCACACCGGCGAACGGCACCGGGCCCGGCGCTGAAACTCCGGGCCCGGATGCAGCGTTCTCAGTCGCGCAGGAGCCGCTTCAAGAGCTCGATCTCCTCGCGGAGCTGGTTGTCATCACCCATCAGCTGCTCGACCTTGCGGATCGCGTGCAGCACCGTGGTGTGGTCGCGGTTCCCGAACCGGCGGCCGATCTCAGGCAGCGACCGGGAGGTCAGCAGCTTGGCCAGATACATGCCGATCTGCCGGGGCCGTACGATCGAGCGATTCCGCCGTCCAGAGAGAAGATCGCTACGATTAACCCCGTAATGCTTCGACACCGTCCTCAAGATATCGTCGATGCGGACACGGCGGGGCTCGGCGCCGCGCATGAGGTCGCGAACGATCTGTTCAGCTACGGCGATGGTAACCGGCTCGTCGGTGAGCTGATAACTCGCCCGTAGCCGGTGGACGGCGCCTTCGAGCTCGCGCCCGCTTTCCGTCAGGCGTTCCGCAAGGAACGCAAGCACGGTGTCGGACACTTCAAGACCGTTCGTCTCCGCGCACGCCTCTTGCGCGCGCTTCTCGAGGATCTGATGGCGCAGGTCGTAGTCCATGGCCTTCATTTCGGCGACGAGCCCGCCGCCGAGGCGGGAACGCATCCGCATATCGAGCTTGTCCAGATGCGTCGGCGCACGATCCGCGGCGACCACGACTTGCCGCCCGCCATCAATCAGCGAGTTCAGCGTGTGGCAGAACTCCTGCTGGATTGTCGGCCCTTGCAGAAATTCCATGTCGTCGATCAGGAGAATGTCGATAGTGCGTAACTTCTCCTTGAAGGCGAGGGCATCGCGCGCTCGTAAGGCCTGTACGAAGCCCGACATGAAGCGCTCGGCGGTGAGATACAGAACCTCGGCCTCCGGCTTCTGCCGCTTCACCTCCCAGGCGATTGCGTGCAGAAGATGAGTCTTGCCGAGCCCTACATTACCGTGGAGAAACAATGGGTTAAAGGGAGGCTGCGGACTCGCCGAGGAGCGCGCGACTTGATGCGCCGCCGCATGAGACAGCTTATTCGTGTCGCCGACCACGAAGCTTCCGAAACTTAAGCGCGGATCGAGCGGCGAGCCCTCGAACCCGTCATAGCCTGTGCGCAGCGGCATCGGCAGCGAGGGCCGCTGCGCCGCCAACTGCGGCGAGACCGGGCGCGGGATGGCAACGTCCTTTGGCGGTTCGACCGTGAAGTGCGGCTGCCGCACGGAGAACTCAAGGCGCTCCGTCTCCGGCCACTCGCCCTGCACCTGCCGCAGCACAGTGTCGTAGTAATGAGTCCTCAGCCAGTTGCGCAAGAAGCGCGTCGCAACTGTCAGATGGATGACGCCTCCGGCGATATCGTCCACCTCGACGCCGCGAAACCAGCTAGCATAAACGTCCTCTCCCAGCTCACCGCGTAGCCGGGATTTTACTCGCGTCCAGGCTTCGCCTGACCCGCATGGATCCTCTTTATGGGCCACATGGTCGTGTGCCCGTGCCTGTGCCTCTGCCACGATTTTGTTCTTTCCCTAATCATTCTTTTGTCGCTCCAACACGCACCGTACGCAGATACTAAAGCGGCCAACAATTTGGACGCGGACCATCCCAACAAGTCTCTATGACCGGACCCCTAGCCTTGCAGCCAGGGAAGCCCAATCGCTTTCCAACCAGACAGAGACCCGCGATGCCGATCGTCATCGAGCGGGCCTTCGAAGCCCTCCGTGACGTTGTGACAAGCGCGATACCCTGCGGATGCCATTGCCCTGGCTGCGGCCAGGCTTCGGCTACCCGAACGGCAAATGAAGAAAAGATCGTCGTCAACTTGGACTCCGAGGGCTTGCAGTTCGTTCGCAAGGCGCTCGGCAAAGCGCGGATCGACGGACTGGTCGGGAAACGTCTGCCACTCAACGAGGACAGTCCGTTTTCCAAGTGGCCCGAGATCCGGGATGCCCACATAGGTCCATTCCGCGCGTGTACGCACATCGACTAATTGCGATCGAGGATTCCCCTGGAGAGCGCTCCAGGCCGACGCCACATCAGCCTCTTCGATCGTGTAATTGTCCATGTGCGCGCCCAAAATCGAGCCTCTTCCTCATATTCATGAGCACGGTACAAGAACAGAATTCGTGCCACTCACTATCCGTGGTGATCTTGTGCGGTCCACGCACGTAATATTCACAACTTACGCATAAGCATTCCACAAGATGTTCATGGGCCCTCACGCTTAAGACAAAGAAATCCTGTCTCGGCAACGGCCAATATCAAGTTACTCAATTGTAAGGAGGGGACTTCCCCGTTCGGATAAGCAGACTATACACACGGTTTTCGCCCCGATCAAGCTGACGAGACTCGGGCGCAAGCCAGTATTAGTTAGTAGACTCATCGTTGATGGGCGCCTGCCAAACCCCTGTGGAGAAAGCCTGAATCAGCCGGGTTTGCCCAACGGACGCCGCGCGGCCGGACGGTTTAGCGCGTTTGAAAGCCAAAATATTTTTTTCGAAGTGCATTCAGTGGAAAAGTGCGGCGCTTGGGCAACAGTTTGGCCTCGCGTCCACATGTCCAGGCCGTCAAGCAATTGATATCTCAGTGTCAAGCAATTGAGACATTTGCTCACATTGCGCAATACGCCGCACACACAACACCTGCCGCTAGCCCAAACGGCACCTTGCCGGGCCGAGGTTCCAAGACGTTGAGGTAAGAGGTGAGGGACGACGTGCAGGTCTGCGTCTGCGGTTTCAGCGCGTGGAAGGCCGCAAGCGGGCGCGCACGAGCGGGCACACGGGGCCGATCGCGAGCAGGCCGGCCGCCGGGGCCAGCAGATCAGTCATTTAGTGAAATTAAGTAGCGGGGCGGTAAAGCAGCCGGGCTTCTACGCACCCATGGCGCCGACGCGCTTGGCGAGGCGCGAAACCTTCCGCGAGGCGGCGCGGCGGTGAAGGATGCCAAGCTGCGCCGTTCGGGCAAGAACCGGCTCGGCGACACGCAAGGCCGCCTGGGCAGCATCCTTATCGCCAGAAGCGATGGCTTCTTCGACTTTGCGCAGATGGGTGCGCATATTGCTCCGCCGTGTCTTATTGGTTTCGGTACGGCGGGTAATCTGGCGAACGGCTTTCTTCGCCGACTTGGTATTGGCCATGTTCAGGATCCTTGACGGCAGCTTTCGGTCCGCGCGCCGCGGCTCTCAAAAAGCGCCATAAATACGAATTTGGCATGCTCTATAGCGACCGGTCCCCAAAGCGTCAACTAGGCGGCGTCAACTGGGTGCCCCAACGGGCTGGCCGTCCTCAAGCCTTCGCCTCGCTCCACAGCGTGATGTTGGGTGGTTCGGCCAGCAATTCGCCGGCCACGCCCCGGAAGGCGTCGATGTGGGGCGAGGCAAGGTGGTTGTCCAGATCCGCCTTCGTGGTCCAGTTCTCGTGGAAGACCAGCAGGCCCGGGTCGTCCGCCGAGACGTGCAGATCGTAGTTGAGGCAGCCCTGTTCCTTACGGGTCGGGCCGCACAATGCCAGCAAAGCCTGGCGCAAGGCGTCTTCCTTGCCGGGCTTGGCGCGATGGAATGCGATCACGGTGACTTTTCCAAGCATGGTTCGGTTCCTCCTGCCCCGAAGCTTGGAAGCCTGGGACAGGATTGGCAAGCTGGCGGGTCCATGCTCTGAAAGCGCTTGTATGAGTGCCAGCCGCCGCCAGCGAACCCTCAGCGGTCCTGGAAGTTGGGCTTCCGCTTCTCGATGAACGCGGCCATGCCTTCCTTCTGATCTTCGGTGGCGAAGAGCGAGTAGAACTGGTTGCGCTCGAACCGGACGCCCTCGGTGAGCGTCGTGACAAAGCCCCTGTTGATCGATTCCTTGATCATCATGACGGTGTGCGTGGGGAATTCGGCGATCTTGCCCGCGGTCTTCATAGCTTCGTGCCGCAGCGACTCGACCGGTACGACGCGGCTGACGAGGTTCGACCGCTCGGCTTCATCGGCGCGCATATGGCGCCCGGTCAAGCACAGCTCCATGGCCTTGGCCTTGCCCACGGCGCGGGTCAGGCGCTGCGTGCCGCCAGCGCCCGGCATGATGCCGAGACTGATTTCGGGCTGACCGAAAACGGCGTTCTCGGCCGCCAAGATTATGTCGCAGGACATTGCGAGCTCGCAGCCCCCGCCCAGCGCATAGCCCGCCACGGCAGCGATGATCGGCTTGCGCGTCGCGGCGATCGTGTCGTAGGGCGCCAGAAACGCGGTGCTGTAGGCTTCCACGGAGGTCTTGCTCTGCATCTCCTTGATATCCGCACCGGCGGCGAACGCCTTCTTGCCGCCCGTAATGACGATGCAGCCGATGTCCGGGTCCTTGTCGAAGGTATTGAGGACTTCGCAGAGTTCGCCCACGAGCTGCGAGTTTAGAGCGTTGAGCGCCTTCGGGCGATTGAGGGTAATCAGCCCCACCTTGCCCTCGCGCGTCACAATGAGCGTTGCGTACTCCTTGTTGGCAGGCTCTCCGCCCACGGCGGCCTGATCCATATACATGTGCGTCAGTTCTCCTATTTCTGGCAGATTGGACAGTAAAAGGTCGAGCGTCCGCCTTGAGCGATACGCCCGATCGTGCCGTCGCAGGCGGGCGTCTTGCAGTGCTCCCCGTTGCGGCCATAAGTGCGGAAGCGATGCTGGAAACGGCCCAGCCGCCCATCCGTGTGGCGGTAGTCGCGCAACGACGACCCGCCGGCGCGAATGGCATCGCGCAGTACGGACGTGATGCTTCTCACCAAGGCTGCCGTCTTCTCGGTAGGCCGGCCCGTCTTCGTCGCAAGCGACCCCGCCCGCCTCGTCGGCGAGAGGCCGGCGCGGTGCAGGGCCTCGCAGACATAGATGTTACCGAGCCCCGCGATCAGGCGCTGGTCGAGCAGCGCGGCCTTGATCGGTGTGGTCTTGCCTTTCAGCGTCCGGGCCAGCCAGTCCGGCGTGAGGTCGCCCCCAAGGGGCTCGATCCCGAGTCCTTTGAAGAGCGCATGGTCATCCAGGTCCGCGGCCGGCGCCAGGTCCATGACGCCGAAACGGCGCACATCCGAGTAGCGGACGGCCGAGCCGTCTCCCAGATGAAAGACGATGTGTTCGTGCTTGGGGAAACCGAATTCGGCCGCCGGGCTCTGCCCATGAATGAAGTCGCCGGGGGCGCTCTTCGCGCCATTGGCCTTGTCGATGGCGAAGCGCCCCGTCATGCCGAGATGCATAATCAGCACCTCGCCGTCGTCCAGCCGGGCCAGCAGATATTTCGCGCGCCGGTCCAGGCCCTCGATGGTGCGCCCCGTCAGGCGCTCGCCGAAGCGCTCAGGCAGCGGGAAGCGTAGGTCCGGCCGGCGCTGTTCCACGCATGCGAACGCGTTGCCGACAAGGACCGGCTCCAATCCCCGGCGCACGGTCTCAACTTCAGGCAGTTCTGGCATCGGGCTCTAGAAACCGTGGCTCAAAAACGGCGTTTCGGTACGTTGCAGTGCAAAGTTACTATCATTGCACCGCAACAATAGCCTGATCTCGGGGCTTAGGCTATTGTCCGCTGCCATGCCCGCAGACGTGAAAAATCGGGGCGAATCGGGCAGCGAGACAAGCTTCGGCTTTGCCCGCGTGTCCGAAAACGCCCGCCAAGGCCTCGTCAACGAGGTCTTCTCCAAGGTCGCCGGCCGCTACGACTTGATGAACGATCTGATGTCGGGCGGGCTGCACCGGCTTTGGAAGGCTGACCTCATCACCGCGCTCTCGCCACCGAAGTCCGGCGCGCCGTTCGCGCTGATCGACGTGGCGGGCGGCACGGGCGATGTCGCCACGCGCTTCCTCGATGCGGCGGGGCCCGGCGGCACGGCCACCATCTGCGACATCTCGAAGGAGATGATGGATGAGGGCAAGACGCGCGCCGAGGGATGCTCTATCGGACCCGAGCGATTGGCCTTCGTTCAGGGCAATGCGGAAAATCTGCCCTTCGAATCCGGACGGTTCGAGGCCTATACGATCGCCTTCGGGATCCGGAACGTCACCCACATCGATGCCGCGTTGGCGGAGGCGTATCGAGTCTTGAAGCCGGGCAGCCGTTTCCTCTGTCTGGAGTTCTCGAACGTCGAAATGCCGCTTCTCGACCGGCTCTACGACGCTTATTCCTTTAATGCGATCCCCGCGCTCGGGCGCCTTGTGGCCGGCGATGCGGAGTCCTATCGATATCTCGTGGAAAGCATAAGACGCTTTCCCGATCAGGAACGCTTCGCGCAGATGATAAGAGACGCTGGGTTCGAGCGCGTGCGCTACCGGAACCTGACCGGCGGCATCGCCGCCATCCATTCGGGCTGGCGGCTTTAAGTGAGGCGGTAGACGTGAACGCCATCGTGAACATGGCGCGGCTGACAAAGGCGGGAGTGACCCTCGCCTGGAGCGGTGCGCGCGTTTTGCCCGAAGATGTGCGCGTGTCGGGGCCACTTGCCGTGTTCGGCCGGGTGACGGCGCCGCTGCGCAAGAAACCTGGCACCGAGAATGAGGCGCGGCTGTCCTCCGCGCTGACATCGCTCGGCCCCTCGTATATTAAGCTCGGCCAGTTCCTCGCCACCCGGGACGACATTGTTGGTCGGGAACTGGCGCGCGATCTTTCGACCCTGCAAGACCGACTGCCGCCGTTCTCGCAAGACGAGGCGGTCAAGCTGGTTGAAACCGAACTGGACGCACCGCTCACCACGCTCTTTACTGAATTCAGCCCGCCCGTGGCGGCGGCCTCAATCGCCCAGGTGCACAAGGCCAAGGTTCGGACCGCAGACGGGAGTCTCAAAGACGTGGCCGTCAAGGTGCTGCGGCCCGGCATTGAGCAGCGCTTCAAGAAGGATCTCGATTCCTACTTCTTCGCCGCGCGGATGATCGAACGCTTTCATGGGCCGTCGCGGCGCCTGCGCCCCATCGCCGTCGTCGACACGCTCGCCAAGTCCGTGGCGATCGAAATGGACTTGCGCATGGAGGCTGCCGCAATTTCCGAGATGGCCGACAATATAGAAGGCGACGAAGGCTTCCGGGTTCCGGCCGTGGACTGGCAGCGTAGCGCCCGACGCGTTCTCACGCTCGAATGGATCGACGGCACGCCCATGGGCGACCTCAAGACTCTCAAGGTCAAAGGCTATGACCTTAAGGCGCTTGGCGCGAGGCTCATGCAGACCTTTCTGCGCCATGCCCTGCGGGACGGGTTTTTCCACGCCGACATGCACCAGGGAAACCTGTTCGTCGATGCGGATGGGTGCATCGTCGCGGTCGATTTCGGCATCATGGGGCGTCTTGGTATGAAGGAGCGGCGCTTCCTCGCCGAGATCCTCTACGGGTTCATCACCCGCGACTACCGGCGCGTGGCCGAAGTCCATTTCGACGCAGGCTACGTGCCGCGCAAACATTCGGTGGCCCAGTTTGCGCAAGCGCTGCGGGCCATTGGCGAGCCGATCATGGACCGCCCCGCCAACGAAATCTCGATGGCCCAGCTGCTGGGACAGCTCCTGCAATATACCGAGGTCTTCGATATGCAGACCCGGCCCGAGCTGATCATGCTCCAGAAGACGATGGTCGTGGTCGAAGGGGTCGGCAGAACCCTGGATCCGGAGTTGAACATGTGGGTCGTGTCCGAGCCGATCGTGAAGGACTGGCTCGAAAGCCAGCTTGGCGCCGGCGCGCGGATCGAACAGGCGGCGGAAGGTGCGGCCTCGGTTGGCCGCTTCGTTGGCGACCTGCCCAAGCTTTTGCGCCAAGCCGAGCACGCGGCGGACGCGTTCGGCGCCATGGCCGAAGACGGGCTCAGGCTCGACGATGAGAGCGTAGCGCGGCTCGCGCAGGCCCAGAAATTCCAAGACCACTGGATGCGCATCGGCATCTGGGTCGGCGCGCTCGCGCTCCTTGCCATCGCGGTCACGCAGATCTTCTGAGGTCCAATCTCAGGCCGTCACTATGGTAGACTGTAATCAACGAACCCAAGGACAGACCCCATGCTCCCCGGCAAGCGCATCCTTCTGATCGTTGGCGGCGGCATTGCCGCCTACAAAGCTCTGGAACTCGTCCGCCGACTGCGCGAGCGGGGCTCAGCCGTGCGGGTTGTCCTGACGCAAGGCGGCGCGCAATTCGTGACGCCACTCTCCTTCGCCGTTCTGTCCGGCGAGAAGGCCTTCACCGATCTCTTCGATCTCAAGGACGAGGCGGAGATCGGCCATATCCAGCTTTCGCGCGAGGCGGACCTTGTCGTGGTGGCGCCGGCGACGGCAGACCTCCTCGCCAAGATGGCGAACGGGCTTGCGAGCGGTCTGGCATCGACCGTGTTGATGGCGACAGACAAGACGGTCCTTGTAGCGCCATCCATGAACGTCCGTATGTGGGAACATCCCGCGACCATGCGAAACGTCGCGACCCTGCGCGCCGACGGTGTTCGCTTCGTCGGTCCCGACGAGGGCGACATGGCGTGCGGCGAATTCGGTCCGGGCCGCATGGCCGAGCCCGAGGCCATTGCGGATGCGATCGAGCGTGTCCTGCCCAGCGTGCATGGCGTTTCGCTCGCGGGCCGGCACGTGCTGATCACCGCCGGGCCGACCTATGAGCCGATCGACCCGGTGCGCTATATCGCCAACCGCTCATCCGGTAAGCAGGGCCATGCGCTGGCGCGCGCCGCGAAAGACATGGGAGCCAAGGTCACCCTGATTTCCGGTCCGACGAACCTGCCGGACATGCCGGGCATGACGACGATCAAGGTCGAGACCGCCGCGGATATGCTGGACGCCGCGCTCGCGGCCCTGCCGGTGGATGTCGCGATCTGCGCCGCGGCTGTCGCCGATTGGCGTGTAGCCAATCAAGCGGCGCAGAAGCTGAAAAAGGAAGAAGGCCAGGGCGGGCTCAATCTGGCGCTGGCCCGCAATCCCGACATTCTCGCGACCCTTTCGGCCCCGGGCGCGCGGCGGCCGACCCTGGTCATCGGTTTTGCGGCCGAGACGGAAACCATCATCACTCATGCGCAGGCGAAGCTCAGCCGCAAGGGCGCCGATTGGATCGTCGCCAACGACGTGTCCCCGGATACGGGCATCATGGGCGGCGATCGCACGGAGGTGCATCTCGTCTCCGCCACCGGTGTCGAGGACTGGCCGGCCATGAGCAAGGACGAGATGGCCGCGAGGCTCCTCACCCGCGCCGCCGAAACCCTGCACGCGATGCAGCTAGCGGCTGAGTGAGGGCCTCGATGAAAGTTCAGTTGCGCGTGTTGCGGCTCCCGCATGGGGAGGGGCTGCCACTTCCCGAGTATCAGACGGAACATTCCGCTGGGTTCGACCTTGTCGCTGCCGTCGGCGAAGACAAACCGATCATGCTGAGCGCCGGCGCGCGTGGGGCGGTGCCCACGGGGCTCGTGTTCGAACTTCCGCCCGGCTTCGAAGCCCAGGTGCGGCCGCGTTCGGGGCTGGCGTCGAAGCACGGTGTGACGGTGCTCAACAGTCCGGGCACGATCGATGCGGATTATCGCGGCGAGGTGAAAGTCTTGCTGATCAATCATGGTGACCAAGCGTTCCGCATCGCGCGCGGGGATCGCATCGCGCAAGTCATTATCGCGCGCGTGAGCGCGGTGGAAATTGCCGAGGCGTCGGAGCTGAGCGAGACCGGGCGCGGGCAGGGCGGCTTCGGTTCCACCGGCTGACTGGGCCTGAGGAAGGCCACCTTGGCGCACCATATGCACGGCTCCTAGATGGATATTGCGTAGAACGAGACCATGCTGACAGACGAGGAAATCGCCCGCTATCGCCGCCATTTGGTCTTGAAGGAGATCGGCGGCGAGGGGCAGCAGCGCTTGAAAGCAGCCCGCGTGCTCGTGATCGGCGCGGGCGGCCTCGGCTCCCCCCTGATCCTTTATCTGGCGGCCGCGGGCGTCGGGCAGATCGGCGTCGTCGACGACGATCACGTCAGTCTCGACAATCTCCAGCGCCAGGTGCTGCATGGAACCGAGTCTGTCGGCAAGCCCAAGACGCGAAGCGCCGCCGCAACCGTCTTGAACCTCAACCCCCATGTGGAGGTGCAGCTCTTCACCACGCGGCTCGTGGCAGAAAATGCGCTGAGCATTATTGGCGCCTTCGACATCGTCGCCGACGGCTCCGACAATTTCGCCACTCGCTATCTCGTCAACGATGCGTGCTACATCGCAAAACGGCCGCTGGTCACAGCCGCCGTGGGGCCGTTCGACGGTCAGCTCACCACCTTCCGTGCCTTCGAGACCGATACGGACGGACAGCCCTGCCCGAACTATCGCTGTCTGTTTCCGGCCCCGCCTCCGGATGGAACCGTCCCGGCCTGTTCGGAAGCGGGGATCCTGGGCGCGGTCGCCGGGGTCTTGGGCTGCCTTCAGGCGGTCGAGGTGATCAAGGAGCTCCTCGGCATCGGCGAGAGCCTGGTGGGCCGGCTCATGCTCTACGACGGGCTCCAGGCCCGCTTCTCGACAGTTCGCTACGCATGGGATCCGGAAAACCCGCTCAACGGAAAAAATCCCAGATTCCGGGACCTGTCCCACCACATCGCCTCGGATGCGTGAGGGACCGCGATGCAACGCGCGGTAATAGGATTTCTCAATCTTTTGCATCCATGATCTGCTCGTGAAACTCTAGATTGATCTAGGGGTCGTCGATCACGGGATCGCCCGGCGTTCGTGCCGGGCGCCCTCACATAGGGCTGCGCGATGTCCGGCGAGGCGAAGCAAAAGACTATCACCGTCCAGTGCGCGATTGCGGGCGGCGGACCGGCAGGCGTCATGCTGGGCTTCCTGCTTGCCCGGGCAGGCGTTAAAGTGGTCGTCCTCGAAAAGCACGAAGATTTCTTCCGCGATTTCCGCGGCGACACGATTCACCCGTCGACCCTCGAGGTCATGGACGAGCTGGGCTTGCTCGATGCGTTTCTGAACCTACCCCATGAAAAGGTGGAGCATCTCAGCGCGGAGATCGGCGATCGCACGGTCAAGATCGCGGACTTCTCCCACCTGCCGACCGTGGCCAAATACATCGCCTTCATGCCGCAATGGGATTTCCTCGATTTCCTGGCAGCGGAAGGAAAGAAAAGTCCGAAATTCGATTTGCGCCTAGGCGCCGACGTGGACGAGCTTCTGACGGAGGGCGGCAAGGTCGTCGGTCTCAAGGCGGCAACCCATGACGGCGACCTTGAAGTTCGCGCGGACCTTGTGGTCGGCACCGATGGCCGCCACTCCACGGTGCGGTCGCTGGCCAGGCTCGAGGTCGAGGATATCGGCGCGCCAATGGACGTGCTGTGGATGCGCCTGTCGCGAAAGCCCGAGGACGGCGACGACACGTTCGGCCGCATCGAACCCGGCCGGTTCTTCATCATGATCAACCGTGGCGATTATTGGCAATGCGCCTATGTCATCCCCAAGGGGGGACTCAATCAGCTGCGGCGCAACGGGCTCGAATCCTTCCGGCTGGCCATCATGGCCTTGAAGCCGTCCCTTGGCGCACGCGTGCGCGAACTCGAATCCTGGGACGATGTGAAACTGCTGTCGGTCAAGGTCGACCGTCTGAAGCAATGGTACCGGCCCGGGCTGCTCTGCATCGGCGATGCCGCCCACGCCATGTCGCCGATCGGCGGCGTGGGGGTCAATCTGGCGGTTCAAGACGCCGTCGCGGCCGCGAATATCCTGGCGCTGCCGCTACTTGAGAGGAACGTCACGGAGGCGGATCTTGCGCAGGTGCAGAAGCGCCGCATCCTGCCCGTCAAGCTCACGCAGCGGATGCAGGTCTTCCTACAGGACCGCGTCATCTCGAACGTCCTGTCGGCGTCCGAGATTACGGAGATCCCGTTCCCGTTGCGGATGCTGAACGACTTTCCCCTGCTCAGGCGCATTCCGGCCCGGATCGTTGGCCTCGGATTCAGGCCCGAGCATGTCGCGCTGCCGGAAGTGCCCCGCGCGTAAGCGACGCTTAAGTCCCGTCTAGAACATCGCCGGATGAACGCGGTCGGGCGGCGCATGGCCGTCCAGGAAGGTCTTGATGTTGACGATGACCTTCTCGCCCATGTCGACGCGGCCTTCGAGCGTAGCCGAACTCATATGCGGCAGCACCACGACCTTGTCGTTGCGCAGCAGCTTGGGGTTCACCGCGGGCTCGTGCTCGAACACGTCGAGGCCGGCGCCGGCAAGCTCGTTATTTTCGATCATGCGGGCCAGGGCATTTTCGTCGATCACCTCGCCACGCGCCGTGTTGACGATATAGGCCGAGGGCTTCAGAAGCGCGAGGCGGCGCGCCGACAGCAGGTGATAGGTCGCCGGCGTGTGCGGGCAGTTGATGGAGATGATGTCCATACGCGCCAACATCTGGTCGAGACTGTCCCAATAGGTCGCCTCGAGCGCCTGCTCGATTTCGGCCTGCACCCGGCGCCGGTTGTGATAATGAATTTGAAGGCCAAACGCCTTGGCGCGCCGCGCCACGGCCTGGCCGATCCGGCCCATGCCGACAATGCCCAGGCGCTTGCCGTAGATGCGGTGGCCGAGCATCCAGGTGGGCGACCAGCCTTGCCATTTGTCGCTGCCGGATTTCAGCAGCGCCGCGCCTTCGGTCAGACGCCGCGGCACCGCGAGGATCAGGGCCATGGTCATGTCGGCGGTGTCCTCGGTGAGGACGCCGGGCGTGTTGGTCACGAGGACCGCACGATTGCGGGCCGTGTCGAGGTCGATATTGTCCACGCCGGTTCCGAACTGGGCAATGAGCTTGAGTTCCGGCCCGGCCTGGCTGAGCACGGAACGGTCGATCCGATCGGTGACGGTAGGCACAAGCACGTTGGCCTCCTTCACGGCTGCGATCAGTTCGTCCCGCGAAAAGGGCTTGTCGTCGAGGTTCAGCCGCGCGTCGAACAGCTCCCGCAGTCGCGTTTCCACGACATCCGGCAGTTTACGCGTGACGATAACGAGCGGTCTTTCAGAAGCCATAACTATGTCCCGTCAGAAGGCTGGGCGGTCCCGAGCCCCAGTTTTCGTTGAATTGTGCGCCTTGTCTAACAGAAGCGACTCCGAGAGATAAAGCGTCAACTTGGCTCAACTGGGCCGACGGCGCCCCCAGACGCCACCAAGTGCCGTTTGGGCCACGATCCGTTCACTATTCTCCGCCATTCAGAGGGTAAGATTCGGCAGCCAAAAGGGAGGGAAAAGATGGGCTTTCGCGGGACTGCACGGCTGACAACAGCGCTGGCGCTGGCCGGAAGCGCGCTTCTCGCAGGGGTCGTCCTGTTCGCCACTCCGGCGCCTGTCGTGGCGGAAGAGGCCGTCATACCGGTAACCGGGAATGGAAAAAGCTCGGGCCTGCCCGTTCCGCGCTTCGTCAGCCTAAAGTCCAACAAGGTCAATGTCCGGCGCGGTCCCAGTACCGACCAGGCGATCGTCTGGGTGTTTTCCCGGGCCGGGCTGCCGGTGGAGGTCATTGCCGAGTTCGAGAATTGGCGGCGCGTACGGGACAGCGAAGGAGCCGACGGGTGGGTCTTTCACAGCCTCCTCAGCGGACGGCGCACAGTGCTTGTCAGCCCTTGGAGCAAGTCCCAGCAGGGACCCGTGTCGATCCCGCTGCACGACCGCCAGTCGGCTGGGTCCAGCGTCGTGGCGCAGCTTCAGCCGGGCGTCATAGGCGATCTGGTGGAGTGCGACGGCAAATGGTGCGAGCTGGCCGTGGGCAGTTACTCGGGCTACGTCCAACAGAAGAAGCTCTGGGGGGTGTATCGCGATGAAAAAATCGAGTAGCCGCATTTTCGGCGGCAGGCGGGGCGCAAGACCCGCGAGCGCCGCTTAGCCGTCCTTGTCGACGAGACGGACCAGCACGTCGACCCGCGAAATGACCTTGCCGTCCGGTGCCTCGGGCAGACCCTCGATGCGGATCGCGCTCGTGTCGATGTCCAGTAGGTTCGCACTTTCCTCGCAGAAGAAGTGAAAGTGGTTCGACGTGTTGGTGTCGAAATAGGTCTTCGCACCTTCCACGGCCACCGCGCGCAACAGCCCCACCTCGGTAAATTGGTGAAGCGTGTTGTAGACGGTCGCCAGCGACACTGGCACCTTCGACGCGACAGCTTCCTCGTGCAGATGCTCGGCCGTCACGTGCCGGTCGCCCTCGGCGAATAGAAGCCGGGCAAGGGCGAGCCGTTGACGTGTGGGCCGGAGGCCCGCACTGCGCAGAAGCTTGGCCGCGGCGCCGGCCGGCGCCATTTTCGCATCGTCTGCGGTATAGGTCTTTTCCATGGTCTCAAGCGAGTAAGTCATTGATGCTGGGAATATAGTGGGAAGCCGCAGGAACCGCAATGCTATGCCCTGGCGGACAATTTGGCACTTTGACCTGTATCAGGTGAACGGCCGAAAAAGAGGCGGCGGATGGGGCTCGCCAGCCGGGCTTTTTGTGGAACCATCCATGTGTTAGGAAACCAGCCCACCAAATGGATCACATTCCGTACGAAGGACAAATCAGCGTGCAAGAACCACTGGCGCAACGGCAGTCCAGCTTCGACTACGAGGATCTGCTTGCTTGTGGTCGGGGCGAGTTGTTTGGCCCTGGCAATGCGCAGCTGCCCCTGCCGCCAATGCTGATGTTCGACCGAATTCCTCTTGTCGAGCCGGATGGCGGCGAATACGGCAAGGGTCGGATCGTGGCCGAGTTGGACGTGAAGCCCGATCTGTGGTTCTTCGCCTGTCACTTTCAGGGCGATCCGGTCATGCCGGGATGCCTCGGGCTGGATGCGCTCTGGCAAATGCTCGGGTTCTTCCTTGGCTGCACGGGCGCCCCCGGGAAGGGGCGGGCGCTTGGCGTCGGCGAGGTGAAGTTCTCCGGCATGGTGGAGCCGACCGTGAAAAAGCTAGAATATATTGTTGAGCTCCGGCGGGTCATTCGCCGCAAATTCACGCTCGGGACTGGCGACGGCTGGCTCAAGGCGGATGGTGAAACGATTTACACGGCCAAGGACCTCCGGGTCGGGCTTTTCCAGGCGGACGAAGCCGCATCCGCCAGTGCATAGACCATTTGTCACAGCACAGGCCTCAAGGACGTTGAGCCAATGAAACGCGTGGTCGTAACCGGCATCGGCATCGTTTCCTCGATCGGGAACAATGCGCAGGAAGTCGTGGCTTCTCTCCGCGAAGCTAAGTCCGGCATCGTCAAGGCCGACAAATATGCCGAACTTGGTTTCCGCTGCCAGGTACATGGCGCCCCTTCGCTCGATTGGGAGGACGCGATCGACCGCAAAGTGCGCCGTTTTATGGGCGCGGGCGCCGGCTGGAACTATGTGGCCATGGAGCAGGCCATCCAGGATTCGGGTCTTGAGGAAAGTGACATTTCCAACGAGGGCACCGGCCTGATCATGGGCTCGGGCGGCCCGTCGACACATGCCATCGTCAAGGCGGCCGATACGACCCGCGAACGGGGCCCCAAAAAGGTCGGCCCCTTCGAAGTGCCCAAGTCCATGTGTTCGACGAATTCGGCGACGCTATCGACGCCCTATCACATCAAGGGTGTCAGCTATTCCATCTCCTCGGCCTGTGCCACGAGCGCGCATTGCATCGGCAACGGGGCGGAACTGATCCAGCTCGGCAAGCAGGATGTGGTCTTTGCTGGCGGCGGCGAGGAGCTCGACTGGACGCTTTCCGTATTGTTCGACTCGATGAATGCGATGTCCTCGCACTTCAACGACGACCCCGAGACGGCCAGCCGCGCTTACGATGTGGCGCGCGACGGGTTCGTGATCGCCGGTGGCGCGGGCGTGCTTGTGCTTGAAGAGCTGGAGCACGCCAAGGCGCGCGGCGCGAAGATTTACGCGGAGTTCGTCGGCTACGGGGCGACGTCGGATGGCCATGACATGGTGTTGCCCTCGGGCGAAGGGTCCGTGCGCTGCATGCGCATGGCCCTGCAAAACCTGAACGGCGAGAAAATAGACTATATCAACCCACATGCGACCTCGACGCCTCAGGGCGACATCCTGGAGATCCAGGCCATTCGCGAGGTGTTTGGCAACGATTGCCCGCCGATCAGCGCCACCAAGTCGCTCACGGGGCACTCGTTAGGCGCGGCAGGCGTGCACGAGTCGATCTATTCGCTGCTGATGATGAAAAACGGTTTCATTTGTGAATCGGCGAATATCAAGACCTTGGATCCCGAGGTCGCCGACGTGCCGATTCTTCGTCAGCGTGAAGACGGTATTGCGCTGAATACGGTAATGTCGAACAGTTTTGGTTTTGGAGGCACCAACGCCTCCCTCGTTTTCCGCCGGTTGGATGGCTGAGGCCGGTGGCGCGGGACGTTAGGCAACTTTGAGCAGAGCAAGCACGATGGCACCGACGAAAGATATTGCAGAACCTGGACCGCTGATGGCGGGGAAGCGCGGCTTGGTGATGGGCGTCGCCAACGACCGATCGATCGCTTGGGGCATCGCCCGCGTCTTGCACGGGCAGGGCGCCGAGCTGGCATTTAGCTACCAAGGCGGCGCATTCGGCCGCCGGGCCGTTCCCCTGGCCGAATCGATCGGTGCAAAGATCATCGAGGAGGTCGACGTCGAGGATCTCGACAGTGTCGATCGCATGCTCGGCGTGATCCGCAAAGATTGGGGCAAGCTGGACTTCGTGGTTCATGCGCTGGCCTTCTCGGATCGGAACGAGCTAAAGGGGCGCTACTGCGACACGACGCGGAAGAACTTCGAACACACGATGGTCATCTCATGCTTCTCCTTCACGGAGATATGCAACCGAGTGTCCGACATGATGAACGAGGGTGGCTCGCTGCTGACGCTGACTTATGGCGGCTCCACCCGCGTCGTCCCCTGCTACAATGTCATGGGCGTGGCCAAGGCGGCGCTCGAAGCCTCGGTGCGCTATCTGGCCTCCGACCTCGGGCCGCAGGGCGTTCGCGTGAACGCGCTGTCCGCGGGCCCCATGCGGACGCTGGCGGGCGCAGGCATTTCCGATGCGCGCACCTTGCTGCATTACCAGCAAAACCATGCGCCCATGCGCCGCTCCCCGACGCTCGACGAAGTCGGCGGCTCGGCGCTCTATCTTCTGTCCGATCTTTCGGGGGCAGTCACGGGCGAGGTCCACTTCGTGGATTGCGGCTACGCGACCACCTTTATGCCCAATCTTGATTCCTTGAAGGAGATCGAGCGGTCAGAGGAACTCGGAAACGCAATGGCCAAGGCCGCGCCGCGAGAAGCTGCGCAGTAGACCGTTAGAAGCTAAATCACAGCATCGGATTGCTAAGGAGGAGCCGTGTTCGAAATTATCATGATGGTTTGTCTTGCCGCGACAGGGGAGCAGTGCTCGGAATACAAGCTCACTGACGCACAATATGATGATGCCGTGTCGTGCATCCGCGAGAGCCACGGCAAGGCCGATACATGGCAGCGCGGCAATGAGAAATTCACGATCATCGGCACACGCTGCGGCAAGGACCTCGAGTCCAAGATCCCGGCAGCGCCGAAGAGCTAAGCACGCCGGCAAGCGAGCCTCCTCCAAGCCAGTCTCGCCTACGGTTGGAAAACCTATTCGCGACATAAGATCAAAGGGGCGCCCCCGCGGGCGCCCCTTTTCTGCATCTGAATTGGTGCGGTGCCCGGGCTAGCTGGCCTCGGCCGCCTCTTTCTCTTTCCCAGTGTCCTGGTCGACCACCTTCATCGAAAGGCGGACCTTGCCGCGCTCGTCGAAGCCAAGCAGCTTGACCCAGACCTGATCGCCTTCCTTGACCACATCCCCAACCGTTTTGGGCCGGCCCTCGTCGAGCTGAGAAATGTGCACAAGTCCGTCGCGCGGTCCGAAGAAGTTCACGAATGCGCCGAACTCCATCACCTTCACGACCTTGCCCTGATAGATCTCGCCGACCTCAGGTTCGGCGGCGATCGATTTGATCCGGGCAATGGCTTGGCGGATCGACTCTGCATTGGCAGACGCGATCTTGACTGTGCCGTCGTCGGAGATGTCAATCTTGGCACCCGACTCCGCGACGATTTCGCGGATGACGGACCCGCCAGATCCAATGACTTCTCGGATCTTGTCGGTAGGAATCTGGATCGTCTCGATGCGCGGGGCGTATTCGCCGAGCTCGGGACGTGCCTCGTTCAGCGCCTTGTCCATCTCGTTCAAGATATGCAGGCGTCCGCCCTTGGCCTGATCGAGTGCGATCTTCATGATCTCTTCGGTGATGCCGGTGATCTTGATGTCCATCTGCAGTGACGTCACGCCCTCGGACGTGCCGGCCACCTTGAAGTCCATATCACCGAGATGATCCTCATCGCCCAGAATGTCCGAGAGGACGGCGAACTTGTCGCCCTCCTTGATGAGGCCCATGGCGATACCGGCGACCGGCCGCTTCAGCGGAACGCCCGCGTCCATCAATGCGAGCGAGGTGCCACACACCGTGGCCATGGAAGAGGACCCGTTCGACTCGGTGATCTCGGAGACCACGCGAAGCGTGTACGGGAACTGCTCGCGATCCGGCAGAATCGGGTGAACCGCGCGCCAGGCAAGCTTGCCATGACCGATTTCGCGGCGTCCCGGGGAGCCCATGCGGCCAGTTTCGCCGACCGAGTAGGGCGGGAAATTGTAGTGCAGCATGAAGGTTTCCTTGTAGGTCCCCTGCAGGGCATCGACGAACTGCTCGTCGTCGCCCGTGCCCAGCGTCGTCACGACGAGGGCCTGCGTCTCGCCACGGGTGAACAGCGCGCTGCCATGGGTACGGGGCAGAATGCCGACCTCGCAAACGATCGGCCGCACGGTCACGAGATCGCGGCCGTCAATGCGCTTCTTGGTGTCGAGAATGCTGCCGCGCACTACATCCTTCTCGGCCTCTTTGAAGGCATGGGAGACTTTGCCGGCGACCGCGCCGTCATCGTCCTCCGGCACCAGCGTGGAGACCACGGTCTCCTTCACACGCGAAATGCTGTCGCGCCGCTCCTGCTTGGAGACGATGGCGTAAGCGTCGCGAAGACCGGCATCGGCGATCCCGCTGACTTTGGCGACCATCTCGGAATTGTCGACGGTCTTCAGCTCCCACGGTTCCTTGGCGGCAACCTCGGCGAGTTTCACGATCGCGTCGATTACAGGCTGGGAATGCTCATGGCCGTACATCACGGCGCCAAGCATGATATCCTCGGGGAGTTCGCTGGCCTCGGACTCCACCATCAGAACGGCGTCGGTCGTGCCTGCGACAATGAGATCGAGAGACGTCTCGGGCATCTCGTCGACCATCGGGTTCAGGACGTAGTTGCCATCGACATAGCCCACGCGCGCGGCGCCGATAGGGCCGAGGAACGGCACGCCCGAAAGGGTCAGTGCCGCGGACGCGGCGACCATGGCCACGATGTCGGGGTCATTCTCCATGTCGTGCGACAGCACGGTGGTGACGACCTGGGTATCGTTCTTGAAGCCCTTGGCGAATAGCGGGCGGATCGGACGGTCGATCAGGCGCGAGGTAAGGGTTTCCTTCTCGCTCGGACGGCCTTCGCGCTTAAAAAAACCGCCGGGAATCTTGCCGGCGGCGAACGTCTTCTCTTGGTAATTCACGGTCAGAGGAAAGAAGTCGATCCCCGGCCTTTCCTCTTTGGCGGAAACGACGGTCGCCAAAACGCAAGTCTCGCCATAAGTCGCGAGAACGGCTCCGTCGGCCTGGCGCGCCACGCGCCCGGTCTCAAGTTTGAGCGGGCGCTTTGCCCATTCAATTTCTACAGTGTGTTTATCGAACATGTGTGTGTCCCATTCGGTAGGGAAAGATAAGGCCGTCCCGCCGCCCGGTGGCGATGGAACGAGCCCGTGCATATGTGAGGAAGCTCCAACGGTTGCCGCAGCTCGCGGCAGCCCTGCTACCGGCGAATTCCGAGCCGGCCAATGAGCTTCTTATACCTTTCTTCGTCTGACGCTTTCACGTAGTCCAGCAGGCGGCGGCGCTGGCTGACCATTTTCAACAGCCCGCGACGCGAATGGTTGTCCTTACCGTGCGTCTTAAAGTGCTCGGTCAGGTTGCTGATGCGCTCGGTGAGGATGGCGACCTGGACTTCCGGGGATCCGGTATCGTCTGTTTTGGTCGCGTATTCCTTGATCAGATCTTGCTTACGTTCAGCACTAATCGACATCGGGTTCTCCTTGATATTTGAGGTGTTTGACAAGGCCGGGCCGGGATGTCGTCCAGCGCGGTCGGATCATGTTGCGAGTAGAGGCGCGAAAACCGCGAGACTCCCACGCAACCGCTGCACTATAGGGATTATCGTCCCCGAGACCAGCGCTATTTGGGCTTCTATTCAGGCAGGTTAAAGACCCTTGAGGGGTGAAATTCGCCTTGGGCAACCTCCCCGATGGCGACGAGCCCGGCCCGGGAGACCGCATAGACCGGCCCCGTCACGATGGGGGCATCGCGCCCCCGCAAGAGGACCGAACGCCCCTGCCGGAGCCTGGCGGCGTCGGCGGGGGTGACGGAGAGCGCCGGAAGGTCGCAAAGCGGCCTATCCACGGGCTGCAGCAAGCCGAGCAGCGCCTCGCGGCTCTCCTCGGCGGCCTGCTCCACAGCTTCCAGGGTGACGGCTTCGTCCTGGACGAAGTCGCCGACCCGTGTCCGGCGCAAGGCGGAAATATGGCCCAGGCACTGAAGGGCGCGGCCGAGATCGCGGGCCAGCGCCCGGACATAGGTGCCCTTGCCGCAATCGGCCTCCAACACGCAATGATCTGGATCGGGAAGATCGACCACGGCAAGCCGGTCGATGGAAACGATTCGGGGCGCGAGCTCGAACTCCTCCTGGTCGCGGGCCAGATCGTAGGCCCGGGCCCCGTCCACCTTCAGGGCGGAGAAGCGCGGAGGCACCTGCTCGATCTCACCGACGAATTGCAATAGGGCCGCTTCGATATCGGCCCGCGCCGGGCGGCTGGCGCTGGTCGCGGTCGCCGTGCCTTCGGTGTCGTCCGTGTCCGTTTCGGCCCCGAAACGGACCGTGAAGCGATAGGTCTTGGCGCCGTCGACCGCATAGGGGACGGTCTTGGTGGCTTCCCCGAAGGCAACGGGCAGAATCCCGGTGGCGAGCGGATCGAGCGTGCCGGCGTGACCAGCCTTGATCGCATCGAAGAGCCAGCGTGTACGCCCCACCGCTTTGGTGGAGGTCAGCCCCTCTGGCTTGTCCAGAACAAGCCAGCCATTGACCGCTTGGCCTTTGCGCCGCCGTCCCATCCCGTTCGCCCCTTACGCGTGTTTGCTAGTCGTCGAGGCCTCGCGCGATATCGCGCGCCACCTGGGGCGAGGCCAGAAGTTCGTCGATCCGCGAGGAGGCCTCGAACGTCGTGTCCTCGCGGAACCGGATCTCCGGCATGTGTCTCAGGTTGACCCGCTTCGCGACTTCGCCGCGCAGGAACCGCTTGTGCTGTTCCAAGTGCTTGACGACGTCACCCGCCTCGCCGCCGCCAAGCGGCATCACGTAGCATGTCGCGACCTTGAGATCGGGCGACATGCGCACCTCAGGCACGGTGAGCGAATGGCGCGCTATAACATCGTCCACCACTTCCCCGCGCGAAAAAATCTCGGCAAGGGCATGGCGAATGAGTTCGCCCACCTTCAATTGGCGCTGGCTTGGCGCACGTGCGCCTTTGTCTCGCGGTGCCATAAGCTAAGTCTCGTGGATCGGTCTCTCGATGGCGCCCCAATTACATGTGGCGCATAGCGTTTTGCTTAGAGCGTGCGCTGAACGTGCTCCACCTGGAAGCATTCGATCACGTCGCCCTCGCGCATGTCCTGATAGCCCTCGAACGCCATGCCGCATTCCTGACCGCCCACCACTTCTTTGACTTCGTCCTTGAAGCGCTTGAGCGTGGACAGCTCGCCCTCGTGTATGACGACATTGTCCCGGATCAGGCGAACATGCGCACCACGTTCGACCTTACCTTCGGTCACGCGGCAGCCCGCCACCTTGCCAACCTTGGAGATGTTGAACACCTCCAGGATTTCGGCATTGCCGAGGAAGGTCTCGCGCCGGGTCGGAGCCAAGAGGCCCGACATGGCTTGGCGCATATCGTCGACGAGGTCGTAGATCACCGCGTAGTAGCGCACTTCGACACCGTCGCGCTCGGCGGCCGAACGGGCCTGCGAATTGGCGCGCACATTGAAGCCAAGCACCACGGCGCCGGACGTGGCAGCCAAGGAGATGTCGGATTCGGTGATGCCGCCGACGCCCACATGCACCAGACGGGCCCGGACTTCGTCGGAACCGAGCTGGGCGAGCGCGGCGTTGATAGCCTCGACCGAGCCCTGCACGTCGCCCTTGATGACCAAGGGGAACTCCTTGACGCCGTCTTCCTGGAGCTGATTCATCATCTGCTCGAGGCTGCCGCGCTGGCCGGCGATCGCAAGCCGCTTGCGCCGCTCGCGCTCGCGGTAGTCGGTAATCTCACGGGCGCGCGCCTCGTTCTCCACGACAGCGAACTGATCGCCGGCTTCAGGCGCCGAATCGAAGCCCAGCACCTCGACGGGTACGGACGGCCCGGCAGCCTTCGTGTGCTCGCCAAGGTCGTCGATCAGGGCCCGCACACGGCCCCAAGCGGAACCCGCGACGATAATGTCGCCAAGCTTCAGCGTGCCGCGCTGGACCAGCGCCGTCCCGACCGGACCGCGCCCGCGTTCGAGCTTCGCCTCGACGATCACGCCCTCGGCCGCGCGTTCCGGGTTGGCCTTGAGCTCCAGTACCTCCGCCTGCAGCACAATGGCTTCGAGCAGGGTATCGAGATTGGTCTTCTTGAGAGCCGAAACTTCGATCTCCAGGGTGTCGCCGCCCATGCTTTCCACCACGATCTCGTGGCTGAGCAGCTCGGTACGCACCCGCTGCGGATCCGCGCCCGGCTTATCGATCTTGTTGATCGCGATGATGATCGGCACCTCGGCCGCCTTGGCGTGGTTGATCGCCTCGATCGTCTGCGGCTTCACGCCGTCATCGGCGGCCACGACCAGAATAACAATGTCGGTGACCTTGGCGCCGCGGGCACGCATGGCGGTGAACGCCGCATGGCCCGGTGTGTCGATGAAGGTGATCCTCTGACCCGACGGCACGGTGACTTGATAGGCGCCGATATGCTGGGTAATGCCGCCCGCTTCCTGGCTGACGACATTGGCGGCCCGGATAGAGTCCAGCAACGAGGTCTTGCCGTGATCGACATGGCCCATGATGGTCACGATCGGCGCACGCAGCGCGAGATCTTCATCCTCGTCCACTTCGCCGATAAAGCCTTCTTCCACATCGGCTTCAGAAACGCGACGCGCCGTGTGGCCAAATTCCTCGGCGATGAGCTGCGCGGTGTCCGAGTCGATCACGTCCGTGATCTTGTGCATCGCGCCGTCTTTCATCAGAAATTTGATGACGTCCACGCCGCGCTCGGCCATGCGGTTGGCTAGTTCCTGGATCGTAATAACGTCCGGAATCGTCACTTCGCGGGCGATCTTCTGCCCGGCCTGCGGGCCGGTGCCCTGCTTTTTCTGCCGCTCGCGGTGACGCTTCAGCGAGGCGAGGCTCCGCTGGCGCTGCTCCTCGTCGAGCGCATTGGTGATAGTAAGGCGTCCGCGAACGCGACGTTCGTCGCCACGGCGCGGCGTGGCAGCGCCCTTCTTGTGGCGGCTGTCGGCCTGGCGCTTCGGCTGCTCTTCCTTTTCGGGCGAAAGCGGCCGGCGCGGCGCATCCGCCGTCTTCGGGGCAGCTTTGGCCTTGGGCTTGGCCTCCGCCTCGGTCTTTGCCTCGGCGGCCTTCGTTGCCTCTTCCTCAAGCCTGCGCGCTTCGGCCTCGGCATCCTCTTTGGCGCGCTGCTCCGCAAAGGCGGCCTCTTTCGCGGCATCCTCAATGGCGCGCTCGCGTTCCTCGGCGTGGCGGACCTTCGCGTCGGCAAGCGCCTTTGCACGGGCGCCTTTTTCTTCCTCGGAGAGCTGCTTTAGAACGACGCCGGGGCGGCGCTGCTTGATCGGGGCCGGCTTCGGCGAGGCTTCCTTCGCAGGGGCTTTGGCCTGGGGCTTTTCCCGGGCTTCTTCGGCGGGCGCGGCGGCTCCGCCAGCTCCGATAGAACGGCGCTTCTTCTTCTCGACCAGAACGGACTTAGAGCGCCCATGGCTGAAGCTCTGGCGCACGTGGCCCGATTCCACGGTCCGGCGCAAATTGAGCGTCGCCTTGCGTCCGCCCGCTTTGCCTTCAGTCTCGTTGGTTTCGCTCATTCTTGTTCCGTATCCAATCCGTGTCTGTCTGCGAATGCACAAATGCCCTTGCGGTAGCGCTCGACACGCGAGGCCGCTGCCAGGAACTTTTGAGCCGCACCGCCCTGGACGAGGGCAGCATGTATCACATTTGTCCGGCCCGATGCCAAACCCAATTCATCTGCGGTAAAGACGCAGATCGCCGGAAGGCCTTGCCCGTCCGTGACTGCCTTGGCCTTGCCGTCCAATTTCCGGCAGCCGTCCGCCGCCGCATCCGACGCGTGAACCAAGGCGATGGTCCGGCCCTTCTGGAGGGCATCCTCAATCTTGGTGTGGCCGAAAACCACCGCACCCGCCTTGTTGGCCAAGGCAAATGCGCCGAGACCCGCCTCGGTCAGGAGACCGTCGACCTGCTCGGCCAGGCCGTCGGGGGCCTTAGCGTCGGTCTTGAGCGCGCGGCCAAAGGCTTTGCGTTTCGCGGCGTCCGCTATCGTATCATAAGTGGCGGTGAGCCAAACCCCGCGGCCGGGGAGGCGCTCCTTGAGGTCTGGAACGACGGTGCCGTCCGGCCCAAGCACAAAGCGGATGAGGTCGGTCTTAGGCCGGTGGGCGCGCGTCAGCGCGCAGCGCCGCTGGGTGTCCCCAGGGGCCTGCCGCGACTGAGTCTGTCGCGTCTCGCTTTGCACCGCCGTTTCCAACTGCAACCGCCTTGTGTCCTATCCGGCTCATGCCGCGGGTGCGTCTTTGCCGGAAGCTTCATTCTCGCCATCCGGGGCCGCCTCAGTGTCCTCGGAAGCTTCATCCTCGGAGACTTCCTCCTCGGGCTCGTCGGGAACCAGATCGGCCTCGTCGATCCAACCTGCCTTGACCCGCGCGGCCAAGATCAGGTCCTCGCACTGCGGCCGGGTCAGGCCAAACTTGTCGAGGAAGCCGGGATACCGGGTCGTTTCCTTGTCCTGCCGTTCGGTCCAGCCGGCCAGATCGTCGGTGGCGCAATCGGCCACGTCCTCGACCGTCTTCACTTCGTTCTCGCCGAGTGCGACGAGCATCGCCGTGTTAAGGCCGTCGAGCTGAAGCAAGTCGTCCGAAACACCGAGCTCTTTGCGCTTCGCGTCCAGTTCGGCCTCGAGCTTCTCGAGATGCTCCCTCGCGCGGGTTTGAATCTCGCCGGCGGTCTCCTCGTCGAAGCCTTCGATCGAGGAAATCTCGTCCGTATCCACAAAAGCCACTTCCTCGACCGAGGAGAAGCCTTCGGAAGCCAGCAACTGGGCGATAACTTCGTCCACGTCCAGCGCTTCCATGAACGTCGCCGACCGCTCGGCGAACTCCGCCTGGCGGCGCTCCGATTCGGAGGCTTCCGTCATGATGTCGATATCCCAGCCCGTCAGCTGAGACGCCAGACGCACGTTCTGTCCCTTCCGGCCGATGGCCAGCGACAATTGCTGGTCCGGAACCACAACCTCGATGCGCTCGGCATCTTCATCGAGCACGACCTTGACCACTTCTGCGGGGGCGAGTGCGTTCACGATGAAAGTCGCGGCATCCGGCGACCACTGGATAATGTCGATCTTCTCGCCCTGGAGCTCGTTCACGACGGCCTGCACGCGGCTGCCGCGCATACCCACACACGCACCCACCGGGTCGATAGAACTGTCTCGCGAGACCACGGCGATCTTCGCGCGGCTGCCGGGATCGCGTGCGACCGACTTGATCGTGACGATGCCCTCGTAGACTTCCGGCACTTCCTGAGCGAACAACTTGGCCATGAACTCGGGATGGGTGCGCGATAGGAAGATCTGCGGTCCGCGCTGCTCGCGCCGCACGTCGTAGACATAGGCGCGGATGCGGTCGCCATAACGGAAATTTTCGCGGGGCAGCGTTTCGTCGCGGCGCACGACCGCTTCGGCGCGGCCGAGGTCCACGATCACATTGCCGTACTCGACACGCTTGACGATGCCGTTGACGATCTCACCCACGCGGTCCTTGTACTCATCGTACTGACGCTCACGCTCTGCCTCGCGCACCTTTTGCACGATCACCTGCTTGGCGTTCTGCGCAGCGACACGGCCGAAATCCAGCGGCGGCAGAGGCTCGGCGATGAAGTCGCCGACTTGCGCTGCCGGATTCTTGCGCCGCGCCTCGACCAGCGCGATCTGCGTCGCCTCGAGCGTCACGTCGTCGACCACTTCCAAAAGACGGGCCAGCGAGATTTCGCCGGTCTTCGGGTCGACCTCCGCCTTGATCTCGTTCTCGCTGCCATAGCGGGACTTGGCCGCCTTCTGGATTGCATCTTCCATGGCGGTGATGACGACTTGGCGGTCGATCGACTTTTCTCGTGCGACCGCGTCGGCGATTTGCAAGAGCTCCAGCCTGTTGGCACTCACGCCTGCCTGAGACATTCCTTCGCCTCCAAACAAAGTTACGTTCCTGCCCGGCAGGTCCACATGGACCGCCGGAAAAAATTATGGGGCGGCTTCGCCACCCGAAAGATCGCCGCGCAGAGCGTCAAGGTTCATGGCCAGCTTCGCTTCGCCAATGAGCGAGAAGGGCAGGCCGACAACCACCGGCTCCGAATCTTCATCCAGCTTGACCTTCAAATGCACTTCGTCGTCGACGACGTCCTCGATTCGGCCTTTGAACCGCTTGCGGCCATCGACGGCCTCTGTCAGTTCCACCTTGGCGTCATGCCCCACCCAATTCGCGAAATCGCTTGGGCGAACCAGAGGCCGGTCGACGCCCGGCGAAGAAATCTCCAGCCGGTAAGTCCCGGGCATCGGGTCATAGGCATCAAGCACCGGAGACAAGCGCCGGCTGATCGTCGCGCAATCGTCTATGTTCATCTCGCCGTCCGGCCGCTCGGCCATGATCTGCACCGTGCCGCCGTCGCGGCCCGAAATCTTTATTCGCACCAGACGGAAACCAAGCTCGTCCAGGATTGGCTTGGCAACGTCGGCGACCGCTCGCTCCTGCCCGGTTTCCCGGACGAAGCGGCGATCCTCGTCTTTTGCAAGGCTCGACATGATGTCCGCAACTTAAGGGCCTCGACCGGCCAAGGGCACATCCATGAATGAAGCCCGCGACCGAAGCCCATAACAAAAAGGAGCGGGCCGGAGCCCACCCCTGATCAAATCAATCATGAGTTTCTGACGCTAATATACGGGCTTTTTCCAAGGTTTCAAGCGCGCCGCGGGCCAGAAAAACAACGGTTTATCAGTCGGTTCCGATTATTCGGGAAGAAGCTGCCGGCCGATACGGGCAAAATCGACCGCCCGCATGGGCGAACTCCAAGGTCATATGCAGCGAATGGTTAGAGGCGACGAAAGCGCAGATAGGCCGACTTTCGGCCATCGCTCAACGCCTTTCGCTCGTAGCGCGTCTCCGGCCAGTCCGCGGGGCGAACGCGCCAGTCGCCGGCGCGACGCGCGGTCCAGGCGAAGGCTTCATCCTTGCCGATCACGTGCAACGCGTCGCGGACATAGTTCATGTCGTCGCTGGCAAAGCGCAGCTCTGCACCGCGTTGGAGAATGCGGGCGAGCGACCACACAAGCTGTGGCGTGATGAGGCGGCGCTTCGCCTGCCGCTTTTTGGGCCAGGGATCGGGGAAGAGAATGAACGCGCGTGACACCGAGCCCGCCGGCAGCCAAGCGATGAGGTCGCGCGCATCACCGTCATGAATGCGGATCGTCTCGAGCCTATCGTCGTCGATGCCCCCGAGCAGGCTCGCAACACCATTGATGAAGGGCTCGCAGCCGATCAGGCCGACATCCGGGTTCGCGCGCGCCTGCCAAAGGAGATGCTCGCCGCCCCCGAAGCCGATCTCGAGCCAGACTTCCTGCGATGGGCGCGCAAACAAGGTGCGCAGATCGGCGGGGGGCGGCCCCGAAAAGTCGGGGCGAAGCCGCGGAAGCAACTCGGCGATGAGTCTGGCCTTGCGGGCGGTCAGCCGCTTGCCCTTGCGCCGTCCATAGGACCGCAGCGGGCGTGCATCGGGGCCGTCAGGTGTCTCCGTCCTCATGGCGGGCTGCGTGCCAAGCATGGGCACACCTGTCTACCCCAAAATGCACATGGCCGGGACGATGCCCGGCCATGGTCTCAATCTGTTGCGTGGCTTCGGTGCTTAGCTGAGGGCGCCGCGGATCGGGTCGGCCAGGTCCACACGCTCCCAGGAGAAGCCGCCGTCGTTCTCGGGCGTCCGTCCGAAATGGCCATAGGCGGCCGTGCGTTCGTAGATCGGGCGGCTGAGCCCCAGATGTTCGCGGATGCCGCGCGGGCTCAAGTCCATTACGTCGCGCAACGCGTTCTCAAGCTTTTCCTCGTCGACTTTGCCTGTCCCGTGCAGGTCGGCATAGATCGACAAAGGCTGCGAAACGCCAATGGCGTAGGCCAGCTGCAACGTGCACTTGTCGGCAAGCCCCGCGGCAACGACGTTTTTGGCGAGGAAACGGGAAGCATAGGCCGCCGAGCGGTCGACCTTGGTCGGATCCTTGCCCGAGAATGCGCCGCCGCCATGAGGCGCTGCGCCGCCATATGTATCGACGATGATTTTACGGCCGGTTAGTCCGGCGTCGCCGTCTGGGCCGCCAATGACGAAACGGCCCGTCGGGTTCACATAGAACTTGGTCTTGGCGTCGGCCCAGCCCTTGGGCAGAACCTCGTCCACGATGCCACGGACGATGTCTTCGACCTGCGCGGAGGTCGCCTTTTCGTCGTGCTGGGTCGAGACCACCACGGAATCGGCCCGGACCGGCACGCCGTTCTCATAGACCAGAGTCACTTGGCTCTTGGCGTCGGGACCAAGCTCCGGCGTGCGGCCCGCGTGACGGGCTTTGGCCATCTCGTGCAGGATGCGATGGGAATAGAAGATCGGCGCGGGCATAAGCGCGTCCGTTTCGCGGCAGGCATAGCCGAACATGATGCCCTGGTCGCCGGCGCCTTCGTCCTTGTCCTTGTCCGCATCGGCATCCACGCCCATGGCGATATCGGCGGACTGCTCATGCAGGTGGTTTTCGAACGAGGCAAGTTCCCAATGGAAGCCTTCCTGCTCGTAGCCGATTTCTCGCACCGCGCGCCGCGCTGCGACCTCAATGTCGTCCCGGGTCACGCTTTCGGGCCCCCGGACTTCGCCTGCAAGGACGATATGATTTGTGGTGACGAGCGTTTCGCAGGCGACGCGCGCCAAAGGATCCGCGTCCAGGTAAAGATCCACCACGGCATCGGAAATACGGTCGCAGACCTTATCCGGATGGCCTTCCGATACAGATTCACTCGTAAAGAGGTAGTTTCCTCGAGACACGTGCGCTTCCCTTCGTATGAAACCGTTAGCCCTCGGGCCAACGTGAGGGGCCGGTTCTGACAACGGCGCGGGCGGAGGTCAAGCCCTTTGCTTGAACGCGGGCCCGGGAAACGACTTCGGCAGCTACTTGGCCTTTGCCAACTCGCTCAGCGCGCGGACGAGATCGACGACGCTCTTGCGAACCTTCGCATCGGCAATTTTGGTGAAGCTGCGATTGAGCTCAAGCCCTTCGCGCGTATTCAGAAATTCCAGGATAAAGGCCTCCGACTCGGGCTCGGCCATACCGGGCGTCGCCGATTGCCCCTCGACCCCAGGTGCTTCCTCGAAGAAGAACCCCACGGGCACGTCGAGGATCTTGGAAATATGGTACAGACGGCTGGCGCCGATACGGTTGGCGCCTTTCTCGTACTTCTGCACCTGCTGGAACGTCAAACCGATGCTGTTGCCCAGGCGTTCCTGGCTCATGCCGAGAAGCATGCGCCGGAGACGGACGCGGCTGCCGACATGGGCATCGATCGGGTTGGGTTTTTTCCCTGCCATTTTCTTTCTCAAAAGGGGGCTGGTCGCGATGAAGGAGCGCAGATACTACATAGAGCAAAATGTCCCAGCGCCGTCAGACTCATAGGTTGACCGAGGTTAGCCAGTCAAGATCGGAGGCTTGATCCGCATGCGGCAAACCAGCCACCCTAAGAGTGCCGCCCCGAGGGCCAGAAGTTCCAGCCAGAACCCCCAAAGGGCGTACACGGTAGTAGGATCGGACGCAGGCATCTCCGCGTCTACAAACTCCTTCGTATCGAGTGGGATCTTGGCGAGGATTCGTCCCCGCGGATCCACAACCGCGGAGATGCCCGTGTTGGCCACCCGAACCAGCGGTAGACCGAGTTCCACCGCACGCACGCGGGCTTGATGAAAGTGTTGGTAGGGGCCCGCGCTCGACCCGAACCACGCATCGTTCGTCACGTTCAGCATCCAGCCGGGCCGCGCGTCGGTGCTTCGCGATCCCGAAGGGGGTCTGACTTCCTGGGGAAAGATGATTTCATAGCAGATTAATGGCAAAGCCGGCGGGGCACCGGGAACATTCAGCAGGCGCGGACCCGTCCCCTCGCTGAAACCGCCGCGCACGCCCGTCATTTGCATGACGCCGAGACTTTCAAGGAAGTCTTGGTACGGAAGAAATTCCCCAAACGGCACGAGGTGGATCTTGTCGTAGACGGCAACAACCTGACCCTCGCCATTCACCGTCAAAAGGCTGTTATACGCATTCCGGTCGAGAAGGATGCCGCGTTCGTTGCGCTGCTCGGTCCAGCGTGCGCTGCCCACCAGCAGCACCGTGTTCGCCGGCAGCATCGCGCCGATCGCGGCGAGTGCGTCGGGCGACTTGTCGAGGGAGAACGGCAGGGCCGTTTCCGGCCAGACAACAATGTTGATCGCCTTGATCCCCGGCTGCCGTGTCATGTCCAGGTACGTATCGAATATCCGTGTCGCATTCTCGGGGTGCCATTTGTCCGCCTGGTCGATATTGGCCTGCACCAGACGAACGCGCAGTTGCGCAGATGTGTCACCCGTGCCGGCAAGGCGCATTTCGCCCCAGAGGAATGACGTCCCGAGCAGCGCCAACATGAGACCGGTAACAAGGAGAGCGCCTCGGCTGCGCGCGCCGGTGCCGTTCCAGATCGCAGCGGGGGCCGCGAAGACCGCAATCGCGAAGATTGTCAGGGCATAGATGCCAAAAAGCGCGGCGAGCTGCATTAGGGGCACGTTGGCGAGAAGCCCATAGCCGATCAGGTTCCAGGGCAATCCGGTGAGAATGTGCCCGCGCGCGAATTCCGAGAGCCCCAGCCCAAGCGCCAAGGCGAAGATGCGCGCCGGGCCCGGACGCCAAAGAGCCATGGCGATTGTGCAGCCCACCGCAAAGAACAGGGCCATGCCGCCGGGCAGCGCCGTCATGACCAGCGGGATCAGCCAACCGTGGCGCCAGGGCTCGACGAGGAACGCCTCGGCGATCCAGTACAATCCTGTCAGGAAGAAGCCGAAGCCGAACCAGAGGCCGGTCAGGGCCCCACAAAAAAGGCGTGCAGTTGGCGTTGTGCGGGAGCGATAGCAGCCGTCAAGAAGCCAGACGAGTCCGCCAAAACTCACGAACAGGATGGGCCAGATGTGGAAGGGCGCGAAGGCCAGCACTGAGATCGCCCCAAGAAGAACCCCGGCAACCGCGCGTTTTGCGCCGGTCAGTCCGGCGGTCCAGGCCGCGAGCGATGCGGGCGCCGCCATCGCGCGCGTCAAGACGCGCTTCGCGTCGCGCTGCTCTTACCGGTGGTCCCCTCGCGCTCTTTCGGCAAATGGATGCGCAGGCGCTTAATCCGGCGCGGGTCGGCATCCAGCACCTCAAACTCGATGCCGCTGGGGTGACCCACCAATTCACCGCGGGCGGGGATCCGGCCGCCGAGCGTAAACACCACACCGCCGAGCGTATCGATATCTTCTTCCTGCTCCTCGGTGACGAGATCGACGCCGAGATAGTCCTCGAGCTCTTCGATGGGCAGCCTGGCGTCGGCGACGAGTCCAAGCGCCGGATCTTTCTCCAGCATGGGCTCGTCTTCCACGTCATGTTCGTCGGCAATGTCGCCGACGACTTCCTCCACCAGGTCTTCAATCGAGACGAGGCCGTCCGTGCCGCCATACTCGTCGACCACGAGCGCCAGGTGAAGCTGCGCGGTCTGCATCTTGAGCAGCAGGTCGAGCACGGACATGGAAGGCGGCACGTAGATCAATTCGCGCGCGATCTCGATCGAGCCGACCGAGCGCGTAAGGTCGACCTTGCCGAGGTCGATGCCGCTCTCGTCGCTGCCGTTCGCTTCCTCGGTGATCCACGACATGAGATCGCGGATATGGATCATGCCGCGCGGGTCGTCGAGCGTTTCCCGATAGACCGGCACGCGGCTGTGTTCGGACTTGCGGAACACGCGCAGGAGATCCTCGATACTCACACTATCGTCCACGGCGACGATATCCGCGCGCGGAACCATGACGTCTTCCACGGTCAGCGTGCCGAAGCGTAAGATGCGCAACATCATGCTGCGTTCCTGCGGGCTCAGCGCATCACTCTTGCTCGTGATCAGCGCACTTTCGATCAACGTGCGCAGGTCAGGCTCATCGCTCAGCCCGAAGGTCTGCAAAAGCCGCTCGAACCATGTCGAGTCGTCTTCGGACGGCCGTGCCGGGTCCCTTTCGGTTTCGCGCTCTGGCGCGGGGTTGCTCATTATAGGATCTCCACGAGGCCCGCTTTGCCGTCCGACGCGGGATCGTCGTGCGCCGCGTAAGGATCGGAAATGCCCAACGAGGCGAGGGCCTGTCGTTCCAAATCTTCCATCTGCTCTGCATCCGTATCGCCCTGATGGTCAAGGCCGAGCAAGTGGAGGGCCCCGTGCACCACGAGGTGAGACAGGTGGTCGGACAGCGGAATGGCCTTTTCGGCCGCCTCTGCTTCTGTCGTCTCGAACGCGATCACGATGTCCCCAAGCGGCATGCACCCGCCATGGACGGCGTTCGCGTCGGCAGTCTCCGCATCGTAGGGAACATCTCCCGCCAGAAACGAAAGCACGTTGGTCGGCTGGTCCTTGCCGCGCCACGTCCGGTTGAGGTCTGAGATCTCCGCATCGCCGGTAAGAACGATGGTCAGCTCATAGCGCCCATCCTTGAGCGGCGGCGCCACGCCAAGCGCGGCATGGGCCGCAAGCTCTACCATAGGATCACCAATGTTGCTGGCGTACCACGCCTCGCTATGGCGCAGGATTTCAATGTCCAGCATGGGCGCTAGAATAGGTTGCTCGCCGCCCGGTCTAGGACCATCCTCGCTCATGAGGTTTCCCCAGAGTCTGGAGCATCGGCTTTCGGCTCCGCCGGAGGTTTCGCGCCGGGGCGATCCAAGTTGCCGGCGGCATCGTAGGCCTCGACAATACGGCCGACGAGCTCACGCCGCACCACATCGGCATTGGCGAACGCGATATGGCCGATCTCGTCGATCCCGCGCAGAATCTCGATGGCTTGGAACAGCCCCGAATCCTGACCCTTGGGAAGGTCGACCTGGCTCGGATCGCCGGTCACGATCATCTTGCTGCCGTCGCCGAGGCGCGTGAGAAACATCTTCAGCTGAACCGCCGTGCAGTTTTGCGCTTCGTCGAGAATGACCATGGCGTTGGAAAGCGTACGTCCGCGCATGAAAGCGAGCGGGGCGATTTCGATCATGCCTGTCTCGAGCCCACGTTCGACTCGTTCGGAACCAAGCGTGTCGTACAGGGCATCATAAAGCGGGCGCAAATAAGGATCGACCTTGTCGCGCATGTCGCCGGGCAGGAAGCCCAGGCGCTCGCCCGCTTCCACTGCGGGGCGCGACAGGATCAAGCGGTCGCAAAGGCCACCCTCGAGCGCCGCCGCGGCGAACGCTACGGCGAGATAGGTCTTGCCCGTACCCGCGGGGCCAGTGGCGAAGACGAGGTCGTCGTTCTGCAGGCATTCGAGATAGGCGCTCTGCGCGGGCGTGCGGGCGGTGATGACGCGCTTCCGGGTTTTGATCTGCTGCGCCTCGCGGCCGCGCGCGCCCGTCTCGGCTACATCGGAAACGGCGATATGACGGACCGCGCCCGCCACGTCGCCAACACCGATGGTCTCGCCATGGGAGAGCCGGTTGTAGAGATGTTCGAGAATGACCTTGGCGGCGTCGCAAGCCTCGTCCGTGCCCCGCAATGCCACCGCGTTGCCGTTGACCACGGCCTCTATTCCAAGCCGCTCCTCGAGAACAGCGAGGTTCGCGTCGTGATGGCCAAGGAGATCGCGCACAAGGCCGATATCGTCAAAATAGACAACCAGGGGATCTTCCCCCCCGTTTGTTTGCGCCGTATCCAGGCGCTTTGCCGTTGCTACTCGCCCGCGCGTCAAAAGTGCTTTCCGAAGACTGCGTTGCAACTCAAACGGCTGCTTGAATCGGCTCGCGCCATTCAAATCCCGCGTTCATGACACCGGTAAGACTGTTCGGCCCCGCAGCCGAGATGTCAACCTCGGCGATGTGACCTATCAACGTTTCCGGTCCTTCCACGTAGACCGCCTGGAGATAGGGAGAACGCCCGGCGATCTGGTTCGGTTTCCGCCCGTTGCCCTCGAACAGCACCGGAATCCGGCGGCCGACTGTCGAACGATCGAAGCTGCGGCGGCTCTCTTCGAGTTGTGCTTGCAGAATCGCGAGCCGTTCTTTTTTGAGGGCCTCTGGGACTTGCCCGTCCAGCGCGGCGCCGGGTGTGCCCGGCCTTGCGCTGTACTTAAACGAATAGGCCTGGGCGAAGCCGACACGCTTGGCCACATCGAGCGTGGCCTGAAAATCGGCCTCCGTCTCGCCAGGAAAGCCCACAATGATGTCCGTCGAGAGCGCGATATCGGGCCGGGCCGTGCGGATCCGCTCGACCAGGCGCTCATACTCTTCGGCCGTATGTTTGCGGTTCATGGCCGCAAGGATGTGGTCCGAACCCGCCTGATAGGGCAGATGCAGATAGGGCATCAGCTTTGCCTCATCCCCGAACAGGCCGATGAGATCGTCGTCCATATCCCGCGGATGGCTTGTAGTGAAGCGCATGCGGGCGATGTCGGGAATCTCCGCGAGCCGGCGCAGAAGCCGCGCCAGCGGCCAGGTCGCACCATCCTCGCCGTCGCCGTGATAGGCGTTGACGTTCTGCCCGAGCAGCGTCACCTCGCGCACGCCGGCCCCGGCAAGGCGTTCCACCTCGGCGACGATTGCGTGCGCAGGCCGCGAGTATTCGGCGCCGCGCGTATAGGGCACGACACAGAACGTACAGAACTTGTCGCAACCTTCCTGCACGGTCACGAAGGCGGACGCTTGGCGTTTGCCGGTCGCGCGTTTGGGCAGCGCGGTGAATTTGTCGTCGGCCGGGAACTCGGTCTCCACCGAGCGCTCACCTGACTCGGCTTTGGCGACGAGGTCGGCCAGCCGGTGCAGGCTTTGCGGGCCGACCACGATATCGACCACGGGCGCGCGGGCGGTGATCTCCTCGCCTTCCGCCTGCGCCACGCATCCGGCCACCACCACGATGGTGCCCCGCCCCTGTGCAGTGCGGGCCTGCTTGTTCTTACGCACGCGGCCGAGTTGCGAATAGACCTTTTCGGCGGCCTTCTCGCGGATGTGGCAGGTGTTGAGGATCACGAGATCCGCATCGTCGATCGCCTCGGTTGTTTCGTAACCGGCAGGCGCGAGCGCTTCAGCCATGCGCTCGGAATCGTACGCATTCATCTGGCAGCCGAACGTCTTGATATGGAGCTTTTTGCGGCTCTGGGTCATGCGCTGTTGTGGGCAACCCCCCCAAATTCGTCAAGAGGTTCAAGCGCCGAGCGTGAACGGAGCAATTATGGCTGCAGCCGGACGGTGACGCTGTCCGCCGCGCCCAGCGCATCGGTCACGGTCAGCCGGACGAAGCCGGGACCTACGGGTGCGAAGAATACCGTTCCGGCGCCCCGCACCGATTGGAGCGGCATACCATCGACCAGGATGTTGAGCGGGGCCGTGCCGCCGGCGATCTTGATGGCAATGGGATCGATGGCTGCCCCGCTGGACTGAAGCGCGAGCGCGGCGCCATTGGGCGGGAACAAGATGCGCACGCCCGGTGTCCCTGTCGCCCCCGCTGCGTCGCGTCCGGCGAAGTGGCGGAGCGGCGGCGGTAACTGCGCGGTCCGGGCGGTCAGAACACCTTCGGGCGCAGGCGGCAGGGGCTTTGGCTGTTCCGTCAGCCGCGCGAACACGTCGAACAGGATCGGCGCCGCGGCAGTGCGGCCCAACAGGCCGGGAATGGGCGCGCCGTCCGGGCGTCCGGTCCAGACCCCAACCGTGTATTTGCCGTCGAAGCCCACGGCCCAGGCATCGCGATAGCCGTAGCTCGTCCCGGTCTTGAAGGCGATCCGCCCGCCAAGCGCGTTGGGCGGCGGCGGGGCGCCGCGCAGGACATCGCCCACATACCAGGCCGCGACTGGTTCCATCAGCCGCCGCGCGGGACGGCGCGGATCGGCTTCCTGCTCGTAGAACGGCGCGACCGTCCCCTGCCGCGCAAGGCCCGCATAGAGCGCGGTAAGATCGACCAGGCGAATACCGATCCCGCCGAGGCCGAGGGCGAGACCCGCCGTCTCGTGGGCGGGCAGTTTCAGCCGTGCGCCCGCTTCGCCGAGTCGCGCCAGCAGGCGGCTGGGGCCGACGGCGTCCAGCAGCGAAACGGCCGGCACGTTGAGCGATAATTGCAGCGCCCGGCGCACCGTGACGGTCCCTTGAAAGGTCTGGTCGAAATTCTCCGGCGCGTAGTCGCCGAACCGGATGGGCCGATCCTCGATCAGAGATTGCGGATGAACCAGCCCGTCTTCGAAACCGATCCCGTAAATGAAGGGCTTCAATGTCGAGCCGGGAGAGCGCACGGCACGCGTCAGGTCCATCTGGCCGGCACGATCCACATCGAAATAGTCGGGTGTTCCGACGCGCGCGAGAATCCGGCCCGTCTCGTGTTCCACCACGACAATTGCCGCGGACATCGCATCGCCAAGCGCCGCCGCGCGGTCGCGGGCCAGCCGTTCGAGCCGGCGCTGCAGCCGCGCCCGGATCGTCAGCTTAATGATCGATCGATCGGAGAACGCCGCCCTGGCATCGTCCGCGGCGTGCGGAGCTACCAGTGGCATTGATTTGCGCGCGCTCGGCACGGGTTCGGCCTTGGCCGCCTCGAGTTCCTGGGCGCTGAAGATCCCGTTGCCGGAGATGCGATCGAGGACGCGATTTCTTGCCGCGCGGGCACGTTCGGGGTGGCGGTCGGGGCGGCGATACTCGGGCGACTGGGGCAGGGCGACAAGAAGCGCCGTTTCGCCGAGGGTAAGCCGCCGCGGCTCCTTGCCGAAATAGGCGAAGGACGCCGCGCGGATGCCTTCCAGGTTTCCGCCATAGGGCGCCAGGGTGAGATAGAGCGAGAGGATATCGTCCTTGCTTAGCGCCCGCTCGAGCTGCACCGCCCGCACCATCTGCCGGTACTTCGCATAAAGAGACCGCTTGCGACGCGGTTCCAGAAGGCGTGCGACCTGCATGGTTATCGTCGAGCCGCCCGAGACGATCTCGCCTCGCGTCAGGAGCTGGTACGCGGCTCGCACCATGGCGACCGGGTCGACGCCGGAGTGGTCGTAAAATCGCTTGTCTTCGTAGGCGAGCAGGGCGTCGAGAAAGCGCGGGTCCACGTCGGCCCGCGAGGCAGGCAGGCGCCAGCGCCCGTCGGGCGCGAGATAAGCGCGCAGGAGTTGGCCGTCGCCGCCGAGCACGGTCTTGGAATAGGTCAGGCTCTTGCCGAGCGGCGGCGCCCCGAACGTGTCGGCGAGTCCGACAAGGGCGCCCGCGACGATAGACACGCACCACAACAGGCCGATCGCCGCGTAGGTCAGGCGGCGGCGCGTCTCGCGTCTGTCTCGCCTCGCCATTAGCGCGCCGACACTGTAACCGCGCCCGTCGCCGTACGCCCGAAGCGGTCGGGGCGGTACATATCTTCGACGGTCGCCTGTGGGAGCACATAGGCTCCCGGCGAGACCGCGCGCACGATATAGGCGACGCGGTAGACCACGGGGCTCTTTGCGTTGCGGTCGAAGGCGGCCACGAAGCGATCGTCGCGGAACGCGGTGTGGACCGGGCGCGCCGCGTTGGTGATCCAGGGTAGTCCGCCGGTGTCCGCCGAAGAGACCAGCTTCGGATTGTCGATCTCGAAGCCGGCCGGCACATGGTCCGTCAGCGCCACGCGTGCGAACTGAGGCTTCGCTTCTGTCACGCTCAGCAGAACCACATAACGTTCGTTTTGCTTGGCCTCGGCAATGTCGACGGTTCGGCCGTCCAGCGTATGGAACGTGCGCTCGAGAACGAAGCCGCTCTCGGCAGCCGGTTCCGGCGAGGTCGGCGCGCCGGACACGGAGATCACCGCATCGACCGGCACCTCGCCCCGATTGGTCACCGAGACGGGAGCGATGCCCAAATCCTCTTCGCTGAATTGCCGATAGAGCGGACCGTTCTGCGGCACGGGCGCGGCGCTTCCCTTCGCAACTTCCAGGTCGACCCCCTGATTGCCGAGCGCGCGTGCGGCGAGGATCAGCCAGGCGTCTTCCTGCGTCGATGTGTGAATCACGTTGTCGCGTGCAACGCCGATTTGCTGCGTGGCGCTGACCAGGATCGGCTCGGCCGCCTTGCCCTCCGCCGCCAGCGTCACCACCGTGGCGGCGTCGCGTAAGCGAGATCCGAAATCGACGCGCCCGTTCTTCGTGACCGTCTGGTTCGGGAGCGCGCTGGCGGCGATCCGGAAGGCCTTCTCCGCGCGCACCCGGTCGCCGAGCATCGCCAGCGCCGCGCCGATCTCGGCCTGCGCCGCCGGTGAGCCGAGCGCGTCCATCTTGACGTCGGCCACGTAACGGAGATCGCCAACCGGCGCGGCCCCGTTTCGCGCCAGTACGTAGATCGCATAGGACAGCGCGAGCCCGCCATCATTTGAGACATCCGGTGCCGTGCTCACATAGTTCCGCAAGCGGTTCACGGCGAGCGTGAAGCGCTCCTTAGGGATCGCATGGCCTTGCGCCCGCGCGCGCGTCAGAAAATCGGTGACATAGGCGTCGAGCCACGCATCGCCGCCGCCCGGCGACCAGAGGCCAAAGCCGCCTTCATAACCTTGCCGGGCTAGAACAGTCTCAATGGCGGTGCCGATGCGCTTGCCAATGTCCTCTGGCTTCGCCGATTCTGCCTCCAGCTCGCTGAGATAGAGGAGCGGGAGCGCGCGGCTGACGATCTGTTCGGTGCAGCCCAGCGGGTAGCGGTCGAGGGCCGCCAGCCGGCCCGTCACATCGAGCGCCGCGGTTGGCGTGACCGAAAGCGCAAGGCCACCCGTCCCCGGAACGAGATCTGCGAACACGTCGTTCGAAATTTTGAGGCTTTGGCCCGGCGCAAGTGCCGTCACCGTGCGGCGCGCAAAGATCTGCGCGGCCGGCTTCACCGTGATCGCATAGCGCCGCACGACCTCGAAGTTGTCGGGTCCGGTCACCGTGACGTCGACGCTCGCCTCGCCGACACCCTGCGCCGTAATCGGGAAGGATGCGGCGTTGCGCGTCTTGGCATCGATACCGAGGATCCGGTCCATTTCCGGCAACGCGATCGGACCCGTCGTGGCCAGCGCGATTTCGTAGTCGCCGCTCGCCCCTTCCACATTGTCGAGGTCCAGGCGCAGCGTCGAGCGGTCGCCCATCAGCAAGAACCGGGGGAGTGTGGTTGTGACCACGACGGGGTCGCGCACAATGACATCGCCCGTGCCATGTCCGACTTGCGTCTTGTTCCAGGCGATTGCCATCACCCGCGCCGTGCCGGTGAAGGCGGGGATGTCGAATTCGATCTCCGTGGTGCCGTCTTCGTCAACCGTGACGATGCCCGAATAGAGCGCGAGCGGCGGCCCCGCGGGCGGGCTACCTTGGAGCGTTCCGGCGCTCGCATCGCCGCCGGTCCGGATCTGTCCGCGCGCGCCCTGCATGCCGTCGATCAGTTGGCCGTACAGGTCGCGAACCTCGGCGGAGAGTTTGCGCTGGCCGAGATAATACGCATCCGGGTTCGGCGGTTCGTAGCCGGTGAGATTGAGTATGCCGACATCGACCGCCGAGACGACGATCTGTGCCTGTTCGCCGGGCGCGAGATTGGCCAGCTTCACGGGAACGCGCAGTTTGGAGTTGGGCCGGATGAGGTCAGGCAAATCCATCGCGACGCCAATCGTGTTCTGCGCCTTGTCGATGCTGAACCATTGCGCGCCGATGGCCCGGCCGGGCATGCGTTTTGCCTCCGCATCGAGCGGTCGCCGGAGCGTCGCGAGCACATAGGCGCCCGTGCCCCAATCGGAGCCTACGGTCAGCGGGATTGTCGTCAGGCCCGGTTCGACGGCAGTCATCGATTGCGTCAGCAGCCTGTCGCCGATCACCGAAAGGGTCACGGTGCCCGCACTGCGCGCGGTCACGGCCACGTTCATGATGTCGCCTTGCGCATAGCCGGGCTTATCCAGCGCGATCTCGAGCCGGTCGGGCGTATCGGTGTTGGCTTCCGCATACCAGCCGGAGTCGAAGCCGTAGGTGGTAACGGGACCGAGCGGATCGGGGCTTTCGACTTCGAGTCTGTAGCGGCCCCAGGTCACCGGCACTTCGATAGAAGCGGGCGCGTCCGTGCCCACGTCGATCACGCCATCCGCAACGCGGCGCGTAACCTTGATGGGCTCATAGTTCCAGCTGCCATATTGTCGGTACCACTGATATTTGGACTCGATGTGCAGGAGTTGCCACTTCAAGCCCTTGCTTGCCACTTGCGCACCATCGCGCGCGACCATCACCACGTCGAACTTGGCGATGTCGTTGTCGCTCAAGGACGCGCCTTTGAACAACGGCTTCACACCGATCATGTCCGCCTTTGGCGCGACCGGCAGCGTCAGGTCGTGCTCGACCGCGCGGCCACCCGGTTCTGCCAGCTGAACCACGATCTTGGCTTCGAGAGGACGTGATGAGGCAGGCAATGTCGGGAGCGCGATATCGAACGCGGCACGGCCTTTGGCGTCGGTCTTGGGCAGGTCTGCCAGCGGTAGCGTTTCGGCCGTGAAATCGTCGCTCGCATCGCCGCTGGAGGTGCCAAACGAATAGCCTGCGTAACCCGGGCGGGCGCTCGTCGCCTTGATCTTGACTTCGCCATCGATGGGAAGCCCCGAGGCCGGTGCGCCGTAGAGGAAACGGCCATCAAGTGAGATCTCGGCCGGAGCTGCGGGCGACAGGCTTTTGGCGGTGGTCGCGATATCGAATTCCAACCGCTCGGGAACATAATCTTCGACGAGGAAGCTCGTCTCACCGACGGGCGCCGCCTTGGGATCGGCAAAGATCTTGACCCGATAGGTGCCCGTCTGCGCAGAGGCGATCAGCGGCAGATCGGCGGAGAGGCCGCCAAGCCCTGAATCCGCGGCGACAATGCGGCGATACTCAATGCCGTCGGGCCGGTCCACGACGAGGGTCGCGTTTAGGTTCGGGACGGCAATGCCAGCCGCGTCTCGCAGCAGCGCCGTAATATGCACGGTCTCGCCGGTACGGTAGACGCCGCGCTCGGTGAATACGAAGGAGTCGAGCCCCTTCGGTGCGTCGCGTCCGGCAACGCCCCGGTCGGTCAGATCGAAGCCCGGCGTTTTCAGGCTGAGGAAGGCGTAGTCGCCGTTTGCGCCGGTCGTGACCAGAAGCGCGGGCGCAAGTCCGCCCTTCCCGCGGGAAAGGCCGGGAGCGAAGGTGACAGCGCCGTTCGCGTCGGTCCTGGCCGTGCCGAGGATCTCGTTGTTGCGGGCGATCAACCGGACGTCGGCAGCGGCGATGGGGTCCGTGGTGGCCAGCGAGTTGACGAAGGCATGAATGCCGTCAGAACCCGAATAGGCTGTGAGGCCGAAATCGGAAATGACGAACCACTGGGTTGCGCGCTCGCCGTAGTCGTCGCCGGGAACGTCGGCCGGGTTCGCGGCCAGGATGTACACGCCGGGGGCCAGCTGGGGCACGGCCTCGCTGATAGGGAAGGCCGTCGTGACCTCTTTGTTGAGCTCCTTCTTGACCTGAAGCGTGCCGGTCCAAACCTTCTCGCCGCTCTCGTCGGCGATACTCTCGAGACTGTACTTGTAGAGATTGCGCTGGAAGTCGTAGCCCAGCACAGTGCCGAGCAGATTGCGGTCGCCGATGCGATAGAGGGTGACGTCGAGTCCGCCCGTGTTGACCGACAGGAGCGGGATGCCTTGCTGGCTGGTACTCGGCAGAACATATGCCTTGCCTGCCAGTCGGACCGACGGCGTCCGATCCCGTACATAGATGGTGAAGGCCGCGTCTTTCACGAGGTCTTCGCGGGCGGCCGAGGGCAGTCCTTCACGCAAAGTCACATTGTACGACCCGCCGTGGGCAAGACCCTCGACGCAGAGTTGCTTGTCGTCGAGCGAAAGCGCGGGCTTGTCCTCGCCGGCAACGGAGACGTACGGCGCATAGTCCGCACGGGGGAGTAGGGGCTCGGTGAATTGGAAACACGCCCGCGGCGAGGCGGCGTCGGAGTCCACGCTGAAGTCGGCGACACGGAACCCGTACTTCTCGCGAAGCTGGGCGTAGGTCGCCTCGAGGCCCGGATCGTCATCGAGCGTGGTGGCAAGCCGCAGGGCGTTCAGCGCCGGACGCCAATCGCTACCCTTTGCGAACGCATTGGCCAACGATCCAAGCGCGGCGGCCTCGTCCGCGGGCGTCTTCGTGCGGCGATAGGCGATGTAGGCCGCCGTCCGCGCATTGCGGTAGCGCGCGCTGCCATCGTCGCTCTCGTCGGGTGGAATAGCGAGCCAGATGTCCGCCAGACGCCGCCAGGCCGTGGCGTCGTTGGGCGCCGCCGTCACGATTTGCCCATACAGGAACGCGGCGTTCCCAAGCTTGCGCTGCCGGAGCTGCGTTGCCGCCTGTTCCTTCATCATCGGAACGGGTTTGTCTATGGTGCCGGACTCGTTCTTGAGGTCGGCGGTGAGGATGATGGCCGCTTCGTCGAGTGCGTCGTCTTGATAGGTCTTGTCGTCGGCAAGAGCGGAAAAGGAGATGCAGGCGCAAAACACAGCGGCAAGGCCGGTGCGGAACCACACAACCATAATTGTCCTCCAGGCGCCCGGCCCTCGGCGGCGAGCGGGCGAGGAACGCATGGTAGCGGAGCATCCTGACGGAAACAAATGAGGGTCTGCGGGCCGCTCAGCGTGGGCCTACGCCGCGAACTCCCCGGCGATCCTGGTGAACTCGCCGCGCAGCCACTGATGACACTCGTCCCGGTCGTAGCTCGTGTGCCACAGCAGGCGAACCGGGAAGGTCACGGGCTTAACCGGCTGTGCAATCCGGGAGAGACCGAATTGACGTTCCAATATCCTCGCAAGCGAGGCGGGGAGCGTGAGCAACGCATCGCTGTTCAGCGTGGCCAGGACGCCGACAAGCGTCGAGGAGACCTGAGAGCCTTGCCGGACCGCCAATTTGGTTTGCGCTGAACCGCCTCCGAGTCCTCGGAACCCCGGAAGGGAATCGACGGACACATGCTCGGCGGCGGCGAAAGCTTCGGCATCGGAGCGCCGCTTGAGATAGGGATGATTGGGTCGCGCCAGGGTCACGAGCGTGTCGTCGAAAAGCTTGGCGGCGCGGACGTCGGGTGCCTCGGCGCTCTCGCCCTCACTATCGATCACGAAGTGGCAGCGGGCGTTCCTGAGGTCGTCGATCGTCGAGCCGGCATGGGAGGGCGTCCAGTCGACTCGCACGCTCGGCGCGGCCTCCTGCAAGCGCTTGCGTAAGGGCTCGATGAGGATCAATTCGCCGGCCTCGTTCGACGCTGCGGCAAACGCGCGCATCGTAAGCGATGGGTCGAACGGCTTGTTGGGCCGCAGCAGGCTCTCCATGCCGGCGAGGATCACGTGAACCGTGGGGGCGAGTTCCTGTGCCCTGGCAGTCGGCACCAGCCGCTGCCCGGCGCGCACGAAGAGCTCATCATCGAATAATTCCCGTAGCTTAGCCAAGGCATGGCTGATTGCGGAGGCGCTTCGCCCGAGCCTCTGGCCGGCCCTTGTAACGCTGGCGTCGACCAGCAGAGCATCGAGCGTCACGAGCAGATTGGCGTCGACTTCCTTAAGATGCATAATTCTCAACTATTCTCCTGAAAACTATTCACTTCATTCATGATAGGGCGGACCTTAGGGTGGCTGCAAGACATTCGGCTGCCCAGCCCGAGTGTCTGAAGTGTTTCAGCCCGAGCCGAAATGCTTCCTCATCTCAGCCTTGCGGCGGCCCCTGGCCTCCTGCCTAAGGGCCGCCGCATCTTTACCGCCGTCATAGACGGGAACGATGCTGAATGGGGTGATGGATTGAAAACGACCGGCGAGTCGTGAAAACTTTGAGAGGGAGTTCGATGTTTCGAGGACTAACGATGTTGGTTCCTGCGGCCGTGCTGGCCTTTGGCTCTGGCGTCGCACCTGCGCTGGCCGATGGCCCCAAGGACGTTTTGAAGAACTACGCCGACATCGCGCAGGCTGGGTATGCAGATTCGCTTGAGACCGCCAAGACGATGCAGCTAGCGGTCACCGAATTCCTGTCCAGCCCGACAGAGCCGAATTTGCGGGGCGCCCGCGCAGCCTGGATCGCCGCGCGCCCCGCCTACATGCAGACCGAGGCCTATCGTTTCGGGAATCCAATTGTCGATGAGTGGGAGGGCATGGTGAATGCCTGGCCGCTGGACGAGGGCCTGATCGATTATGTCGCCGAGGTCTATGGCGACGACTCGCCCGAAAACGAGCTCTACGTGGCCGACGTCATCAAGAATGTCTCGCTGTCCCTTGGCGGCAAGAAGATCGACACCTCCAAGATCACGAAAGAGTTGCTTGCGGACACTTTGCAGGAAGCCGGCGGCGTCGAGGCTAATGTTGCGACGGGCTACCACGCGGTCGAATTCCTGCTTTGGGGCCAGGATCTGCACGGCACCGACGCCGGTGCTGGCGAGCGGCCTGCCACCGACTACGACGTGAAGAATTGCTCCAACGGAAATTGCGCCCGCAGGGCCGAATATCTAAGGACTGTGACCGAGCTGCTGCTCGACGATCTTGAGTGGATGGCCGATCAGTGGGAGCCGGGCGGCGAAGCACGTAAGGCCGTCATGGACGCAGGCGACGAGGGTGGTCTTGCCGTGGTCATGACGGGCCTCGGTAGCCTCTCCTATGGTGAGCTGGCCGGCGAGCGCATCAAGCTTGGCCTGATGGTGCACGACGCCGAAGAGGAGCATGACTGCTTCTCCGACAACACCCACGCCGCGCACTTCTTCAACGCGCTGGGTATCCACAATGTCTATACGGGACGCTATCGCCGCGCCGACGGGTCCGTCGTCTCCGGCCCGAGTATTTCGGACCTGATCAAGGCCAAGGACCCGAAAGTCGACGCAGAGGTTGTGAAGGCGCTCGACGCGACCATGGACGCGATGAACACCATATATCTGCGGGCGCTGACCACCGAGTCCTACGACCAGATGATCGGGGAAGGGAACGACGAAGGCAACAAGGTCGTCCAGGACGTTGTCGATGCGCTTCTTGTCCAAACCAAAGCAATCGAGCGCGCCGTTAGGACACTCGACCTGAAAGCAATCGAATTCGAAGGATCGGACAGCATCGATGCGCCGGACAAGGTCGGCGCTGAATAGGAAGAGACAATTTGAAGCCCTAGCATCAATTGCACAAGGCTATGAGTTGGGCAGACGATAAACGGCAGAATCAGGGCAAAAATCGGCAAAAGCCGAAAGCCCGAACAGCGAGACTGAACAAAAGCCCTTGGGGGGCAGCACTGTGACCAAAGAAATTGAAAGCACGCCGAGCGCGTGCTTGCGAAAGGTAGTGGCGGGAGGGACCGCACTTGTCGCAACGCTGATCGCCCTGCCGGGACTTGCGTCAGCCAGTTGCGAGGTGCCGACAGAAAGGCTCGACCCCTTCGTGACAGCCAATGGTCGGTTGCCCATCGTAGATCGCCTAGTCGGTGACGCTCCGTCCAACCTGCACGAGATGGGAATCGACGTCGGTGGTGCCTACATCTCAGAGCCCTTTTACAATTGGGGCGGCTTCGATGAGGGCGGTGAGTATCAGGGTATTCTCGACCTCTACGTGAGTGCGGATATGAAGAGGCTGGGGCTGTGGGACGGTCTCTGTTTCTTTGCCAACGGTTATCAGATTCACGGTAATTCAATAACGGGCGCCAACATTGGCGGTCTTATGCCTGTCACCAGCTTCGAAGCCGTCCCAGCCACGCGCCTCTTTCAGCTTTGGTTTGAGCAGTTTCTGTTCAACGAAACGGTGTCGGTCCGTTTCGGTCAACTTGCAGCGGACGAAGAGTTCTTCGCGTCAGATGGCGGCGGATACTTTGTCAACGGCACGTGGGGTTGGGCGTCGTCAGCGGCCGAGAGCATTCGCGGCGCCGGTCCGGCCTATCCGCTGGCCACGCCTGGCGTGCGTGTCGCCGTGACGCCAACGGAACAGACTCATCTGATGGTCGGTGTCTTCAATGGCGACCCCGCGCCGGACTGCAAAAAGGGAGGTGGCAATCCGCAGCGCTGTAACCCCGACGGTTTGGACTGGGGCTTGCGCGACCGTCCGCTGCTCATGGCCGAGGGCGCCTACAGCTATTCGTTCAGCGGTGGTGAATTTCCCGGAACGATCAAAATGGGCGTCTGGAATCACTTCGGCACATTCGAGGACAATCGCATCGACGTAGGTGGAGAGCTGATTGCTATCACTAACAATCCCGGCAAGCCCATCGATGGCAACTATGCCCTCTACATTATCTTGGACCAGCTTGTCTGGGCTGCGCCGGGCGTCGAGGAGGGTCAGGGCATCGGCTTCTTCACCCGCTTTGCCGGTGCGCCCGAAGATCGCAACCTCGTCGATTTTTACTTTGATGTGGGCCTGACCTTTGCGGGCATGATCCCAGGCCGTCCGGACGATGCCTTGGCGATCGGCTATGCCTATACGGGCATTTCCGATGAGGTTACGGCCTTCAATATTGATTCTGGTGAGCCGCTCGGCTCGGGTTACGAGGCCCTAATCGAAGTGGCCTACACGATGGAGGTTATGGACGGCTGGACGCTTCAGCCGGACTTCCAGTACATCTTCCATCCGGCGGGCGGCGCGGAGGCCGACGACGCGCAGGTCGTTGGTGTACGTAACACGCTCGCTTTTTAGAGAAGAGGCAATTGCGTGAACCCAAGAGAGTTCGCGTCATTTCAGAGCAAGTCTACCCTGACCGCACGGCCAGGTCAGGCGAAAGCGTGGCTTGGCGGTGCACTCCTCTTTGCGGCCTGCCTGCCCCTGCTAGCGGGTCTTAGTTTGCGCGCTGGATTGGCGAACGATCAAGCAGCCCCGGAAATCCTTCAGCTAACGACGGACTTCTCGAAGCCCGAGCCAGGTGAAGACCGGCCAGGCGGCGGCGCCACGTCCCGTGGCTCGGTTGCCAACTCGAATGCATTTTCGCATGCGTCGGGCAATATGGGCTTCCGCAAACAGCTCGATTTCAAGATCGGGAATAGCATTTTTAGACGGCTTTGGGTGTCGGCGCCTGCGTCGACCGATGCCGCGGACGGACTCGGGCCGCTCTTCAATGTGCGCGGCTGCCAGAACTGCCATCTAAAAGACGGTCGTGGTCGCCCGCCGCCCGCCGCGCATACGCCAGGCCCTACAGGATCGCTCCTATTCCGCCTGTCGGTGCCGCCCAAGTCGGATGCGGACAAGGCCCTCCTGGAATCCGGCAAGGTAACGGTCCTGCCTGATCCCATGTACGGCGGTCAGTTGCAGGACATGTCCATCCAAGGTCATGAGGCCGAGGGCGCCGTCAAGATAACCTATGAGGAGAACGAGGTTTCGCTGGCAGACGGTGAGACGGTCTCCTTGCGTGTGCCGCACTATGAGCTGACCGGGCTTAATTACGGACCGATCAGTCCGGACATCATGGTGGGACCGCGCATCGCGCCACCCATGATCGGCCTTGGCTTGCTCGAGGCCGTTCCGGAAGAGCAGATTGTGGCCCACGCCGATCCCGCCGACTCCGATGGTGACGGCATCTCGGGTAGGCCCAATCGTATTTGGTCGGCGCTTCACGACAAGGAGATGGTAGGACGGTTCGGCTGGAAGGCAAACGTCACGACGATCGTCGAACAAAATGCCGGCGCCTTCTCCGGCGATATCGGTATTTCGACCGCGTTGCATCCGAGCGGCGCCGGCGAGTGCACCGACAGGCAGACAAAGTGCATCAATGCGCCGTCCGGCAACTCGCCCAAGTACCAGAACGTCGAAGTGGGCGACGAGCTCTTCGACCTCATGACGTTCTACACGCAGAACCTCGCGGTGCCGCGGCGCCGGAATCCGGACGACCCCGAGATACTGAAAGGCAAGGCGCTCTTCTATGAGATCGGCTGCGCCAAATGTCATCAGCCCAAGTTCTTGACCGGTGAGGTGCCCGAGCAGAAGCACCTGTCGAACCAGCTCATCTGGCCTTACACGGATATGCTGCTTCACGACTTGGGCGAAGGACTTGCCGACGACCGGCCCGACGGCAACGCGACCGGGCAGGAATGGCGCACGGCCCCGCTCTGGGGCGTGGGCCTGACCGAAACGGTGAACGGACATACTCAGTTTCTGCATGATGGCCGCGCCCGAAATCTCACCGAGGCCATTCTCTGGCACGGCGGCGAAGGCCAGGACGCGCGCGATAAATTCGCGTCACTCGCCAAGGACGATCGGGAACGCCTTCTTGCGTTTGTGAACTCTCTTTAGAACCCCTCAGCTTGGGAACCCGCCATGATCTATCGCCTCGGTTCGACCCTTACGCTCGGTCTCATGCTTCTTGTTCTCGGCATGCCCGGCTCCAAGGCCAAGGCGGATGCCAACCACGCGGCGATCGCCAAGGCCGCGCTGACGAAAGTGATTCAACCGGGTTACGAGGCCTTCGCGGCCGACACCAAGACGCTGGTTGCAAAGACCGAGGCGCTCTGCGCCGAACCGTCGGAAGCGGAGCTGACGGATGCACGCATAGCCTTCGTGGAAGCGGTCAAGAGGTGGAGCGCCGTCGAGATCTTTCAGTTTGGTCCCGTCAACCGCGAACATCGGTACGAGCGGCTGTTCTTTTGGCCGGACCGGAAGGGGCTCGGTCTGCGCCAGGTCCAAAAAGCCCTGTTAAAGCAGGACGAAACCGTTACGGCCGAAAAATCGCTCGATGGAAAGAGCGTCGCGTTGCACGGATTGCCGGCGCTCGAATATCTCCTTTATGGCAAAGGGGCGGACGAACTCTCTGCAGCCGGCGATGCCGCCAAGTTCCGATGCAGTTTCGCCGCCGCGGTGGCCGGCAATGTCGCGCAGCTTGCACAGGAACTGGTCGAGGCCTGGGGCCCCGATGCGCCCTTCACTAAGAGTTTCCTGGAGCCGAAGCCGGACGGCGCTCTTTACCGCGCCCCGAAGGATGTGACGCTCGAACTCTCAAAGGCCTTCAGCGGCGGGATCGAGCGAGTGCGGGACCGGAAGCTCGGTCGCGTCCTGGGGAAGTCCGCCGAGCGCTCCCGTCCGCGTCTCGCCGCGTTCTGGCGCAGCGGCCAGACCTTCCCGAACATGGCCGGCAATCTCGAAGCCGTGCAGAAGCTCTTTGTCGAAGCGGGCTTCGCGGAGATCGTCGCAGACCAATCGCCAGGGGTCGAGGACTCGATCATTTTCGATCTGAACCGCAGCGCCCAAATTCTTGCCGACCAGAAGGAGCCCATCGCCGAGGCGGTCACGAACGCCGACCAGCGCGACAAGCTCAAGGCTCTACGCGTTGCGCTGAAGAGCGCCAACGGCATCGCGTCCGATATGATTGCCGAGGGTGCGGGGCTCAGCTTCGGCTTCAACGCAGGCGACGGAGACTAACCATGCAGCTTGACCGGCGCTCTGTGCTGATGGGACTTGGCGGATCGGTGTTTGCGCTGACAGTGCCGGAGTACATCGCCGCTGCGCCGTCGCCTGAGCGCTTTGCCGCCGCTCGCAAGGACGATTACGGCAACTACTCGGCGGCGCTGTTCGACCTCGAGCAGGGCGATATCCGCGAGGTCGTTCTCCCGGCGCGCGGCCATGACGTCGCCTTGCGTCCAGGCGGGTCCGAATGGGTGGCTTTTGCCCGCCGTCCCGGCCGCTTCGGTGTGGCCGTGACGCTGGACGCGCGCGAGCCGGTGTGGTTTTCCGCGAAGGAGGGTCGCCACTTTTACGGCCATGGCGCCTTTTCCGCCGACGGGAGGCTGCTCTACACCACCGAGAACGATTATGAGGCTGGGCGCGGCGTCATCGGCGTACGCGATGCGGGCGCGGGGTATCGTCAGATCGGCGAGCTTCTGAGCCATGGCATCGGCCCCCACGACGTCGGGCTCCTGTCCGACGGGCACACGATGGTGGTTGCCAATGGCGGCATTCGTACCCATCCGGATCGCAAGCGCGAGGAATTGAATCTCGCGGACATGGAGCCGTCGCTCTCCTATGTGGACATCCGAACCGGCGACCAGTTGGAGACGCACAGGCTCTCCCATCATCTGCGCCGTCTTTCGATCCGGCATTTGGCGGTGGCCGCGCGGGATACGGTCGTGTTCGGCTGCCAGCACCGGGGTCCCGGGGACGAGCTCCCGCCTTTGATCGGGTTCCATCGCCGCGGCGAAGCGCCAAGCCTCGTTCCCGCGCCCGACGAAACGCAGATGACTCTGAAGAACTATATTGGTTCCGTGACGGCCGATTCCGAAGGCTCCGTCGTCGGCGCCTCTGCCCCCCGGGGCGGGGTGGTCACCTATTGGGATGCGACGGCACGCCGGTTTCTCGGAGCGTGCAACGCGCGCGACGGCTGCGGGCTCGCGCCCACCCATCGCGGTGCGACATTTTTGCTCACCAGTGGTGAAGGCTGGCTCGCATCCGGTGGCGCGGACGGCCTTGGGCCGCGCCAGGCCACGCGTTACCACTGGGACAATCACGCGATTTTAGTGCGTTAGGCGAGTGGGTCTGGCGGACACAACCCGTGGGCAAGGCCGTCCGGTGGACGTTGCGGGCAACGTTCCAATTGTCACCGCATTTGTCGGGCTAAGTCGTACGACTCGTTCGGGGGATCAATGCACGGCCACTCTTCAGACAAAACGCGGCGGCGTTTGCGCGCGCTTGTGCCGTTCTCGCGGCCGCCTGTGCCCGCCCCGATGGGGTTTCGCGGGGTCAAACTCCAGGGCGCTGTGCCGCAAGAGCCCTCCCGTCCCGGCATCTGGAGGCGAGGACGGAAGATGGGCGGCGGGGTCCTCGCAGCCTGTGCCGTCGCGCTTCTTGGCGCCAATATTCTCGCCCCATCGTCCTGGGTTGAAGCGCGCGCCACCGCATGGCTCAAGGCGCAGACCGGGCGCGATCTGGCAGTCAACGGCGCCACGCAGCTTTCCTTCTGGCCATCCCCCCATATTGAAATCACCGATGCCGTAATCACCGCGCCAGAGGCTGGCGAACGGGCTGCGAAACTCTCGATTCCGAAGCTGGAAATAGATCTCGGTTTCCTGGGTCTGTTCGGCGGCGCCACCACGATCGAGCGCATCGTGCTCGAACGGCCGGTTCTTGCCTTACACGCAGATGACGAGCGGCAAGCCGCGCAGCCCGTGAGCGAGGGGGGGACGGTGGCCGCCGCCGCGGCGCCCCTGACGCCGGACGCGCTGATGCCTGCCCCCGTCGTGCCAAAGGCATTGGCCATCGAGGACCTGCGCATTCAGGACGGCACAGTCCTCATTCACAGCGCGCGCCGCATCAAGCCAAGACGGTTCGACCGCATCAATGCTGAACTCACCCTGCCGGCGCTCTCGGCGCCTCTGGCGGGGAAGGGTCAGTTCAACTGGCGCAATAAAGCCGTCGGCTTCGACTTCGAATTGGCCTCGCCTGCAGCCCTGACCGAGCAGCGTCCGGCACGGCTTCAGTTCGCCGTCGACGCCGACACGGTGGACGCGCAGTTCAACGGCCATGTGGTGACGGTGCCGCGTTTGAAGGGCCAGGGCACACTCTCGGCGAAGACGCGTTCCGTGCGTCAGTTCTTTGCTTGGCTCAAGGGCGTATCGGGCGCGGTCCCGGTCACAGGTGCGGGCGAGCTCACCAGCACCGCTGTCTGGACGAGCGAGGAGATCGCGCTGTCCGAAATCCGCTTCATGCAGGAAAATGCCCGCGGCGAGGGACAGGCCCAGATCGCTCTGACGGGACCCCGGCCACGCATCGAGGGCGATTTCGTTGTCGATGACCTCAATCTCGGTCCGCTGCTGGCGCTGGTGGGCGGCGCACGATCGAGCCCTGGCGCCCCGGCTGCAATACCGCTCGTGTCCCCGACCCAGCCGGGTGGCAAGACCGATTGGTTTTCTACGCCCGCAGGTCCCTCGACCCAAATCGAGCAGCCTGTCGTTCCGCCGCCCGGACCGTTCGCCGGGGCAACGGCGCCGCGCCTTTTGACACCGGGTCCTGGAGTCTCGCAGCCGAGCCTCACCATTTCGATGCCGCAGGCCGCGATCGATTATGTGCTGGAGACGGACCCTGCGTTCGGGCCGGCCGCGCCCTTGTTCGACGCCGATGTCGACTTGGACATCCGCAAAGCCCGGCTCGGCAGTATGAAGATCGGGCCGAGCGCAGTCAGCCTCGACCTTGTGGACGGGTCTCTCAAGGCCACGCTCTGGCGCATGGCGCTCTATGGAGGCGATGGACGCGGGACGTTGATCGTGAATGTCGCCGATCCGGTTCCAAGCTTCAGTGGAGATATTCGCTTGCAAGGCGTCGACGCAGGCCCAATGCTGAATGACGCCGTGGGACTGGACAGGCTGGCAGGGCAGGGCAGGCTCACCCTCAGCATCTCGGGCGAAGGCCGGACCGCGGACGACATCGCCCTGTCTCTCAGGGGCAACGGCGCGTTCGCCGTCGACGAAGGCACCATCGATGGGATCGCGCCCCCTGCAATTATTCGCGGTCTGGAGTCCGGGACATTCGACGTGCGGCGGGATAGTACCGCAAAGACGGCTTTCAGCCTGCTTGCGGGCAGTTTCGACATCAATCACGGTCTCGCCAAGACTCGCAATCTCAGGCTGAGAAGCCCATCGGTGAGTCTCGATGCGGACGGCGTGGTGAACCTGCCGCGCGAGACGCTCAATATCCTCGTGAACCCTGGCCCGGTCTCGAAAGAGCAGGGTGGGGGCGTGGCCGCCGTGGCCGAGCACCTCGCACCGCTTCGGATCGAGGGTCCGCTGACGGGCCTCCGGATCGGTTTCGCCGACAACGCGCTAATGGCCGGCAGTGATGGATCGGGCCCGGTCTTCAGTATGCCTGGTCTGGTCCTCCGGGAAAGAGGCAGCGCCAAGCGGCGCCAGCTAACCGATGGCGGCGCGGCAGACGGGCGGAAGCCGGTGCAGCCGCGCGCGCTCGCCCCGTCCTTCGCCGTGGCTCCCAAAGATAGCAACGGCTCACCGCCTCTGCGTATGGAATCACTGCGCTAGGCCCCGCGCGTTAGGCCCATTGTGCCCACGTCGCTACTTCTGCTTCGAGAGGAGCGCCGTGCGTTTTTTGTCCAAAGCCTTGAGGCCAGGCGGCAGGCCGTCGAACTCGGCGACGGTCTGAATCGCCCTTCCGTTCAGGGCGTAGACGACGATCGTTGCTTGTTTCGACTTCGAAAGCTCCTGCCGCATTTCGTCGGGCACCAGGAAGAGGGCCTTGCAGCCCATCGGTAGGCAGGTCTGGAACGGCATCCGGTACGTCTTGCCCGTGTCCGTCGAAAACTCCACGCCGCGTTGAAGCGCGACGCCGGTGGGGCCATCCACCCGCAAGACCAGGCGCCCTTTGGGTCCGTAGGTCAGGATGACGCGGAAGATCAGCTTCTGCGTCTTCTTTTCGATCAGGGGCAGGACGAGCGAACAACGCTCCTTTGCGGTTTTCGGATCGCCTTCCTTTCCGCACAGCATGGTCCAGTGGCCATAGCTTCCCGCAACCCGGGCCGCCGGCTTGGCGGGCGCGGCGGGAGCCTTTTGGGCGGGTGGGGCTTTCTTCGCGGCCGAAGACTGGGCCAGCGCCGAACCGGGCGCGGCACTGCAGAGTAGGGCGGCCGCGAAGATCGCCAAAACCATCGGATGCTGTCGCATCAACAATTCCCTTCTCGCTATGCCGGCCGCGCCTTGTGTGCAGCCATATCTAACCCCGGGGACATAAGCCGCAAACGCGCCTTGTTGCAACGTCCGTGCGCTGTCCGGATCGCAGCCACTTGCCTCGGCTCTCTCGGTGTCTGGGTCCGCCTGCTCTATGTCTATCCCTATCCGCATGTGGACCGGGTGCTGCCTTTGATGGCGGACGGACGCATTCTGCCCTATCTCGACATTCCCTTTCAGCATGCCGGCCCGCGCGTTCTGAAGGCGATGCGCCGGCCGGCCCATCAGGAGAAGACGTTGCAGCGTCTTGCGCATTGGCGCGCGCAGTGTCCGGAGCTTGCGGTTCGCTCCACCTTTATCGTGGGCTTCCCCGGCGAGACGGATGAGGATTTCGCAGATCTACTCGATTGGCTGACCGCGGCGCGGCTGGCCCGCGTCGGGTGCTTCAAATACGAAGATGTCGATGGCGCACCAGCCAACGCGTTGCCCGACCAAGTGCCCGCAGCGGTCAAGGAAGAGCGCTATGCGCTTCTCATGGCGCACCAGCAGGCCATCAGCGCCGAAGTGCTTAGTGGCCGTGTCGGTGAAACGCTGGAGGTCATTGTGGACGACGTCGACGCGGAAGGCGTCATCGCGCGCTCTCACTGGGACGCACCGGATATCGACGGCAATGTCTATATCGACGACACCGAGGGGCTTCGGCCAGGCGATAGGGTGATGGTTAGAGTGAGCGATGCGAGCGAATACGATCTATGGGCAAGCCCCGTGCAGCGTTCGGCACCAGCCGAGGAGCCCGCCGCCTAGCAGCAGACCAGTCCGCCAGCCTAGCAGGGATTGTCTTCCTTCTTTACTTGCAGGCTGCGCCGCGGGCGGGCGTAGAAGGTCTGGCCCATACTGAAGGAGCCAGGACTAAAAAACGTGCTGAGGCCGAGCAGCGGCTTGGAGGTATGTCTAGCCCCCTTGGGCTGTACCACCTTGCGGCGATTTCTCTAATAACGTCTCGGGCACCGGTGGGCGCATGCCGAGCGCGTGGTGTGGACGGATGTGATTGTACTGGCGGAGCCAGCGGTTGATGACGGTTTGGGCCCCGGCCAGGCCTATGCATCTCAACCAGTGCGTATACGCAGTATTCTTGAAGGCCGCCGTCTAGACCAGCGCGCTAGCGCGCATCTCGGCCTCTGCGCCGGCCAGCCACGCGGCCATATCGGGCATGGCATAGACTGCGTCGACATAGGTAGCCGCGGTGCCATCGTCACCGAACTCCGTGAGAGGCACGCCATAGGTGCGGAAGCGGGTCGCGACGGGCGCATACATGGCGTCCGCGTTGGTGAAGGTGCCGAACAGGAGCGGACCGCTGTGGCCGAACCGCGCTCGTGTCTCCATCCACACCGCAACGACCCGCCGGATATTGTTGGCCAGGGTCTCGCTGACGTCGGGCATCGGAAAGCGTGAAATGAGATCCATGGGCATGTCGTTGCGCAAGGCTTGGAAGCCCGCATGCATCTCGGCGGACACACAGCGCGCGGCGGCGCGGGCCGCCGGATCTTCGGGCCAGAGCCCCGCGTCCGGATACTGTTCGGCGAGATACTCGATGATGGCGAGGCTGTCGTAGATCACCCCGTGGTCGGTCTTGAGGGCCGGGACTTTGCCTGATGGCGAGTGCTTGAAAATCTCAGCCTTGCTCTTAGGCAGCCGGAGGCGGACGCATTCCTCGTTGAACGGCACGCCGCAGGCCTTCAGGGACAGCCAGGGCCGCAGGCTCCAAGACGAATGATTCTTATCGCCAATTACCAGTGTGTAGCCCGTGCCCGTCATCGTTCCGCCTTCCGTCGTTGTCATGCTTCCGCTCCCCTGCCATTAATGCGCCACCCCTTCAAGAGTCATCCGGAATTTTTCATGCCGACACACGCGATCTCGCTCGATCCCATGCGCCAAACGCTCGAAGACTTGGTCTTGGAGCCGGGCGCGCCGTCCATTCCCATTGAGCTCGTTACATCGGGCGAAGACCTCGCAACGCTTGGTGGGCGCGAGACCCGCTGGGTCGAGGCCCGGGGCTGGAAACCGTCGCAAGGTTCAGTGCTCCTGGTCCCCAGCGAGAATGGCGCCATCGCAAAGGTTCTCTTCGGCACGGGCGGCATGGATTGGGCCGAGCGCGCGCCCATGCTCACCGGGGCTCTTCCCGCTGCGCTGCCGGCTGGCGACTACCGGTTCGCGAGTGCTTTGCCCGATCCAGATCTGGCTGTGCTGGGCTTTCTGAAAAGTTGCTATCGTTTCACGCGCTACAAGTCCTGTGGTTCGGAGGATATCAAGCGTCTCGTCCTGCCCGAGGGGGCGGATCGCGCACACGTCCTGGCGTTGGCCGAAGGCGTCTATCTCGGGCGCGACTTGATCAACACGCCCGCCAACGATTTGGGGCCCGCCGAACTCGAAGGCGTGGCGCGCGACGTCGCCAACACATTTGGCGCGACCATCAAGGTAACCGAGGGTTCGAACCTGCTGTCGGATAATTTCCCCATGATCCATGCGGTAGGCCGCGCGAGCGACCGGCACCCGCGCCTGATCGACATTCATTGGGGCTCGGAGAAGGCGCCCAGGGTCACCATTGTCGGCAAGGGCATTTGTTTCGATACGGGCGGGCTTAACCTTAAGCCGGGCAACGCCATGAGCTTGATGAAGAAGGATATGGGCGGTGCCGCCGCGGCGCTCGCCTTCGCCGTGATGGTGATGCGGACCAAACTGCCGGTCCGTCTGCGCGTGATCATCCCTGCCGCCGACAACTCGGTCGCGGGCAATGCCTTCCGCCCCGGCGACGTGCTGCCCAGCCGCAACGGCATGACCGTCGAGATCGGCAACACCGATGCGGAAGGGCGCCTCGTGCTCGCCGACGCCCTTAGCCTTGCCGATGAGGAGGCGCCGGATTATCTCGTTACCTTTGCGACTTTGACCGGCGCGGCCCGGGTGGCGTTGGGTCCGGATCTCCCGCCCTTCTACGCAACTGATGAGGCGTTCGCGGACGCCATGCTGAAGGCCGCGCACGCGGTCGGGGACCCGGTCTGGCGCATGCCCTTCTGGGCGCCCTACGATAAATTGCTCAAGAGCAGCATTGCCGATGTCAATCACATCTCCGACGGGCCGTTTGCAGGCTCCGTAACGGCAGCCCTGTTTCTCAAGCGCTTCGTGCAGAATGCCAAGCGGTACGCCCATCTCGACATTTACGGCTGGGTGCCGCGCGAACAGCCGGGCCGGCCGCGCGGCGGAGAACCGCACGCTGCCCGCGCGCTGTTTGAGTACTTCCGTGGAGAGCTGAACGCGTGACGAAGCTCGATCCCCGCCGGCACCCGTTCCGCGACGACCTTGCGGCCGAGAGCTTGCGTGGCGTGGTCGATGCCGAGCGTTACGTGCAGGGAGATCGCCGGCAGGTGGCGGCTTCGGCAGTGCCATTGCGCCGGGAGCCCCATGCGGGTGCGAATCTCGATACCGAGGCGCTGCATGGCGAGACCATGGCCGTCTTCGACGAGCGGGACGGCTGGGCCTGGGTCCAGCTCGATCACGACGGTTATGTGGGCTATGTACCGAGCGAAGGGCTTGGTCCGGTGCGCCCGCCCACGACACACCGCATCGCCGCGCTTCGAACCTATGTCTTTCCCGAACCGGACGCCAAGGCGCCGCCGCTGCGCATGCTCAGCCTGAATGCGCGCGTGCGCGTCACGGAAGAGGGCGTGCGCTATGCACGGCTCGACTCGGGTGGGTTCGTCTATGGCACCCATCTCGCGCCCATCGGCCGGCACGCGCCGGATTTCGTCGCCATTGCTGAGGGCTTTCTCGGGGCGCCCTATCTTTGGGGCGGACGTACCAGCGTCGGTTTGGACTGCTCCGGCCTCGTGCAATTGTCGGCCGCAGCCGCAGGCCATGCGCTGCCACGCGATGCCGACATGCAGGAAGCCGAAGCCGGCGCGCGCATCAATGTACCAGGCGGTGCGGGTTTAAGGCGCGGCGATCTCATCTTTTGGGAGGGCCATGTGGGCATTATGACGAGCGCGGACCGCTTTTTGCACGCCAACGCCTATCACATGGCCGTCGAGCTCGAGCTCTTTGAGGATGCCCGCCGGCGCATCAAGGACGCCGGATTCGACGTCACAAGCGTGCGGCGGCTAGCGGAGACCCCTTAGTCGAAACGGCTAAGTGGCAACGACATCGGCCGGCGTCGTCTCCAACTCAAACGCCGCGGCCAGCAGAGCCTTGGTGTAATCCGTTTGCGGATTGGCGAAGACCTCCCGCGAGGGGCCTTGCTCGACAACCTTCCCGTTCCGCAGAACCAGAATGGAATTGGCCAGCGCACGGACGACTTTCAGATCGTGGCTGATAAAGAGATAGGCCAGCCTGTGCCGTTTCTGGAGATCGCGCAGCAGGTCGACGATTTGAGCCTGGACGGACACATCCAGCGCCGACGTCGGCTCGTCGAGAATGAGGAATCTGGGTTCGAGTACCAGCGCACGGGCGATGGCGATACGCTGACGCTGGCCGCCGGAAAATTCGTGCGGGTAGCGGTCCCGGACTTTCGCGTCCAGCCCCACTTCCGTCAGAGCCCGTGCCACGCGCTCATCGCGGTCTTTCTGCGAGATGCCCGGGTTCTGGATCAGCAAGCCTTCCTCGATGATCTGCCCGATCGACATGCGCGGGCTTAAGGAGCCGTACGGGTCTTGAAAAACAATTTGCAGCTCTTTGCGCAAGGGCCGCATCTGTTTCGAATCGTAGCCGTCGATGCGCTGGCCGAGATAGACGATCGGCCCCTCGCTCGAGATCAGCCGCAGGATTGCCTGACCGAGTGTCGTCTTGCCGGAACCCGACTCGCCGACCACGCCGAGTGTCTGTCCCTCCTTGACGTCGACATCGATACCGTCGACGGCTTTGATATGCCCGACAGTCTTGCGCAGGAAGCCGCGCTTGATCGGGAACCACACTTTCAGGTCGTCCGTCCTGAGGATCGTCTTGGCGTCCGGGTCCGCCGGCGGCGGCGAGCCTTTCGGTTCCGAGGCAATGAGATGCTTCGTGTAATCGTCCTTGGGGTGCTCGAAAATGTCCTTCGTGGTACCGCGCTCGACGATCGCGCCCTGATGCATGACGCAGACCCGATCAGCCATCTTGCGCACGATCCCCAGATCATGGGTGATGAGCAGCATCGCCATGTTGAACTCATCCTTGAGCTGCAGCAGCAGCTCGAGAATCTGCGCTTGGATCGTCACGTCGAGCGCCGTTGTCGGCTCGTCGGCGATCAGAAGGTCCGGCTCGTTCGCAAGCGCCATGGCGATCATCACACGTTGGCGCTGCCCTCCCGACAATTGGTGGGGATAGGAAGAAAGCCGCTCCGTAGCATCCGGAATGCCAACCTTGGTCAGGAGGTCGATGACGCGCGCGCGGGCCGCATCACCCGTGATTCCCATATGGATGCGCAGGACTTCCGCGATCTGACGCTCGATCGTATGGAGCGGGTTCAGCGACGTCATCGGTTCCTGAAAGATCATGGAAATCTGATTGCCGCGCACATGACGCAGCCCGTCCGGCGGCAGAGCCAGGAGGTTCTCACCCTTGAAGTAGATCGCGCCCGCAGGATGCGAGGCAGCCGGGTAGGGAAGGAGCTGGAGGATCGACAAGGCCGAGACGGTCTTGCCGGAACCGGACTCGCCTACGAGGGCGAGGGTCTCGCCCCGGTCGATCTCGAAAGAGACATCCTTCACCGCATGGGTGACCTTTTCACCCGCATGGAAGTCCACGCACAGACTGTCGATGGATAGGAGGGTGGGCTTGTCGGTCATGAGGTTGCTCGATGAGGTTCGTCGGTCGTGTCGGCGCATGCGCGGCACTCGATTTCGACCGTCGCGTGATCCAGGTTGAACTTGTCTTTCAGCCGTGCCTTGACGCCCTGCACGACGGTGTCGTTCTCGCCCGCATCGCCGATCACAGCGTGGAGCGTTACCATGCGGCGGGACTGAGTGATGGACCACACATGGACGTGGTGAACCTCGTTCACGCCGGGCACGTTGCTTACAAGGTCCGGTGCGATATCGCGCGTGTCGAGTTCCTGCGGCGCGCCCTCAAGCAGGATGTGTGCGGACTCCGAGACGACGAACCAGCCGCTGCGCAGAATAATCAGCGCTACGAGGACCGACAGCAACGGATCGATCGGCGTCCAGTCCGTCAGCATGATCACGGCGCCCGCGATCAGCGCGGCCACCGACCCCAGCAGGTCGCCAAGCACATGCACCGCCGCACCGCGGACATTGAGGTTCTCGCGGTCGGCCCCGCGCAACAGCATGAAGGATACGATGTTCACCAGGAGCCCCGCGATGCCGATGATCACCATGATGCCACCAGCCACATGCGCTTCGCCCTGGATGAGGCGGTGTATCGCTTCGTACACGATCCAGCCCGCGATCGCGAACAAGGCGAGGCCGTTGGTGAAGGCGACTAGAACCTGGAAGCGGTCGAAGCCATAGGTGCGCTTCCAGTCGGCCGGCCGTCGCGCCAAACGGAACGCGAACCACGCAAGTGTCAGCGACGCAAAGTCCGTGAGCATGTGCCCGGCGTCGGCGATCAGCGCCAGCGAATTCGCGGCGATTCCGCCCGCCAGCTCGATGAACATAAACCCGCCCGTGAGGAGCGCGGCGATCCCCATGCGGGTCTCGTTCTTCGCGGTGACCACTTGGCTATGGTCGTGTGAACCGTGCATGTGCCCCGCCTCAGGTCAGCGTTTTGCGCGGGTCGAGCGCATCGCGCACCGCCTCGCCCACGAAAATCAAGAGACTCAGCATGACGGCGATAACGAAGAACGCCGTCAGCCCGAGCCAGGGAGCTTGCAGATTGTCTTTGCCTTGCGCCAGTAATTCGCCGAGCGACGGCGATCCGGGCGGCAGTCCAAAGCCCAGGAAGTCCAGCGACGTCAAGGTCGTGATCGACCCGTTCAGGATAAAGGGCATGAAGGTCAGCGTGGCGACCATCGCGTTCGGCAACAGGTGCCGGAAGATGATCTGGAGATTGGGCAGGCCGAGAGCCCGAGCCGCCGTGACATATTCGAAATTGCGCGCGCGCAAGAATTCGGCCCGCACGACGCCCACCAGTGCAACCCACGAAAAGGCCAGCAGGATGCCGAGCAGGATCCAGAAATTGGGCTCGATGACTGCGGCCACGATGATCAGCAGATAGAGCTGCGGCACGCTGGTCCAGATCTCAATGAAGCGCTGGAACAGGAGATCCGTCCAGCCGCCGAAATAGCCCTGAATAGCGCCGGCGGAGACGCCGATGATCGTCGAAAAAATCGTCAGCACAAGTCCGAACAGGACGGAAATGCGAAAGCCGTAAATGATCCGCGCGACCACGTCGCGGCCCTGATCGTCGGTGCCGAGCCAGTTCCACTCAAGACTGGCATTGCAACGGTGAAAGCCTTTCTCTGCGGCAAGTTCGCAATCTTTGTCGGTTAGAAGCCACGTAGGCTTCACCGGAAACGCCATCGGTGGGTTCTTATTCTGCGTGTTGTAGGAGAAACGGATCGGCGGCCACAGCATCCAGCCGCCCTTCTCGGTGATCAGCTCCTGCACGACAGGATCTCGATAATCCGCCTCGGTTTCAAAGATGCCGCCGAAATCCGTCTCGGGATAGGCCTTGAAGACTGGCCAATAATACTGGCCCTCATATTCGACGAGGATGGGTTTGTCGTTGGCGATGAACTCGGCGAAAAGGCTGATCACGAAGAGGAAAAGAAAGATCCACAAGGACCAGAAGCCGCGCCGGTTGGCTTTGAAGGTCTGCCAGCGGCGCTTGTTGAGCGCCGAAAACCAAGGCCGGGGCTGCGGAATTCCTTCCGCCGCAATCTCCTCGGTGACGCTGACATCCGTTGGCGCGTCCATCAGACCTCCCGCGTCTCGAAGTCGATGCGCGGATCGACCCAGGTATAGGTGAGGTCCGACAGAAGACTGATCAGCAGTCCGAGCAGCGAGAAGATGTAGACGGTCGCGAACACGACCGGATAGTCGCGGTTGACGATGGACTCAAAGCCCAGCAATCCGAGTCCATCCAGCGTGAAGATGGTTTCGATCAGAAGCGAGCCCGCGAAGAATGCCCCGATGAAGGCGCCGGGGAATCCGGCGATGACGATCAGCATGGCGTTGCGAAAGACGTGCCCATAAAGAACCTGGTGTTCGGTCAATCCCTTCGCCCGTGCCGTGATGACGTATTGCTTGCGGATTTCCTCGAGGAACGAGTTCTTGGTCAGGAACGTCGTCGTCGCGAAGGCCGACAGCGCCATGGCGGTCAGCGGCAGCACCAAGTGCCAGAAATAGTCGAGGATCTTTTCGTACCAGGGCAGGGACCAGAAATCCTCCGAGACCAGACCCCGCAAGGGAAAGATCTGCAGGAAGGAGCCGCCGGCGAACAGCACGATCAGGAACACGGCAACCAGAAAGCCCGGAATAGCATAGCCGATGACGATCACGCTCGAGGTCCAGACGTCGAAGCGCGAGCCGTCGCTCACGGCCTTCCGGATGCCGAGCGGGATGGAGATCGCGTAAGAGATCAGCGTCATCCAGAGCCCGAGCGAAATCGAGACGGGCATGCGTTCGGCGATGAGTTTGAGGACGCTCGTGTCGCGGAAATAGCTCTCGCCGAAGTCGAACCGCAGATAGTTCCAGATCATCTGGCCGAAGCGTTCGTGCGCGGGCTTGTCGAAGCCGAACTGCTTCTCAAGGCTGGCAATGAATTCCGGGTCGAGCCCTTGTGCGCCCCGATACTTGGACGAGCCGCCGCTCACATCGCCGCCGGGCATGCCCTGGTCCCCGCCACCGCCGGAGAAGTCGCTGCCGCCGCCGCTGAATTTCGCGGTGGCGCCGGCGTCGGTGCCGGTCAGCTGGGCAATCAGCCGCTCGACGGGACCGCCCGGCGCGAACTGCACGATGACGAAGGTCACCAGCATGACGCCGAGCATCGTTGGAATGATCAGTAAGAGTCGGCGAAGGATATAGGCGGCCAATGGTGGTGGGCTTCCTGTCGCTGCGCTTCCGGTAACAAAAAAGCGGCAGCCGCTCTCACCTGGAGGGCAGGAGACCGCTTGTGCTGCCATTGCTTACTGGATTCTGGAGGCGAGTGGAACCCGACAGAGGGGGATGAATTATTGCAAGTTGGTAAGGCGCGGGCTCTGGGGCCCCCTTGCACCCGTTTGGCTCGGACGTCAAAGGGCTGCCTGCCAGGCCCCGGGGTTCCGCGCCCACTGGAGTTGGGCGCGGAAGGGCCGCCAGACCGCCCCCCTTGGCGGCGCTCACGCAGCGGGGGGTCTACATGACGGCGATCGTGCCGTTTTCGTCGTGGATCGCGATATCGGCGAATTGGCACTTGCCTTAGGTCTGCTGGAAAATGCTCACGGCGATCAGCCAGACCTTCACGACCTTGCCGAGCATGGGCCCGCCGACACGTTCGGCGTCAACCCGGCGCCCGTGTTCCGCAAGATCGAGCGTTTCGAACAGCTGGTTCACGTCCGCTAGTTCTGCGCGTCCTTGAACCACCACGTATCGAGAATTCCGCGATCGAATTTCGGTTTGGTCTCGGGTCGGCCGAACTTATCCCAATAAGCGATCGAATGGGATGCCTTGTACCAGTGCGGCACCCAGTAATAGCCGGCCCGTAGGATCCGGTCGAGCGCCTGTGCCGCCGTCTTCATGTCCTCGCGACTCTCGGCGCCTATGATTTTCTCGATAAGCGCGTCGACCGCGGGGTCCTTGATTCCGGCGAGGTTCAACGAGCCCCCAAGGTCCGCGGCGTGGGAGCCGAAATAGCTGCGGAGCTCAACACCCGGCGTATTGCGCATGACATAGCGCCGGGTGGTGACGTCGAAGTCGAAGTCCTTGAGGCGCTGCTGATATTGGGCGGGGTCGACGCGGCGGATACGAGCATCGATCCCGAGCAGTTCGAGGTTCTTCACATAGGGTGCGACGATGCGCTCGAAAGTGGGATCGAAGGTGAGGAACTCAAGCGTCAACGGCTTGCCCTTGTCGTTGACACGCTTCTTGTCCTTGATGCGCCAGCCCGCCTCGTCGAGCAGCTTGCTCGCCCTTTGCAACGAGGCACGGTCCCGGCCGGAGCCGTCGCTCACCGGCGGCGTTGCGACGGGACCGAGCGCATCCGCGTCGACCTCGACACCAAGGCCTTCGATGAGCGTGCGCTCTGCATCCGAGGGCTTGCCTTCGGCCTTCATCGGCGAGTTCTCGAAGTAACTCTGCGTGCGGTTATAAAGGTTGAAGAACATATTGCGGTTGGTCCATTCGAAGTCGAAGGCCAACCCCAAGGCTTCGCGCACACGCTTGTCCTTAAACTTGTCGCGCCGCGTATTGATGAAGAAGCCCTGCGTGCCCGACGGCGCGACGTCGGGCAGCTTCTCTTTCTTTACGCGCCCGTCGCGGATCGCCGGAAAGTCATACTCAGTCGCCCAGACCTTCGAGGTGAACTCCTCGCGAAGATCGTATGTGCCGGCCTTGAACGCTTCCATGCCGGCGGTGCGGTCGCGAAAATACTCGAAGCGGATACTGTCGAGATTCCAGCGGCCCTTGTTGACCGGCAGGTCTTTGGCCCAGTAATCGGGGTTCCGCTTATAGGTGATGTTGCGGCCCTGCCTGAAATCGTCGACCAGGTAGGGACCCGATCCCAGAGGCGATTCCAGCGTCGTCTCGTCGAACGCCTTGCCGGTGTAGTAGGCCTTGGAAAAAACGGGCAGTTCTGCCACGGTGAGCGGCAGGTCGCGCACGAGTTCGCCCTTAAACGTGTAGCGCACCGTCGCCGGATCGATCGCCTCGGCCTTCTCCACATCGCGCAAAGTTTGAGAAAATAGCGGGTGGCCCTTTTCTTTCAAGGTCTCGAACGAGAACACAACATCGTCGGCGGTCACCAGTGTGCCGTCGGAAAAGTGTGCTTCGGGCCGGAGATAAAACGTCGCCGACTTGCCGTCGTCCGCGACTTCCGCACTCTCGGCGATGAGCCCGTAGACCGCATCCGGTTCGTCCTGCGCGCGCGTCATGAGGCTGTCGAACAAGAGTTCGAGGCCCTGGGCGGCGTCGCCCTTGAGGATGTAGTTGTTGAGGCTGTTGAACGTTGTGACGCCGCCCCACCCGATCAAGGACAGAGCGCCGCCCTTCGGAGCATCCGGATTGACGTAGGCGAAGGCTTGAAAGTCCTCAGGCTGCGCGAGATCGCCGAAGGCCGACAGACCGTGGCTGCGTTCGGACGCCTCCAGCGGAGCGGCGACCGATAAAGTGCAGAGAAGACCTGCGGCAAGGACGAACGCGGCGCGAGCAACTGTCATCGATCGAGTCTTGATCCTCTCAGTGCGCCTCGGCCTGCTCGGAAACGGAAGTGGCCTTGTCCTTGTCGTGCCACCACACTTGCAGGAAGCCGGGCGTCAGTCCAGGGAGTGTCTCCGGTTCGTCGTAGCGGTGCCAAAAGGCGATGCGCGAACTGGGCGAGAACCATTGCGGGACGACAAAGTCGTTCCACAGAAGCACGCGGTCGAGGGCGCGCGTCGCGGCGACAAGTTCTTCACGGTCCTTGGCGAAGATGACATGGTCGATCAATTTGTCGATGGCCATATCCTTGACGCCAATAAGGTTCGTGCTGCCTTCGCGGTCGGCGGCTTCGCTGCCCCAAAAGTCGCGCTGCTCGTTCCCGGGCGACTCGGACTGCGCGAAATTGCCCACGATCACGTCATAGTCGAAGTTGTTGAGCCGCCGCGTGTACTGAGCCGAGTCCACCAAGCGGATCGAGCTCGTGATGCCGAGCCGGTCGAGATTGCGGATATAGGGCTGGACGATGCGTTCGAAGAGCGGCGAGACAAGAAGAAACTCGATCGTCATCTGCTGACCCGTCTTCGTGTTCGTGAGCTTGCCGTCCTTCACGTGCCAGCCGGCCTCGCGCAAGAGCTTTACGGCCTTGCGCAGATTGTTGCGCATCGCCGTCTTTTCATTGTTGGACGGGTTCTGATGGACCGTCGTGAAGACCTCCTCGGGAATCTGTCCCCGCATCGTCTCGAGAATTTCAAGTTCGCGCCCTTCAGGAAGAGCGGCCGGCGCCGCGAGTTCAGAGTTCTGGAAGTAACTCCGGACGCGTTCGTACTGTCCGTAGAACAGGTTCTTGTTCGCCCACTCGAAATCGAAAGCGAGATTGAGCGCCTGCCGCACGCTCCGGTCCTGGAACTGCGGGCGGCGGAGATTCATCACGAAGGCCTGCATCGGCATCACGCGATTAAGCTTGACCTCCTCGCGTATGACCTCGCCGTTGCGGACGGCCGGAAAGTCATAGGCCATGGCCCAATTCTTGGAGCTCGTTTCGTTCCAGAAATCGAGGTTCCCGGCTTTGAAGCTTTCGAAGGCGACCGTCATGTCGCGATAGCAATCGAAGCGGATCTCGTCGAAATTCCACATGCCCTTGTTGACAGGCAGGTCCTTGCCCCAATAGTCGTCCACCCGCTCGAAGGTGATCGACCGGCCAGGCCGGACCGTCTTGACGCGGTAAGGGCCGGAGCCGAGCGGCGGCTCCAGCGTGGTCTTCATGGGATCGCGGGTCTCGCCATCGGCGTTGGTCCCCGTCCAGAAGTGTTTCGGCAGGACGGTGAGCTGCCCCATAATCATCGGCAGTTCGCGGTTGCCCTTGGTGTCGAAGTAGAACGTGACTTTGTTTTTGCCGGTTTTCTCCGCGTGGCTGACATTCTTGTAGTAGAGCCCCATCCGCGGATTCGCCTTCTTGTTTACGTCGAGGCTGTAAATCACATCATCGGGCGTGACGGGCTTGCCGTCATGCCATCGCGCGTCTTCGCGCAGTTTGAACGTCACGGACGAGTAGTCCTCGGGGTAGGAGGCCCACTCGGCGATGAGCCCATAAGAGGTCGACGGCTCATCGATGCTGTCGGACATCAGGTTCTCGTTGACGAGACTGATCCCGGGCGCGCGCTCGCCCCGATACAGGACGGGGTTGAGGCTGTCGAAGCCGCCGATCGAGGGCAGGCGCACAAGGCCGCCCTTCGGCGCATCGGGATTGACGAAACCGAAATGGGTGAAGTCTGCGGGGTATTTGGGCTCCCCCACCAAGGACAGCGAATGATGTTTGGTCTGACCGGAGGAACTTTCAGTGACGGTCTTGGCCTCCTCGGCGGAGGCCGGCCCGAGCAGGAGTGCCGTCAGCGTCGCGGCGAGTGTCAGGCTAGCAATTGTCGGGCGTAAATGGATCATGAGTGGAGCAGCACCGTTCCGCGTTTGAGGGATCATTTCGGCCAAGCGTGCCCCGGCGTGCCTTTACCGGCAACCACGGAGCTCAAGCCGGGCCTTTAGGCGGCAAGAAGCGCAAAAAGTTAGCATGGCGGGCTGCCGGGCTAAATGAAATATCGGTCATGTCCAGGCGCCGATGCAGGTAGAGGAGAGGAGGCAAGGCCAAGGCACGTCATGCCGCCCCACTCCCCTCGGGCGCGCAACGAAAAAGGGCCCTCTGAGAGGGCCCTTGATCCGATGGTTTTCTGTGCGCCTTGCGCGGTCTAGAGCCCTTCGGGCTTGCCGTTCGGATAGACCGGCTCGGGCTGCGAAGACGTACTACCGCTGTGATCCGACGAGCTGGGCTCATCGGCCCGCGTCACCGTCGGAGACTCGTCCTTCGGAACGACGGGCTGCGGCTGGTTCGGGGACGGCGGCTCGCCCTTATGCGGCTCGGAAGGTGCGTCGGCGGAAACCTCCGGCGAATTGACGATGGTCTCGCCCATCGTCTCGTCTGTCGTCCCCATGGCTGCGTCTTGTGTATCCGTCTCGGCTGCGGCGCTGTCTTCGCCCGGGACCACAGGCTGCGGCTGGTTCGGAGAGGGCGGCTCGCCCGCGTGCGGCGCGTTGGGCGCGTCGTCGGAGACCTTCGGCGAGTTGACGATCGTATCGGCCTCGGCCTCCTTGGGCTCTTCAGCGGCCGGCTCCTCGGCTGACTTGGCCTCGTCCTCGGCAGGGGCGGCAGCCTCTTCGGGCTTGGCCTCTTCCTCGGAAGGCTTGGCCTCGTCCTCAGCAGGAGCGGCCTCCTCTTCGGCTGGCTTGGCCTCTTCCTCAGCGGGCTTCGCCTCTTCTTCGGCCTTGGCGGCGTCCTCGGCCGGTGCGGCCTCGGCGTCGCCGGCTGGCAGCTCTGGCGGGTTTTCCGTGTGGCTGCGGAGGAAGGCGATCACATTCGCGCGCTTCTTCGCATCAGGAATGCCCGGAAAAGCCATCGTCGTGCCGGGTGCGAAGGCCTGCGGGTTCTTGAGCCACTCGTCCAGACGCTCATACGTCCAGGCGCCGCCCTTGTCCTTGAGCGCGGCGGAGTAGTTGAAGCCCTCGACATGTCCGATGTCGGCGCCAACCACGTTGTGGAGATTGGGCCCGACCATGCTGGCACCGCCAGCGTCGAACGTATGGCAAACCTTGCAGAGTGCGGCGGCCTGCTCGCCCTTGGCCGGATCGGCTTCGGCGAGGAGTGCAAGCACTTCGGGCTTGCCGCTCTCTTCGGCCGCGTCCTCGGCTTTCTCATCGGCGGCCGGTGCTGCCTTGGGTTCTGGAATGGGCAGTGGGTTGTCGCTGTTCTGGTTTAGATAGGCTATCACGTCCGCCCGTTTCTGCAGGTCCTTGATGCCTGGGAAAGCCATGCTAGTCCCAGCCGCAAAGCCCGCGGGGCTCTCGAGCCAGGCATTCATGCTCTCGAACGTCCACTCGCCGCCATGATCCTTGAGAGCGGCGCTGTAGTTGAAACCTTCGTGCGCGGCGATCTTGTGCCCGACCACACCGTAGAGGCCCGGACCGATCATGTTCGGGCCGCCCTTTTCGAAACTGTGGCAAACCTTGCAGAGCCCGACGCCTTGCTCGCCTTTGGCGGGGTCAGCCTTGTTAAGTGCGACGATGAACTCAGCGCCCTTGTCGGGGCCGTTTTTCTTCTTTTCTCCGTGAACGAGTTCTTCCTCAGCGCCAGCAACCTCGTAGCCCGGCGTCGCCGGAAGGTGTTCCTCATAGACGAGATCGATGAGTGTTCGCGTGCCAAAGAACAACAGCAGCGCCAATAGCACGGCCATGGCGACTTTGTTCAAGTAGTAGTGTTTCATAAGCGATATCCCCCCGGCAGGAAAAAAGGCTATTTCAGAATAGCTCTTGCGACGCTGGCTGACACTATAAGGGGCTGTGGATTGTTGCAACTGAGAGAATCAGCGCATCCAGAGTCACTGCTGCCAAGCACATTTCAACGCTAACAAACGGGAACAAATGACAAAATCTATAGTCGTCATTCCTGCGCGGCTTGCTGCAACCCGTCTGCCGGACAAGCCGCTGGCGGAGATCGCAGGCGAGCCGATGATCGTTCACGTGTGGCGGCGCGCGATCGAGGCGCAATGCGGCCCGGTTTTGGTCGCAACCGATTCGCAAGCCGTCCAGGATGCCGTCGCCACCGCTGGCGGCGAGTCCGTTCTCACCCGGGCCGACCATGCGAGCGGGTCCGACCGAATTCACGAGGCGCTGCAGGCAGCCGACCCGGACCGGACTTTCGATGTGGTCATCAACCTGCAAGGCGATCTGCCGACGCTCGAGCCTGCGTTGGTCCGCAAATGCGTCGAGGCTCTCGAAGAAGGCGGTGCCGACATCGGTACGATCGCGGCCGAGATCGTACGCGCCGAGGAGCGCGCCAATCCCAATGTCGTAAAGGTGGTCGGAACGCCGCTCGCACGCGGCGGCATCCTCAATGCACTCTACTTCACACGTGCAACGGCGCCTTATGGCGAGGGGCCGCTGTATCATCACATCGGGCTTTACGCCTATCGCCGCGCTGCGCTGGAGTGCTTCGTCGGCTTGCGTCCCTCACCGCTCGAGATGCGGGAGAAACTTGAACAGCTCCGCGCGCTCGAAGCGGGCATGCGCCTCCATGTCGGCCTCGTTGACACGGTTCCGCTCGGTGTCGATACTCCCGCCGACCTCACGCGGGCGCGCGAAATTCTTGAAACCTCTTAGGAATTTCCGTCTGTCCCGCCCGATCCACCAGCAACGAAGTCAACACAGCGATGGCTAGAAAGCGCGCGAACAGAATCGCCTTCCAGGGGGAGCCCGGAGCCAATTCGCATCTAGCGGCGAACGATGCCTATCCCGACATGGAGGCCCTGCCATGCGCGACCTTTGAAGACGCGCTCGCTGCCGTGAAGGCGGGCGCGGCGAAGCTCGCCATGATCCCCATCGAGAACTCGGTGGCGGGACGTGTGGCCGACATTCATCATCTGCTGCCCCATTCGGATCTCTACATCATTGGAGAGCATTTCGAGCGCATCCGGCATCAGTTGCTGACATTGCCCGGTGCCAAGCTGGCCGGCCTCAAATCCGTCCATAGCCACATCATGGCGCTCGGCCAGTGCAGGAAGGTCATCGCCGACTTGAAGCTCACGCCGGTGACCGAGGCCGATACCGCTGGCGCGGCACGGCGCGTCAGCGAGGCGGCCGATCCGACGCGAGGCGCGATCGCCTCGAAGCTCGCCGCGCAAATCTACGGGTTGCGGATCGCCAAGAAGGACGTCGAGGACGCGGCCCACAACACGACGCGGTTTGTGGTCCTGTCCGCCAAGCCCGTGAAGACCAAGGCCAAGGACGGGCCTGTCATCACCACCTTTGTGTTCCGCGTGCGCAATGTGCCAGCGGCCCTCTACAAAGGTCTGGGCGGCTTCGCCACGAATGGGGTGAACATGACGAAGCTGGAGTCCTACCAGTTGGAGGGTTCGTTCAACGCGACCATGTTCTATGCCGACGTCGAAGGACACCCCGATGCGCGGCCCGTGCAACTCGCCCTGGAGGAGCTCGACTTCTACACGAGCGAGATCACGCTGCTCGGCACCTATCCGGCGAGCCCCTTCCGGCGGACCTTAAAGGCGTAAGAGGGAGCCAGGCCCTAGCGGCGAAGAGATAGTAGCCGATGGTTGCGAAGTTCCGCGCCAGCGCCTTCAACTCTTGGAGCTGCGGGATCGCGTCGAAGATCTCGACGTCGCGACATAGGGCGACAAGTCCACCGCGCCGCCTATATCGGTGAAGGAGTGAACATTCACGCCTGTGGTGTCGGAGGTCATGGCGGTTGGGATCCTAGTCGATGACGAAGGATACGCCCATGACGCAGCGCGCGCCATCGAGCTCGCCGGGGAACTTGCAGACGCTCAAAGTCGCTTTGCCCTTCTCGGACTGGTCGACATACTCGTGCCGGAAGATGGGTTCGCCGGTCCGCAAGACCTCGCGATCATCCGTCCTGAGGGCATCGGCATTGTCCGCCCAAAGGAGCTCGTCATCGGTCTTTCCGGCCACGTCCTGCCTGGCGAAGGCGTTGATAGTCCGATTGCCCCAGATGTAGCGGCCGTCCGCGTCTTTCGCCCAAAAGAGAAACGGCATCGCGTCGAAGACTTCGAGCTGGCTGCGTTGCACGCGGGCCTCCTGTCTGACCATCTAGGGCGCAAATGCGACAATCTTTCAGATTGGTGCTGGGTGTGCTTGCCACAAGCCCCGCCTTCGCCGATATATGGGCTAGGGAGGTTGGCGGCAGGCGCGTGCCTCGCCAACCGGGTCAGGTCCGGAAGGAAGCAGCCCTAACGAGCGTTTCGCGGGTTGATTGTCCAGCCTCCCACCTTTCCCATGCGTCTTTTCTATGCGTCGCGTAAACTCCTTGGGGGCGGCGATCCTGCTCCCCGTCGTTGAAGAGCCGGCTTCGAGCGAAGCCAAGGCGTGAGTGCTCCGTTCTCGATGTCCGAAAATCAGACCCAGCACCCGACCCAAAACGCGGCAGCGAGTCACGCGGCCCTTGCGCGCAAATACCGGCCGCAAGTGTTTGCCGAGCTCATCGGCCAAGACCCGCTGGTGCGCACCTTGCGCAATGCCTTCGCCTCGGGCCGCATTGCCCAGGCTTACATGCTCACGGGCGTACGCGGCGTGGGCAAGACAACCACAGCGCGGTTGGTGGCCCGGGCGCTCAACTATGAAGGGCCGAATGGCGAGGGCGCCGCGATCGATATCGAACAAGAGGGCGTCCACTGCCGGGCCATCCTGGAGGGACGGCATCTCGACGTGATCGAAATGGACGCGGCGTCCCATACGGGCATCGACGACATTCGCGATCTGATCGACAGCTCCCACTACAAGCCCAACTCGGCGCGCTACAAGGTCTACATCATCGATGAGGTGCACATGCTCTCCAAGCAGGCCTTCAACGGCCTGTTGAAGACGCTCGAGGAGCCGCCCGAGCATGTGAAATTCATCTTCGCCACTACCGAAGTCCGCAAAGTGCCGGTGACGGTGCTGTCGCGCTGCCAGCGCTTCGATCTGAAACGGATCGAGGTCGAGACGCTTACGGGCCATCTTGCGCGCATTGCCAAGGAAGAGGGCACGGAGGCGGAACCGGCGGCGCTGTCGCTGATTGCGCGGGCCGGCGAGGGTTCGGTGCGCGATGCGCTCTCCATCCTCGATCGCGCCATCGCCTTCGGGTCCGGCCGGATCGAGGCGGGCACCATCCGGGAGCTTCTGGGCCTTGCCGACCGTGGGCGCATCTTCGATTTGCTCGAGACCGTGCTGAAGGGCGATGCAGGCGGGGCACTCACTGCCCTTGACCAGCTCAACCGCGATGGCGCCGAGCCCGGCCAGGTAATCACCGACCTCGCCGACGCGGTACACGCGGTCACGGTCGCGAAGGCCGCAGGGCCCGGCAATATCGACCCGGCTGCGGGCGAAGCGGAGCGCGGCCGCATCGAAGACCTTGCGGGGCGCCTGTCGATGCCCGTGCTGGCGCGTGCCTGGCAGATGCTGCTCAAGGGCCATGACGAAGTACGCAGCAGCCCCCGGCCGCTCGCCGCCGCGGACATGGTGCTGATCCGGCTGGCCTATGTGGGCGACCTGCCGCCGCCCGGCGAGGTTGTGCGCAATGTTAGCAGCGAACGCGGTACGGCAAAGGACCCCCCGCGCGCCGAGACGAGTTCGGCTGATGCGTCTCCGGCGGCGGTAGCGCCATCGGCAGAGGTGGATCGCTCGGCCGACGCGGCCCCCACGATCGCGAACGCGCACGGCCAGCGCGAGGAGCCGCCCGTAGCCGAAAGCGAGAACCCAGCCCCCCCAGGGCTAGCGCCCGCGCCGGATAAGGAGCCTGACCCTGAACCCGCGCCGGCGTGCCCCGTGCCGCAAAGTTTCGCCGATGTGGTGGCACTTGCGGATGCAAGGCGTGACCTGAAGCTGAAAAATGCCCTGATGGAGCAGGTGCGGCTCGTACACTTTAAGCCGGGCGATATCGCCCTCAACCCGCTCCCCCTAGCGGCGCCCGACCTGCTGCAGGAGTTGATGCGGAAACTCAAAACCTGGACAGGGCGCGTGTGGATCGTCTCAACGAGCGACCAGGAAGGCGAGGAGCCGTTGGGCGCCCAGCGCCGGGCGGCTGGTGCCCGTGAAATCGAGGCGCTTGAGGCTCATCCGGCCGTTCAAGAAATGCGGCGGCACTTTCCGGGTGCAACAATCAAAGACGTTCGCGTGGCGGCATCAGATCCGGCGGAAGCGGACAACGCCCCCGACGACCTTGGTGATGCGCACGACCCCGGGGACGCGGACATCCTTAAGAAGGGTGGAAGCAACTAAGGCTGGCCGAACGACGTTCAGATATCGAAACGCGACGAAATGGGAACGCGATGAAGAACTTCACGCAGATGATGAAGCAGGCGCAGGAGCTGCAAGGCCGCATGCAGGACATGCAGGCCGAGATGGAGGCCTTGACCTGCGACGGCCGTGCCGGCGCCGGGATGGTGACCGTCACCCTGAACGGCAAGGGCGAAATGAAAGGGGTCACCATCGATCCGTCGATGCTGAAGCCGGAGGAGGCCGAGATTCTAGAAGATCTCATCATCGCCGCCCATGCCGATGCGAAGCTGAAGGTCGAAGAGGCCATGAAGGAAAAAATGTCCGCGCTCACTGGCGGCTTGCCGATCCCGCCCGGCTTCAAACTCTTCTAGCCACACAGACCGCGTCGCTGCGTCCGGCTGACGGCGCACTATGTCGCATGCTGCGGCGCAAAGCCGACCTGCTCCACCTACCAGCTCCCAAGTTTCGAAGCCTCCTTCGCGAAGTTCAACGAACTCGACATCGAGGACATCTATTGACTGTCGGTCAATGACAGCTTCGTCATGAACAAATGGGCCAAGGATCAGGATCTGACGAATGTGACGGTGATCCTCGACGGCTCTGGCGAGTTCACGCGCAAGACGGGCATGATAGTCGACAAGGACAATCTCGGCTTTGGCATGCGCTACGCCGCCATCGTCAAGGACGGGGTCATCGAGGCGTGGTCCGAGGAGCCGGGCCTTTGCGACAACCATGGAGACGATCCGTACGGCGTCAGCGCACAGGAGACCCTCCAGCAATACCTCGAGCAGAAGGACGTCGAGAAAGCCGCCTAGCGGCAGGCGTCCGCGAACGCGTCACTCGCGTTTGCGTTTCTATCCGATCTAGATCGGCGGCACGACTCAGCTAAGCTGGGCCGTGCCGCCGGCGTTTTGGCCTCTGCCAAGCCGGTTTCCGGTACGTGGAGCGACCCTCGCGGGGTCCAGAGTTCTTGAGGAGGATGCGGTCCATGGCGCGCGCGGCGGCTGGTCCCGAGATCGAGCGGCTGATTCAGCTCCTGGCGCGCCTGCCGGGGCTCGGACCCCGTTCGGCCCGGCGCGCGGCGCTGCATCTGGTGAAGAAGAAAGAGCAACTGCTCGACCCGCTGGCCGTGGCGCTGGCGGAGACCCGCGACACGATTCTCACCTGCGAGACCTGCGGCAACATCGATACGAAAAATCCGTGCACGCTCTGCCAGGATGCAACCCGGGACCGTTCCCTGATCTGCGTCGTGGAGGAGGTTGGCGATCTGTGGGCTCTGGAGAGGGCGGCGGTCGTGAACGGGCTCTATCACGTGCTGGGCGGAACGCTGTCGCCGCTTGATGGGGTCGGCCCCGACGATCTCAACATACCGATGCTGATCGAGCGGGCGGGCGCGAGCGAAGTGACCGAAGTCCTGCTTGCGCTCAATGCAACCGTCGAGGGGCAGTCCACGGCCCATTACGTCACCGACCAGCTCGCGGACTGCCAGGTCTCGGTTTCGCGTCTCGCGCAAGGCGTGCCCATTGGCGGCGAACTCGACTATCTGGACGAAGGCACGTTGGCCGCCGCCGTCAAGGCGCGGAAGTCGATGGGCGGTCTTTGAGCTTACTGAGTCTGGGCAGGAGCGAGCGCGCCGCCGCCCTCAATTTCGCGGAGCATTCTTTCGCCTTCGGCGCCGATCTTTTGCCAGCACTCGGCCGGCAAGTCAGCTTTTGCGAGCACGTCCCAGTGGATGTCCGACTCGATCTCCCCGCCGATCCATATCCCGGCAAGCAACCCTAGGGTTGCGGTGGCAAACACGCCGACGATCCACAGAAGGCGCCCGCCGTCGCTCATGAGCCGGTTTCCTCTTCCGCCTCCACAAGCGCCGCGTCATCCGGGTCTTGGTCTTCCGCGTTCCAGGGCGCCACTTTCAGCAACATCAGCATGCCGGGAATCGCCAGAAGAGCACAGATGACGAAGAACTGGGTCCAGCCAACGGCTTCGACGATGAAACCCGTTGTTGCGTTGGCCACTGTCCGCGGAACGGCAATGAGGCTTGAGAACAGGGCGAATTGGGTGGCCGTGAAGGCCTTGCTGGTTTCCCGGGCCATGAAGGCGGTCAGGGCGACAGTGCCGAGGCCGACAGCGAGGTACTCGCCGCTGACGACGACGAACAGGCCCACCAGCGAGTGCCCGGCCTGGCTCAGCCAGATATAGGGAGCGATGGTGAGGAGCTGCACGAAGCCGAACATCCACAGTGCGCGGTTGATGCTCACCTTGAGCATGACGATGCCGCCGATCGTTGCGCCGGCGAGCACGGCCCACAGACCGGCGAATTTGGCCACGCTGCCGATCTCGGTCTTTGTGTACCCCATGTCGAGGTAGAACGGCGTGGCCAGCGCCGTGGCCATGTTGTCCCCGAGCTTATAGAGAAACAGGAAGGCGAGTATTGCGAGCCCGGCTTTGATCCCGTCGCGGCTAAAGAACTCCACGAACGGATCGATCACCGCTTCCCGCAACGTATGCGGCGCCAATTCGTCGTCGCTCTCCTCCTTGATCAGCAAGGTGGTCACGATGCCGATCAGCATGAAGGCCGCGGTGATCCAGAACACCGTGGACCAGGGCAGATGGTCGGCCAGGATCAAAGCCAGAGAGCCCGGCACCAGACCGGACAAACGGTACGCGTTGATCCAAAACGACGTGCCCGTCCCGAGTTCGTCGTCAGCCAGCAGCTCCCGCCGGTAGGCGTCGATGACGATGTCCTGGCTGGCGCTGAACAAGGCGACGGCAAAGACAAGCCAAACGATCGCTTGGAGCGAGGTCGCTGGATTGAAATGACCCAAGAGGCCGATCGAGACGAGCAGCAGCGCTTGGGTCAGTAAGGCCCAACCGCGGCGGCGTCCCAGGAAGGGCAGCTTGAACCGGTCCATCACGGGGGACCAGAGGAACTTCCAGGTGTACGGCAGCCCGACCAGGGCAAATAAACCGATCGTGGCAAGATCGACGCCGTTGTCGCGCAACCAGGCCGGCACCAGGGACACCAGCACGAACAGCGGCATGCCCGAGCTGAAGCCCAGGAAAATACAGGCCAGCATCTTCCTGGTGAACAGGATCTCGGTCCAGTTGCGGCGAACGTCCGCAATGTCGGATTGTTTGGGCGTTCCCTCGGTGGACGTCATAGATCGTTCTTACCAGCCGACCGCCCATCCGTCATGGCTTCGCGCCCGCCTGTCCCGGGAAATGCACGTCGCGAAAGGGCCGAACGCGGCTCAAGATCACGGTGACCTTCAAATTCCTACTTGCGAATGATTTGCAACTGGCGCTATGCTGCATCGCAATAGGATGGTTCACTGTATCGAGGAGGCTTCAGGTGACAGCGCGTTTGGCCAGGCAGTTCCAGGGATTGATCGCGGCATTGGCCGTATTGGCATTGGCGGGGCTTACTGGCTGTGGCGATCAGGAGTTGGCTTCGAAGGGCGATGATGCCGCGAACAACAAATTCCGCGTGGTGACGACCTTCACCGTGATTCAGGACATCGCTCAGAACGTCGCCGGCGATGCGGCCGTGGTCGAATCGATCACCAAGCCCGGCGCGGAGATTCACGACTACCAGCCCACGCCGGGCGACATCGTCAAAGCCCAGGAGGCGGATCTTGTCCTATGGAACGGCTTCAACCTGGAGCGCTGGTTCAAGAAGTTCTTTCAGAACATCAAGGACGTGCCCGGCGTCGTCGTAAGCAATGGCATCGAGCCCATAGGCATCACCGAAGGTCCATATAACGGCAAACCCAACCCGCATGCCTGGATGTCGCCCGCAAGTGCGCTTCAATACGTTGAGAACATCCGCAAGGCGCTCGTGAAATACGACCCGGAAAACACTGAGGTCTACAACACCAACGCGGCGGCGTACGCGGACAAGATCGAGGCGATGGATGCGCCGCTTCGCGAAAGACTCGAGGCGATCTCCGAAGAGCAGCGCTGGCTCGTGACATCCGAGGGCGCGTTTTCTTATCTTGCTCGGGACTACAACATGCGCGAGGCCTATCTCTGGCCGATCAATGCAGATCAGCAGGGCACGCCGCAGCAGGTCCGGCGTGTCATCGAGCTTGTGAAGTCGAACCGCATACCCGTAGTGTTTTCCGAAAGTACCGTCTCGGACCACGCGGCGAGGCAGGTCGCCAAGGAAAGCGGCGCGTCCTATGGCGGTGTTCTCTACGTGGACTCGCTCAGCAAGGAGAGCGGACCCGTTCCCACCTATCTCGACCTCCTTCGCGTCACGGTCGACACAGTCGCAAAGGGGTTCGAGAACGCCGATGAACCGTCTTGATTCTCTGACCAGTTCCGACACGCTGGCGCGGCCCGCAAGCATCGCCGTCCAAGATGTCAGCGTCACCTATCCCAATGGGTTCACGGCCGTGCGCGACGCCTCGTTCGAACTCGGCCCGGGCACGATCTGCGCCCTTGTGGGGGTGAACGGCAGCGGCAAGTCGACCATCTTCAAAGCGATCATGGGATTCGTTACGCCCTCCGCCGGCCAGGTGCGTTTGTGCGGTTTGCCGGTGGAGAAGGCGGTATCGCAAAACATCATTGCCTATGTGCCCCAGAGCGAGGACGTCGACTGGAACTTTCCGGTGCTGGTCGAAGATGTCGTCATGATGGGCCGCTACGGACACATGAATCTGTTTCGCATTCCGTCCAAGGAAGATCGCCGCAAGGTTGACGAGGCCTTGGAGCGTGTGAACATGAGCAAGTATCGCACGCGGCAGATCGGCGAACTGTCCGGCGGCCAGAAGAAGCGCGTGTTTCTGGCACGCGCTCTGGCCCAAGAGGGGCGCATCATCCTGCTCGACGAACCGTTTACCGGCATCGACGTTACGACCGAGGCCGCGATCATCGATCTGCTGCGCGAGTTGCGCGACGCTGGTCACTTGATCCTCGTATCGACGCATAATCTCGGCAGCGTGCCGGACTTCTGCGATCAGGTCGTGCTGCTCGACCGGACGGTGCTTGCCGCGGGCCCGACCGCCGAGACCTTTACCCAGGAAAACCTGGAGCGCACTTTCGGCGGTGTGCTGCGCAATTTCGAACTCAGCGGACATGCGCTCCACGAGGACGACGACGCCCGCAGCCTCAATGTCATCACGGACGACGAGCGGCCGCTCGTGTTCTACGGCGTTAAGAAGAGCAAGGAGAAAGACGAGAAACGCGACCGAGATGGCGCGAAATGAGCGATCTCCTGGCCGAACTCATCGTGCCGTTCTCTTACGACTACATGTGGAAGGCCATGTGGGTCAGCGCGCTTGTTGGCGCGGTCTGCGCGTTCCTGTCCTGTTATCTCATGCTGAAGGGCTGGTCGTTGATGGGCGATGCGCTCGGTCATTCGATCGTACCTGGGGTTGCCGGCGCCTACATCATCGGCGCGCCCTTTGCCGCGGGCGCCTTCTTCGCCGGCATTCTGGCGGCGCTTGGCATGGCCTTCGTGAAACAGCACTCGCGATTGCGCGAAGACGCCACAATTGGCCTCGTGTTCACGACACTGTTCGCGCTCGGCCTGCTCATGGCCTCGCTGCACCCGACCTCCGTTTCGATCCAAACCATCGTTCTGGGCAACATTCTCGCCATTCCCGATGAGGACGCGATGCAGGTCGTCGTCATCGCGGCCATCTCCTTCGTGGTCCTTCTGTTCATCTGGAAGGATCTGATGGTCACGTTTTTCGACGAGACCTATGCGCGGAGCATCGGCCTCAAGACGCGGACCTTGAAGATCGTCTTCTTCACCCTCCTCAGCGCGTGCACGGTGGCTGCACTGCAGACCGTCGGGGCGTGTCTTGTAATTGCCCTGGTGGTCACGCCGGGCGCCACGGCCTACCTCCTGACCGATCGCTTCGACCGGCTCATCGCAATCGCGGTTGCGATCGGAACGCTCACCAGCTTCGTCGGCGCCTATCTCAGCTACTTCATCGATGGCGCGACCGGTGGTGTCATCGTGACCCTGCAGACGCTGCTGTTCCTGGCGGCCTTCTACTTCGCACCGAAGCATGGGGTGATCGCCGCGCGCCGTAAGGCCCGCGTGGTGAAGGAGGACAATCTGCGTAAGGACGGCGTGTTGCAGGACGGCGGAACCGTTCAGGAGACCGCCTGATGGACCCGATCGCGTTCTTCATCGAGCCCTTCGCCTATGACTTCATGCAGCGCGCGCTCGGCATGTCGCTTCTCGTCGCCGCGGTCTGCGCCGTGTTGTCCTGCTATCTCGTGCTGAGAGGCTGGTCGCTGATGGGCGATGCGATCTCCCACGCCGTGCTGCCGGGCATTGTGATCGCCTTCGTCCTCGGGATCCCGCTGGCGGTCGGTGCGTTCGTGGCCGGTCTCGCCTGCGCGCTGATGACGGGCTATCTGAAATACAATAGTCGCGTGAAAGAAGACACGGTGATGGGGATCGTGTTCTCAGGCATGTTTGGCTTCGGTCTCGTGCTCTTCACCAAGGTCGAGACAGACCAGCACCTCAATCACATCCTGTTCGGCAACGTGCTCGGCGTCACGGTCGCCGATTTGGTCGAAACGGCGATCGTCGCTGGCGGTACGCTTCTGGTCGTGCTCGCCAAGCGCCGCGATCTCCTGCTCTATTGCTTCGATCCGAACCATGCGCGTGCCATCGGACTGCCGGTAAACCTCTTGCACTACGGGCTTCTGGTTCTGCTGTCGCTCACCATCGTCAGCTCGATCCAGGCCGTCGGCATCATCCTCGTGATCGCCATGCTGATCGCGCCGGGCGCCACGGCCTATATCCTCACCGACCGTTTCGAACGCATGCTCGTCATTGCCGTCGTGGTGGCCTGCAGCTCGGCCGCGCTTGGGACCCTCATTAGCTTCCACATCGACGGCGCGACAGGCGCCTGCATCGTGCTGGTGCAAGCCTTTGTCTTCTTCATGGTGTTTCTGTTCTCGCCAAAGCGCGGGCTCTGGCCCATCGGCAAGCTGCTCAGGAGAACGGCCGGGGAGGAGGCGCCAAAGGGTGCCCCTGGCGCGGACGCCCGCAGCTTGGATGCGCCTTAACCCTGCTGCTTGGGCGTGCGGACCGAACGATGCAGCATGTCGTAGACAAGCGCCGTCGACCAGCCGATCAGCATGACGCCGTTGAGTGCCGTCATCGGGCCAAGCAAATGCCATTCCGGCACGGGCACCACGTCGCCATAGCCAAGCGTCGTATAGTTGCCGAATGCGAAATAGATCAGGTCCGTATTCTCAGGCACGGCGCCAACCCATTTATAGGTATAGGCCCAGATCACACATTCGCCGAAATGGCCGATCACCAGCAGCGTGCCCGTTGCGACGATCACGAGCGTGTATTGCACAAAGCCAGGGAAGGACGTGTCCGTATCGGCAAGGTCCCGGAGGGTGGCGGCGATCGCGCCAACCAGGATCGCATGAACGACCAGATTAACGAGGCTCGCACCGCTTCCGACCGCGACTTGGTCAAGCATCGACACATTCATCGTTGAGATCCACATTGAATCGGTCACTGCGGATTCCATGGTCGGCTCCCCCCTTTTTGTGCTTCTAAGACGTCATTCGCCCGCCAAGAGGTCCGGCTGCCGGATAATGCGTGGTCCTTTGCTTGGGTTCCGCGCCGGCCCTTGCGGCTTGGACTGTGAAGCCGCCGCCGCGCTGGCCTGCGTCACATCTGGCGCTTGCTGAGCCACGGGCGTGCCGTTTTTTGGCGCGGTCGCGGCTTTAGCCTCTTCCTCGAAATCCAGGTGCTCGATCTTCTGGCCGCGCTTGGTGATCTTGTCCGCCGAGGTGAGGATCTTGTCGATATCCGCATTGGTCTGGCCGAAGTGCCGCTGCAAATCGAGGACTCGGTCGCGGAACCGGCCCATGTCCTCCATGAGCGTTGCGACTTCGCGCTGGATCAAATGGGCCTGCTCGCGCATCTGAACGTCCTTGAGGATGGCCTGCATGGTCTGCACCGCAAGCATCAGCATATTCGGCGCGCAAATGACGATGCGCGCGCGATGGGCTTTTTGCAGGATATCGGGGAAGTGCTCCGACAAATCCGCCGAGATCGATTCGGACGGGACAAACAGAATGGCCGTATCCTGCGTTTCACCGGCGATGAAGTACTTCTCCGCCATCGCCTTGATGTGTTCGCCCACGTCGGTGCGAATGCGCCGTGCGGCGTATTTCTTCTCGTCTTCTGTGCGGGCTGCGCGGAATGCCTCGAATCCCTCCAGCGGAAACTTGGCATCGATCACCAGACCCGCGGGCGTGTTCGGCATATGCAGGAGGCAGTCCGGCCGCTTGTTGTTGGAGAGCGTCGCCTGGAACGTGTAGGCGCCCGCGGGCAAGCCGTCTTTGATAATGGCTTCCATGCGCATCTGTCCGAACGCGCCGCGCGCCTGCTTGTTGGCCAGGATCTCCTGCAGGCTGACCATGTTGCTTGAGAGTTCGGTCAGGTTCTTCTGCGCCGTATCGATGACCGCCAGCCGCTCGTTGAGGCGCGAAATGGTCTCGTGCGTCTTGCGGGAGCTCTCGTTGAGGTCGGTGCCCACCTTGTGGGTCATGCGGTCCAGGCGCTCGTTTACCGCGCGCGCCAATTCGCCATGGCGCGAGACGCTGATTTCCGCGAGCGTCTGCAGCCGGACGCGCATTTCGCCGAGTTGATGATCCTGCGCGGCGGCGTCCTCTTTGCGTCGGCTGAGATGAACGACCAGCACAATTGCCAGCACGAGGAGCGCGAGCACAGCCAATCCGGCGAGCACGAGGCCCACCAAGACAGGGTCGACTGCCATCGTCCCAATTTGCAGGGGCTCTAGAACCATCCGCCTAGCTATAGGCTGATTCGGGAGGCTAGACCAAAACCAGAACATGCGCGCGGGCATCCCGGATGGCGCTGGGCGCCTCGGCATCGACAGGCCGCATTGACCGGAGCGCTTCGGCTCCTTATGTCAGCGTCAGTCATGACTTCCATCTATCCCATCCTCACCATTCCTGAATCAGTGCTGCGTCAGACGGCCGAGCCCGTCGAGCGCGTGGACGATGATCTGCGCAAGCTGATGAACGATATGCTGGCGACGATGTACGACGCGCCGGGCGTGGGCCTCGCCGCGCCCCAGATCGGCATTTCGCGCCGGGTAATCGTCATGGATCCGGCCCGCGACGACGACGAACCGGCCCCGCTCGTCATGGCGAACCCCGTCATTTTGGATCGCTCCGAGGAAATGCGTATTCAAGAAGAGGGCTGCCTATCGATCCCCGACGTCATCGCCGAGGTGGAACGCCCGACAGTGACGCGCGTGGCCTTTCTGGATTGCGAGGGCAAGCCGCAAGAGGCGGAGATCGACGGGTTCCTGTCCACGATCGTCCAGCACGAGGTCGACCATCTGAACGGGGTCTTGTTCATCGACTATCTGTCCCGTCTGAAGCGCGACATGATCGTGCGGAAATTCACCAAGCAAAAGCGCGCAACGGCAATCTGACGCCTGCGAAGCGGCTTCCCTTGCGCATCGAACCAGCCTAAGACCGGCCCATGCGGATCATCTTCATGGGCACGCCGGATTTCGCCGTTCCGGCGCTGCTTTCCATCGCCAAGGCGGGGCACAATATTGCGGCAGTCTATTCGCAGCCGCCCCGGCCCGCGGGCCGCGGCATGGCCTTGCGCAAATCGCCTGTCCAGGCAGAAGCCGAGGTGCTCGGCTTGCCCGTGAGCGTGCCGGCCAGCCTCAAGAGCCCGGCCGAACAGAAGCGCTTTGCGGCGCTCGAGGCGGATGCCGCCGTGATCGTCGCCTATGGCCTCATCTTGCCCGCGGTGGTTCTGAACGGCACGCGGCGCGGCGTTTTCAACATCCATGCATCCCTCCTGCCCCGCTGGCGGGGGGCCGCGCCGATCAATCGCGCGATCATGGCGGGCGATGTGGAATCGGGCGTGTCCATCATGCGGGTGACGGAAGGCCTCGACGAGGGGCCGGTCTGCCTCATGGAGCGGCTCGTGATCGAGCCCAGCATGACGGCAGGCGAGTTGCACGATGCGCTGTCGGCTCTCGGGGCGGAGCTGATGGTGGAAGCACTCTCCTCTCTAGGGCAAGGCACGCTGCATTGCATGGCGCAGGACGACGAAGCGGCAACCTATGCGGCGAAGCTGACGAACGAGGAGACCCGCATCGACTGGGCGCGGCCCGCGCAAGGGGTGCACGACCACATTCGCGGGTTGTCGCCCTATCCCGGCGCCTGGTTTCAGATCGTGCAGAACGGCAAGACCGAGCGTGTCAAAGTTCAGGGTTCGACGCTGGAAAAAGGGCGAGACGCGCCAGGCACGCTGCTGGACGACCGCCTGACCGTTGCGTGCGGCGACGGCGCGGTGCGCCTGACCCGGGTCCAGCGCGCAGGGAAAAAACCCATGCTGGCGGACGCCTTCTTGCGCGGCGTCGAGTTGCCGCCTAGCAGCACGCTTCTCTAAGGCAGGCGCGATAAGCAATGCCACGCTACAAACTCACCTTAGAATACGACGGCACCCCCTTCGTTGGCTGGCAGGTCCAGGATGGGCAGATGTCCGTCCAAGGACGGCTTGCGGAGGCCGTCGAGGCGTTCTCCGGCGAAGCTGTGATCCCGCGCGGGGCCGGGCGCACGGATGCGGGCGTCCATGCCACGGGACAGATCGCCCATCTCGATCTCGCGAAAGATTGGGACGCGGCAAAGGTGCGCGATGCGCTGAATGCCCAGGTCCGCCCCGATCCGATCTCGGTGCTTGATTGCGAGAAAGTTGCCGAGAGCTTCGATGCGCGGTTCTCGGCCAAGGCGCGCCACTATCTTTATCGCATCGTCGATCGCCGCCCGCCTTTGGCGCTCGAACGCAGCAGGGCCTGGGGCGTCTACAAACCGATCGATGCGGACTCCATGCACGCAGCCGCCCAGAGCCTGCTCGGCCATCACGATTTCACGACTTTCCGGTCTTCTGAATGCCAGGCGGCATCGCCTGAGAAAACGCTCGACCGGCTAGACGTGTCGCGGCATGGCGAGATCATCCGCATCGAAGCGTCCGCGCGCTCCTTCCTGCATAATCAGGTGCGCTCCATGGTCGGGTCGTTGAAATGCGTCGGCGAAGGACGCTGGACTAAAGGCGACTTGGAGCAGGCCCTTCTGGCATGCGACCGTGGCGCCTGTGGTCCCGTGGCGCCGGCCTGCGGCCTTTACCTAGTCCAGATCGACTATTAAGCCTCTAGCGACAGCTGAAGCGGGCGAGGGGAACGTGCATTCATGATTAGGCGCATTGCCACGGTTGGCGGGCTGACGCTCGTTTCGCGCCTCTCGGGATTCATTCGCGACGTGGTGATGGCCGCCATTCTCGGCGCCGGGCCCATTGCCGATGCCTTCTTCGTCGCCTTCCGCCTGCCCAACCATTTTCGCGCGATTTTCGCCGAAGGGGCTTTTGCAGCGGCCTTCGTGCCGGCCTATGCCCACACGCTGGAAAAAGCGGGGCTCCCCGCCGCCAAGCTGTTCGCCGACCAGGTCGCGGCGGCCCTGATTGCGATCAATCTCGTCTTGCTGGCGATCGCGCTTCTGTTCACGCCGGACGTGGTCGCGCTGCTGGCGCCGGGTCTGTCCGACGATCCGGAGCGCTTCGATCTGGCCGTGGCGCTCACGCGGATCACGTTTCCCTATCTCGCGCTTGTGTCGCTGGAGACGCTTTTCGCGGGCATCCTCAATGCCAACAACCGGTTTGCATCGGCAGCGGGCGCCTCCATTCTGCTCAATGTCTCGCTGATAGCCACGCTGGCGCTGACACCCTATTTCGAAAGCGCGGGCCATGCCGCCGCGTGGGGTGTGCTGATCGCGGGCGTCGCGATGGTGCTCTTGGTGGGCGGCGACGCGGAGATGCATGGCTACGGCATCCGCCTCCGCAGGCCCAAGCTGGACGAGCCGACACGGCGGTTTTTGAAGGCGCTGGGACCGGCGATCATCGGCGCGGGCGGCGTGCAGCTTGCGCTCTTCGCCGACACGGTCATCGCGTCCTTCCTACCGGCCGGTTCTTTGTCCGCCCTCTACTATGCGGACCGCATCAATCAGTTGCCCATCGGCGTTGTGGGAATTGCGGTGGGGACAGTGCTCCTGCCAGAAATGTCACGCCGGCTCGCGGTGGGCGACACGGCCGGTGCGGCCAACGCCCAGGCGCGCGGCATTCAACTGGCGCTCTTGTTGACCCTCCCGTGTGCGGCGGCGGCCGTGGCCATACCCGATCTTATCATGCGGGCGCTCTTCGCCCGTGGCGCCTTCACCAGCGCGGACGCCCTGGCGGCCGGACACACACTCGCCGCCTATTCGCTCGGCCTCATTCCCTTTGTTTTGCTCAGAAGCTTCACCGCGCCGTTCTATGCGCGGGGCGATACGGCGACACCCGTCAAGGCCGCGCTTCTCGCCGCGCTCGTTAACATTGCGCTCAAGGTCGTACTGATGGGGCCGCTTGCCCAAGTCGGCCTGGCGCTCGCGACGAGCGTCGGCGCTTGGATCAATCTTTGTCTTCTGGCGTTTCTCGCCCGGCGCCAGGGCTTTGCCGTGTCGGGCGCGGCCATTGGCGGGACGGTCGCGAAGCTGGCCGCAATTGGCATCGCGTTTGCCGTCGCGCTCTATTTTGGCGCTCTCGGGCTCCAAAGCGCACTGTCCTCGATGACGATCTTCCGCGACGAGACCACGCTTGGGATCCTCGTCGTGGTGGGCGGCATCGTCTATTTTGCGGCTGTCCTCGCCGTTCTGGGGCGCGGTTGGTTTGCGGGGCTAATGAAAGAAATCGAGCGCGAGGCCGATTTGCCGCCGCCGGATGCCACGGAACTGATCGAGGACCCCACCGACGATTCGGAAAGCATGCCCGACTCCGAACCGCCGCCGAGGATTTAGCTGGGGCGCAAGACGGCCTAAGCCATTTTCAAATCCACGAGCGTCACGGCGCCACCCTCGATCGCGCTTCCGAGGAAGATCGCGCCGATACGGGCAAAGCGCTCGGGCGAGTCCGTTACGAAGAAGCGGATCGCCTGCGGCCCACCTCCATTGCCCGCGTGCAGGGCGGAGGCCGCGAGTGCTTCGGCGACGGCCCCGGCAGTCGTCTCCGCCGAATCCACGAGTGTGATCTCGCCGCCCACATGGCGCTGAATGGCCGCCGCCAGAACCGGAAAGTGCGTGCAGCCCAGGACCAGCGTATCGGGCGCATCGGCGTGCGCGAAGAGCGGTTCGAGATAGTCCTCGACCGCGGCCGTCGTCGCACGCGTATCCGCCCAGCCTTCCTCGGCGAGCGCGACGAAGACCTGGCAGGCTAGCTGCACTACCTGGGCATCCGCCATGAGCTGGTGGATGGCTTGTGCGTACGCCGCGCCTTTGACGGTGCTCTCGGTCGCCAGCACGGCGATGCGTTTGTTGCGCGTGGCCGCGACGCCGGCGCGGGCGCCGGGTTCGATCACGCCGATCACGGGGACAGGTGCGAGCGCATCGCGCAGCGCTTCGAGCGCCACGGCCGAGGCCGTGTTGCAGGCAATCACCACCATCTTTACGTCTTCGCTGAGGAGCAGGTGCGTGGCCTGCAGCGCATAGGCGCGCACAGTGTCGGGGCTCTTGGTGCCGTAAGGCAGCCGTGCCGTATCGCCGAGATAGACGAAGTCCTCGTCCGGCAATTGGGCGGCGAGCGCCCGCAGCACGGTCAGCCCGCCCATGCCCGAATCGAACACGCCAATGGGACGCGGATCACCCTTCATCCGTGTCCCCAAAGGTCTCGAAATAGCGGGCAATGAACCGGCGGTAGATCGCGGTGAGCGTTTCGATATCGGCAAGCGCGGCATTCTCGTCGCTCTTATGAATGGTCTGCGTCGTCAGCCCGAACTCAACCACAGGACAATAGTCCTTGATGAAGCGGGCATCCGACGTGCCACCGCCCGTCGATAGGACCGGTGTCTTGCCGGTGAACTCTGCCACGGCCTCGGCCAGCAGTGTATCGAGCGCGCCGGGCTTGGTGAGGAACGCATCGCCGTGGGGAGCGAACTCCAACGTGAATGTGAGTTCCGTGTCCTGAAGCGCCGCGCCGATACTGTCCGTCAGCATGGCCTTCAGCGCGTCGGCCTCATGGTTGTCGTTGAAGCGGATATTTAAGCGGGCTTCTGCGTGGGCCGGAATGACATTGGTGGCTGGATTTCCCACATCGATGCTCGTCACTTCCAGATTGGAGGGCGAGAAATGGGTGCTGCCCGTATCGAGCGGCGTGTCGTAGAGCATTGCCAGCACCGAGACGATGCCCTTCACGGGGTTAGCGGCAAGATGAGGATAGGCCACATGGCCTTGCTGTCCGGCCACGGTGAGATGACCGGTCAGGCTCCCACGCCGTCCGATCTTGATGACCTCGCCAAGCGCCGTGGCGTTGGAGGGCTCGCCCACGAGGCAATGATTGGGGGTAAGGCCGGCCTCCTCCATCCAAACCAGCACCTTCTTTGTTCCGTTAAGCGCGGGGCCTTCTTCGTCGCCCGTGATGAGAAAGCTGATTGTGCCGCCCACCTGCCCGTTCCGTTCGGCCACAAAATCGATCGCGGCCGCGGCGAAGCAGGCAATCGCGCCCTTCATATCCGAGGCGCCGCGCCCAAAAAGGAGCCCGTCGGCGATGTCCGCGGTGAAAGGGGAGTGGCTCCACAGGCTCTCGTCGCCTGGCGGGACGACATCCGTATGGCCCGCGAAACACAGATGCGGCGCGCCAGCGCCGATACGCGCCACGAGATTGTCCACGTCGGGCGTGCCGCCCTCGCTGAAAGTCAGCCGTTCGCACGCAAAGCCCGCCGCAGATAGGGGCGCGGCGAGCGCGTCCAAGGCGCCTGCGTCCATCGGCGTGATGCTGGGGCACCGGATCAGGCTTTGGGCTATTGCGACCGCGTTCTCGGCGGGCGTTGACATAAAAGGGGTCCTTAGATCCTAGAAAGCGCCCATCCCGAGCGCGGCTCCAGAACATGACGGCGTGCCAGCCCAATGGCAAGGAGGGGGAACCGCGCAAAAAGAGGCTCCTCGCACACGAGGGCCAGGACGGCGCGGGCTCAGAACGTCATGGCGTGGGCTAGGTGAGGGCTGCCAGCGGGTCGCCGCCATACTGGTTGGGTCCCGGCGTGCCCTTGAGGATGCCGAGCTCGATCAAGAACCACAGCAGAACACCGAGATTGACGAGAACGCCAATCCAGCCGAGCGCGTTGAGTTGATCGGGCGTTCCAGTCAATCCCCACCCGTCGAGGAGGCTCGCGATCAGGGATGGAACCAGGCCGTATAGCGCCATCTTCCCGGGCTTGTCCCGGTCCTGGAAGCGCTTCGCGCACACCGCATAGCTGGGGAAGAACAGGGCAAGGGCGATCAGGGTTGCCAGCAGGCCGCCGAAGAAGCCCGTCCCGAAGATCACCTCGATCAGAACCCCGAACACGATGCTGATGACGCCAAGGATCACCACACCGGCCCACCATTTGGCGCGGTTGATGCGGCCCTCCAGCGACGTGAAGATGTACTGCAGATCCATTGTTCCCCCCTTGGTCAGCATCTGACGCAACTTTTAACTTTTAGAGCCAAATCGTGACATTGCGAAGAGCACAATTCGATCCTAACCCCATTGAACCGCAGGGTCGCGGGTCGATCTCGGCCGAGGCCGTCAGTAGTCAGCGGCGTCTCAGGTCCTATTTTAGGCCCTCAGGAGCTCGTTGATAGAAGTCTTCGAGCGGGTCTGCTCGTCGACGGTCTTCACGATCACGGCGCAATAGAGCGAGGGGCCGGGCGTCCCGTCCGGCAGCGGCTTGCCCGGCATGGAGCCGGAGACCACCACAGAGTAGGGAGGCACGCGGCCCTGGTGCACGAAGCCCGTGGCCCGATCGATGATCTTGGTGGACTGGCCGATATAGACGCCCATCGAGAGCACGGAGCCTTCGCCCACGATCACCCCTTCGGCCACTTCGGCGCGCGCGCCGATAAAGCAATTGTCCTCGATAATCACGGGATTGGCCTGCAACGGCTCGAGCACGCCGCCAATCCCTGCGCCGCCGGAAAGATGCACGTTCTTGCCGATCTGCGCGCACGAGCCGACCGTGGCCCAGGTGTCGATCATCGAGCCGCTATCCACATAAGCGCCCAGATTGAGGAAGCAGGGCATGAGCACCACGCCGGGCGCGACAAAGGCCGAATGGCGGACGATGCAGCCGGGAACGGCCCGGAAGCCGGCCTCCTTAAAGTCCTTGGCCTTCCACTTCTCGAATTTCACAGGCACCTTGTCCCACCAGGACGAGCCGTCGGGACCGCCGTCCATCCGCTTCTGATCGTTCAGCTTGAAGGAGAGCAGGATGGCCTTCTTCGCCCATTGATTGACGACCCAGTCGCCGTTGATCTTTTCCGCGACCCGCAGCTCGCCCTTGTCGAGCAGGTCCAGAACCTCCTCGACACCGTCACGCACGACGCCCTTCGTGTCCGAGTTGATGTCGGAGGCATGTTCGAAGGCGCCGTCGATGAAATTCTTCAGATGGTCGTGCGACATGAAACTCTCCCAGAACTCTCTCAGGTCATTGCGAGATGCGCGCGCGGGCTGAAGACGCAGGGCCTTCCGCATCTTCCGCGAGTGCAGCCCCGATGGTGGCGATGAAAGGCGCGAGCGCCTCCGTGCGATGGTGAATATGGTCGGGCAGTTCGGTCCAGTCCTCGCCCGCAACGTGTTCGGGCCGGCCCATCGCCCGGCAGTCGATCCAGACCGTCGTCATGCCGAGCGCGTGCGCGGTCTCAAGATTAAGCGGCAGGTCGTCGAAAATGGCGGCCTTTTGGCTGGCGACTCCATGGGTGGCGACGAAACGGTCGAACCCTTCGCGCGAGGGCTTCGGGTTCAGATACTCGAGCGCGTGAATATCGAAAATATCTTCGAACCGGTCGAGCACGCCGAGCTTCGCCGTGACGCGTTCGGCATGCTTACGGCAGCCATTGGTGAACACCAGCTTCCGGCCCGGCAGCGCGTCGATGGCGGCGCCGAGTTCCGGCGATGGCGCGACCACGTCGAGATCGATGTCGTGGACGTAGTCGAGAAAGTCATGGGGCTTGACGCCATGCAGGCGGATGAGGCCGGCCAGCGTCGTGCCGTGCTCGAAATAGTAGCGCGTGCGCAGCGCGTGCGCGTCGTCGAGCGAGAGATCCAGCGTCTCGGCGATGAATGTCCCCATGCGGTGATCGATCTGAGCGAATAGATCGCACTCGGCCGGGTAGAGCGTGTTGTCGAGGTCGAACACCCAGGTCTCGACATGGTCGAAGCCGCGGCCCTGCGCTGTGTTCGCGGCCGCGCGCGTCATTGCTGCCTCGTACGATGGCCGCTGGGACGCCGCCGCTCGATCAGCGTGCCCGCGCCGTGCTCGGTAAAGAGCTCGAGCAGCACCGAGTGCGCCACTTTGCCGTTGATGATGACGACAGCTTCCACGCCGTCGGCGATAACATCGACGCAGCCCTCGATCTTCGGGATCATGCCGGCGGTGATCGTGCCGTCCGCAATCAGGTTGAGAGCCTCGGTCGTGGTCATCGAGCGGATCAGCGCACCGTCCTTGTCCAGCACGCCGTCCACATCGGTGAGCAGCAGCAGACGCGTTGCCTTGACGGCCACGGCGATCGCGGCGGCGAACGTGTCGGCATTGATGTTCAAGGTCTCACCCTCGGGGCCAACGCCGATCGGCGCCACCACGGGGATCAGGTCGGACTGGATGATGACATCGATAATGTGGGGCTCGACCAGACCCGGCTCGCCTACATAGCCCAGATCCAAAACCTGCTCGATATTGGACTGAGGGTCGCGCACGCGGCGCTTGAGCCGCTTGGCGCGCATCAGATTGGCGTCCTTGCCGCAAATGCCCACGGCCTTGCCGCCCTGATTGTTGATGGCCGAGACGATTTCCTTGTTCACGGAGCCCGCCAGGACCATCTCGACCACGTCGACAGTCTCCCGGTCCGTGACCCGCAGGCCGTCCTTGAACTCGGTCTTGATCTTGAGACGCTCCAGGAGCCGCCCGATCTGGGGCCCGCCGCCATGCACTACGACCGGATTCACGCCGGCCTGTTTTAGAAGCACCACATCGCGCGCGAAGTCCCGCGCCAGCTCTGGATCGCCCATAGCGTGCCCGCCATACTTCATCACGACCGTCTTGCGGTCGTAGCGCTGCATATAGGGCAGGGCCTCGGAGAGGATGTTGGCCTTGGCATGCACCGAGCCGAGCGCGTCCGCCAGCGGGCCGGCATTGGCCGCTGCGTCCTGGCCCGAAGGCGGGTTGGTCTTCTTATCTGCCACGGGTGCGCTTATAGCGGCGGAAGGGCTTAGGGTTCAACGCCGTTCGGTATGAGCCCGGCGATCGTCGCCCTCAGTTCGGGGATTCCGAGCCCCTCGCGGGCGGATGTGACAAGAAGCTGCGGGAAGGCGGCGGGGCGCTTGGCGAGCTCGGCTTGGGTCTTGGCGATCACGGCGTCCAGCTCGGTCTTTTTCGGTTTGTCGGACTTGGTGAGGACGCCCTGATAGGAGACGGCGGCCTCGTCCATGAGCTTCATCGTCTCCCGGTCGTTGGCTTTCAGGCCATGGCGGGCATCGATCAACAGGAACACGCGCTTCAGCTCCCGGCGCCCCCTTAGATAGTCCTCGATCAGCAGTGTCCAACCCTTGACCGCGGATCTGGAGACCTTGGCATAGCCATAGCCCGGCATATCCACGAGATAGGCCCCGCCCGTCCCATGAGCGCCCTTGGCGCCGAGTGTGAAAAAGTTGAGCTCGCGCGTCCGTCCTGGTGTCACCGACACGCGCGCGAGCGTCTTGCGTCCCGTCAAAGCGTTGATAAGGCTAGATTTTCCCACATTGGAGCGCCCGGCAAAGGCAATCTCGGGCCGTCCGTCCTGGGGAAGCCCGTCAACGGCCACGGCGCCCAGGACGAAGTCGCATGGGGTGCGGAACAGGGCCTGCCCCCGCGCGAGGTCGTCCGCAGTGAATTCCGGATCGGTCATGGCCATGGAGTGCCCGGCTTCGCGGGCGACCACAAGCAGAAAGCGTGCAGCCTAGGCGGGGCTTTCCCCGTCCGCTTCCTGATCGGTGGATTTGGAGGTGCTCTTCTTCGCCGCTTTCTTGCGCGGTGTCCGGCGTTTCGTGGCGGTCTTGCGCGATGCAGCCTTCTTCTTCGGCGCCGAGCCGTTGGCTCCGTCCTGCGCCGGCTCGTCGGCGCCGTCAGACGGGGTCTCCGCGGCGATCTGCTTGGCGGCCCGTTCGGCACGTCTGGAGGCCTTGGCGCTGCGCTTCTCTTCGGCTGTGGCCCGCGCCGATTTGGCCTCGTCGGGCTCGTCGGCAGGCTCTTGAGACGGCTTGAAGCCAAGATTCTCGAGGAGCGGAATATCTACGCCCTGGCGCCACATGATCATCGATTGCTGGACGACCGACAGGAAGTTGTTCCACGCCCAATAGATCACGAGACCCGAGGGGAACGAGGCCAGCATGTAGGTGAATACCACCGGCATCCAAGCGAAGATCTTCTGTTGGACAGGGTCGGTCGGGGCCGGGTTCAGCTTCATCTGGAACCACATGGTCGCGCCCATGATGAGCGGCCAAGCACCCACCATGAGGAACGTCGGCGGGTCCCAGGGAATGAGGCCGAACAGATTGAAAACCGAGGTCGGGTCTGGCGCCGAAAGGTCCTTGATCCATCCGAAGAAGGGCGCGTGCCGCATCTCGATGGTGACGAACAGGACCTTGTAGAGCGCAAAGAAGACTGGAATCTGAACGAGGATCGGCAGACAGCCGGAAGCCGGGTTCACCTTTTCCCTCTTGTACAGGTCCATCATCGCTTGCTGCTGACGCATGCGATCGTCCGGATAGCGCTCCTTGAGCTGCTGCATCTCCGGCGCCAGCTTCTTCATCCGGCTCATCGACACATAGGACTTGTTGGCGAGCGGGAAGAGCACGAGCTTGATCAGCACGGTGACGATCAGGATCGAAACGCCGAAATTGCCCACGAGCCTGTAGAAATAGTCGAGCGCGTAAAAGAGTGGCTTGGTGAGGAAATAGAACCAGCCCCAGTCGATCAGAAGGTCGAACTTGGGAATCGCGTAGGTGCTGGCATAGCCATCCACCACGTTCACTTCCTTGGCGCCGGCGAACACATGCCCCGAGATGTTCACGGTGGCGCCAGGCGCGACGTCCAGGGCGTCCATCAGATAGTCGGTCTGGAAGCGCTTGCGGCCGTTGGTTTCCGAGCCCGCGAACTTGGCCTCGAAGGGAATGTTCTGGGCCGGTATGACCGCCGTGGCCCAATACTTGTCGGTGATGCCGAGCCAGCCGTTCTCGCTCTTGAACGTGGCGGACTCGTCCTCGAGCGCCGAGCTGTAGCTGATCTCCTCAAGCCCGTCGTCGACAACGCCGATCAGCCCCTCATGCAGAATGTAGAACCCCTGCACCTCGGGTAGCTCGTGGCGGGAGACGAGGCCGTAGGGATAGATCGAGACAGCCGCCTCGCCCGTGTTCGTCACCTTGTCGTCGATCGTGAACATGTACTTGTCGTCGACGGCGATGGTGCGCGTGAACTTGAGCCCCTCGCCATTGTCGTAGGAGAGCGTCACCGGCGAGCCCGGAGTCAGTTTTCCCTGGCCCTCGGCGGTCCAAAGCGTGTCGCCTGAGGGGAGCGGCGCCTTGCTGCCGCCGGCGCCCACGAAACCACGCTCGGCATAGTAAGCATGGGGTGCGCCGGCAGGAGAAAGCAGGATGACCTGGGCGCTCTCCGGATCCACGGTCACCCGGTAATCCTTCAGCGTCAGATCGTCGATCCGTGCGCCTTTCAGCGAAATCGATCCATGGACGCTCGGTGTTTCAATCGCGATACGCGGCGAGGCGGCTAGCGCGGCCTCCCGGGTCATGCCCGTCGGGGAGCCTTCCGGCTGCGGCGCCGTGCTGGCGCCGGGGCGCGGGGCCTGGCTGGCGCTCGAGGGAGACGGCGGTCCATGTTGCTCGCTGGGCTGCTGCGTCTGGGTGGCCTGCTGCTGCTCACTGGGCGGCGTATTCGGCACGAAGAAGAACTGCCATGCGAAAAGCACGGTCATCGACAGCACGATCGCCAAGATGAAATTGCGGTTGTTCTCGTCCATGTGGTCTTTGGGCCCAGTGGCTGTTGTCGTGCTTGGTTCGTGCGATCTGCGCGCTAGGCCGAAGGGGGCTTGCGATGCCGGCGGCCCGTGGAGGGCTCGTGCACCTTGATCAGCGCGCGTTGAAGGTCCTTGATCACCTCGGTGAAGGGCCGTTGTACCGCGCCCCCGCGTGCGATCAACACATAATCATAACCCTCTCGGGCCCGGGAGGAGGCCGTCAAGCGTACGGCTTCCTTGAGACGCCGCCGCGCACGATTGCGAACCACGGCTCCACCGAGACGTTTCGTCGCGGTAAATCCAAAGCGGGCAATTCCGGGATCAAACGTAGCATTTGGCCGCTGCCGTGCCTGGAGGACAAGCGAAGGCGTCGCGAAGCGGGTTCCGCCCTTCACGAACACAAACTCAGACCGGGTCTTGAGACGTCCGATGGCCGTCACCGGGGTCAGGCGGCTGGTACCGCCTAGGCTGACAAGCGCTTGCGGCCCTTGGCTCTCCGCCGCGCGATGACTTTGCGTCCACCTTTGGTGGCCATACGCGCGCGAAAACCATGGCGCCGTTTGCGGACGAGCCGCGAGGGTTGATAAGTGCGTTTCACGGACTTTCTCCTGCCATCCGTCCAAGCCGTTCACCATGGGAACGGGGGCCTCGGAGGCAAAAATGGTTCGGAGCGGCTTATAGGTGCGGCGGGCCGCCAAGTCAATCAATGGGACGACTTTTTGGCGGTTCAGGCCCCGGAAGACGGCTCTGAATGCTAAGGAAGGGCTCCGCTTCCCATCACAGAGGCTGACGGCGCATCACAAGGGCGCGACAGGCCATTCCCCCAAGCCTTTGGTAGGGCCTATCTATAGAAGTCCGAAAAAATAGGAGTCATTTTCCTCTGGAGGAGCGCCGGTCGGCATGGAGCACATTGAAGACATGACCCTTGGGGCGACAAATTGGCTGAAGCGACTTTGGCCGCTGCTGCTCTTGGTGAGCATCGGCAGCCTGATCGTGGCCATGGGCTGGCATCGCTATCTGACGCTGGAGCATCTGGCGCAGAACCGCGACAGCCTCCGCACGATGATCGAGAGCCATTATGTGCTCGCGCTGGCCGCGTTTACGGCTCTCTACGCCGTAACTGTTGCGCTTTCGATCCCCGGCGGCGTGGTCCTGACGATCGCCGGTGGCTTTCTGTTCGGCTGGCTGATCGGCGGCGTTCTTTCGATCGTCGGGGCGACCGTCGGCGCGACAGCGATCTATCTCGTCGCCCGGAGTGCGCTGCGGGACGTACTCATCGCCAAAGCAGGCCCCCGGCTGCAGCGCTTCGCCGACGGCTTTCGCGAGGACGCGCTGAGCTATCTCCTGTTCCTGCGCCTGATCCCGGTCTTTCCGTTCTGGCTCGTCAATCTCGCCCCAGGGCTGCTGGGTGTGCCGTTCTGGACCTATGTCACCACGACGTTCATTGGCATTATCCCCGGAACGTTCGCTTTTGCATTGGCCGGAAACGGGCTCGACAGCGTGTTCGATGCACAGCAAGCGTCCTACGAATCCTGCCTTGCAAAGGCGGGGGAGGGCGGTCATGACTCCTGTGTCTACGGGATCGATCCTGGCGCCCTCCTGACCACGGAGGTTATTGTCGCCATCGTGGCGCTGGGCGTGGTGGCGCTCATTCCTGTCGTGGCGAAGAAGCGAAGGCGCCGGACGGTCTGAAGGTCGCACGCAGCCTGAACGGCGCTGGGGAAAAGGACAAGAATGGAAGAGGAGCTAACACCCGACCTCTGCGTAATCGGTGGGGGCTCGGGCGGTCTTTCGGTGGCTGCGGCCGCCGCCCAGCTGGGCGTCTCCGTCGTGCTGGTCGAAAAGGGCCTGATGGGCGGCGATTGCCTGAACTATGGCTGCGTCCCCTCCAAGGCGCTCCTCGCTGCCGCCAAGCGCGCCGATGCGGTTCGGACCGCCTCTACCTTCGGCATCGACGTTCTCGAAGCCCAGATCGATCATCGCGCCGTCCATGACCACGTCCATCGCGCGATCGCCAATATCGCGCCCAACGATTCGGTCGAACGTTTCACCGGGCTTGGCGCTCGCGTCATCCAGGCGCAAGCAAGTTTCCTCGACAAAGACACGCTAGAGGCCGGCTCCGTCCTTGTGCGGGCGCGCCGGTTCGTGATCGCCACGGGCGGTACGCCGTTCGTGCCCGCGATCCCGGGTCTCGACGAAGTGCCGTATCTCACCAACGAAACCATCTTCGATATCGCCGAGCGGGTACAGCACCTGATCGTGCTGGGCGGTGGCCCCATCGGACTCGAACTCGGCCAGGCGCATGCCATGCTCGGCGCCGAGGTTTCCATCTTCGACACGGGAGAGTTCCTGACCAAGGAAGATCCCGAAGCGGCGCGGGTCCTCCTCAAGCGCCTGCAGGAGACGGGCGTGGCGATGTATCCCAATACGCGCGTCGAGCGGGTTGAGCCCTCGGTCCAGGGTGTAGCGGTTCATTTTCGCCAAGGTGCGGACAACGTCATCGTCAAGGGTTCGCATATCCTCGTTGCGACGGGGCGCCGGCCCAATCTGAAGCCGCTGAGTCTGGATCGCGCCGGCATCACGCACACCGATCGCGGCATCAAAGTCAACGAGCAGCTCAAGACGACCAACAGGAAAGTCTATGCCATCGGCGATGCCATCGGCGGTCAGCAATTCACCCACCTCGCGAACTATCACGCAAGCATCGTGGTCAAGAATGCGCTGTTCCGGCTGAAGCCCGATGTGAGCGCCATGCATATTCCACGGGTGATGTATACCGATCCCGAATTGGCGCAGGTCGGTTTGACCGAGGAAGAGGCGCGCGCCAAATCGCGCCGCATCCGGATTTATCGCTGGCCTTTCGCCGACAATGACCGGGCCCAATGCGAACGGCGGACGGACGGCTTCATCAAGGTCATCACCAAGAAGGACGGCACCGTTCTCGGCGTCACGATCGTCGGTCCCGAGGCCGGCGAATTGTTGCAGCTTTGGATCGTCGCGATCGCCAAGGAGATGCGTATCGGCGATCTCACCTCGTTGGTTCTGCCCTATCCGACTTTTTCCGAAATCTCCAAACGGGTGGCCTTCACCTACTATCGGCCATTGCTGAACAAGGGCTGGCTGCGCTGGATCATCAGCCTACTGCGCAAGCTCGGCTGACGCCCCTGAAGTGGTCCGTGTCGCGGGCCTATGCGTAAATCGCCCCAATTGCGGGTATTATGACAGGCGGCACCCCGAGTCCCGGAGTGTTGGACTGAGGAAAAGAGCGACACCGGTGAACGATCAGACAGAACGCAAGGGATTTGCAGTCTCGCGGGTCACCCGGACCGTGGCCGGGCTGTCCACGAAACTGCTGTTGCTGACCATCCTGTTCGTCATGGTGGCGGAGGTCTTGGTATTTGTGCCTTCGGTCTCCAACTTCCGGCGTCAATGGCTGATGGAGCGGCTGCACGCGGCGCAGATCGCGTCGCTCGCCGCGGAGGCGGCGCCCGGCGGGCGGCTGCCGGCCAAGCTGCGCGACGAGCTTCTCGATCGAGCACGGGTCAAGGCGATCTCGGTGAAGCATGAGGACTCGCGCTCACTCATCGTGCAGATGGATACGCCGGAAGAGGTCGACACCTACGATTTGCGCGATGCCTCTTGGGCTGAACTGATCGGCGACGCTCTCATGGTTTATGTCGTCCCGGACAATCGGGTGATCCGCGTCGTCGGGGAGCCGGGCTTCAATCCCGGCGAGACGGTCGATGTCGTTATGGAGGAGGGGCCGCTGAAAGCGGCCATGATGAAATACGGATTCGACATTCTCGGCCTGTCGATCCTGATTTCCATTATCACCGCAACGCTGGTCTTCCTGGCGCTGGATTGGCTGCTCGTGAAGCCCATGACGCAGCTCACGCGCAATATGGTGCGCTTCGCGGAGCAGCCCGAGGACCCGAGCCGGATTATCGCGCCGTCCAAACGGCGGGACGAGATCGGCACGGCGGAGCGCGAGCTGGCCGCGATGCAGAACGAACTCTCCCAGACGCTGTCGCAGAAAACGCGCCTGGCCGCGCTCGGTCTCGCGGTGAGCAAGATTAGTCACGACCTGCGCAACATGCTGTCGAGCGCGCAGCTTCTGTCGGACCGTTTGGCCGAAGTCAGAGACCCGACCGTGCAGCGCCTGGTGCCGAAGCTGATTGCCTCGCTCGACCGGGCCATTCGCCTGTGCGTACAAACGCTGGATTTCGGTCAGGCCCAGGAGACGCCGCCGAACCGGATACGATTCGAGCTGGCGCCTCTCGTGACCGAGGTCGGCGACTCTCTCGGTCTGCCCCGGGAGGGTGAGATCGATTGGGACCTGAACCTGGAGGATGGGCTCGAAGTCGATGCCGATCGCGATCAGCTCTACCGGGTTCTCGCCAATCTCTGCCGCAATGCGGTGCAGGCCTTCGAGGCCGAGCCGGGCTGTATCGGGACGATCCAAGTGTTTGCGCGCAGAGATGGCGCGGTGGTGAGCATCGACGTTGCCGATACAGGGCCCGGCGTTCCCGAGCAAGCGCGCAAACGCCTGTTCCAGGCGTTTCAGAGCGTGGCGCGCAAAGGCGGGTCCGGGCTCGGCCTTGCGATCTCGGCCGAACTCGTCATGGCCCATGGCGGCCAGATCGAATTGGTTGGCAATGAGGGCGGCGCCACCTTCCGCATCACCATCCCCGATGTGGTCGTGGAATTGGAGCGGGCACGGCGGCGCCGCGCTTAATTGTTCAAGAGGTCTTGGTTAGGCTTCGCTACTTCGTCTTCTCGGCCGGCACCTTGCTGCCTTCTTCCTTGCCGTCCTTGAAGGCCGTCTTGCTGTAGCCAGCGCCATCCTTGGCGATCTTCGTGGTCCAGCCGTCGGCCCAGGTGATGACGACGGTGCTACCATCGACTTTCCACGAACCTGTCAGATCCTGGCCATCGCGTTTGCCTGTGGCCGAACCCTCCTCGTCGAGCTCAACCGACATTTGATTGCCTTTGGTGTCCTTGGTCGAGTAGCTGCCGACAAAGCTGCTGCTTTCGGTGCCCGAACCGCTATCGGACGGGGCATCGCAGCCTGCGAGTGTAAAGGCCAGGGCGGCCGCAGCCAACATGGCCGTCCATCTTGAGACGTAACGAGTCATCGTGCTTCTCCCTTGACAGTTATGAGTATGACCATAGCCGAAAAACATGTCGAGTTGTGCGTTGGCAGGGACCGGGCCGGCGCGAATCCACGATTCGTATCCCTGGCCAATGCCGCGTCGGCCGCGTTGACCGCAAGTTTGTTGCATCGCCCTTGCCATCAATCTCCCAAGGTATTACGTAGGCTGGTCTTGAGGGTGCCGGTGACGGTCCGCCCTTGATCCGCCCAACCGCTAAACACATGCGGTTATTGGGCTTTTTGCGCCGGTAGCTCAGCTGGATAGAGCACCAGACTACGAATCTGGGGGTCAGGGGTTCGAATCCTCTCCGGCGCGCCAACCTTTTCAGATAGTTAGACTTATCCATCTTTGTCGGGGTATTTCATGGGGTAAACCATGGGGTAACAACCTGCGGGGACCGGCGCGACTGACCCGTGCGCGAGCCGCAGACTTTTATTTGTTATGCTGTGTTTGCGCGGGGCAAGCCCTACGCTGCCAAGAGCGTGGCGAGCATGTTGCGGAGTGTCGGCTAACCTATCAAATGGGTCACGCTGTCGTATGTCTCGAGCTTCGGTGCCGCCGTGAGGAATTGAGCCAAATCT
>Ga0209013_10000012_pt1 | contig 127072 bp, 107 predicted proteins | sample Cruoilmetagenom2_FD_187291 | JGI IMG/M metagenome (GOLD analysis project Ga0209013, IMG submission 187291) | Oil polluted marine microbial communities from Coal Oil Point, Santa Barbara, California, USA - Sample 2 (SPAdes) (version 2) | ecosystem: Environmental > Aquatic > Marine > Oil seeps ... | reverse complement strand
TATGTTCTAGATCGTTTCGCTAAACCGTTTCCTTATTAGCGGTGGCAAATGTAATACTCTTTTTCCTACTTCAACAAACTTTTTTAACCCTTTTTTTGAAGAAAATTCATTTTACCAAATAAACATCTGTTTATTACATAGTTAAAATCAAAAAAAATAATGAGGTTTTTAAAATAGTTATTTTGCGAGCACTAATTTATGCTATTTTTTTGGATTACACAATACAATTAATTAACTAATTATTGTTTTTTAAGAGTCGGTTTTGGTGCATCTAACCATTTTTTACTTAAATTAAGGTAATTAAAATCTAATTTAGTGGATTGTTCTTCTAATACACCATCAATAAAAGCGCGTTGCAAAATATCTTCAATTAAATAATCTTCTTTATTATTTGAAGGGTCATAAATAGATTTTAAGGATAATTTAAACATTTTTGCTGTGGTATTATACCAAAAAGCTTTCCAACCGCTTCGTAAATTTTTTACTAATTGAAAGGCTGTTTCTCCTGTTTGACGATCAATTAATTTAATAAGTATACGTCCTTCAGTTCTAGTTAGTTTTTTTAACTGGCCCGTAAACTCACCTTCCATATAGTTTTGAATTATTTTTGTGTATTTCCTTTTTTGCCTTTTAGATTTTATTTTTAAAAGCCTTTCGTTTAAAATAGAAAGACGTTCCGCTCCCATTTTGGCAAAAGGATATGCTTTAATTACTTTTTTTCGAAACCAAAAATAATAGCGTCTATCATAAGACGTTTTAAACTTTAATTTTTTTAGTAATTGAACTTCGTGTAATTCAATTAGCAAGGTGTCTCCTTTAAAAACAATATATTTTTGGTTTAATGGAATGGAATCTATTTCAGTTTTTATTTGTGAAATTACTTTATTACTAAATAAAAGTATTCCTATAATAAATATTTGTGTTATTATATTTCTCATGCTTATTTAAAATGCGCATCAAATTTACAATTTATGCTATATATAATGTATAAATGATTTGTTAATTATTAAATGGGCTAAAAACACAAAACTATTTTACCAAAATCATAATTTTTTTGATATTGATTTTAGATCTTTCCTAATTTTTAAACTATAGCTTATTATAGGATAATGTGATGCAATTTGCTTCTCCTTCCTAATACTTATCCATAGATGAAAAATATTCAAAAATATAGGCTTACGAAACTTTTGTTAAATTTTTAGTGTGCCGTTTAACTATTTAATTAGAGAATTTCATAAACAAAGTTTTTCTGTTTGTGAAGTAGATTACTCAAGTTGTGCCTTCTTAGTAATAACGGAATTTGCGTTAGTGATAGCAGTGGTATCCTTTTTTTGTTTTTTCAAAAAAAGATATAGCGAATAGCACGACCTGAAAGGAAACGCCCAAATAATTATTTTTGTAATGGCAAAATCTTTGTACTTTTGAGCCAAATTAAAAATGACATGAGCAAAGCTAAATCTATATTAAATAAAAAATCAATTACTTTTTTAGAAAAATACTTAAATAATGCTGCCCCAACTGGCTATGAACAAGAGGGACAAAAAATTTGGATGAATTACCTAAAACCTTACGTAGACTCTTTTATTACAGATAGTTACGGCACGGCAGTTGGAATTATAAATCCGGATGCTGAATTTAAAGTGGTTATTGAAGGGCACGCCGATGAAATATCATGGTATGTAAATTATATAACGCCCGAAGGTATTATTTATGTGATTAGAAATGGAGGTAGCGATCATCAGATTGCGCCATCAAAAGTAGTAAATATACATACTAAAAAGGGTATTGTTAAAGGTGTTTTTGGTTGGCCTGCTATTCATACTCGTTTAAAAGGAAAAGAAGAAACTCCAAAGTTGGAGAACATTTTTATTGATTGTGGTTGCAAAACTAAAGAAGAAGTTGAAAAACTTGGAGTACATGTTGGTTGCGTTATTACTTACCCTGATGAATTTTTTATATTAAACAAAAATAACTTTGTTTGTAGGGCTTTAGATAATAGAATGGGTGGATTTATGATTGCTGAAGTTGCTCGTTTATTAAAAGAAAACAACGTTAAATTACCTTTTGGTTTATATATTACCAACTCTGTACAAGAAGAAATTGGTTTACGTGGCGCCGAAATGATTACACATACTATTAAACCAAATTTAGCAATTGTTACGGATGTTTGCCATGACACTACCACCCCAATGATTGATAAAAAGAAAGAAGGGGAAACAAAAAGTGGTGATGGACCAGTTATAAGCTATGCTCCTGCGGTACAAAATAAATTAAGAGAATTAATTGTGGAAACTGCGGAAACAAAAAAAATACCTTTTCAACGTTTGGCTTCATCACGAGCAACAGGTACAGATACCGATGCTTTTGCCTATAGTAATGGAGGCGTTCCTTCTGCTTTAATTTCTTTAGCTTTACGTTATATGCACACTACAGTGGAAATGGTGGATAAAAATGATGTTGAAAATGTTATTAAACTAATTTATGAAACGTTATTACAACTTAAAGGAAACGAATCTTTCAGTTATTTTGATTAATGAGCATTTTTAAACCTCTACTAGGTATAATTAGACTTTTATTATTTGCCTTAATGACTTCCACCATTTTTGGATGGTTGTTATTTACCAATTTATTTGTTTCATCGGAGGAAAAAAAATTGAAACGAGGTATACTTTACCGAAGATTTATTATAAGAAATTTATTGGTTTTATTAGGAAGTAAAATAATAACCTATGGCAAAATACCAACAGAATCAGGTTTAATAATTTCAAATCATAGAACTTATTTTGATTCTATTGTTATTTTACAACATATTTTAGGTTACCCAATAGCTAAAATTGAAGTTGCCTCATGGCCAATTGTTGGAGCTGTTTGCAAATCGTCTGGCGTTTTATTTGTAAAACGTGAAGAAAAATCGAGTAGAAAAGATACTTTAATAAAGGCACAAACCATTCTTAAAAATGGTTTTTCTATTGTAAATACACCTGAAGGAACAACTCACATTGAGCCAAAAACTATTGCTTTTAAGCCTGGAGCTTTTAAATTAGCTGCTCAACTTAATGTGCCCGTAATACCAATTGCTATTGATTATAAATATTTAAGTGATGCTTGGATTGGTGACGATACGTTTTTACCTCATTTTATTAGATGCTTTGGTAAATGGCGAACTGAAGTTAAAATAAGTTATTTATCTCCTATTTATGGAGATAACCCTGAAGAGTTAATTCAAAAGTCAAAAAAAGCTATTGATAATGAATTAATAAGGTTTAGAAAAGAGTGGAATAGTTAAAAATAATTATCTGAAATTATTTTTAACTATTCCGTTTTATATTATTGCTTTAACCAATGCTTCCCTAAAATAAATCAACATTTTTTCGTAAATTTATTATTTATATTTCCTTAGTATAATTTTATGAAAAATACCATTGCCGAACGTATTTATGATTTTTTAAAAAATTTCCCTCCTTTTAATGTATTAGAAAAAAAACAATTATTTTCTATTGCTACCCAAGTTAAGGTTACCTATGTTGAAAAAGAAAATTTTGTTTTTAAACAAAAACAAAAACCTCACGAAAATTTTTATATAGTAAAAGATGGTGCTATTGGTTTGTACAGAACATTGGAAAACGAACAAATCTTAGTAGATATTTGTGATGAAGGAGATATTTTTGGTTTACGGGCATTAATACAAGGCGATAATTATTTATTAAATGCTAAAGCCAAAGAAGAATCCATTTTATATGCAATTTCCATAAAAACACTTAAAGAAATAATTGAGACGAATGATAAGGCTAATAAATTTTTAATAGCAAGCTTTTCAACAAATATTAGATCTCCTTATGCAAAAAACAACAATGGTCACTTATTTGCTAATGAAGACATATCACAAGCTAATAAATCTAATTTATCAGATATTCAAACCATAAATTATAGTAAACAGCCTATAACTTGTTCAAAAAACACTAGCATAAAACAAGCTGCTGAAATTATGTGTACTAAAAAGGTGGGTTCTATTTTAATAATAGAAAATAAAAATCCTGTTGGCATTATTACCGATAAAGATTTACGTTTAAAAGTTGCTACTGGGTTGTTTTCTATTCAAAATAAAGTATCCGAAATTATGTCTTCCCCTGTTATTACTTCGCATGCAAAAATTACAACTGCAGAGGCACAAATTGCCATGTTAAAACATAAAATAACTCATTTATGCATAACTAAAGATGGCTCACCAAATTCAGAATTATTAGGCGTTTTGTCTGAACACGACATTGTTGTTTTACACGGTAATAACCCTTCGGTTTTAGTAAAAGAATTAAAACGAGCAACCAATATTAACACCTTAAGATACATAAAAGAAAAAGCTTCAAATTTATTAGAAGGATATATTGAGCAAAAAGTTCCCTTACTTTTTATATTAAATATTATTTCAGAAATAAATGATGCCATAGCTATAAAGGCAATAGAATTTTCTATAAATGAAATGAAAATAAAGCCTCCAGTAAAATTTAGTTGGCTAGCATTGGGCAGCCAAGGAAGGCACGAACAATTACTAATTACCGACCAAGATAACGCATTGGTTTTTGAAAATGTTTCGGAGGAAAATTATAAAACCACTAAAACTTATTTTTTAAAACTTGCAAAAAAAATAAATAATAAATTACATTTTGTAGGTTATGAAAATTGCCCTGCAGAAATGATGGCGAGTAACCCAAAATGGTGTTTGTCTTTAAACGAATGGAAAAATCAATTTAATAACTGGATTACAAAGCCAACAGAAAAGGCAGTAATGATGTGCACCATATTTTTTGATTATTCCCTAGTTTATGGTGATGGAAATTTAGTACACAAACTATCAGAAAATATTTTTAAATCCATTCATAATTATGAAATATTTTTAAATTTTTTGGGTAGAAATGCACTCAAAAATCCACCGCCACTTGGATTTTTTAGACAATTTTTAGTAGAACAAAATGGAGATAATAAAGATCAATTCGATTTAAAAAGCAGGGCTCTAATGCCCTTAATTGATGCTGCAAGGCTGCTTACTTTATCACATCAAATAAAAGATGTAAATAATACTATTTATCGTTTTCAAAAATTGGTAGAAGTTGAGCCGCAAAATAAAGATTTGTATCTTTCTTGTGTCGATTCCTTTAAAATACTATTACGATACCGAACAAAGCAAGGCATAAAACACAACGATAGCGGAAGATATGTTGAATTAAATAATTTAAGTAAATCAGAAAAATTGAAATTAAAAGGGTGTTTTGGAACCATTAAAGATGTTCAAGAATTATTAAATATTAGATATAACTTATCTCAAATGATGTAATGATTTCTATATTCAAACATAAAAACTATCCTCCTTTCTGGAAAGAATATGTTGCTAAATTTAAAACAAAGCAACCTAAAACAATCAAAGAGACTAGATTTGTGGTTTTTGACACTGAAACTACAGGTTTAGATATAGCTCAGGATAGAATTTTATCTATTGGAGCGGTAAGCATTTTTAATCAGGTAATTGATGTTGGTGATAGTTTTGAAATCTATTTAAAACAGAACGAATTTAAAAATGAAACTGTTGAAATTCATGGAATTTTAAAGGAAGGTAGTATTAGTAAAACCCCTGAAAACAAAGCAATAGAAAAATTTTTAAACTACCTTGGAGATTCCGTTTTAGTAGCTCATCATGCTGCTTTTGATATTGCAATGCTTAATGGAGCCTTAAATAGAATGAACCTTCCAAAACTTAAAAATAAAAGTATTGATACTGGAATATTATATAAAAAGTTAGAAGGTAAAAAAGATAATCATTTTTCATTAGATGTTTTATGTAAAGAGTTTAACATACCAAAACATGATAGGCATACTGCATCAGGCGATGCTTTTATTACTGCGCTATTATTTTTTAAAATAATTTCAACATTAAAACAACAGCGTACATTACATTATTCTGATTTATTTAGAGTTTCTAATAAACGTGGATTAATTTAAGAGAAGAAAAAGGATAAAAAAAAGCCTTCATTTCTGAAGGCTTTTTGCTTTAGGGCTTAGCAATTTATTTAACCAATGCCCCATCCATTATAGCTTGTACAGCAGCTGGATTTAATAAGGTTGAAATATCTCCTAATTTAGAAGTTTCATTTTCTGCAATTTTACGCAAAATACGTCTCATAATTTTACCAGAACGTGTTTTAGGTAAATCTGGTACAAATTGAATTTTATCCAATTTTGCAATTGGCCCAATAGTACGTGCAATTAAATCATTAATTTCATGTCGTAAGAAATCTTCATTTTCAGGATTTTCATATACAATTACATATGCATATAAAGCATTTCCTTTAATATCATGAGGATATCCAACAATAGCTGATTCTACAACATTACTGTGTTCATTAATAACATTTTCAATTGGTGCTGTTCCTAAATTATGACCTGAAACAATAACCACATCATCAACTCTACCTATAATTCTATAATTACCTTCTAAATCTCTAAAGGCACCATCTCCAGTAAAATATTTCCCTGGAAATGCTGAGAAATAGGTTTCTTTATAACGTTTATGATCTCCATAAATTGTGCGTGCCATAGATGGCCAAGGATATTTAATGCATAATCTTCCTTCAGACGGATTTGAATTTAATTCATTTCCATTTTCATCTAATAAACAAGGTTGTACACCTGGCATTGGTCTCGTTGCAAAAGTTGGTTTTGTTGGGGTTACCCCAGCCAAAGGAGAAATCATAATACTTCCTGTTTCTGTTTGCCACCAAGTATCCACAATTGGAGATTTTTGCTTTCCAATTTTTTCATCATACCAGTGCCAAGCCTCTTCATTAATTGGTTCACCCACAGTTCCTAATACTTTTAATGAACTTAAATCATTTCTTTCCGTCATTTCGTTTCCTTGAGCAGCTAATGCTCTAATTGCCGTTGGCGCAGTATAAAATTGATTTACTTTATATTTTTCAACTATTTGCCAAAAACGGCTATAATCTGGGTAGGAAGGTATTCCTTCAAACATTAATGTTGTTGCTCCTGCAGCTAGTGGTCCATATACTATGTATGAATGACCTGTAATCCATCCAATATCTGCTGTGCAGAAATATACATCGCCATGTTCATATTGAAATACGTTTTTAAAACTATGTGCTGTTTGCACCATATAACCACCGCAAGTGTGCACCATTCCTTTTGGTTTACCTGTTGAACCAGAAGTATATAAAATAAACAAAGTATCTTCTGCATCCATTACTTCAGCTGGGCAGTTGGCATCCACTTTAGCTATTTCATCATGCCACCAAACATCACGTCCTTCTTTCATTTTAACATCACCATTTACCCTATTTAAAACAATTGAAGTTTTAATAGTTGGGCAAGTTTCCAGTGCTTCATCTACAATGCTTTTAAAATCAACCGCTTTTTTACCTCTAAAAACGCCATCAGAAGTTAATAAAATTTTACACTCGGCATCATTAATTCTTGCTGAAAGAGCTTGAGAAGAAAATCCTGCAAAAACAACAGAATGAATTGCTCCAATTCTAGCACAAGCCAATAACGAAATAGCTAGTTCAGGTACCATTGGCATATAAATACAAACTCTGTCTCCTTTTACAATACCATTTCTTTTAAGCACGTTTGAAAATTTACTAACTTCGGTATGCAATTCTTTATAGGTTAATTTTCTATTTGCTTCATTTGGATTATTAGGTTCCCAAATTATTGCAGTAGCATCTCCTCTTGTATCTAAATGTCGATCCAAACAATTTTCTGTAATATTTAATTTAGCGCCCTTAAACCACTCAAACTTAGGAGTTTCCCAGTTATATTCAAGTACTGAATCCCATTTTTTACGCCAGTTAAACGTACTTGCTATTTGAGCCCAATATCCTTCAGGGTCATTTACACTATGTTGGTAAGATTTATAATATTTAATAAATGAACTTATTCTTAAATCTTCTAATGTTTGTTTTTCTTCTTCCGTAGCATGTTCAAATATGCCTATTTTATGAAGTTTTAGGTCATGTGCAATTTCTGTTACAATTTCTGGATCATCAATTGTTGATGGAATAGTATAATCTACACCATCGGCTATATTTCTTAATAATTTTCTAAGAATTTTACCTGAACGAGTTTTTGGTAAACGATTAACAATTAAAACTTTTTTAAAGGAAGCAACTGGACCAATTACTTTTCTAACTTCTTTAACTATGTTATATTCTAACTCAAAACTAGAAACATAATCTCCTGATTTTAAAACTACTAACGCCAATGGCACCTGTCCTTTTAAATCATCTTCAATACCAAAAACAGCACATTCTGCAACGGATGGATTAGAAGATACAACTTCTTCCATTTCTGCTGTAGACAATCTATGTCCAGCTACATTGATAACATCATCTACTCGGCCTGTTATAAATACATATCCATCTTCATCTTTATATCCACCATCGCCTGAAAAATAATAGCCATCAAATTTCTTCAAATAACCTTCTACATAACGCTCTGGATTCCCCCAAATACTCATTAAATTTCCTGGAGGTAATGGTAATTTAACAGCAACGAATCCTTCTTCATTTGATCCTACTTCTTGTCCTTCCTTATTCAAAATTTGAATATTATAACCACTTACAGGTTTTGTAGCTGAACCTGGTTTTATTGGCAAAGCTTCAACTCCCATCATATTGGATAACATTGGCCAACCTGATTCGGTTTGCCACCAATGGTCAATAACAGGAATTCCTAAGTTTTCTTCTAACCAGTGCAATGTAGCTACATCACAACGTTCTCCTGCTAAAAATTGATATTTTAAACAACTTAAATCATAATCTTTCATCAACTCGCCATCTGGGTCTTCTTTTTTAATAGCCCTAATTGCTGTTGGTGCGGTAAACATTACTTTCACCTTATTTTCGCTTATAATTCTCCAAAAAGTACTTGCATCTGGAGTTTTAATAGGTTTTCCTTCAAAAACAATAGTGGTATTTCTATTTAAAAGTGGTCCATAAACAATATAACTATGTCCAACTACCCAGCCAACATCAGATGCTGCCCAATAAGTATCTCCTTCTTCAACACCATAAATATATTTCATAGAATATTTAAGAGCTGTTGCATATCCGCCGGTATCACGTAAAATACCTTTTGGTTTACCTGTAGTACCGGAAGTATATAAAATGTATAATGGATCCGTAGCATCCATTTCTACGCAATCTACCGGTTTAGATTTTTTTACCAATTTTTTATAACTTACATAACGATCTGTTTTAGGATTAATGGCTCCTAAGTTTCGAGTATATACAATAACTTTTTTTGGTTTGTACTTTGCCTTTTTTATTGCCTCAATAACTAAAGGCTTGTATTCAATAAGTCGGTCAACTTCCATGCCTGATGTTGCAGTTATAATAACCTTTGGCTTACAATCATCAATTCTAATAGCCAACTCATGTGGGGCAAAACCACCAAAAACTACGGAATGTATTGCTCCAATACGAGCACAAGCTAGCATACTAAATGCTGCATGCGGAATCATTGGCATATAAATGATAACCGTGTCTCCCTTTTTTACACCTAATTTCCGAAGACCACCTGCCAAACGTTCTACTTGACTTTTTACATCGTTAAATGTATAGCTAACTTTTTGCTGAGTTACCGGAGATTCATAAATTATAGCAGTTTGATCTCCATAACCATCTTCTACATGTTTATCCACTGCTAAATAACAAATATTTAATTTTCCACCTGCAAACCAACGATCAAATCCATTTTCGTCTTTTGATAAAATTGACGTTGGTTTTTTATACCATTTTAAGGCATTTGCTTGTTCTTTCCAAAACTTTTCAGGGCTCTCAATGCTTTCATTATAGTGTTTTTGATAACTCATGTTTATTTGTTTTTAGTGTTAAATAACCCAAACCAAGTTGGATTTAAAAATTTTATTTTTATTAAAGCCCACAAAATAAATAGGGTAAAAAATCCCATTGAAAGTGAGCTCATAACGTTACTTCTGAATAATGATTCAATGTAAACTCTACTAAATAATGTAAGAATTACATAAATAGTTATCACTATATCAGAAGTTTTGTTTCCTAACTTTAATTTCATTTTATTATTATTTTAGGTTTAAAAGTTGTTTCACTTCTTTTACTAAATTTTTTGTAGAAAAAGGTTTTGCTATATATTTATCTGCTCCTAAATTTAAACCTAATTCTATATCTGTAGATTTATTTTTAGCCGATAGAATTATGACTTTTATATTTTTAAAATCTTCATTTTGTTTTAAATATTTAAGTACTTGATAACCATCAACATTTGGCATCATAATATCTAATAAAATAATATCTAACGTATTGTTTTTAACTATTTCAATTGCTTCTGCTCCATCTCTAGCAATAAACACTTCAAATTTTTCTTTCTTAAAAAGATATTCAAGAGACATTACTATATTGGGCTCGTCATCTACTATTAATAACTTTTTCATGTTGTTTTAATATTTAAGGGCAATGTAAATGTTAAACGTGCTCCATTAGGCTTAACATTATCTGCCCAAATTAATCCATTATGGCTTTCAATTATTTGTTTACTAATTGCTAATCCTAAACCGCTACCTACAGGTTTTAATACCGTTTGGTTTTTAACTTGATAAAATTTATCGAACACAGATTTTAACTCGTCAGGATGAATACCTTTTCCATTATCTTCAACAGATACTTCAATTTTATGTTCGTTAATATTTGTTTGAACTTCAATTTTTCCAATTCCTTTTTCTGAAAATTTAATGGCATTAGATAATAAATTTATAATTACCTGTTGAATTCTATCTTCGTCAAAAATTACATTTGCATCCGTTACTCCTTTATCTATAATTTTAATTTTTTTATGTACCGCTATTTGTTTAACAGCATCTATAGATTTATGAATAGTATTTTTAATTGAAGTATTTTTTAGGTCTAATTTTTCTTTTCCTGAGGATAGTTTTTCTATATCTAAAATATTATTAATTAACCTACTAACTCGCTCGCTTTCATTTAAAATACTTCCTAAAAATTTATTTTTCGTTTCAAAATCTACCTCTTCATCATCTAATAATATTTCAGAAAGCGCTCTAATTGAGGTGATTGGAGTCTTTAATTCGTGAGCAACGGTATCTAAAAATTCATCTTTTTGTTTATCTCTCTCTTTTAATTCTTTATTTGTTTCTTTAGTTTTTTGAGTTTCATCTAAAATGCCTAATACTTCCTTTAAACTTATTTCTTCTTCTTTCACTACTGAAGAAATTAATATTCTTGCTGATGCACTACCAATACTACCTGTTAAAAGTTTTTCCGAAAAATTTACCAATCGTGCGTCTGCTAATTGATAACTTGCATCCATCTTATATTTCATAAAAAATAGATTTAAAGCTCTTTCTGTTCGTTTAATTCCTAAAAATCGAATTAAAACTTTACGAATATCTTTTACATAAGCTTCCCCTTTCCATACATAAGCATTTTCATGTAAACTTGCATATTTTGAATTATCCACAAACATTTCAGCAAAATTTCGTTCTCTATAGCTTCCAATAAAATTTACTGAAACCACCACATAAACTGCAATGTTAAAAAACAAACTCCAGAAAAAAGCTTGCGGTACTGGCTCAAAGAGATTTAGCCCAAATAATTCATATGGTTTTAGTAATTCAACTCCAAACAAACCTTTATTCACAAACGAGGATTCAATAACCTGAGAATCAATAATAAAAGGTAATATTAATGTATAAAAAGTTACCAAAAATCCTACTATTATTCCGTATTTTGCTCCTTTTGAAGAACCTCTTCTCCAAAACAAACCTCCAAAAAAGGCAGGTGCCAATTGTGCAATTACTACAAACGAAATTAAACCTATAGAAACTAAAGACCGGTCTAACGTGAAATTTTTATAAAAAAGATAGGCTACAATTATCAATGAAAATATAGAAATTCTTCGAATATTTTTAATAGATTCTTTATTTTCTTTAGATTCTCCTTTACTATATTTTCTTAAAAACCCATAAGGAATAATTAAATTATTACTTAGCATTGTGGATAACGCCAAACTAGATAAAACAACCATAGAAATAGCTGCTGAAAATCCGCCTAAAAAAACCAATAAAGCTAAAAATTCGTGATTATTTTTTAGAGGTAACATTAAGGTAAATAAATCTGCATCTACACCTTGATTTTGAAAAATAATATTTCCACCCCAAGCAATAAAAATTACAAAAACATTAAACAGTAATAAGTATAATGGAAAAAACCAAGCAACTTTTTTTAAGTACTTTTCTCGTTCATTTTCTACCACAGCTACTTGAAATTGCCTAGGCAATAACATAATAGCAACCATAGATAAAAGACTTAAAAAGAACCAATTAAAACCTCCACCCAAACCATTTATAGTTTGTTGACTATTAAAGTTTGGCAATAAAGAAGCTTTACTATAAATATCAGAAGGACCATTAAATAAATAAAAAGTAACATACACCCCAATTGCTAAAAAGAACACTAATTTAATAATAGATTCTAAAGCAACTGCTGTTATAATTCCTTTATGGTGTTCTGTAGCATCTGTATATTTAGTACCAAAAAATGCTGCAAAAATTGCTAATAATATGGCAATATAAAAGGTGGTATCATTTAAAATAGAATTTCCACTAATTGTATGTTCTGTAATCACATTAAAAGTTTCAGAAATTGCTTTTAATTGTAAAGAAATATATGGTACAATTGCTAAAACACAAACAATAGTTACTAAAGCACCTAAAAAACGATTGTTACCATAACGAACTGAAATAAAGTCCGCTAATGATGAAATTTTATTTCCTTTAGTTATTCTAATTATTTTTTTCATTAAAATAATCCACGAAGGAATTATAATAATTGGCCCAATATAAATAGTTAAAAATTTTAAACCAGATGTAGCTGCTAATCCAACACTTCCGTAATAAGTCCAAGCAGTGCAATACACCGCTAATGAAAGTGCATAAATATATGGGTTATTTATCCATTTACTTTTTGAATTTTTTTCCGCCCAAAATGCTACATAAAAAATAACTGCTAAATAAACTACTATTATGGATATCACTAAAAAACTACTCATAATATTTTTTTAGAATTAGATACGAGACAATAATACTTGCAATCCAAATAAAAAATATATAGATATATAATATGGGTAAACCCATAAAAGCAACACCTTTATTAAAAAGTAATATTAACGGAATATTAAATAAAAATAATAATATAACCGAAAGTATAATTAATTTTTGCTGATGTCTTTTTTTCACTACATTATAATTTGTTCTAAATATATTAAAAACAGCACTATAATTTATAGTGCTGTTTTATACTAACTATTATTTTAATGAGCACTGGCTTCACCCGCTCCTGAAGGTATTCTAATATTTTCAACAATATCTTGAACATGTTGAGGTGGTGCAGCTGTTAATCTTGAAACCACTAATGAAATTACAAAGTTTACCGCCATTGCTATAGTTCCGAAACCTTCTGGCGAAATACCTCCAGCTCCAAAATTAAACCACCAGTCAGCTTTTAAGCCAGCTACTGCAGCTTTACCTCCATCAAAAATTCCAAATTTAAATTTCAACATATACCAAACCATTAATGATAAACCAATTATCATACCTGTAATAGCTCCTTCTTTATTCATTCGTTTGTCAAAAATTCCCAAAATAATAGCAGGAAAGAAAGACGCTGCGGCTAAACCAAAAGCTAAGGCTACAACTGCTGCAACAAACCCTGGTGGATGAATTCCAAAATACCCGGCTATTACAACTGCTACAGCTGCACTTATACGAGCTGCCCAAAGTTCTCCTTTTTCTGAAATAGAAGGATTGATAATTTTCTTAATAAAATCATGTGATATTGAAGAAGCAATTACTAGCAATAATCCTGCTGCTGTAGATAAAGCTGCTGCTAAACCTCCAGCACCTACTAAAGCAACTACCCAATTAGGTAAGTTTGCAATTTCAGGATTTGCTAATACCATAATATCACGATCTATTTTTAGTTCATTTTTAGATTTATCTGCTACATATTGAACAATACCATCTCCATTTTTATCATCATATTTCAATAATCCTGTTTTTTCCCAGTTTGCAACCCATTGTGGTAATTCTGCATAATTTTTATTACTAACAGTTTCAATTAAATTAGTTCTTGCAAAAACCGCTACTGCAGGTACCGTTGTATAAAGAATGGCAATAAAAAATAAAGCCCACCCTGCAGAAACTCTAGCATCCTTTACTTTAGGCACGGTAAAGAAACGAACAATTACATGAGGTAAACCTGCAGTACCAACCATTAAAGCAAAAGTAATCGCAAAAACATCCATCATACTTTTACTACCAACAGTATATTCCGTAAATCCAAGTTCTCTAGATAAGCCATCCAGTTTATCTAATAAATAGACTCCATCATGACCTGCTGCTCCAAATCCCAATTGAGGAATAGGATTTCCAGTCATATTAATAGAAATAAATATTGCAGGTACCATAAATGCGAATATTAATACACAATATTGTGCTACTTGCGTGTACGTAATTCCTTTCATTCCACCTAAAACGGCATAAAATAAAACAATTGCCATACCAATATATACACCAGTATTAATATCTACTTCTAAATACCTTGAAAACACAATACCAACACCACGCATTTGTCCGGCTACGTACGTAAACGAAACTATTAATGCCGCTAATACAGCCACAATACGAGCAGTATTTGAGTAATATCTATCGCCAATAAAATCTGGCACCGTAAATTTTCCAAATTTTCTTAAATATGGAGCTAGTAATAATGCTAAAAGCACATATCCGCCAGTCCAACCCATTAAATAAACTGCTCCATCATATCCAGTAAAGGATACAATACCTGCTAAAGAGATAAATGATGCAGCTGACATCCAGTCAGCAGCGGTTGCCATTCCATTTAAAACTGGATGAACGCCACCACCTGCAATGTAAAATTCTTTTGAAGTTCCTGCTCTTGCCCAAATTGCAACGCCTATATATATTGCAAAACTAATTCCAACAAGTATCCATGTCCATGCTAATATTCCCATGATTTATATTTTTTTAAGTTATTAATTATTCGTCAACACCATATTTTTTATCAAGCTTATTCATCAATTTTACATAGATGATAATTAAGATAACAAATACATACATTGACCCTTGTTGAGCGAACCAAAAACCAAGTTTAAAGCCGCCAAGCTTAATAGTATTCAATTGTTCTACTAAAAAGATTCCAAATACATAGGAGACTAAAAACCAAACACTTAGCAATATCGCTAAATACTTAAGGTTTTCTTTCCAATATGCTTTCATTTTTTCTTTTGACATAATTATTAGTTATAGTTATTTATAAATAAATCATTCCTTGTAATGTAAGTGTCCCTGTTTTTGTAGGACCAGTCTTTTTATTTAAGTATTCTAATGTTATTTTTGAATTATGACCGCTCATATATACATTAGTTCCAATTCCAAAAACATTAAGATTGTCAGAAATAGCATCATAACTATTACTTCCATAGGAAATGTAAGGTTGAAATCTAGTTTTTGTTTTATCCCCTGCAATAACATATCCTAAATGAGCGTACACCATACTTCCTGTACCGTAGGCACTGTATTTATAATTTTTACCATAATCATTTGATTGATATGTTGCATAAGCTGTTAGTGCACTTCCATCATCTCCAAGTGGTGCATCATAAAAAGCATCCACAGCAAAAATAGAAACATCTTCACCGGTTAAATTCCCAGAAATATCTGCAATTACAGAACCGCTTGGATGTAAAAAGAATCCTGCTCCAATATTAAAAACTTTTTTACCTCCTAAATAAGTACCAACTTTAAATGGTAAAAAATTTGATTCTTGATCCAAAAAATTATATTCAAAATATCCTGCGTATGCTTTGCCAGCATCTTTAGACCCAATTAATCTTTTTCCTCCATAAACTGCATCCCCTCCATTTACAGGAGTGCGCATATCTAACCCATTGGTTATGGCATCATTTATAGCCAATCTATACTGTAATTTCCCAATTTTACCTTTTGCGAAAATACCAATATGACGAGCAAACTGGTCAGATAAACCAATTGTTGCCCAAGATTGCCTGTTATTATCCAGGGTCATCATATTCAATGTACTTTGATTATTTAACCTTGAAATTCCATTGAAATAGTGCAAGCCCCCACCAACAGATAAATTTGCACTTAAATTCCATTGTGCAAAAAGGTCATGCATAAAAAGTTGTGCTCCATCTCCCTTTCCAACAGGAGACATTGTTCCACTGTTTAAACTGTTTAATCCGAAATGCGTAAGGATTAAAAAGTTCTTGTTAATTTGTGAAAACATTAAAACTCTCGCTCGTCTCACATTAAAATTTAAATTACTAGCATTTGAAGCAACATTATCATTGTATGTAGCTTGAACTTGCGCCCATGAAATGACTCTTAAATATTTTGAACCATCTTCGTTAAATTTTACTTTTAATCCACCTTTATAATCTGGTGATCCTTGAGCAATTGCTAACTGTACTGACACTAATAGAAATATTCCTGACAGCATTAGAAATCTTTTTTTCATAAAAATAAATGTTTATGTTATAGTTAATTAAATTTGTTAAAAAATCAATTTTTTGCGATAACAAGTTGAAAAGAAAAAAGACAGAATTAAAATTTAATATATATACTTGTAAATTACATATAGTTATTCTTTAAATCGCTCCCATCTAATAAGCATAAATTTATCTCCTAACTCAGTAACTACAACCCCAGCGCCAATTAAATTGTTTTGTTCTGTGAAGTATTTTGCTAATTCTGAAGCATTTAAAATTTTATAAGTAGAATGATATTCAAAACTATACGGGCGCTTTATATGGTATTTTTTTACCCAATTTATAATGCTAACGTGAGAAACACCTAAAATTCGTTCTATTTCACGATAACTTAATCCTTCCAAATATAATTGCAATGCTTTATTTACATAATAGGCGTCAATTTGTTTCCCAATCTTGTTTACTGTGAAGAAATAATTGCATTTTTTACATTTAAAGCGTTGTCTATCTTTAATAACACCACTTTTTACATAATTGGTAGAACCACAATTTGGACAAGATTTAATACTCATATATATTTATTTTGCATAAATATATTAATTTAGCACAATATATTTTTAATATTACGCAATTTTTTTAGTAGATCATGTAATTTAACATAAGGTTTCACTAAATAATTCTCAATTTTTTACCTTTTTAATTGTCAAATTATAAAATCAAGATAAACATTATTAAAGGAATTTTATTAATTTCAAATTATTTTGAATTATCTACATTATTAAGTATATTTTACTAAATTAACTACAACGTATTCGTAATTTATTAATAATATAATTACTTTTTCTTATATTTTTTTAAATATTTGTTAAAACTTTTTAAAATGAAAAAACAAGGACTTTACTTACCAGAATTTGAACGAGATAATTGTGGAGCAGGTTTTATATGTAATTTAAAAGGTGAAAAATCTAATAAAATAATTCATGATGCTATAGAAATTCTTATAAAACTTGAACATAGAGGAGCTGTAAGTTCTGATGGCAAAACAGGAGACGGCGCAGGTATTTTAATTGATATTCCGCACGATTTTTTTGTAAAAAATACGTCATTTAAATTACCAATCCCTAAAGAATATGCTGTTGGAATGGTATTTTTACCACCACAAGAAAACCAGAGTAATTTTTGTAAAAGCATATTAGAATCAGAAATTAAAAATAAAGGCTTAGTGGTTTTAGGATGGCGAAAGGTTCCCGTAAACAAAGTTCATCTTGGTCATGTTGCTTCTAAAAACGAACCAAGTATTGAGCAAATATTTATATGTAAAAACAAATTAAAATTAACAGAAAATCAGTTTAACGCAAAACTGTTTGCTGCCAGAAAAATTGCAGAACATAAAATTGAAAAATCTAAATTGTCTGACAGAAAAAAATTTTATTTAGCTAGTCTATCCATTACAACAATAATTTATAAAGGGTTATTAGTACCTGAAGACATCAAAAATTATTATACCGATTTATTAAACCCTGAGGTGGTTACTAGATTAGCGTTAGTGCACCAACGGTTTTCAACAAACACATTCCCTTCTTGGGATTTGGCTCAACCGTTTCGATTTATGTGTCATAATGGAGAAATTAATACGCTTCGCGGCAATGTAAATCGAATGAAAGCTCGTGAAGAGTTAATGAAAAGCGATGTGTTTGGTGATGATATTAAAAATTTATTTCCAATTATTTCAGAAGGAAAATCCGATTCAGCCATTATGGATATGGTAGTAGAATTATTATTAATGACTGGGCGAACTTTACCAGAAGTAATGATGATGATGGTACCCGAGGCTTGGGAAAAAGATGATACCATGAATGAAGCTAAAAAAGCTTTTTACGAATTTAACGCCTGTATAATGGAACCTTGGGATGGCCCCGCCTCTATCCCATTTACAGATGGTAATTATATTGGAGCTTTATTAGATCGAAATGGTTTACGCCCGTCAAGATACACCGTTACTAAAGATGGTAATTTAATTATGTCATCTGAAACTGGTGTCTTAGATATTAGACCTGAAGATGTTTTAAGTCACGGACGTTTAGAACCAGGAAAAATGTTTCTAGTAGACATGAATGAAGGTAGAATTGTAAACGATACAGAAATAAAACAAAAAATAGTTAACCAAAAACCTTATAGAAAATGGTTAAATAAAAATTTATTACCATTAAGTAGCATACCAAATACTGGGAATAAAACTCCGCACGAAAAAACCAGTTTATTATTACGACAAAAAATATTTGGGTACACTTCTGAAGAAATTAATAACATCATTTTACCAATGGCAATTCAAGGCAAAGAGGTTATTGGCTCCATGGGAAATGACACACCGTTAGCGGTATTATCTAACCAACCACAATTGTTGTATAACTACTTTAAACAATTATTTGCTCAAGTTACCAACCCTCCTTTAGATGGAATTAGAGAAGAAATTGTTACCGATTTTAGTTTAGCTATTGGTGGAGATAAAAATATTTTTAATATTTCTGAAGAGCAATGTAAAAAATTAAAAATTCAAAATCCTGTTATTTCAAACGCAGATATCGATAAATTAAAAAATATTAATCATCCTGATTTTAAATCTATTTCAATTTCTACCCTATATCCTATTATAGAAGGATTAAACGGTATAGAATCTGCTTTAAAAGATTTAGTTAAACAAACATACAAAGCAGTGTCAAAAGGATGTAATATTATTATTTTATCCGACAGAAATGCAGATAAAACCAATGGCCCTATTCCTATGCTTTTAGCATGTTCCTATATTGGCAATCAATTAGGTAAACTTGGAAAGCGATCTAGTTTTGGTATTATTATTGAATCTGCAGAACCACGTGAACCTCATCATTTTGCAACACTTTTTGGATATGGAGCAAGTGCTGTAAATCCATATATGATTAATGAAATAATACATAAAGAAATAAAAGAAAAAATAATTACTGAAATTTCTGAAACAGATGCAATTAATAATTTCAATAAAGCAATTGCAAAAGGAGTTTTAAAAATTATGAATAAAATTGGAATTTCTACGCTACATTCTTATAGAGCTTCTCAAATTTTTGAAATACTAGGTTTAAGTAGCAAATTTACCAATGAATATTTTCCAAACACACCATCTAGAATTGAAGGTATTGGTCTATATGAAATCGAAAAAGAAATATTTTTACGTCACAGAAATGCTTTTCCTTCCACAGAAATTGCAGGAAGCCAAAGTATAGAAGTTGGTGGTGAATATAGATGGCGAAGAAATGGAGAACAACATATGTTTAACCCCACAACTGTAGCTAAATTACAACAAGCAGTTAGATCTAACAGTTATGAGAATTATGAAGTTTATGCCAAATTAATTAATGAGCAAAGTAAAAACTTAATGACTCTTCGTGGCTTATTTGAGTTTAATAATTTAGATCCTATTCCTTTAGAGGAAGTAGAACCTTGGACAGAAATTGTAAAACGATTTAAAACTGGCGCAATGTCCTATGGTTCTATTAGTCAAGAAGCTCATGAAAACTTAGCCATTGCCATGAACCGAATTGGTGGAAAAAGCAATTCTGGAGAAGGTGGAGAAAATAATAATCGATTTAGAAAAGATGTAAATGGAGACAGTAGAAATAGCGCTATTAAGCAAGTTGCATCCGGTAGATTTGGTGTTTCAACAAATTATTTAACTAATGCAAAAGAAATTCAAATTAAAATGGCACAAGGTGCTAAGCCAGGTGAAGGAGGTCAACTTCCGGGAGAAAAAGTATTACCTTGGATAGCAGCATGTAGAAATTCTACCCCATATGTAGGTTTAATTTCTCCACCTCCACATCATGATATTTATTCTATTGAAGATTTAGCACAATTAATATTCGATTTAAAAAATGCTAACAGAGAAGCACGTATAAATGTAAAGTTAGTTTCAAAAGTTGGCGTAGGAACTATTGCTGCTGGTGTTGCTAAAGCTAAAGCCGATGTGATTTTAATTTCTGGATTTGATGGTGGCACCGGTGCTGCTCCATTAACTTCATTAAAACATACAGGTTTACCATGGGAACTAGGTATTGCTGAAGCACAGCAAACTTTAGTTTTAAATAATTTAAGAAATAGAATAGTTTTAGAATGTGATGGACAATTAAAAACTGGTCGTGATGTAGCCATTGCCTGTTTGTTAGGCGCTGAAGAATTTGGATTTGCCACGGCTCCGTTAGTTGCATCTGGTTGTATTATGATGCGTAAATGCCACTTAAACACTTGTCCTGTAGGCATTGCAACTCAAGATCCTGAATTACGTAAAAACTTTAAAGGAACTCCTGAGCATGTAATCAATTTTATGTATTTTATTGCTAAAGAATTGAGAGAAATAATGGCTAAATTAGGGTTTAGAACCATTAATGAAATGGTTGGGCAATCTCAAAAACTAAATACTAATAAAGCAATCGAACATTATAAAGCTCAAGGCTTGAATCTTAATAGTATTTTATATAAACCTAAAACTACTAAACCATTATACAATACAGAAACACAAGATCACGGGTTAGAAAATGCTTTAGATTTTGAAATAATTAGAAAAGCACATCCTGCAATTTATCGAAAAGAAAAAATGGAATATACTTTTCCAATAAAAAATACCGATAGAAGTGTTGGGGCTATATTAAGTAATGAATTATCTAAAATTTATGGCGAAAACGGATTACCTGAAGATACACTTAAAATTAAATTTAAAGGTGCTGCCGGCCAAAGTTTTGGGGCTTTTGCAACCAAAGGTTTAACACTACAAGTTGATGGAAACACAAATGATTATTTAGGCAAAGGACTCTCTGGCGCAAAATTAATTATAAAAACTCCAGAAAAAGCTACATTTTCTCCTGAAGAAAATATTATTGTAGGAAATGTTTCTCTTTATGGCGCTACAAATGGCGAAGCTTATATTAATGGTATTGCCGGCGAACGTTTTTGCGTTCGAAATTCAGGTGCAAAAGCGGTAGTTGAAGGGGTCGGAGATCATGCTTGTGAATATATGACTGGTGGAATAGTCGTAGTATTAGGTAAAACAGGTAGAAATTTTGCCGCTGGAATGAGTGGCGGAATTGCTTATGTATATGATGAAAAAGATAACTTTAAAAATGGATTATGCAATATGGAAATGGTTGATTTTGATTCCATTACCCAAGAAGATGATAAAAACCTAAAACAATTGATTAAAAATCATTTTAAATATACCAATAGCGAATTAGCATATAGCATTTTAGATAATTGGGAAACAAAACTTCCTCATTTTATAAAAGTAATGCCAACTGATTATAAAAAAGCGTTACAAAGAAAAGACAATCTTGAAATTATTAATAATAAAACTACGGCTTAGTTATGGGAAAAATTACAGGATTTAAGGAGATTGAAAGAAAAAATGAGGCATCTATCTCTACAAAAGAACGAGTTAAAAATTATTTTGAATTTAATTTACCCCTAAAAATATCAGAAATAGAACAGCAAGGATCTAGATGTATGGATTGTGGAATTCCATTTTGCCATAGTGGCTGTCCATTAGGAAATTTAATTCCTGATTTTAATGACATGGTACATAAAGGAAATTGGAAAAAAGCTTTAGAAATTTTACATGCTACCAATAATTTTCCTGAATTTACAGGAAGACTATGTCCTGCACCTTGTGAACAAGCTTGTGTTCTAGGAATTATAAAACCACCTATAACCATTGAGCAAATAGAAAAATATATAGTTGAAAAAGGCTTTTCAGAAGGATGGATTAAAGCTCAACCGCCAAAAATCAGAACCAATAAAACTATTGCAATTATTGGCTCTGGACCTGCAGGATTAGCAACTGCCCAACAATTAAATAGAGCAGGACACTTAGTATCGGTTTTTGAACGTGATGATGCTATTGGAGGATTATTACGTTATGGAATTCCAAATTTTAAATTAGAGAAAAAAATTATTGATAGAAGAATTGCAATTTTGAAAAAAGAAGGAATTAAATTTTACACAAACACTAATATTGGTGTAAATTATTCCATAAAAAAATTAGACACCTATGATGCCATTGTTCTTTGCGGGGGCGCAACACAACGAAGAACCATTCCTGTTCAAGGAATTAATAGTAAAGGAGTTGTACAAGCAATGACTTTTTTAAAGCAACAAAATAAAAGAAATTCTGATGTTAATTTTAATGAAGAAGATATTGTAGCTACTAATAAAAATGTTATCGTTATTGGTGGTGGAGATACAGGTTCTGACTGTATTGGCACAGCAAATCGTCAAGGAGCAAAAACAGTTACCAATTTTGAAATAATGCCTAAACCACCTGTAGAAAGATGCGAAACAACTCCTTGGCCTTTTTGGCCATTAAAATTAAAAACCACTTCATCTCACGAAGAAGGTTGTAACAGAAACTGGCTAATTTCAACTAAAGAATTTATTGCAGATGAAAACGGCATATTAAAGGCTTTAAAAACAGTCAAAGTTGAATGGATATATGAATCTGGAGAAAGACCTAAATTAAAAGAAATAAAAGGAACTGAAAAAATTTGGCCTTGCGAATTAGTTTTATTAGCATTAGGATTTACAGGACCGGAAGCTACTTTAAGCAAACAGCTTGGGTTAGAATTAGATGAAAGAAGTAATTATAAAGCAACGGAATACCAAACCAATATTCCAAAAATATTTACTGCTGGAGATATGAGAAGAGGACAAAGTTTAATTGTTTGGGCAATTTCAGAAGGAAGAGAAGCGGCACGAAAAGTAGATGAATACCTTATGGGGTTTAGCAATTTACCAACCAAAGGTAACGGTGATTTACCTAAATTATAACAACTTATTTATATAACAACATAAAATCGGCTAAAACCATCGCAGCCATAGCTTCTACAATTGGCACTGCTCTTGGCACTACACAAGGATCGTGACGTCCTTTTCCTTGCATTACGACTTTCTTTCCATCTTTATTAATGGTTTGTTGTTTTTGCATAATAGTTGCCACAGGTTTAAAAGCTACCCGAAAATAAATATCCATTCCGTTACTTATCCCTCCTTGAATACCACCAGAAAGATTAGTTTTTGTAGTTCCATCTTCATCAAATATATCATTATGCTCACTACCTTTCATTTTTGCACCGCAAAATCCACTACCATATTCAAAACCTTTTACTGCATTTATAGAAAGCATTGCTTTTCCTAATTGCGCATGTAATTTATCAAAAATAGGTTCTCCTAATCCAACAGGTACATTTTGAATTACACAAGTAACCGTACCGCCAATAGTATCGCCTTGTTTTTTAATTTCATCAATTCGTGCAATCATTTTTTCAGCAGAATCTTCATCAGGACAACGCACTATATTATTTTCAATTTTATTAAAATCTATATCTTGATATGGTTTTTCCATAAAAATATCTCCTACGGAAGAAGTAAACGCATTAATTTTTATGGAAGAAATAACTTGTTTAGCAACAGCCCCACCTACTACCCAGTTTGCTGTTTCACGTGCAGAAGTTCTTCCTCCACCTCGGTAATCTCTATTTCCGTATTTTTTATCGTATGTATAATCTGCATGTGAAGGACGATAAGTGTCTTTTATATGAGTATAATCATTAGAACGTTGGTGTATATTTTTAATAATAAAACCTATGGAAGTTCCTGTTGTTTTTCCTTCAAAAATACCAGATAAAAATTGTACTTCATCTGGTTCTTTACGTTGCGTTACAATTTTAGATTGCCCAGGTTTTCGTCTGTTCAATTCCTTTTGAATTTCATCTAAATTTAATTTTATTCCTGCAGGGCAACCATCAATAATACCTCCAATAGCCTCTCCATGAGATTCTCCAAATGTTGTTAACGTAAATAATTTTCCAAAGGTATTAGCCATAATTATAATTTATTTCACAAATGTAAAAGAATTTGGTTAGTAAAACCAAAGTTTAATTGCTAAAACAACTACAGCTACAATTAAAAACTTTTTCACAAAACCATCTCCTTTTTTAACAGACAATCTACTTGCAAACCAACCTCCAATTGCATTACCAATTGCTAATTCAAAACCAACTTGCCAATTAATTTTATCATTTAAAGCAAAAATAAGCACAGCTGCAACGGTATAAATTAAAGCAACCGTTACCTTAATTGCATTACTTTTTACTAATGAAAAATTATTAACTGAAGTTAACACAAAAAGCATAATAAAACCAACACCTGCCTGAATAAACCCACCATAAATACCTACAAAAAAGAATAAAAATATACTTACCCAAAGATGCTTTCCAGAAGTTTTTTCAATAATATTTTTAATTTTTTTTGTTGAACTAAAAACCATATACCCAACTACTAAAAGCATTACTACTGAAAGTATTTTATTAAAAGTTTCCCCTTTAATATCCACCGCTATTTTTGCTCCAATTATAGAACCTACTAATGCCGATAGCCCAACATAAATACTAAAAGGAAAAGTTTTAACTCCTTTACTTTTAAATCCTGCTGTTGTAAATATATTTTGAACCACAATAGCAACTCTATTAGTTCCATTAGCAATATTAGGAGGTAATCCTAAAAAAATTAGAATTGGTAAAGTTAAAAGTGATCCGCCTCCAGCCATAGTATTTATAATACCTGCAAAAAAACCAACTCCTATTAATAATAATGCTTCAAAGACAATATTCATAGTAAAAAATCAATTAACAAATGTAATTTAAAATTAACTAATTATTTTTTCAAAAAAACACTTCAAAAGTTTGAGCAAAACAAAAAAGGGTTTTATATTTGCCCACGCTAAAGGAGAAATGGCAGAGTGGTCGAATGCGGCAGTCTTGAAAACTGTTGAGGGTCACACCTCCGGGGGTTCGAATCCCTCTTTCTCCGCAAAAAGCCTTACATTTTATGTGAGGCTTCTTTTTTTACATCACTTTTTAGTGATTAAAAACACCTCAGCTTTCTATAAATATTGAGTTTATACAAATTATTAATAAAATTTAAAGCTATTGTTTTATCTCTTTTAAAATTAAGTATTTATTCGGTTTAAGTATTTTATCACCTAGCAAAATTTTGTAATTAGATTCTGGCAAAATAGTTAAAGGCTTTTCACTAAAATTAAAAACACACTTCATTTTCTTTCCATGATACTCTCGCGTAAATGATATTACATTTTTAGAAAAAGATAAATCCGTGTAATTTCCATATTGAAAAATTGGTTCTTTATTATGAAGTGTAATAAGTATTTTATAAACATTTAATAATGAACTAGAATCTTTTTCTTGAAGAGCTACATTATTGACCAAATAATCTTTTTGTACTTTAATCCAAGGTATGTTTTTGGAAAATCCAGCATGTTTATTGCTATTCCATTGCATTGGGCTACGCGATTTATCACGATTGTACTCATTTCCAATTTTTAAAGCTTCTTCTTCAGTTTTCCCTTCTTTTTTAGCCAAATAATAATGAGTACGTCCTTGAATATCTTTTATTTCATTAAAAGAATTTGCTACAAGATTTTCCATTCCTATTTCTTCTCCAAAATAAATAAACGGAACTCCTTTAGCGGTAAGCGTTAATGCTGCCAAAGCTTCTGCTCTTTCAACATTACAATTTGCTAAACGATTCATAAGACGAGGCATGTCATGACTTCCAAAAAACAAGGTTGGATAGTTTGACATATTTTTATTCATACTAACCATTTCATCATAAATTTTTTGAGCAGAAAATTTTTTGATACTTCCAAAGTTGAAATTAAAAACTACATCTAATAATTCATTCCCTTGATATTGTTTTAGTACCTCAATTTTATCACTTCCTATTTCTCCTACAATAAAACGATTGCTATATTCATTTACCGTTTTACGTATAATTTTCATTGCTTCTTTTACTCCTTTTTGATTTATATCGTGTATATGTTCTTGTGCTCCTTTATTGTTTATTGGATTGTTTAAAGTAATACCTTCGGTAGTTAAAAAATTAATAACATCTAATCTAAAACCATCTACTCCTAAATCTAACCAAAAGCGTAATACTTTTTGGACTTCAGCTACTACTTTTGTATTTTTCCAATTTAAATCCGCCATTTTAATATTAAACTGATGGTAATAATATTGATTGGTTATGCTATCTAATTCCCAAGCTGAACCACCAAAAAAGGATTCCCAGTTATTAGGTTTATCTTTCCAGATATAATAATCTCGATATGGATTATCTTTTGATTTTTTAGATTCTTGAAACCACTTATGTTCTGTAGAAGTATGGTTAACCACCAAATCCATAATTATTTTTATATTTTTTTTATGTGCTTCGTTTAAAAAACCTTTAAAATCGTTAAGCGATCCATAAGTTGCATCAATCTTATAATAATCAGAAACATCGTAACCATTATCTACTTTTGGAGATTTTAAAAATGGCGTTAACCAAATTCCTTTAACTCCTAAAGTTTTAATATAGTCTAATTTTTCAGTCATTCCCTTAAAATCGCTATAACCATCACCATTACTATCTTTGTAACTTGGCATATAAATTTCGTAAAAAACGGTTTCTTTCCACCATTGTTTTTTAGCAATTGTTTCTGTTTTTGAATTGCAAGAATTTAGCATTATTAATAGGAAAAAGTATTTTAAAAAATTCTTCATTTTAAATCTAATTTATAGAGTAAAAATAGTAACAAAGGTTCTTTGATGTAATCATTATTTATCTTGCTTCTGGCTATAACGATAATCTATTACAACATCATTTGCATACAATTTTCCTTCTTTAATGGTAATTTTTGCTTTTTCAGGAATCCTAATTAATACTGCTGAATTTTCCTTTTCAATTTCAAAAGTGAAATTTCCTTTTATGTTGTTGGCAATAAATTTTCTTTTAATAGCATCATAAATTTTAACCTCAAAATCACCAACGTTAATAGTAATTTTTTTATTTTCATTATTAGGATTGTAATATAAAAATGATGGAAATGCCTTATTTCTATAAAAATCCGTAGCTAATAAGTTTAATTGTAAAATGTTTTCAATATTAGTTTTTGAAACAATTGCACCTGCAATACCAACATGACCACTTCCATAAACCGAAAATTGAGAAACATCTGGATTTCCTTTTACCCAATGTGGACCATCACCAATAGCAACAGGTGCTTCTATTTTTTCATACTTTTTAAAGTGTGCTTTTTTTATTAAACCTTCATAAGCAATTACTCCTTTTGTATATTTTTTAAGTTCAGGAATGGTTTGGTGGTTATCTGCAATTTCATAAGGATAAAAGAATTTAGAAGCATTTACAGCATTAAGCATCCATTTTCCAATAACATTTGCATAACGTTGATCGTAACGAACCATTGGCACTAGTGGCCACATCGTATCAAACGTATTCATTAAAAATGCAAATCCACCGTGATCAACGGTACTACCAACTAATCCAGAAACATCGTAATCATTCCAATTATCCAATAAAACGCCCCAACCTTTGCGGCAAACGGAATCGCCATTAAAAGTCCAATTTAAAATATTTGAAAAATCGTAATTTGTTCCTTGTTCAGCATTTAATCTTGCCGCTACATAAGCTCCAAAAGGCATTAATATTTCGTAAAATCTATTTTCTTTTTGATTTAGAAGTGCTTCTAAAGAAGATTTTGCTCCTTTTAAATACTTTGGATCTTTAAATTTTTGATAGGCAGCATACAATACATAAGCGTGACCAGCAGCTACATCTTGTTGCTTACAAATCCAGTTATCTTTTGGCTCTAGTTTCTCATAATTAAAATAGGAATGGTTGTAATTACCCGCCATTACAGAATCTGCCTTATAAAATTTATCTGCAACGGTGCGCATAATTTTTGAGTAATCTTTTTCTTCAGGATAAAAATTTGCTACACCATAAAATAAAACATTTGGATACACATCATACCACCAATCTCTTCCGTAACCACCTCCTAATAAAGCAACTTCTGGGCAAGTATTGTTCATTATAATATTCCATTTCGTATCCGAATTAAAATAATTTTTTAACATAGAAACATAATTCTTTCCATGTTGATTTGATTTATTAATACCAATAAGACTTGCGCCTAATACGGAACCAATGGTAGATAACGACTCATGAAAAATGCCTTTATTATGTTGAAGACCTTGTCTTAAATCGCCCATTGCTGTATAAACCCCAAACGTTTTTTGATTGTAGTTTTTACGAGAATTGTCGGTCCAAATTAAGGGCCAATATTTGCCAGTTTGCGTTGCATCGTACACTAAAGAATCGTACCCTTTTGCAATCTTTTTAAAATCTAATATTTTAAAAGGTTTTGGTAAATTTGGCATAGAATCAACTCTTGCTAAACTAATTTGAGTTACAGGATTTGCCTTTAATAATTTATGCGAATTTTTACAGGAAGTTAAAAATAAAACAACTGTAAACAGAAGAACATTTATTATTCTATTTAGTTTCATTTTCTAATGTTTTTTGTTTACTCAATAATTGTTTAGCAATTAAAATGGATAATAATTGAAGTACGCCAATAATTAATAAAGCATATCGTAAAGCAATATCAGCATTAATATAAAAAGCAAGTCCTAAAAATGTTCCTGCTCCTATAAAACGCCCTACAAACAATCCAAATTCGTGATTTAAAATATAAGAAAATTCGTTTCTATTTTCAATTTTTGAAAGAACATCTATTACTTTTAATTGAATAGGAAAATAAGCAATATCAAGCATTGGTCTGGCAATTAATAGTAAAAACATAAATAAAATTACTCCCGTTTTATTAAATAGTAAACCATTAATAAAAGAAGCGACAAAAAAGAATATAAGCCCAACACTAAAAAGTATTATTCGGTGTTTTGGTTTTGATATTTTTCCTAAAACAAGCATTACAAATGCTGCAATAAGTGCTCCAATAGATTGTGCTGTACCTAATGCGCCTTCAGATTCAAAAAATTTCATCATCAACATTGCAGGTGCGGTTACAATAAAACCTTGTGCCAATCCTTTTAACAATGCTAATTGAAGCATTTTATTCCAAAGTTTATGGAATTTAAAATACAAGAATTTTTCACTTTTGGGTTTATCATATTTTCCAAAATGAAATACAACGGAAGCTAAAATTGTAACCAAAAACACTATTCCTGTAACCACTCTATAACTCGAGTTTATTCCTTCATTAGTATCTCCATGACCTTTCATTAAATACCAGCCAATCATAACAGGAACAATAGAAGAAATTATGGTATAAAAAAAGGTTTCTAAACCATAATAAAAATTTCGAGTTTTATCTTTTGTGGTTGCCAATACAAGATAATCACGGTTTGCCCAATACAAACCAAATGACATTCCCATAATTAAACCAGCTAATACTAAACCATAATAATTTATTTCTTTTAATGACATCATAAACACCATAGAAACTCCACTCAATAACATTCCTAAGGAAAATAATCTTTTAATATTAATTTTATTAAGCAAATATCCATTGATAAAAAAGGTGATAGGAATACCTGTGTAAATAGCTAATTGATAAAACATAACTTTAGCTGGGTCGTGTGAGTTTCTCATAATATAAGAAGCTACAAAAATATCTATTACTGGTAACACAAAAGCGTAAATTACATTGGTAAATATCAATATTTTAGCACTTCTTGAAAAATCTTTAAAACCTACTCTTGCAATACTTCCCATTATAATTTTAATGTTTTTAATATTTCTTTTATTGAAAATTGTGCGGAGCAAACAAACTCATCTGAAGCTCCATAATACATAGTAATAGTATCTCCTTTAACAATATGCCCATTGGTAAAAACTACATTTCCAAAAAAACCCGTTTGTTCGTATGCTGCAATTGGTTCCATAAGTGGTTCTTCTGAGCGCGCTAAAACTATTGATGGATTATTTAAATCTAACAAAATAGCACCTAAACAATACCTGTTTTCTTCGGTTGCACCGTGGTAAATTGCTAACCAACCTTTTTCTGTTTTAATTGGTGCAGCTCCAGCACCTAAACGTTTACTATCAAATTTGCCTTCTCTTGTTTTTGCTACGCATTTATGGTTTCCCCAATAAACACCATCTAAAGATTCCGATAACCATATATAATTACCTCCTAATTCTGGGCTACTAGGTCTGTGAAGTGCATAAAACTTTCCATTAATTCTTTCTTCAAAAATGGCACAATCTTTATTATGAGGACTTAAAATCATTCCTTTTTTATTAAAATGTTTCCAATCTTTAGTTGTTCTTAGCCCAACACCAACACCATTAGCTGAAACCATGGTGTAAGTAAGATAATAGGTATCTTCAATTTTTGCTACGCGGCAATCTTCAATACCATAAGATTCATATTCGCCTTCTCCAAAAAGTGAAGGATATTCTGGGGATTCTTTAAAATTAGTTCCATCATCACTATAAACTAACCTCAAATGTGATATTGTAGTAAGATAATCAACGCTATCGTAATTAATTACTCTACTATCCTCATCATTTAATTTAGGATCATTTTTATCAAAGTCTATAATTTCAACTTGGCCTTTTTCATTGTAAATTGGTACGGATAAAATTCCATCTTTTTGAACTGTACGCTCTGCAACTCGTATTAATAACCAGGTTTTTCCATCAAATTCAAAAACTCCAGGATTAAGTAAACATTCAATAATCATATTTTGATTACTAGGTTGCAAATCTTTAGGCGATAACAAAGGATTTTTGCTATCTCTAATTGCGATATCTGACATAAATGTGTTTTATTAGTGTTTTAATATTGATATCTTAATTTATAAAAATAGTAGTGAAGAATTAAGATATTTAAGGTGTAAATATAGCTATATTATCTATCAATATCCTTATTATTAAAGGAAGATATTCTATTATTAATTATTGATTTATTAGTAACTTCGTGTTTTTAAATATTATTTTGTGGTAAACAAAAACAAAAACTCAATAAATCTGAATAAATTCATAAGTAGTACAGGAATTTGTTCAAGAAGAGAAGCCGAAAAATTGATTATTAATGGACAAGTAACCATTAATAAAAAACCAACGCAATTAGGTAATCGCGTTTTTGATGGCGATGAAGTTAGAATTGATGGAAGACTTCTACAACCTAAACCCAAAACTTTATACATTGCTTTTAATAAACCTATTGGAATAGTATGTACCACCGATTCCAAAGAACGAAACAACATTATAAACTTTATAAATCATCCTGAACGATTGTTTCCTATTGGAAGATTAGATAAACCATCAGAAGGACTAATTTTTTTAACTAATGATGGTGATATTGTAAATAAAATTTTACGAGCTGGCAATAATCACCAAAAGGAATATATTGTAACGGTAGATAAACAAATTACGGATAGTTTTATTAATAAAATGAGTAATGGAATTCCCGTTTTAGGAACCACTACAAAAAAATGTTTTGTAGAACAACTCTCTAAAAACACTTTTAAAATTGTTTTAACTCAAGGTTTAAACAGACAAATTAGAAGAATGTGTGAATATTTAAGTTATAACGTTACCAAACTAAAACGCACGCGTATTATGAATGTGAATTTAGGAAAATTAAAAATTGGTGATTGGCGTGAATTAACCAGTGAAGAAATGCAACAAATAAATAATATGATTGCTACTTCCTCTAAAACCGAAGAAGCATCTAAAGATAGTAGAAAAAAGAAATCTACTTTTAAAAGAAGCCCAAAATCTAAGTATCATAGAAAAAAAAGAACTTAAATATTTAATTATTTGTTTCAAACAAAACCTATTCTGTATCTTTGCCGACTATGCATTTTGAATTAAAAAAAACCGATGCTCAAAGCAAAGCTAGAGCAGGAATTATAACTACCGATCACGGCAAAATTGAAACGCCAATTTTTATGCCTGTTGGTACTGTTGGCACTGTAAAAGGAGTTCATCAAACCGAGTTAAAAAATGAAATTAATCCTGATATAATTTTAGGAAACACCTATCATTTATATTTACGTCCTACCACTTCCATTTTAGAACAAGCTGGTGGATTACACAAATTTATGAATTGGGACAGAAACATTTTAACCGATAGTGGCGGCTACCAAGTATATTCTTTATCTGCAAGAAGAAAAATTCAAGAAGAAGGGGTTAAATTCAAGAGCCATATTGATGGCTCCTATCATGTTTTTACACCCGAAAAAGTTATGGAAATTCAACGATCCATAGGTGCAGATATTATTATGGCATTTGATGAGTGCACTCCTTATCCTTGCGATTATAATTATGCAAAACGTTCTATGCATTTAACGCATAGATGGTTAAAACGCTGTGTATCTCATTTAGAAAAAACGCCCGAAAAATATGGTTATTCTCAAGCTTTATTTCCAATAGTTCAAGGTAGTACTTACAAAGATTTAAGAAAACAATCTGCCGAATTTATTGCTTCCGTAGGTGCTGATGGCAATGCCATTGGAGGCTTATCCGTAGGTGAACCAGCAGATAAAATGTATGAAATTACCGATGTGGTTACCGATATTTTACCAAAAGACAAACCTAGGTATTTAATGGGTGTTGGTACTCCAATAAATATTTTAGAAAATATTGCTTTGGGGGTTGATATGTTTGATTGTGTTATGCCAACTAGAAATGCTAGAAATGGTATGTTATTTACCGCTCACGGAACCATAAACATCAAAAATAAAAAATGGGAAAATGATTTTTCTCCTATTGATGAGATGAATATTACTTATGTAGATACCACATATTCAAAAGCATATTTACGACACTTATTTGCTTCACGCGAATTGTTAGGAAAACAAATTGCATCTATTCATAATTTAGGGTTTTATTTATGGTTGGTTCGTAATGCGAGAAAACATATATTAGCAGGAGATTTTATGGAGTGGAAAAAGAAAATGATTTCGCAAATGGATAAAAGATTATAATAGCTTTTATAAATTAAATAGCTGTAGAAGTATAACTTTTGAAAATAATTGACAAATACATATTAAAAAACTTTTTAAGTTCGTTTCTGTTGGTAATGGCATTATTATTACCTATTGCCATAGCTATTGATGTTTCTGAAAAAGTAGATCGTTTTTTACGAAATGCCGATTTAACTATTACAGAAATTATACGAGACTACTATGTGAATTTTATTATAATTTATGGCAATACTTTTATGCCTTTAGCGCTATTTATTGCAGTAATATTTTTTACTTCCAAATTAGCTGGTAACACCGAAATTATAGCAATCCATTCTGCTAAAATATCGTTTACTAGATTTTTAAAACCTTACTTTATTGGCGCTACTTTAATTACCATTTTTGCTTTATTAATGAACCATTTTGTGGTACCAAAAAGTAATAAAATTTTTGATAAGTTTAGTAAAGATTACTTAACACGAAAAAAAATAGATGCCAATTATTTAACCAATTTAAATTTACAATTAGGACCAAACGATTATGTTTTCTTTAAAAGTTTTACCGTAGATAGAAATATTGGATATAACTTTACGTATGAAAAATACAATGGCATTTATTTAAAGTATAAACTATATTCTGATAACATTCATTATAATAAAAAGGACAGTACCTTTAAATTAATTAACTATAAAAAAAGATTTATTTTAAAAAACAGAGACAGTGTTATAGCTGGATCTAGATTAGATACAACTTTTAATTTTTCTCCAAAAGATTTAGTAAATGTTGCCTATATGGCAAAAGATATGAATTCTATAAAATTAAAGGAATTTATTACGCTTTCTAAACAAAGAGGAATTAGTAATTTAAACACTTACAAAGTTGAATTATATAAACGTACAAGTTTACCAATAGCATCGTATATTTTAACTTTTATTGCAGTAGCCTTATCTTCCCGAAAAAAAAGAGGAGGAATGGGAGTAAACCTTGCCATGGGTATTTCTTTAATGTTTATGTATGTTTTCTTTTTAAAAATAGGAGAAGTATTAGGTGCTGGAGCTGATGCTAATCCATTATTTATGGTTTGGTTACCAAATTTAATATTTGGAGCAATAGCTCTATTTTTATATCTTAAAAATGCCAAAAACTAAATTAAAAAATTATTTACACCTACATTTCCTTGTATTTATTTGGGGATTTACCGCGATTTTAGGAGCGCTAATTCATCTTAGTGCAATTCCTTTAGTTTGGTATCGCATGCTTTTTGCAGTACTATTTGTATTTCTTTATTTTGTACTTAAAAAAAAATCGCTCATAGTCGATAAAAAAGGATTAATTAAATTTTTAATTAGCGGAATTATAATTGCACTTCATTGGATTTTCTTTTTTTCAGCAATAAAAGTTTCTAATGTTTCTGTTGCATTAGTTTCTATGAGTACTGGAGCTTTTTTTACTTCATTAATTGAACCTTTATTTTTTAAAAGAAGACTTAACCCACTTGAATTTCTTTTTGGTATTATTATAATTTTTGGTTTATATATTATATTTAATGTAGAAACAAAATATACTTTAGGAATTATTTATGGATTAACAGCTTCTTTTTTATCTGCACTTTTTACGGTTTTAAATGGGTTGTATATCAAACAATATCGAGCAGGAGTTCTATCTTTTTATCAATTATTTTTTGGAGTGTTATTTATTACTTTTTACATTTTAGTAACCACCGGTTTTACATTTAAAGAATTTTCATTAACAGCTTCTGATTTAGTTTACTTACTAATATTAAGTAGTATTTGTACTGCCTATGCATTTATAGTTTCCGTTAAAATAATGGAGCATTTAACTCCTTATACCGTAATGCTAACTATAAATTTAGAACCAGTTTATGGAATAATTTTAGCCATGATAATTTTTGGAGAAGAAGAAAAAATGAGCCCACAATTTTATATTGGTGCAGTAATAATTTTAATTACTGTTTTAATAAACGGATTAATAAAAAACCGAAAACCTGTATTACCTTATTAAGATAAGTTAGTATATTTGTAACTATTTCTAAACAAAAAATATGGAATATTTAGATTTTGAATTACCAATAAAAGAACTTGAAGAACAATTAGAAAAGTGTGAACTTATTGGAAAAGAAAGTCATGTTGATGTGACTGAAACTTGTAAAAACATTGAAAAAAAACTAATAAAAACAAAAAAAGATATATACAAAAATTTAACCGCTTGGCAAAGAGTTCAGCTATCTCGCCATCCTAACAGACCTTATACACTCGATTATATTTGTGCTATGACTGGCAATACTTTTATGGAATTACATGGAGATAGAACTGTTAAAGATGACAAAGCAATGATAGGCGGTTTAGGAAAAATTGGAAACCAGTCGTATATGTTTATTGGGCAACAAAAAGGATTTAATACAAAAACACGACAATATAGAAATTTTGGAATGTCTAATCCTGAAGGTTATAGAAAAGCCCTTCGATTAATGAAAATGGCTGAAAAATTTGGTATTCCAGTGGTTACTTTATTAGATACACCTGGCGCATATCCTGGTTTAGAAGCTGAAGAACGCGGACAAGGAGAAGCAATTGCTAGAAATATATTAGAAATGACTCGCTTAAAAACGCCTATTATTACCATTGTTATTGGTGAAGGAGCTTCTGGTGGTGCTTTAGGAATTGGTGTTGGAGATAAAGTTTATATGATGGAAAATACTTGGTATTCTGTTATTTCGCCTGAATCTTGTTCTTCTATTTTATGGAGAAGCTGGGAATATAAAGAACAAGCAGCTGAAGCATTAAAATTAACCGCTGAAGATATGAAAAAGCAAAAATTAATTGATGCTATTATTAGCGAGCCTCTAGGTGGCGCTCATCATGATAGAGAAACTGCTTTTAAAGAAGTTGAAAAAACAATTGTAAACACTTATAAGGAATTAAAAAAATTATCTACTGAAGAATTGGTAGAAAAACGAATGGAAAAATACCTAAATATGGGTGTTTTTAAAGATTAACTGTTTTTTAAAATATTAAAAATATTAGGCTCTTTATGAGCCTTTTTTTATTAATTTTAATGCTATGTATATACTTTCTTCCAAACAAATGGCGCAAGCCGACAAAGCAACTCTAAAAAAAACAAACATTACTTCTATAGAATTAATGGAACGCGCTGCAAATCTTTGCTTTCAATGGTTACATAGTCATATAAAACCTGATGATACTAAAATTCATGTATTTTGTGGTATTGGTAATAATGGTGGAGATGGACTAGTAATTACCAGATATTTAATGGAAAATAACTATAACGTAACTAGTTATATTGTTAATTTTAGCAACAAGCGAAGCGAAAATTTTCTAATTAATTATGAACGAGTTAAAGACCTTGGAGATTGGCCAGAAGTAATTTCAAGCGAAAATGAATTTCCAGAAATTAACGAAAATGACCTTGTTATTGACGCTATTTTTGGTCACGGATTATCTAGATCACCTGAAGGATTTACTAAAAAATTAATTCAATATCTTAATAAAAAACAAGCTTTTACTCTTGCAATTGATTTGCCTTCTGGGCTATACAGTAATAAAACTGTAGAAAACCAGAACCATGTTTTAAAAGCGAATCATATTCTTACTTTTCAATACCCAAAACTTGCTTTTTTATTATCTGAAAATAAAGATTTTGTAGAATCATGGGAAATTATTGATATTGGGTTAGATGAAGATTTTGTAGAAAGCCTACATCCAAACTATAATTATGTAACTAAAGATGATGTATTACCTATTTATAAATTCAGAAAAAAGTGGGATCATAAAGGTAATTTTGGACATGCTTTATTAATTGGCGGAAGTTTTGGTAAAATTGGAGCAATTACTTTAGCATCAAAAGCCGCTTTAAAAATTGGAAGTGGATTAGTTTCTGCATACCTTCCAAAATGCGGTTATCAAATTATTCAAACTTCTATTCCAGAGGTTATGGCCGAAGTAGATACAGATGATGTTTTGGCTTATTTCAATTTTAAAACAAAAGCAACCGTTATTGGTATTGGCCCTGGAATGGGAACTGCTGAAAAAACAGCAAAAGGATTTGAAGGTTTTATTAAAGAAAATAAATTGCCTTTGGTAATAGACGCTGACGCTATTAATTTGATATCAAAAGACAAAGATTTATTGCATTTTTTACCAAAAAACACAGTATTAACTCCGCATCCAAAAGAACTTGAACGGCTTATTGGAAAATGGAAAAATGACTATGATAAATTATCTAAAGCTCAAGAGTTCACTAAAATACACCATTGTGTTTTAGTATTAAAAGATGCTATTACCGCTATTGTAACAGAAGAAACTACTTATTTTAATGCTACAGGTAATCCTGCTTTGGCTACCGCTGGCAGTGGCGATGTTTTAACCGGAATTATTACTGGATTAATAGCCCAAAATTATACGCCTTTACAAGCTGCTATTTTTGGAGTTTATTTACATGGGTTAACTGCCGATATTGCAAGTTTAGAAATGGGTTATGAAACTTTTACCGCAAGTAATATTTTAGATTATTTGCCAGATGCATATGTTAGCTTATTTGAAAAAATAAAACTTATAGATACAGAGAAAACAGAGAAACAAGAAGATTAAAAAAAGCGGTTAAATTTTAAAATTTAACCGCTTTAGTTTTAAAAATAAAAAATCTTTTAATTTATAAATTCAATTTATTTAAAAAGTCTTTAATACCAGGGTTTGATGGACGTATAGCATCTGCATCTACAATTTTGCCATTTGGATCTATTAAAATGAATCTAGGAATAGAATTAATACCGTAATCTCTAATAAATTTAGATTCAAAATTATTATCGGCAAATAATTGAATACCACTCATTCCTTTTTCTTTTATCATTTTTTTCCAAGAATCATGTGCATTTTGTTTATCTACTGAAATACTTACAAACTGAATTTTTTTCCCTTCAAATTCTTTTTCTAAGGATTTTAAAAATGGTATTTCAGCTTTACAAGGTGCGCACCAAGTTGCCCAAACATCTATAAAAACATATTTTCCTCTTAAATTTTTTAAAGAAGTTTTTGAACCATCATAGTTTTCATAATTATCAAATACTGGAGAATCTTTCCCCTCAGCTACCTTTACCATACTTGCATGAATTTTTGAATAATTCGTTTTTATATAATCAAAAAACATTTGATCATTTCTAGTATCCATTTGTACAATTAAAGAATCTACATTTTTCTCATTTGTTTTATAAGATTCCAATTTGGCATACGCATCAGCAATTCTAGCATCAAAAGCTTCTTTATCTAATTTAAAATAGGATTTAGGATTACCAAAATCTCCCATAAAAAAGGATTTCTTTTTAGTTAAATAATTATTTGTTTCAGAACCTTTACCAGAATAATCAATTCCATCAGAGAATTTTTCTCCTTTAAAATTCAAATTTAAATCGTATCCATTATCTAAAAAAACAGTTTCTTTTTCCGCATTATTAACTGAAATTAAATGAATTCCTTTAATTACACTTAAAGTATCTGAAAATGTTCCATCTTTATTTACTTTAATTTCTTTTAAAACATTTTTACCTTGAATGGTTATTTTAGAAACATTAGGAGTTTTTAAAGTTCCTTTAATAGTTACAAAATCTTTACTTTTAGTGTTACATGACACTATGGTTATTACGGCTAAAAGCCAAATAAGTTTTCTCATTTTTATTACTTTATTATATTTTTAAATTTTTAAATAAATCTTCTAATTTGGTTTTATCTGAAGGTCTAGGTGCATTTGAATTAACAATATTCCCTTTAGGATCAATTAAAATAAATCTAGGAATTCCTAAAATTAAGTACTCTTTTACAAAATTAGAATTCCAATCCTTATCGGCAAATAATTGAAAGCCTTTCAAATCTTTATCTTTTACCATTTTTAACCACTTATCATGGTCCTTTTTTCGATCTACTGAAATGCTAACAAAACTAATATTCTTATTATGATATTTTTCCTCAATTCTTTTCAAAGAAGGAATTTCAGCTTTACAAGGTCCACACCAAGTTGCCCAAACATCAATATAAACATATTTTCCTTTTAAATCGTCTAATGAAGTTGTTCCACCTGCAAAATTCTCATAGTTATTAAATTTTGGTGAAGGTTCTCCTTTAGCAACAGTTTTTAGTTTATTATAACTTTTAGTAATTTCTTCTTTTTGCTTTTTATTAGTAGAAGCTTCCATAAAAGTTTTATAGTATTCTTCTAAATTTTCTGTGTAAGTAATTGCATATTTTGCATTGTTAAAAAGCAATTTATTTTTTATAATTTCCGATGGAATTTCACTTGTAACTTTTAAAAAAGCTATAAATTCACCTAAAGTATCCTTTTCTGCTAATTTGGAAGCATTATCTTCATAAAAATTAGTTACTAACTTTCTATATTCGTTTGAAAAATTAAAAGAAGCTTCATCGGTATAATTAACATTTTGTAACTCATCTAAAAAATGTTCCGATACTTCAAAATCTGGTAATTTTGAATAGTGTGCATGATATCTTTGATAACGATTAATGGCATTTAAATAAGCAAACTGAATATTCTTTTTTTCTTTTGCCTTAAAATCTTCAGAAATACCATTAGCAGAAGAAATCATTTCAGTAGTTTCCTCTTTTATTTTTTGAAAAACAGTTTTATACTCACCCTCATCTAAAGTATATACTTTCGTACCTTCTCCTTTAATTTCAGATTCTTTAGAGCCTTTATTAAATAAATATTGTGAAATTTCAGATCCAAAACCAGATATTTTATAGGTTTTCTGAAAATCTGAAGAATTATAATTAACAATTAAATTTGCCCCATTTTTTATATATAAAGGAATTCTATTTTCTCCATCATAAAACAAATAGTTTCCTTCTGCCACTTTTAAGGTGTCTAAGAAACTACCATCATAGCTTATTTTGATGGTTTTTTTAAATCCATCCTTACCATTTAATGAAAATTCATTAATTCCTTGGTTTGTAATTTTACCTGAAATTACTGCATAATCTTTTTTTACATCATTTTTACATGATATTATTGAAATAACTGCAATAATCATCCATATTTTTTTCATAATTTTCAATTGATTTGAATAAATTTTTTCAAAGATAATCTATAAAAATTAAAAAAATAATGTTCATATTACTTTAACAAATAATTTGCATATTCTAATATGTTTATGGAATTTTGGGGAATCAAATTTTACAGATGAAACACACACATTTTATAGATTCAAATTTAGTTACTTTCGAAATTTTAAATGATATAATCTTCACTGAAAAGAAACTTAAACTTTCACAAGATTCCATTGCAAAAATCAATAAATGTCGCACGTATTTAGATAAAAAAATAAAACAAGATTCTGCTCCAATTTATGGAATAAACACTGGGTTTGGTTCATTATGTGATGTAAAAATAAGTGCATCTAATTTAACTAAACTTCAAGAAAACTTAGTAATGAGTCACGCTTGTGGCACTGGAGATAAAGTTCCTAAAAACATTATTAAACTGATGTTATTTCTAAAAATTCAATCTTTAAGTTACGGCCATTCAGGAGTACAACTTAAAACGGTTGAACGCTTAATTGAGTTTTTTAATAATGACATTTTACCTGTTGTTTATACACAAGGATCTTTAGGTGCTTCCGGAGATTTAGCACCACTGGCACACTTAGCATTACCGTTAATTGGTAAAGGAGAAGTATATTATAACAATCAAGTTATTTCTGGCGAAGCCCTTTTGAAAGAATTTAATTGGGAAAAAATTGAATTAAAATCTAAAGAAGGATTAGCATTGCTAAATGGTACTCAATTTATGACTGCTTATGGTTCTCATTTAATTCTAAAAGGTTTTAAATTGTCTTATTTAGCGGATTTAATTGGAAGTTTATCTTTGGAGGCTTTTGACGGAAGAATTGAACCTTTTAATGAATTAATTCACTTTATACGCCCTCATAACGGACAAATTAAAACCGCACAACAAATAAAAGGTTTTTTAACAGATAGCGAATTAATTAATCAACCAAAAGCACATGTTCAGGATCCATACTCTTTTAGATGTATTCCTCAAGTTCATGGCGCAAGTAAAGATGCTTTAAACTATTGTAAAAAAGTGTTTTTAACCGAAATAAATGCGGTTACCGATAATCCAAATATTTTTGTAGATGCAGATGAAATAATATCTGGCGGAAATTTTCACGGACAACCGCTTGCATTAGCCTTTGATTTTTTAAGTATTGCAATGGCAGAATTAGGAAGTATTTCAGAAAGAAGAATATTTCAATTAGTTTCTGGCCTTCGAAATTTACCTCCATTTTTAGTAAAAAATCCTGGTTTAAACAGTGGTTTTATGATTCCTCAATACACCGCAGCAAGTATTGTAAGCCAAAATAAACAATATGCTACTCCGTCCTCTATTGATTCCATTGTTTCTAGTAATGGACAAGAAGATCACGTAAGTATGGGAGCAAATGGAGCTACCAAAGCAAAAAAAATTGTAGATAATTTAGAAACTATTTTGTCTATTGAGTTGTTAAATGCTTCACAAGGGCTTTATTTTAGATTGCCATTAAAAACTTCTCCATTTTTAGAAGCGTTTTTACAAGCATATAGAAGTGAAGTGAAATTTGTTGAAAATGATATTGTACTAAGTACTGAAATAAATAAAACGGTATCTTTTTTACAAAATACTATTATTGATATAGAAGAAATATTAAATTAAAAAAGCGATAATCAAATTACCGCTTTTTTATTCAAACAAATTTTATGAAAATTTATATTTACTATTTACTAAGTAGCTAATATTTTTATTTACACATCAAAGATATAAACAAAAACTTCTAACTAAATAATTTTTACGGCATTTAGCATTTAATTAACTTGAATTGGATGAAATTTGAAATTTATGTTAAAATTTAAAGCCTTATTTTAAATAATCTTAAAGATTTTAACATTTAAATTAATTTAATATTGCTAAAATGTCTTCAAATTTAGATCTGTTTTTATAATCCGGATCGTATTGAACATATTTAATCTTTTTGTCGTTACCTATTAAATATGTAGCTGGCACAGGCAAAACTAAATTTTCTTTTTTGTTATACTCCTGCACTTTATTAAGTGTAAACTCAAAATATTTAGGAACATTTTCTTTAGTTACATTAAAAGCAACTTTGTAATTGTTCATTATTTCATCCTTTTCATCATGAATTATAGAGAAACTATTATCAAATTTATTTGAAGTTTCTTTAATTTTATCCACTTTTTCAGGCGTTACTAACAAAACTTTAATATTTTTAGCTTCTAATTTTTGCAAATTTTCTTCTAAACTTTTTAAATGTTTATTACAATAAGGGCACCAATTACCCCGATAAAAAATTAATAAAATTTTATCTTTCTCTAAAATTTTATCCGAATTAATTTCATTTCCAAATTGATCAATTCCGACAATTTTAGGGGCTAAATCTCCTATTTTTAAATGTTCTGTATTAATTTGTGAAGTTACTTTTCCAACAAATAAAAATTGAAAAAGAGTAAGTAAAGCAATTCTCATTATCATAATTAACCGATTATTTTAAAACTTTGTCGGTATTAAAAGACCTCCATTACAATATTTTATCTTTAGTAACATCTAAAGACAATTTATTTGATAAAATATCAAAATACATTTTAAAATCTGATTTTAAACTCCATAATGGATATTTAAAAGTAGCTGGCTTGTTTTTTTCAAAAAAGAAATGTCCAACCCAAGCAAATCCATATCCTGCAATTGGTACAAAAATTAATAATATTGGATTTAAATACAACATACTAGTTAAGGTCAAAGCCATAACAACTGTTGTTCCAATTACATGTAATAAACGACAGGTTTTATTTGCATGCTGCGATAAATAAAAAGGATAAAATTCTTTAAATGATGTTATTTTAGTTTCCATAATTTATAAAAGCTCTAAATATACACCATTTATTTTTCTAATAAATTCTATATTTAAATCCAACCATTACATTCCCTTTTGGCATTGGTACCAAATTAGTTTCTGTATAAATTGAATTAAAGATATTATTTGCATTTAACGATAATTCAAACTTAGTTGACAATAAGGCTAACATTTTAGCATCTAACACATTATAACTTGTTCCATCTGTTCTTTCTACATATCTAAATGCAATATTTTGACGAATTCCTTTAAAAAATTCTGTACTTAAACTTGTAGTAAATTGATGTTTTAAACTGTTTAAGGAGTATCTTGTAAATGCAACGTTTACATCTTTTATATCATCATTAATATAGTTATAACCTAACTGTAAAATTTGGTTATAATTATTAATTTTAAAGTGATAGTTAATAGTAGTTTCAAAACCTTGTGTAATAACTTTACTAAAGTTTTTAGTTTGCCACTTATCTACTTCATTCTGTTTTGTCCAATCAATTAAATTATCAGAATTTCTATTAAATAAAGCTAAATTAAAGCGAAAGTTTTGGGTAGTAAAATTCAATCCTATTTCTTCAGACAAGGCAGATTCAGGTTTTAAATCAGCATTTCCTTGAGTTGTTGGACCAACATAAAACATATCGGTAAATGTAGGAACTCTATAAGTATAACCAATGTTTCCATATACTTTAACCTTGTCAGAAATTCTGTAACCAACTGCTAAACCAGGAAAAGCATTCGTATTAAAATCAGAATAATAACTAACCGCAATTCCAGGAGTTATATCAAGTTTATTCATTTCAAAACGTTGTTCTAAAAACCCAGTTATTACAGTTCTGTTATGATTTCCTAAATTATTACTCACTAAAAAGGTTCTAGAAACATCCACGCCAATTCCTGTTTTACCTAAAGTTGAATTTAAAACTATGTTAGTTTCTGCACCCATTTTATTTGAAATATGTAAATTACGATAATAGGAAGGATTATTTCTTATAAATAAATACATATCTTGATTTCTTTTCCAATAAATTCTAGGTTTAATTACACCTGTTGAAGTTTTATATTTTGAAGAGATGGCAACCAAATTAGTTTGAGTTTCTTCATATTGATCGATATATGCCGGGCTTGCATAAAATCCATTAGCTCCAAATTTACGTTGTGCAAAAGAAGCAATTAATTTATAGTTTTTAATCGATGTTTTTAAAAATGAATTTACATTTTCAAAATCTGTATTGTAACGATAACCATCGGATTTTTGGTAACCAATAGAGGCGTATAAATCACTATTTTCATATTTTTGACTTATGGCTGCTAATCCTTTTTTGTTTTGATAAGAGCCATAATTCACATTTAATTTTAAAGCATTTTGATTTATTTTTTTTGTGATAATATTTATTGCTCCGGTAAAAGCATTTTGCCCAAACACACGAGCTGCTGGACCTTTAATAATTTCAATTCTTTCAATATTATCTAAAGGCAACATTGCGTTCATGCTATGATGTCCAGTTTGCACATCATCCATTTTAACACCATCAATTAAAATTAAAATCTGATCAAAATTTCCACCTCTAATATATAAATCTGATTGCATTCCATCAACACCTCGTCTTCTAACATCAACTCCTGCAACCTGTTGCAATAAATCCGTTAAATTAGTTGCTGTTGCATTATTAATTTCATCTCGTGAAATATATTTTATAGTTTTAGATGTTTTGCTAAATGGTAAACTTATTCTATTCGTAGATACATTAACTTCTTTTAATTTAATGGTATCATTTTGCGAAAAAATTGCATTTGTAGTTAGGATTAAAATTCCTAAAAAAATATATAGTCCCTTCATTATTTATATTCATTTTTTAGTAAGGCGCAAAGCTAATCAATTCTAGATATTTAGTGCTTTTTTAACAAAAAAAAACCGAACAATAATTGTTCGGTTTTTATAATAATTTATGCTTTACCTGTGGGTCCAAAATTCATTGGAATTGGAGGTTGTTCATAATCTTTTATTTCTCCATGAGCTTCTTCAAATCTACTAACATTATCTGCTAAAGCTTTAACTAATCTTTTAGCATGTTGAGGCGTTAAAATTATTCTCGATTTTACTTTTGCCTTTGGTTGCCCTGGCATTACACTTATAAAATCGACTATAAATTCGGATACTGAATGATTTATAATTGCCAAATTAGAATAAGTTCCTTCAGCAATATCTTTATCTAACTCAATATTTATTTGTCCTTCTTTATTAGTTTTTTGATCACTCATAATCTATAAATTATTTGATTCCATTTCTTCTTTAGAACCTACAATCATATTGTCATATATTCTCATTCCAGTACCTGCAGGAATTCGTTTACCAACAATTACATTTTCTTTCAATCCTTGTAAAGTATCCACCTTACCATTAACAGCGGCTTCGTTCAATACTTTAGTAGTTTCTTGGAAAGATGCTGCTGATATAAATGATTTAGTTTGTAATGAAGCTCTTGTAATTCCTTGCAAGATTTGCTCAGCAGTTGCAGGTTTTGCATCACGCGCTTCTACTAAGTTTTTATCTTCTCTACGCAAAATAGAATTTTCATCTCTTAATTGTCTAGCAGTAACTATTTGACCTTCTTTTAAATTTTCAGAATCTCCAGCTATTTCAACTACTTTTTTTCCGAAAATTTCATCATTTTCCGTAATAAAGTCATTTTTATGAACTAATTGATTTTCTAAGAATAAAGTATCTCCAGAATCAATAATTTTAACCTTACGCATCATTTGACGAACCACAACTTCAAAGTGTTTATCATTAATTTTTACACCTTGTAGACGATAAACTTCTTGAATTTCATTTACAATATACTGTTGTACTGCACTCGGACCTTCAATATTTAATATATCATTTGGCGTAATAGAACCTTCTGAAAGTGGCATTCCTGCTTTTATAAAATCATTTTCTTGAACCAAGATTTGATTAGATAATTTAACCAAGTACTTTTTAATTTCTCCAAGTTTTGATTCTACAATTATTTCACGGTTACCACGTTTAATTTTTCCAAAGGAAACAACGCCGTCAATTGCTGCAACTACTGCTGGGTTAGATGGATTACGAGCTTCAAATAATTCTGTTACTCTAGGTAAACCTCCTGTAATATCCCCTGCTTTACCAGATTTTCTTGGAATTTTAACAATTATTTTACCAGTTACAATTTTTTCACCATCTTCAACAATTAAGTGAGCGCCAACTGGCAAGTTATAAGATCTAATAACATTATCATTATCATCTTTAACTAATAAAGTTGGTACAACTTTTTTGTTTTTAGATTCAATAATTACTTTTTCTTGGAAACCTGTTTGTTCATCAATTTCAGCAAGATAATTAATTCCTTTATCTATATTTTCAAATTGAATAGTACCAGCAAATTCAGAAACAATAACTCCATTAAATGGATCCCATTTACAAATTGTGGTATTCTTTTTAAGCTTTTGACCGTCTTTAACAAAAATTGAAGATCCATAAGGAATATTATGAACACTTAAAACAACTCCTGTTTTTTCATCGGTCATTTTAATTTCTGAAGTTCTTGAAATTACAATATCAACATCATTTCCGTCACTATCTTGACCTTTAACTGTTCTTAATTCATCAATAACAGCTTTACCAGCAAATTTACTAATTAAACTATTATCTTCAGAAATATTACCTGCTACCCCACCAACGTGGAATGTACGTAATGTTAACTGTGTACCTGGCTCTCCAATAGATTGTGCTGCTACAACACCAACTGCTTCACCAATTTGAACCATTTTTCTGTTAGACAAGCTATGGCCATAACATTTAGCACAAATTCCTCTTTTTGCCTCACAAGTTAATGCCGATCTAACTTCAACACTATCAATACCTGCTTCTTCTACTTCTTTAGAAATTTCATCGTTAATTTCATCTCCTGAAGCAACAATTAATTCACCAGTTTTTAAATCTGTAATATCGTGTAATGAAACACGTCCAACAATTCTATCGCTTAATGACTCAACAATTTCATCATTTTTCATTAATGGTTTTACTGTTAAACCTCTTAATGTACCGCAATCATGTTCATTAACAATAACATCTTGTGAAACATCTACTAAACGTCTAGTTAAATAACCAGCATCCGCAGTTTTTAAAGCAGTATCTGCTAACCCTTTACGAGCACCGTGAGTAGAAATAAAATATTCTAAAATGGATAAACCTTCTTTAAAGTTAGATAAAATTGGATTTTCAATAATTTCACCTCCACTTGAAGTAGATTTTTTAGGTTTCGCCATTAATCCACGCATACCTGTTAACTGACGAATTTGTTCTTTTGAACCCCTCGCTCCAGAATCTAACATCATATACACAGAGTTAAATCCTTGTTTATCTTCACGTAAACGTTTCATTGAAAGTTCCGTTAATCTATTATTAGTAGATCCCCATATATCAATTACCTGATTGTAACGCTCTTTATTAGTAAGCATACCCATATTATAATTTGCCATAATATTGTCTACTTGCTTATTAGCATCTGCAATCATTTGTTTTTTCTCTGGCGGAATAATAATATCCCCTAAACTAAAGGATAATCCACCTCTAAAAGCAAAATTATATCCCATAGATTTCATATCATCTAAGAATTTACCTGTAGTAGGAACATCCGTTACTTTAAGCACTCTACCAATAATATCTCTTAAAGATTTTTTGGTAAGTACTTCATTAATAAAACCTGCCTGAATTGGAACTACTTCATTAAATAAAACTCTACCTACTGTAGTATCAATTATTTTGGTTACAATTTCTCCATTTTTATTAACATCCTTAGTTCTAACTTTAATTTTCGCATTAAGTTCCACTGCTTTTTCATTAAAAGCAATGTTTACTTCTTCGGGTGAATAAAAAGTTAAGCCTTCTCCTCTAATAGGTACTTCGGATGTAGAACTTCGCTCTTTAGTCATATAATATAATCCTAAAACCATATCTTGAGATGGTACAGTAATAGGAGCTCCATTAGCTGGGTTTAATATATTATGAGAACCTAACATTAACAACTGAGATTCTAAAATAGCTTCAGGTCCTAATGGTAAATGTACTGCCATTTGATCCCCATCAAAATCCGCATTAAAGGCGGTACATGCTAATGGGTGTAATTGTAATGCTTTTCCTTCAATTAATTTTGGTTGAAAAGCTTGAATACCTAAACGGTGTAACGTTGGCGCACGGTTTAATAATACAGGATGTCCTTTTAAAACATTCTCTAAAATATCCCATACTACTGGTTCTTTTTTGTCTATAATTTTTTTGGCAGATTTAACTGTTTTTACAATTCCTCTTTCAATTAGTTTTCTAATTACAAAAGGTTTGTATAATTCTGCAGCCATATCTTTTGGAATACCACACTCATATAATCTTAACTCCGGACCAACAACAATAACAGAACGTGCTGAATAATCTACACGTTTTCCTAATAAGTTTTGACGGAATCGACCTTGTTTTCCTTTTAATGAATCGGATAATGATTTTAAAGGACGATTAGATTCAGTTTTAACTGCGGATGATTTACGAGTGTTGTCAAATAATGAATCTACAGATTCTTGCAACATACGTTTTTCATTACGTAAAATTACTTCTGGAGCTTTAATTTCAACCAATCTTTTTAATCGATTGTTTCTAATAATTACTCTTCTATATAAATCATTTAAATCTGATGTAGCAAACCTACCACCATCTAACGGCACTAATGGTCTTAATTCAGGTGGAATTACAGGAATTACTTTCATAATCATCCATTCAGGACGATTTTCTCTATTTTTATTTGCATCTCTAAAAGCTTCAATTACATTTAATCTTTTTAAAGCTTCTGTTTTACGTTGTTTAGATGTTTCTGTATTTGCTTTATGACGAAGTTGATAAGAAAGTTCATCTAAATCAATTCGATTAAATAAATCTATTAAACATTCTGCCCCCATTTTTGCAATGAACTTTTCAGGGTCAGAATCATCTAAATATTGATTTTCAATTGGGAAAGATTCTAAAATATCTAAATATTCTTCTTCCGTTAAGAAATCCATTTTTTGTAATGGTTCTCCTTCAGCATTTGTTGCTCCAGCAGGTTGAATTACTACATAACGTTCGTAGTAAATAATCATATCTAATTTTTTAGAAGGTAATCCTAATAAATAACCCATTTTATTTGGTAAGGATTTAAAATACCAAATATGAGCTACAGGAACCACTAAATTTATATGCCCTACTCTATCTCTTCTAACTTTTTTTTCTGTTACTTCAACACCACAACGGTCACAAACAATTCCTTTATATCGGATTCTTTTGTATTTACCACAAGCACATTCGTAGTCTTTTATTGGGCCAAAAATTCGTTCACAAAATAAACCATCTCTTTCTGGTTTATGAGTTCTATAATTTATGGTTTCTGGCTTTAGAACTTCTCCTCTAGATTTCTCTAAAATAGATTCAGGTGAAGCTAAACCAATAGAAATGTTATTGAATTTTTTTACAGTGTATTTATCATTTTTTCTTGCCATAATGATGGATTCGAATTTAAAATTGTAAAAATATATTGTAAAGTAAAGAGGCATTTGCCTCTTTACTTATTTGTTATTAATCTTCTAATCTAACGTCTAAACCTAAACCTTGAAGTTCATGCATTAATACGTTAAATGATTCTGGCAATCCAGGTTCTGGCATTTCATCTCCTTTAACAATTGCTTCATACGTTTTTGCTCTACCTATAACATCATCCGATTTTACGGTTAACATTTCACGTAAGGTTGCAGATGCTCCATAAGCTTCTAATGCCCAAACTTCCATTTCACCTAAACGTTGACCACCCATTTGTGCTTTACCACCTAATGGTTGTTGCGTAATTAATGAATATGGGCCAATAGAACGTGCGTGCATTTTATCATCAATCATATGACCTAGTTTAATCATATAAATAACACCAACTGTTGCTTTTTGATCAAATCGTTGTCCTGTACCTCCATCATATAAATAAGTATGACCATATTCAGGTACACCAGCTTTATCTGTTAAATTGGTAATTTCTTCAATAGTTGCTCCATCAAAAATTGGAGTAGCAAATTTATTACCTAATCTTTGACCTGCCCAACCAAGAACAGTTTCATAAATTTGACCAATATTCATACGAGATGGTACACCAAGTGGATTTAATACAATATCAACAGGAGTTCCATCTTCTAAAAATGGCATATCTTCTTGACGAACAATACGAGCAACAATACCTTTATTACCGTGTCGACCAGCCATTTTATCACCAACTTTTAACTTACGTTTTTTAGCAATGTAAATTTTAGCTAATTTTAAAATTCCAGCAGGTAATTCATCCCCAACAGAAATAGTGAATTTTTCACGTCGTAATGAACCTTGTAAATCATTCACTTTAATTTTATAATTGTGAATTAATTCAGAAACTAATACATTCAAATGACTATCTGTAGTCCAAGTTCCTTTAGTTAAATGATTGTATTCTGGAACGGCATTTAACATTTTAAGAGTGAATTTTTTACCTTTTTGTAAAATTTCTTCTCCTAAATCATTTAAAACTCCTTGAGAAGTTTTTCCACTAATTAACGTAAATAATTTTTCAATTAAAGCAGAACGTAATTCTTCAAATCTTGCTGTAAATTTACTTTCTAAAGTTGCAATGTTAACTTTATCTTGAGCTCTTTTGGTTTTATCCTTTACAACTCTTTCAAATAATTTTTTATCAATAACTACACCGTGTAATGAAGGAGAAGCTTTTAATGATGCATCTTTTACATCCCCAGCTTTATCTCCAAATATAGCTCTTAATAATTTTTCTTCAGGTGTTGGATCAGATTCTCCTTTTGGAGTAATTTTACCAATTAAAATATCACCAGGTTTAACTTCTGCACCAACTCTAATCATACCATTTTCATCCAAATCTTTGGTTGCTTCTTCAGAAACATTTGGTATATCATTAGTAAGTTCTTCAGCTCCTAATTTTGTGTCTCGTACATCTAAGGAATATTCATCAATATGAATGGATGTAAAAATATCTTCTTTTACAACTTTTTCAGAAATTACAATCGCATCCTCAAAGTTATACCCTTTCCAAGGCATAAAGGCTACTTTCATATTTCTACCTAAAGCTAATTCACCAGCCTGAGTTGCATATCCTTCACATAATACCTGACCTTCTTCAACTCTATCTCCTTTTTTTACAATTGGTTTAAGGTTGATGGAAGTTCCTTGGTTTGTTTTTCTAAACTTAATTAAGCTGTAAGTTTTACTATCCCCATCAAAACTAACCATACGGTCTTCATCTGTTCTGTCATATTTAATGGTAATAGTATTTGCATCTACATATTCTATTTCTCCAGCACCTTCAGCATTCATTAAAATTCGAGAATCTTTAGCAACTCTACGTTCTAAACCTGTACCCACAATAGGAGAATCTGGTTTCATTAATGGAACTGCCTGACGCATCATATTAGATCCCATTAATGCACGGTTGGCATCATCATGTTCCAAAAATGGAATTAAAGAAGCAGAAATAGATGCAATTTGATTTGGGGCAACATCCATATAATTAACCGCAGATGGTTCAACTACAGGATAATCAGCTTCTTCTCTTGCAATAACTCTATCATTAACAAAATTACCTTCTTTATCTAAAGGTAAATTAGATTGAGCAAATTTCATTCCTTCTTCTTCCTCTGCATTTAAATATTTTGGCTCTTCGCTTAAATTAACTTTACCTTCAGAAACTTCTCTGTAAGGTGTTTCTATAAAACCAAGATTATTTACTTTAGCATAAACTGCTAAAGATGAAATTAATCCAATATTCGGACCTTCAGGTGTTTCAATTGGACATAAACGACCATAATGAGTATAGTGAACATCACGAACCTCAAAACCAGCTCTTTCTCTAGATAAACCTCCAGGTCCTAATGCTGATAATCTTCTTTTATGCGTAATCTCTGCTAATGGATTTGTTTGATCCATAAATTGAGATAAAGCATTTGTACCAAAGAATGAATTGATAACCGATGATAATGTTTTAGCATTAATCAAATCTATTGGTGTAAATACTTCGTTATCTCTAACATTCATACGTTCACGAATAGTACGTGCCATACGAGATAAACCTACCCCAAACTGATTTGCCATTTGTTCACCTACAGTTCTTACACGTCGGTTAGATAAATGGTCAATATCATCAATTTCAGCTTTAGAATTAACTAATTGAATAAGATTTTTAATGATAGTAATGATATCTAACTTAGTTAAAACCTTTTGATCAATACTTTCATTTAGACCTAACTTTTTATTCATTCTGTAACGACCTACTTCACCTAAGTTATATCGTTGTTCAGAAAAGAATAATTTATCAATAATACCTTTAGCAGTTTCAAAATCTGGCGGTTCAGCATTTCGTAATTGTCTGTAAATATGCTCAACAGCCTCTTTTTCAGAGTTTGTAGGGTCTTTTTGTAAAGTGTTGTGAATAATAGAAAATTCACCCATTTCATTACCTTCTTTATGTAATAAAATAGTTTTAGAACCTGATTCTACAATTTCTTCAATATGTTCTTTTTCTAAAACAGTATCTCTATCTAATACAATTTCATTTCTTTCAATAGAAACAACTTCACCAGTATCTTCATCAACAAAGTCTTCAAACCAAGTTTTTAATACACGGGCTGCTAATTTTCTACCTAAAACTTTTTTAACACCGCTTTTTGAAACTTTAACCTCTTCTGCAAGGTTAAAAATTTCAAGAATATCTTTATCTCTTTCGTAACCAATTGCTCTAAATAATGTGGTTACTGGTAATTTTTTCTTTCTATCAATATAAGCATACATTACTTGATTGATATCTGTTGCAAATTCTATCCAAGATCCTTTAAAAGGAATTACTCTAGCAGAGTATAATTTGGTTCCGTTTGCGTGGAAGGATTGCCCGAAGAATACCCCTGGCGATCTGTGCAATTGAGATACAATAACTCTTTCTGCACCATTAATTACAAATGTACCGCTATGGGTCATGTATGGAATTGTACCTAAATAAACATCTTGAACTATAGTTTCAAAATCTTCATGTTCTGGATCAGTACAATATAATTTTAATCTTGCTTTTAAAGGAACACAATACGTTAATCCTCTTTCAATACATTCTTGAATGCTATATCTAGGAGGATCTACAAAGTAGTCCAAAAACTCTAACACAAAATTGTTACGAGTATCTGTAATTGGGAAGTTATCTAGGAAGGTTTTATATAATCCTTCAGTGCTTCTTTCATCTGCTTTTGTTTTTAATTGGAAAAAATCTTGAAACGATTTTACTTGAATATCCAAAAAATCTGGATATTCCATAACCAAATTAGCTGATGCGAAGTTTATTCTTTCGGTGAATTTTTTTGATGCCAATGGACAATAACTTTAGGTTAAAAAAATATTAAAATATAAGAACGAATATATACGCAAAATGGTCTAGGTCTAAGTTATTAACTCAGACCTAAACCCGTATTTGTTTTAGAGTTGCTAAGCTTATTTAAGCTCAACCTCAGCTCCAGCTTCTTCTAACGAAGCTTTTAAACCTTCAGCTTCGTCTTTAGTGATACCCTCTTTAATTGGAGCGGGTGCACTATCTACAATACCTTTAGCTTCTTTTAATCCTAAACCAGTTAATTCTTTAACTAATTTAACAACTGCTAATTTAGATTGTCCTGCTGCTTTTAAAATAACATCAAATTCTGTTTTTTCTTCTGCTGCGGCTTCTCCTCCTGCTGCTGGACCTGCTACTGCTACTGCTGCTGCTGCTGGTTCAATACCATATTCGTCTTTTAAAATATTGGCTAACTCATTTACTTCTTTTACTGATAAGTTAACAAGTTGTTCTGCGAAATCTTTTAAATCTGCCATTTCTCTTTGTTTAATTTTTATTATTTAGTTTATTAGTGCTCTTTATTTATTTTTCTGATAAAGTTTTCAAAATACCAGATAATTTATTACCTCCAGATTGTAATGCTGAAATAACATTTTTAGCAGGAGATTGTAATAAGGAAATAACGTCTCCGATAAGTTCTTCTTTAGATTTAATGTTTACTAAAGTATCTAATTGGTCATCGCCAACATAAATAGCTTCTTCAACATAAGCTCCTTTTAATAAAGGCTTATCAGATTTTTTACGAAATTCTTTAATTACTTTTGCTGGTGCATTACCAGTTTCAGATATCATTAATGAAGTATTACCTTTTAAAATAGTTGATAATTCTCCAAAATCTTTATCTGCTTTTTCCATTGCTTTTTCTAGCAACGTGTTTTTAACAACTGCTAATTTAACGTTTGCTTTAAAACAAGCTCTACGTAAATTAGAAGTATCTAACGCATTTAATCCTGAGATATCTGCTAAATAGATTATATTACCTTCAGTTAACTTAGTTGTTAAAACTTCTATTACTTGTGATTTTTCTTCTCTCGTCATAATTATAAGATTTAACTCGGTTAAACTGATTTAATATCTATACTTATTCCAGGACTCATAGTACTAGATAAGTAAATACTTTTAACATACGTTCCTTTTGCTGTTGTAGGTTTTAATTTAATTAAAGTTTGAATTAATTCCTCAGCATTCTCCATAATTTTATCGGCATCAAATGATGCTTTTCCGATAGCTGCATGTACAATACCTGATTTTTCAACTTTAAAGTCAATTTTACCAGCTTTTACCTCTTTAACCGCTTTAGCAACATCCATAGTTACCGTACCAGTTTTAGGGTTAGGCATTAAACCTCTAGGTCCTAAAATACGACCTAATGGACCTAATTTACCCATTACACTTGGCATAGTGATGATAACATCAACATCTGTCCAACCAGCTTTAATTTTTTGAAGGTATTCATCTAATCCAACATAATCTGCACCTGCTTCTTTAGCATCTGCTTCTTTATCTGGAGTAACTAATGCTAATACTTTAACATCTTTACCTGTTCCGTGTGGTAATGTAACAACACCTCTCACCATTTGATTGGCTTTACGAGGGTCAACTCCCAATCTAACAGCTAAGTCAATAGATGCATCAAAATTTACATTAGTAATTTCTTTTACTAAAGCAGAAGCATCTTTTAAGCTATAAGATTGATTTTTATCAACTTTACCTTGAGCTTCTTTTTGCTTTTTAGTTAATTTTGCCATATTAATAACTGTTTTATTGTTTTACAGGAGCTGTTCCTTTTACATTAATACCCATTGAACGAGCCGTACCTGCCATCATTAGCATTGCAGATTCTACAGTAAATGCATTTAAATCTACCATTTTGTCTTCAGCTATTGTTCTTAATTGATCCCAAGTAACAGTAGCTACTTTGCTTCTGTTTGGTTCTGAAGAACCTTTTTTTACTTTAGCTGCTTCTAAAATTTGTACTGCAGCTGGTGGAGTTTTTACAACAAAATCAAAAGATTTATCTTTATACACAGTAATTGCTACTGGTAAAACTTTTCCTTGTTTATCTTGAGTTCTAGCATTAAATTGCTTACAGAACTCCATAATATTAACTCCGGCAGCACCTAAAGCAGGTCCAACTGGTGGTGACGGATTTGCCGCACCTCCACGAACTTGTAATTTTACAACTTTACTTACTTCTTTTGCCATTTTTAAATGTTTAAATAGACACTACAATTTGTTGGAAGCTAATTGCAATATCAAAATTTATTGTAACAATTATGAAATTTTATCTACTTGCATATAACTTAATTCTAATGGCGTTTTTCTTCCGAAAATTTTAACCATTACTTCAAGTTTACGCTTTTCTTCATTAATATTTTCAATAGTACCATCAAAACCATTAAATGGTCCATCTATTACTTTTACTGTTTCACCTACAATATAAGGTATAGCTACATTTTCATTTTGAACAGATAACTCATCTACTTTACCTAACATCCGATTAATTTCAGATTTTCTCATAGGAACAGGATCACCACCCTTTACTTCACCTAAAAATCCAATAACACCAGTTATTGATTTGATTACGTGAGGTAATTCTCCACTCAAATTAGCTTCAATCATTATATAACCTGGAAAGTAAACTCGTTCTTTATGGACTTTTTTTCCATTTCGAACTTGAATTACCTTTTCTGTTGGCACTAATACACGATCTACATAATCTTCCATGCCTAAACGTGCTATTTCATTTTCAATATAAGCTTTCACTTTATTTTCTTGTCCGCCTATAGCTCTAACTACATACCATTTTTTTACAGAATCAGTCATAATTTATTATAATACTAATTAAAATAGTTTAAAATATTCTCCTAAACCTGCTTGAAATACTTTATCTACAAGAAATACTGCTAACGCAAATAATATTGTAAATATGGCAACAACAGTAGTAGATTTTTGGGCTTCTTCCCAAGAAATCCAAGACACTTTATTGCTTAACTCTACAAAGGAGTCTTTAATATATTTAACTAAGTTCATATTTTTATTTATTTGCACGACTAAAAAAATTTCCTTTGTCTAAACTAAGGATAAACTTCTCATACGTGCTATTTAATTGCACGGGTGGAGAGGCTCGAACTCCCGACACCTGGTTTTGGAGACCAGTGCTCTACCAACTGAGCTACACCCGTAAATATAAGGTGCTCCTCTATTAAGAAGCACCTATATTCACTATATTTTAGGCGTACTAATTAGTCTAACATTTCTGTTACCTGACCAGCCCCTACTGTTCTACCACCTTCACGAATTGCAAAACGTAAACCAACGTTTAATGCAATAGGTTGGTGTAATTCAACAGTAATTGTTAAGTTATCACCTGGCATTACCATTTCTACTCCTTCAGGTAATTGAATTGTACCTGTTACATCTGTAGTTCTTACATAGAACTGTGGACGATAGTTGTTATGGAATGGAGTGTGACGACCACCTTCTTCTTTTTTAAGAACATAAACTTCTGCTTTAAATTTAGCATGTGGAGTTACAGAACCTGGTTTACAAATTACCATTCCTCTTTTTATGTCTTCTTTTGCGATACCTCTTAATAATAAACCTACATTATCTCCAGCTTCACCTCTATCTAATATTTTACGGAACATTTCAACTCCTGTAATTGTAGAAGCAAGTTTTTCAGCTCCCATACCAATAATATCAACTGCATCACCAGTATTTGCAACACCAGTTTCAATACGACCTGTTGCTACAGTACCACGACCAGTAATAGAGAATACATCTTCAATTGGCATTAAGAAATCTTTATCAACATCACGCTTTGGTAACTCTATCCAAGTATCCACAGCTTCCATTAATTCCATTATTCCTTTCTCCCATTTTTCCTCGCCGTTAAGGGCTCCTAAAGCTGAACCTTGAATAACAGGAGTATTATCACCATCATATTCATAGAATGATAATAAATCTCTGATTTCCATTTCAACTAATTCTAATAGTTCTTCATCATCAACCATATCCACTTTATTCATGAATACAACTAATCTAGGAATACCTACTTGACGACCTAATAAAATATGCTCTCTTGTTTGAGGCATAGGACCATCAGTTGCAGCAACTACAATAATTGCTCCGTCCATTTGAGCTGCACCAGTTACCATGTTCTTTACGTAATCCGCGTGACCTGGACAGTCAACGTGAGCGTAGTGACGATTAGCTGTTTGGTACTCAACGTGTGCAGTATTAATTGTAATACCTCTTTCTTTTTCTTCAGGAGCATTATCAATTTGGTCAAAGTTCTTTACTTCAGAAAGTCCTTCTTTTGCCAATACTACAGTAATTGCAGCAGTTAAAGTTGTTTTACCGTGATCAACGTGTCCAATTGTACCAATATTTAAATGTGGTTTGGAGCGATCAAAATGTTCTTTTGCCATGATTATTAATTTTTTAAATCTTAGTTATATATAGTGTTAAATTCAATTCTATTTTATATTTGAGCCAATGACGGGATTTGAACCCGTGACCTCTTCCTTACCAAGGAAACGCTCTACCCCTGAGCTACACCGGCCTAAAAAAGAGCGAGAGACCGGGCTCGAACCGGCGACAGTCAGCTTGGAAGGCTGAAGCTCTACCAACTGAGCTACTCTCGCAATATTTTTTATCCTCATTAGTTTATATTTCTATAAACTAATTGTGGTGAGAGAAGGATTCGAACCTTCGAAGCTTGCGCAGCAGATTTACAGTCTGCCCTCGTTGGCCACTTGAGTATCTCACCATTTTTTCAAAGACCTGAGTCGATAGAGGAACTTCCTTCGACTACGCTAAGGATAAATTTATTGTCCTTTTCTTATAAATATTTCAATTAAAATATCAAAACATTTAATCCTTTGCGTTTTCTAATTTTCTGAGCCGATAGAGGGACTCGAACCCACGACCTGCTGATTACAAATCAGCTGCTCTAGCCAGCTGAGCTACATCGGCATTTTACTCCATAAAAGAAGCCCGCTATTTCTAACGGACTGCAAATGTATTAAAGTTTTTATTTTTAAACAAACCTTTTATACGTATTTTTTAATAATTTTATTTAACTCTAATTTTTTCCTTTTTTTTAGCTAGTTGCCTCTTTAAAGAATCCACTGCTAACATTGTGCCTTCTTCAAAAGTTTTACTCTGTTTTTTCACTACAACATCATTACCTGGTACATTAATTTTAATTTCAACATTCTTATTATTTTTTTCACTTGTTTGTTGCACTTTTAAATATACTTCAGAATCTACAATTCTATCATAAAATTTTTCTAAACTATTTACTTTTTTTTCAACAAAATCAATCAAATCTTTGTCTGCATTGAAATTTACAGATTGCACATATACTTTCATAATAAATTAGTTTTTTTGACTCCTTGGATGAGCCTGGTTATATATTTCTTTTATTTTCCCCAAACTACTATGAGTGTAAATTTGAGTAGAAGCCAAACTAGAATGCCCAAGCAATTCTTTAACTGCATTTAAATCCGCTCCTTCATTCAATAAATGTGTTGCAAAAGTGTGCCTAATTATATGTGGGCTTTTTTTAACTTTCGCTGATACTTTACTAAAATAATTATTTATTACACGATATACAAGTGTATCATAAACTTTTTTACCTTTTAAAGTTACAAATAAATAGGACTCTTTTGTATTAATTTTTAAACGATAATTTAAATATTTATGAATACTAGTTTGAACTATTTTTAATAACGGGATAAATCGTTCTTTGTTTCGTTTTCCTAAAATTTTAACAATTTCATTATTAAAATCTACATCTGATATTTTTATATTAATTAGTTCTGATCTTCTAATTCCAGTAGTATAAAATAATTCTATTATTAATTTATTTCTAACAGACTTAAAATCATCTTTCTCATTTATTTTAAAAACCTCAACTATTTCTTTTTCAGAGAAAGGTACTTGTACTGTTTTCGCCACTTTTAAAGGTTGGTGGTTAATTAAAGGATTAATTTGCACCTGATTAATTTTTTGAAGAAATTTATAAAAAGATTTTAAACTAGATACTTTCCTATTAATGGATCGGTTAGAAATTCCTAATTCAACCAAGCTAACAATCCAATTTCTAATTTGAGGATAATTTACATTACTAATATCTTGATTTTCAAATTCTAAATTGCAAAATATTTGAAAAGAATTCAAATCATTTTTGTACGCAATTATAGTATGTTTGGAGTATTTTCTTTCTAAACTTAGGTATTCTAGAAAATGAGTTATAGCCATAAAAAAACCATTAATACTCAAAATTACAAATTGTAATTTATTTATACTAATGGTTTAAATATTTTTGGCTAAAAATTAACCTTGCTCTTCAGCTGTTCTTAATCTTTGAACATATTGAGCTTTTATGTTTTGAGCACGTTTTGTTACTGAAGGTTTATTGAATTGTTTACGATTTCGTAAATTTTTCATCGTTTTTGTTCGGTCAAACTTTCGTTTGAAACGTTTTAACGCTCTATCAATATTTTCTCCGTCTTTTACTGGTATAATTAACATAATTTAGCACCTCCTTTCAAATCGTTCCTTTTTTAATTTCGGATTGCAAAGATAGTATATTTTTTTATTAAAAAATGATTGTTTTATTTTTAATTTTACAGATGAATTTATGTAGCTGACTTATAGCTTTTTTTATCAATAACCATTTTCGCTATAATTTCACGTAAAATTTCAGAAGTTCCACCTCCAATTTGTCCTAATCTACTATCGCGCAATAATCTAGCCATAGGATAATCTTCCATATAACCATAACCTCCTAATAATTGAAGACATTCATTAATTACCCTGTCCGCTATTTTTGTAGAAAGTAATTTAGACATACTTGCTTCTTTAACAATATATTCTCCGTTCTTCATTCTTTGAGCAATGGAGTAATTAAACGCTTTACTCATTTCAACTTCACTTGCCATATCGGCAACTTTATGACGTAATACCTGAAAAGAATCTAACGTTTTTCCAAAGGCTTTTCTTTCAGACATATATTGTATAGCATATTCCAAAGCATATTCTGCTCTAGCATGAGCATTTACACCCATAACCAAACGCTCTAAGGCAAAATGACTCATTAAATAGGCAAATCCTTTACCTTCTTCCCCTAATAAATTTTCAGCAGGAATAATTACGTTATCAAAAGCTATTTCAGCGGTATCTGAAGCTCTCCAGCCTAATTTATCTAATTTAGTTGCAGATATCCCCTTGGTTTCTCTATCTAATATAAAGATACTAATTCCTTTTGTTCTAGAAGAGGTATCTGTTTTAGCTGTAACAATTAAATAATCTGAATAATATCCATTTGTTATAAATGTTTTTGAGCCATTAATTACATAATTATCTCCTTTTTTAACTGCAGTAGTTTTCATTCCTGCTACATCACTTCCTCCATATGGTTCTGTAATACACAAACACCCTATTTTATCTCCATGAATACTTGGTGTTAAATATTTATTTTTTATTTTTTCAGATCCCTCGGTATTTAAATGTGTCATCGCTAAATAAGTGTGTGCCCACATTGCAGCTGCAAAACCTCCTGAATTTACTTTTTGTAATTCTTCTAAAAATATTACCGTATAAAAAATATCTAATTCTAAACCTCCATATTTTTCAGAGTAGTTTAGTCCAAAATAGCCCATTTCTCCAAATTTTTTCCAGATAAAACGTTCTATATTTCCTGTTTTTTCCCATTTATTAATATGTGGAACTACTTCTTTATTTAAAAAATCTCGAAAACTTTGTCTAAATGCTTCGTGTTCTTCAGTAAAATACATAACTGTAAATAAATTGTATTTATTAGTTTAATTTGCTTTCAAATATAAGGCGATTAAATTAAATTTATCCAACGGAAAACCATCAATTTTTTTTAATTCGTCAATAGATTGAATTTCAGCAACTTCATTTCTATATGTAATTATTTTTTTAGCTAAATCATAATTGACATATACGTTTTTTACTAATTCACTAACAGTAGCATTATTGATGTCTATTTTAGATATATTCGGTGTTTTTTTAACTTTAAATTTAATTAAAGCTCTATCAGCAACTTCTTTATCTAAATACCAAACCTCATAAAGCTGACTATTGAAAGAAAAACCTTGTAGTTTATTTCGATATTTTACAATTCTTTCTGCCAGTTTTTCACCTATTCCATATACTGTTTTAAAATCAGTAACGGTGGCTAAATTAATATCTTTAACTTTTATATTTTTAGAATTTTTAGTTTCCTTTTTAACACGTTTCTTATTTAACACCCATTTTGGAAATTTAAAATATGGAGAAATAGCTTTAAGTAAACTATCTGAAACACCGGTTACATTTTGAAATTCTTTTGCTGAATTAACAAATTTTCCTTGATTTCTAAAAGCAAACAATTTATCAATTTCTTTAACAGATAACCCTAATTGATATCCTTTAAAGTCAGAAATATAATTTGGATTAAACGGATATATTTTTTTTGAATTTCTTTGTAACTTAACTTTTTGCAAAGAATCCATTTCCTTAGAAAAAGATTTTATTTCTGCATCTGATAAATTACTAGTTATTTTATTGGATGAAAAATTAATAAAATGAAATATTAACTGAAGTGAAATTATAATAACAACTAAAACAAAAATCCCATTTCTTTGATACTTATTGTATTTAAAATGGGATTTGAATAAATTCATGTTTTAAGCAAAGAAAAATTATTTTACTTTAATTGCTTTTAAATATTTTGCTAATTCTACTTTTATTTTTGGAGATAAAATTACTACCCCAATCATATTTGGAACCACCATTGCAAAAATCATAGCATCAGAAAAATCAATAACCGCTCCTAAGCTAATGGACGCTCCAATAACAACAAACAATAAGAATAAAATTTTATAAACTAAATCGGTTACTTTTCCTTTTCCAAATAAAAATTTCCATCCTTGCATTCCGTAATAAGACCAAGAAATCATTGTTGAAAATGCAAATAAAATAACCGCTATGGTTAATATAATAGAGAAATGTGGAATTACAGAATCAAACGCTGTTGCGGTTAATTCTACTCCTTGTTTTATTTCTATTCCATATTCAAAATAACCACCTTTAATATTAGTAATTACTAATACTAAAGCTGTCATGGTGCATATAATAACGGTGTCAATAAAAGGTTCTAATAAAGCTACAATACCTTCACTTGCCGGATATTTTGTTTTTACTGCTGAGTGAGCAATTGCTGCAGAACCAACACCTGCTTCGTTTGAAAAAGTTCCTCTTCTAAAACCTTGAATTAAAACCCCTATAAATCCACCTGCAATACCTACTGCTGAAAATGCTCCTTCATAAATAAGTTGAAATGCTTTTGGTACTAATTTAAAATCTAAAACAATTATTACCAATGCTGCACCAACATAAATTACTGCCATAAAAGGAACAATTTTCTCCGTAACGGAGGCTATTCTTTTAATTCCTCCTATAATAACTACAGCTACAATAATAGCCATTACAATTCCAAAATATAGGCCTGCATTAGCATTTGAAATAGCAAATAACTTAACAAATTGGGCTGCTGCTTGATTGGCTTGAAACATGTTTCCACCACCAAACGAACCTCCAATAACCATTACAGCAAAAAATACGGCAAGTACTTTACCTAAACGTCCTAATCCTTTTTCTTTTAAACCTTTGGTTAGGTAATACATTGGTCCACCATAAACTGTTCCGTCGGGACCAACATCTCTATATTTAACACCCAAAGTACATTCTGCAAATTTAGAAGCCATACCCAGTAATCCTGCTAAAATCATCCAAAAGGTAGCTCCAGGGCCACCAATAGAAATAGCTACTGCAACTCCTGCAATATTACCTAAACCAACTGTTGCCGATAAAGCAGCAGTAAGGGCTTGAAAATGGGAAACTTCTCCATGATGACCTTCAACTTTTATGGTTTCTGGTAAATCACCATCTACAATAGTTAAATCATCTTCAGAAGGATGTACATCTTGAGCACCTTTTTCATCAACATCATCATAATCTCCTTTAACAACTTTTATTGATGTTTTTATTAATCTGAATTGAACAAACCTAAATGTTAAGGTAAAATAAATAGCCCCACCAAGCAAAACAAATAATACCCAGGGTATTTGAATTGTATCCGTAAAAGGAATGGCATAAAATATGCCATTTACAAACCATTCCGTATACTGTTTAAATATAACGTCAATTTTTTCTGATGTACTTGGTTCTTGTGCAAATGTTACAAATGGTAGCAATATAACTAATAGGGATAAATATTTTTTCTGCATAATATTTTTGAGGTGATTTTTAAAAATTGATGCAATATGGCAAAAATATAAGCATACCACAAATTTTTAAGGATAAAATTACTAACCTTTCAAAAAGGAACATTTTTTTATATAATTATAAAATTTCATGCAATTTCTCAATTTGATTAGGTTTTCCTAAAATTATTAAGCTTGAGTCTTGCGTTAATTTTATTTTACCATCTGGATTGATAACATATTTGTGATCTGCGGTTTTAAAACCAATTATTAAACAACCTGTTCTTCTTCTTAAATCTAAATCTAAAATTGTTTTATTTATAAGCTCTTCTGGTAAATCATTAACTAATATCTCTTCTAAGTTAGTGGAACATTCATTTGAAATAGTTAACCGTTCAACAAACTCAACCAAATTGGGTGTAACCACTAAAGATGCCATATGTTCTCCTCCTATTTTATCAGGCATAATTACATTGGTCGCTCCTGCAATAAGTAATTTTTTGTAGGAAGATTCATTAGAGGCTCTACTAATTATTGTAAATTCTTTGTTTAATTGCCTGGCAGAAAGCACAACAAATAAATTATCGGCATCTGATGGTAATGCTGTAATTAAACTATTTGCGGTTTTAATAGCTGCTTTATCTAAGGTTTCATCATCCGTTGCATCTCCTTCAACATAAAAAATACCATTATTTTCTAATTCTTTTAATATTTCTTTATTTTTTTCAACAACAACATAAGGCATATTAAATATTTTTAATTTTAATACTGCTTGTCTGCCATTGCGCCCATAACCACAAACCACCGTATGATTATTTAATTTTTGAATTTTCTGTTGCATCTTTTTATATTTTAAAAGTTGAAAAAAATTATCGTTCGCCAAATACTCTGTTAAGGCAGTTACAGAATAGCCATATACGCTAATACTTAAAATAATTAAAACAATAGTAAATAATTTTTCATCGGCATTTAATTCATGAAGAGTTCCAAAACCTACCGTTGACATGGTTATAACAGTCATGTACAACGAATCAATAAAAGTTTCATCTGAAATAAGGATAAAGCCTATTACTCCAATTATTAATACTACACCTAATAATAGCAATGAAATACGCAATTTTGTTTTTACCACCATAATTTATTATAAATCAAAAACAGAGCTTCGTTTAGTGTAAATCATATCTTTTAACCGCAATAAAAAAGCCAGTGTTAAATAAATTCCAAATGAAAAACCAAGAGTTACAAAGGATATATAAATAAAAAATAAACGTACATCCGACACTTTCATACCAAGCCTATCTGCAAATCTTGAGGAAACTGCAAACCCATGTTTTTCAAAAAAATGACGTAAAGATTCTATATGTTTCAAAGGATAAAATTTTAACGCAATATACTAATTTTCAAAATAAGACATCTAGTTTATATTAATTAATGGTTTCATTTTTTTAACTTTGCGTTTTTGCAAAAAATCGAATGGCAACTAACGAAGAATACATAGAAGTTTTTGGAGCTCGAGTACACAATTTAAAAAATATTGATGTACGAATTCCTAGAGAAAAATTAGTGGTAATAACTGGTTTAAGCGGTAGTGGGAAATCTTCCCTAGCATTTGACACCATTTATGCGGAAGGTCAACGTAGATATATTGAAACTTTTTCAGCATATGCACGGCAATTTTTAGGAGGATTAGAGCGACCTGATGTTGATAAAATTGAAGGATTATCTCCTGTAATTTCAATTGAGCAAAAAACTACAAATAAAAGTCCGCGCTCTACAGTAGGCACCATTACTGAAATTTATGATTTTTTACGACTTTTATTTGCTAGGGCTTCTGATGCTTATTCTTATAACACCAATAAAAAAATGGTTAGTTATAGTGATGCCCAAATTAAAAACTTGATTTTATCGGAATTTGATGGGAAAAAAATTGTGGTTTTAGCTCCTATTGTAAAATCTAGAAAAGGACATTATCGTGAATTATTTGAGCAAATTAGCAAACAAGGTTTTGTTCGTGTTAGAGTGGATGGGGAAATAAAAGAATTGGAAAGAGGTATGCGATTAGATCGATACAAAACCCATGATATTGAAATAGTTATTGACCGCCTTTTAGTAAACAAATCATCAGAAAAAAGACTGGAAGAAACCATAATAACGGCCTTATATTCAGGCGATAATGTTCTAATGTTGATGGAGTTTGATACAGAAATTCCAAGATATTTTAGTAGAGATTTAATGTGTCCTGAAACTGGAATATCCTATCCAAACCCAGAACCAAATACGTTTTCATTTAATTCTCCAAAAGGAGCTTGTAAAACTTGTAATGGATTAGGGAAAAACAATAAGGTTAACACAAAAAAAGTAATTCCTGATACTAGTATTTCCATAAAAAAAGGAGGAATTATTCCTTTAGGAGAACAAAAAAATAGTTGGATTTTTAAACAACTTCAACTAATTGCCGAACGATATCATTTTCAATTAACCGATCCTATATCAAAAATTCCTAAAAAGGCATTAGATATTATTTTAAATGGCGGAAACGAAAAATTTGAAATAGCATCAAAAGCAATGGGAATTACTCGTAATTATGAAATAGACTTTGAAGGAATTATTAATTTTATTGAAAACCAATACAAGCACTCTGAAAGTAGATCCATTAAGCGTTGGGCCGATAATTTTATGGATGAAATTCCTTGTGAAACTTGCCAAGGAAATAGACTAAGAAAAGAAGCTTTATACTTTAAAATAAATAATAAAAACATCTCCAATCTTGCACATTTAGATATAAATGATTTAGCAAAATGGTTTTCTAATATTGAAGAAAAACTTTCTGATAAGCAGCTTCAAATTGCGTCTGAAATTTTAAAAGAGATTAGAACTCGAATTCAGTTTTTATTAGATGTTGGCTTAGGTTATTTAACTTTAGATAGAAGCTCTAAATCGCTATCTGGTGGAGAAGCACAGCGCATTAGGTTAGCAACACAAATTGGATCGCAATTAGTTGGTGTTTTATATATTTTAGATGAACCAAGTATAGGTTTACATCAACGAGATAACAAAAAATTGATACAATCCTTAATCCACTTACGAGATATTGGAAATTCAGTTATTGTGGTGGAACACGATAAAGAAATGATTGAACATGCCGATTTTGTTTTAGATATTGGTCCCGGAGCAGGTATGCACGGCGGAGAAATTGTAAGTGAAGGTAATTTTCAACAATTAAAAAAGCATAATACCTTAACTGCAGATTACTTAAATGGTAATAAAATTATTCAAGTTCCTAAACATCGTAGAAATGGCAACGAGCATAAAATTACACTTTATGGTGCAACTGGTAATAATTTAAAAGATGTAACTGTTAGTTTTCCTTTAGGAAAAATGATTTGTGTTACTGGTGTTTCTGGAAGTGGAAAATCTACTTTAATTAATGAAACTTTATATCCTATTTTAAATAAACATATTTATAGAGGTGTAAAAAAACCAATGCCCTATAAAAAAATTGAAGGCTTAAATCATATAGATAAAGTTATTGCTATAGACCAATCTCCAATTGGAAGAACTCCACGTTCTAATCCTGCAACCTACACAGGTGTTTTTAGTGAAATTAGAAATTTATTTGCAAAAACTAGCGAGGCATCCATTAGAGGATATAAACCAGGGCGATTTTCATTTAATGTTAAAGGAGGAAGATGTGAAACGTGCCAAGGTGCTGGCGTTAGAGTTATAGAAATGAATTTTTTACCTGATGTACATGTAGCTTGTGAAACTTGCCAAGGAAAACGCTTTAACCGCGAAACCTTAGAAATTAGATATAAAGGAAAATCTATTTCCGATATTTTAAATATGACCATTAATGTGGCAGTTCAATTTTTTGAAAATATCCCAAAAATATATCGAAAACTAAAAACCATACAAGATGTAGGCTTAGGCTATATAACTTTAGGTCAGCAATCTACCACATTATCTGGTGGCGAAGCACAACGAATAAAATTAGCTACGGAATTATCAAAAAAAGATACTGGAAATACTTTTTATATTTTAGACGAACCTACAACCGGACTTCATTTTGAAGATATTAGAGTACTTATGGAAGTACTAAATAAATTAACCAATAAAGGAAATACCGTTTTAGTAATTGAGCATAATTTAGACGTAATTAAATTAGCCGATTATATTATTGATATTGGTATGGAAGGCGGTAAAAAAGGTGGCACAATTGTTTGCCAAGGTACTCCAGAAGAAATTATAAAACACAATAAAAGCTATACTGCTAAGTTTTTAAAAAAAGAATTAACTTAGCAATTCGCTTTTTTTAAAAAATATTGAAATGACAAAAAACGAAGAAAATAGAATTCGTAAAAAGTTTAAACAAAAAACTTGGAACGAAGTAAAAACAAATGACTCTTGGGCTATTTTTAAAATAATGGCTGAATTTGTAGAAGGTTTTGAACGACTGAGCAAAATAGGACCTTGTGTTACCATTTATGGATCTGCTCGTACAAAACCAGACCATAAATATTATAAATTAGCAGAAAACATTGCCTACAAACTCACCAAAAATGGCTATGGCATTATAACTGGTGGTGGTCCTGGAATTATGGAAGCGGGTAATAAAGGTGCAAATCGTGGTGGCGGAGTTTCAGTAGGATTAAATATTGAATTACCACATGAACAACATGAAAACCCATATATAGATGATGATAAAGTATTAGATTTCGATTACTTTTTTGTACGTAAAGTAATGTTTACCAAATATTCTCAAGGTTTTGTTGCTATGCCTGGCGGATTTGGAACTATGGATGAACTTTTTGAAGCTATCACTTTAATACAAACTAAAAAAATTGGAAAATTTCCAATTGTTTTAGTAGGTGTAAAATTTTGGAGTCCACTTTTAGATTGGATAAAAAACACTCTTATTGAACAAGGAAATATTAGCAAAGAAGATTTAAATCTTTTCTCTTTAGTTGACACTGAAAACGAGGTTTTAGAAGTAATTGATGCATTTTATAATAAATACAATTTCAGCCCTAATTTTTAAAATCCCCGACCTTGAAAAAATACATTTTAACATTTTTACTTATAGTAATATTTTGCGTTCAAAAATCTTTTTCTCAAAATAACACCATTTATATTAATGCTAAATTAAATGTATTAACTAACGAAATAGACATCACTCAAAAAACTGTTTTTTATAATGATTCTAAAGTTGTTTTTAATGAAATTTATTTTCATAATTGGGCAAATGCCTATAAAAGTAAAAACACTCCTTTAGCAAAAAGGTTTGTTGAAAATTATAAAAAAAACTTTCATTTTACATCCGATAAAAACCGTGGAAATACAAATATTCATAAAATACTAATTTCAAATAAAAGAACTAATTGGCAAATTACAGATAAAAATCCCGATATATTAAAGGTAATATTAGACAACCCGTTAAAACCAAAAGATTCTATTTCAATTATAACAAATTATACGGTTAAATTGCCAAATGAAAAATTTACTGGATATGGGTTTTCTGACAAGGTGTTTAACTTACGATATTGGTACCTTGCTCCTGCTATTTTTAACAAATCTTGGCAAACATATTCTAATTTAAATATAAACGATTTATATCAAAATTTCACCAACTACCAAATTAAATTTACCGTACCAATCAACTTTGAAATTCATAGTAATTTAACCAGTTCTTTTATTTCAAAAAACAAGGTAAATATTTATAGTTTATCTGGAAAAAACGTATTTGATGTAGAATTAAATATAAATTCTTTAAAAAATTTCACATCTTATAATTCAAAACCAGTTCAAATAGTTACTAATTTAAATTCTGATAAACTTGAAATTAAGGTTAAAACAGAAATTTTAAATAGAGAATTAGATTTTATTAAAAGTTATTTAGGAAGATATCCTCATAAAAAAATATTTATTAATAAAATTGATTATGAAAAAAATCCCATTTATGGCTTTAACCAACTACCGTCTTTTATAGCGCCATTTAGCGATACTTTTGAATGGGATATTAAAATGTTTAAAACCATAACCGATGAATATATAAATAGGATCTTTTTATTTAACAAAAGAAAAGATACCTGGTTGGCGGATGGATTACAAACGTATTTAATGATTAAATATGTTGAAAAATATTATCCTGAAATTAAAGCAATTGGAAGCGCTTCTAAACTTTGGGGAATTCGAAATTTTAACTTAGCTAAAATTTATTTCAATCAAAAATATAACTTTGTTCATCAATTTGCTGCACGTAAAAATTTAGACCAAGCTTTAACAATGCAAGCAGATTCTTTATCTAATTTCAATAGAAAAATTACTAACAAATATAAAGCAGGAATCGGCTTGCAATATTTAAATCATTATCTCGGAAATCATAAAATAGATAGTGCTATTGTAAACTTTTCAAAAGCAAATGCAAATAAAAAAACAAAAAGTAACTTTTTCTTTAATTATATAAAATCAAATAAAGATATTAAATGGTTTAAAAACGATTTTTTAAATACCAATAAAAAAGTAGATTACACTATTAAAAAAATTAAACGAAAAAAGGATTCTTTAGAAATAACTATTGTAAACAAACGGAATTTTACAACTCCAGTTGAATTATATGGTATTAAAGACAAAGAAATTAGATATAGAAAATGGTTAACTAATATTGACTCCATCACTAAAATAACCATTCCTAAAGATGGATTTAACCGGCTTTCTTTAAATTACGAATCTTTATTACCAGAATGTAATTTTAAAAATAATTGGAAAAATATTGATAAAAGCATTTTAAACCGGCCTTTGAAAGTTAAATTTTTAAAGGATATTGAAAACCCATATTATAACGAATTATTTTATACGCCAGTTTTCCGATTTAATTATTATGATGGCGCTATACTTGGCTTAGCATTATCTAATAAAACTATGTTAAAGAAAAATTTTACGTATAAAATTGTTCCTTCCTATAGTACAAAAAGTAAAACTTTTTCAGGAAATTATTCCATGCTTTACGAGTATTTACCAGAAAACAAAAAAGTAAACAAACTTACTCTTGGGTTATTTGGCAGTAATTATCATTATGATAATAATTTAACCTACAACAGTTTAAATCCTTATGTATTAGTCCAATTTAAACGAAAAAATTTAAGAGATGTTAGCAGCAATGCATTATTGGCTTCTTTTACCATGATTGATAGAGAAAAATCACCAACCCAAACTTTACCTTTAGAAACCAACAAATACAATGTGTTTAACTTAAGTTATGGCTATGCTAAACCTGCAATAATTGAAGATGTTAGATTATCTACTGGCATTCAAATAGCAAATAAGTTTAGTAAAATATCCTTTACTGCAAGATATAGAAAACTAACAGACACAAACCGACAATTTGACTTTAGGTTTTTTGCAGGAGCATTTTTATCGAACAAAACAGAATCTACTTATTTTAATTTTGCATTAGATAGACCAACCGACTATTTATTTCAGTATAATTATTTAGGTAGATCAGAAACTTCTGGAATTTTTAGTCAACAAATTATTATAAACGAAGGAGGCTTTAAATCTAAATTAGAAGTTCCGTACGCTAATCAATGGCTATCTACATTTAATACTAGCATTGGTGTTTGGAGATGGATTGAAGTTTACAATGATGTTGGGTTTGTTAAAAATAGAAATTCAAAAGTATATTTTGCACACGAAAATGGTATTCGCTTAAATTTTATACAAGACATTTTAGAAATATATTTTCCTTTTCACTCCAACTTAGGATGGGAGCTTAGCCAACCAGGTTACAGCTCAAAAATTAGGTTTGTATTAGAAATTCAACCAAAAAAAATCTATAATTTTATTAGAAGAGGATTTTTCTAATTTTCACTATAATTCAACAATTTTTTATTATTTATCAAATAATTGTAATATTTTTTGAATAATATTCAATATAAATTCAAATTAACCCCTTTGATTATTGAATTTTAAAAAATGATATAAAAATTGTAAGTTTGCAATACTAAAAAAATTAAAATTTATGCCTGATACTTCTACTACAAATACGAAACAACTTTCCTTTGAGCAATTTAAAAAAGAAGTTTTAAACGACTATAAATTAGCTGTTATAAGTAGAGAATGTAGCGTTTTAGGAAGAAGAGAAGTTTTAACAGGAAAAGCAAAATTTGGTATTTTTGGCGATGGAAAAGAAGTTCCGCAATTAGCCATGGCTAAAGCATTTAAAAAGGGTGATTTTAGATCAGGATATTATAGAGATCAAACTTTTATGATGGCAATTGGAGAACTTAATCCACTACAATTTTTTGCTGGTTTATATGCAAATCCCAGCATTAAAGACGATCCAATGTCTGGAGGCAGGCAAATGGGAGGTCATTTTGCTACGCATAGTTTAGATAATCATGGACAATTTAAAAATTTAACCGAACAATATAATTCAAGTAGTGATATTTCACCAACGGCTGGGCAAATGCCTAGAATGCTTGGAATTGCACAAGCATCTAAAATTTATAGAGAAGTAGATGGTGCTAAAAATCCATTATTTTCAAACAACGGAAACGAAATTTCTTGGGGAACTATTGGAAATGCTAGTACTTCTGAAGGCGTGTTTTTTGAAACTATTAATGCTGCCGGAGTTTTACAAGTACCAATGGTGATTAGTGTTTGGGATGATGATTTTGGAATTTCTGTACCTGCTAAATATCAAACCACAAAAGAAAGTATTTCTAAAATTTTAGAGGGTTTTCAAAGAACATCCAATGAAAAAGGATATGAAATATTTGTTGTAGATGGTTTTGACTATCCTAAATTAATGGATATTTATGCTAAAGCATCCAAAATTGCCAGAGAAGAACACGTTCCTGTTTTAATTCATGTTAAAAATTTAACACAACCTCAAGGGCATTCTACTTCCGGTTCTCATGAAAGATACAAATCTAAAGAACGGTTAATGTATGAAAAACAGAACGATTGCAATTCAAAATTAAGAGATTGGATTTTGGAGTTTGAATTAACCGATGAAAATGGAAATTCTTTAAAAATTGTTAACACTGAAGATGAATTAATTGATTTAGAAAAGAAAGCTAAAAAAGAAGTACGTGAAGCTAAAAGAACTGCTTGGAATTCTTTTTTAAATCCAATACTCGAAAAAAGAAAAGAAATTGCGGTTTTACTTGAAAAAATTGCAAATACAAGTAAAAACAAAACGTTTATTTTAAAGTTAAGAACCGATTTAATTAATGAAATTGATCCTGCAAGAAAAGATCTTATTGCTGCAGCTAAAAATGCTATTATTTACACCATAAATGAAAATTCACAAATAAAAACTGAAGTACAAAATTGGATAACTAATTATTCTATAACTGAACAACCAAAATTTGATTCTCATTTATATAGCAAATCAGAAGATAAGGTAAGCTCTATTTCAGAAGTAAAACCAACGTATAATGACAACGCTAAATTAGTAGATGCAAGATTGGTATTAAAAGAAAATTTTGATACACTTTTTAGTAAACATAAAAACTTATTAATATTTGGTGAAGACACTGGTAAAATTGGTGATGTTAATCAAGGTTTAGTAGGATTACAAGAAAAATATGGAAAATTACGTATTGCGGATACAGGAATTAGAGAAGCTACCATAATTGGGCAAGGCATTGGAATGGCATTACGTGGATTACGACCAATTGCAGAAATTCAATATTTAGATTATTTAATGTATGCCATTCAAATAATGAGTGATGATTTGGCAACCTTACATTATAGAACTGTTGGAAAACAAAAAGCACCATTAATTGTTAGAACTCGCGGACATAGATTAGAAGGTATTTGGCATTCTGGCTCACCAATGGGAGCAATTGTTCATCTTTTGCAAGGAATGAATATTTTAGTTCCAAGAAATATGACAAAAGCTGCAGGATTTTATAATACATTATTAGAATGTGATGAACCTGCATTAGTAGTTGAAAATTTAAATGGCTATCGATTAAAAGAAAAATTACCAAATAACCTTGGGGATTTTAAAACTCCTATTGGAGAAGTTGAAATAATTAAAGAGGGTACAGATATTACTGTTGTTTCCTATGGTTCTACACTTAAAATTGTAGAGGAAGTAGTTAGTAAATTACAGCAAGTTGAAATTAATATTGAACTTATTGATGCTCAAAGCTTATTACCTTTTGATTTAAATCATGATGTTGTTAAAAGTGTACAAAAAACCAATAGATTAATTATTATTGATGAAGATGTTCCTGGTGGGGCTTCCGCGTATTTATTACAAGAAATAATTGAAAAACAAAATGCGTTTGAATATTTAGACAGCAAACCAATTACACTAACTGCAAAACCACATAGAACAGCTTACGGTACAGATGGCGATTATTTTTCTAAGCCAAACCACGAAACTATTTTTGAAGCAATTTATAATATTATGAACGAATCGAACCCTTCAAAATATAAATCTTTGTTTTAATTTTAAAAAGCCCATTTTAAACGAACAAAAACAGATCCACCATTAGTAGATTGAAAAGATGTATTATCATTTTCGAATTGATAAAATTGACCTACAACAGCTAATTCTTTATTATTTGAAAGCGAATAGGTTAGTGTTGGTCCAACATATAAAAAATCATCTCCATCGCCCACCATTCCAGATAGCATTGCAGTTAATAACGGACTCACATTATAAGATGCACTTCCAAAAAAAGCAGTTTTTGCAGGAAATAAATTTTTTGGATTTACCTGCATTAGCGTAAAAGCAGCTATACTATTATTTGTGGTATTTGAAGAAAATCCGTTGTATAAAGTTTCAAATTGTAAACTCAACGAATTTTTAAACGTATAATCGTAATGAATTACAGCAGTTAACTTAGTCTCATTTTCAGAAGAATTAATAGATTGAAAATAAGTTAATTCTCCATTAAAACCTCCACCAGCAATACTTCCAGACCAACCAGCTCCTAAAAGCCAATCTGTTTGCGAAAAAATTCCTGTTAAAAGTTGAAAATCATATCCTTGGGTATTCCATTTATATAAAAAGACCGAAGTAACTTTTTTGTTTTTATTAATAGCAGTTGTCCATTCAATTTTACTGGTTTCATTTAAATAATATTGCATTCGTAAAGCATCACTTCCTGGTTTTTCTTCATAATCAAAATCGAAATATGAATAATTATTAAATAAATCATTCGGATTCCAAACAAAAGCTTGCCCCCAATTTATACGTTGCCTTCCTAAAGTAATTTCCATTTTTCCTACGGAATAATCTACAAAAAGCCGATCTAATTGTGTAATACCAACTACAGCATTTTTATTTAACCAAATGGTAGATAAATTTAAATAGCCTAAATCTGTTCCTAAATAATTACCATAATTAGGAATTTGATTTATTAAACTTCCAAAAATAACACGATTTCTTAAACCTGCAGTTACGGTTAATTTCTCAGAAGCATACCAATTAAAATCCATTCGATTATGTATAATGTTTTCAGAAAATGATTTCGAATTCTTAGAAAATTGAAGTGAAGATAAACCTTTAACATAACCTTTAAATTGGTAATGTTCTTGCGCATTTATTCCTGTTGCATAAAAAAACAGTCCTAAAATAAACCAAATCCACTTCATTGTATTATTTCTAAAATTAATTCGTCATTAACTTATCTCTTTATCTGAAATTACTTTTCCATCTTCAAGAGTAATAATTCTACGTGCTTTATCTACAACTCGCTTATCATGTGTTGTAAAAATAAAGGTGATATGCTCTTCTTCGTTTAACTTTTTCATAATATTTAGTAATTGCGTTGTGGCTTTAGAATCGAGATTTGCAGTAGGCTCATCGGCTAAAACAAATTTTGGTTTAGATGCTAATGCTCTTGCCACTGCAACACGTTGCTGCTCGCCACCTGACATTTGATTTGGTTTACTATCAATTTTGTCTCCTAACCCAACGGATTGTAATAATTGAATAGTACGTTTTTCAATTTCATCTTTAGGTCTATTTTGAAGTTGCATAATAAAAGACACATTTTCTTTTGAAGTTAACACCGGAATTAAATTATAAGATTGAAAAATAAAACCAATATTATTTAGCCTAAAATTGATGAGTTCGTTTGATTTTAATTTCGAAATCTCTATACCATTTATTACTACATTTCCTGAAGTAGGTATTTCTAAACCGCCAATCATATTCATAAGTGTAGTTTTACCACAACCTGATGGACCAACAATGGCTGTAAATTCTCCTTTTTCAATAGTTAGTGAAATACCATTTACCGCATGTACAGGAACTTGTGTTTCGTTATATGTTTTTGTAAGATTATCAATTTTAATAACACTCATTAGATGTAATTTTTTGTTAAACAGTTCTTAATGCTTCTGCAGGATTTAATTTTAACGCTTTTAAAGCTGGATAAATGGATGCTACAATTCCTGTAACAATAACCATAATAGTAATTTGTACATATCTTATAAATTCTAAACTTGGATACGTTATGGCACTATAACCAACAGATTCTAGACCTTGTTGCATCGCTGATAAATCTATTCCTTCTATACCAAAATATCGTATTAAAAACATACTTATAATTTCACCAATAAAAGCTCCAACTAGCGATAACATTGTTGTTTCTAACATAATTACTATAAAAAGCTTCCGTTTATTTAAACCAATAGCCATTAACATTCCCAATTCTTTAGTACGTTCTAAAATTACCATTAACATGGTATTTACTATTCCAAAGCCCAGAGCGCCTAAAATTATAAGCATAAAAACACCCATCATAACTCCCATAAAATCGTTTAACAAACTGTTATATGGATCTATTTTTGCCCAATCTTCACTTAATATTTTTGGAAATTTTTGTATAATTAATTTTGAAATTACAGGAGCTTGTTCGTAATCATTTAAAGTAATATCTATTTCGTGATATTTATTTATTGGAATGTTTAAAACTTTTCTAAGATTAGCATTTTTTACAAATACATTGGTTTTATCCCAATTACTATCACTGGTTTTAAATAAACCAATAATTTTATAAGCAGAGCCTGTTAATTCCCCATTAAAATCCTGAAAAGTTAAAATAATTTTAGAATGCAATTTTACTTTTAATTTTTTTGCTAATGCCTTTGAAATAACAATTTCATTTTTGAATTGGGAATCAAAATAATTTCCCGAAACAGAATCTATAGTTTTATATAAACTAAAAACCTCTTTTTCATTTTTTGGGTTTACACCTATAATGGTAACTCCATAATTTTTATTAGCTGTTGAAGCCATTCCCGAAATTTTTAATCGTTCCGTAACTGCTTTAACACCATCTATTTTTTTTATTTCTGAAATTTTTTGACTAACACTATCTATAGTTTTTCTTACATCTAAATTAATAGCAAAATTTGGATTATGAAGTTGAATATTAGAAATTTGATAATCAAAAGAATTTTTAACCCGTTGTTTTGCCATACCGTTCATCCAAGCAGAAGCGCCTAAACCACCAACCAAACCAGAAGCAATTGCAAAAATAACTACAATGCTTCTTAGCTTACTACGCCAAATATTTCTCCAAGCTATCTTAAATAACATAAACATATAATTAGGATTTTAAACCTTCTACAACTTTTAACATTTTTATTTTCAATACAGGATACAACATTGCTAATACACTTATAAAAACAATTACTAAGGATTGATATACAAATAAATTAGTATTTATGCCAACAGGCATTACGGGCTCAAAATTAAAATTTTTCATTGCTTGAACTGTCTCTCCTGTAAATTGAATTGGATTGTAATAAAAATAAATTAACACTGGTGAACTAAGCATTATTCCAGCAAAAACTGCCAAGAAAGTAATAAAAATCAACTCCCAAATAACTACTAAAATCAATTTTGACTTTTGCATACCAATGGCAATCATCACTGAAAATTCGCGAATACGTTCTGTAGTCATCATTAAAACAGTGCCAAAAATGCCAAAGGCAATAACTAAATATAAAATAGCTATCATAATAAGTCCACCTGCATTATCCGATGCAATCATTTGCAGCAAATCTTTATTCATTATTTGCCAATCAATTATTTCATAAATGTTTAAATTTATTTTTTTTGCAATAGATTGCTCAACCATAGGTGCATCAGCCATTGTATGCAAATCAAAAATTAATCCTGTAACCTGATTTCCTGTAGAGAAAAATGTTTGTGAAACAGTAAGCGGCATATACAACGTACTTCGGTTCATTTCAGGAACAGGCAATTTTAAAATTCCCTTAATTTTAAATAATCCTGCTGCAGTGCTTCCATGATATCCTGAAGAATATAAAACTAAAGTATCCTTTACAGATACCTTTAAAAATTTAGCCAAATCACTAGCTACTAAAATTTCATTTTTATCTTTGGAATTTAAAAAACTACCTTTTTTTAAGTAGGTTTTAATTTTAGTCATTTTATTTTCCTTTTCAGGATCAATTCCCATAACTACAACACCTTTTGAAATGTTACCAGAAGAAGCCAATGAAAATGATTCTAATCTTGGAATAATTACTTTTATTTTTGGGTTTAAACTCAACTTAGCAATAGTATCTGCTGACATGGAAAAAACAGCGTTAATATTTTTATCGTTCCAATAGCCTTTTTTATGAATTTGAAAATAGCCAGAATATGATTCCACAGCATTTTCTTTCATTTTTCCATAAGAACCAATTTGAAATGCACGCATAATTATTGCAAAAAACAATGCAAACATTATAGAACCAACCGTAATAAATGTTCTTCGTTTATTACGCCAAATATTCCGCCAAGCCAATTTTAATAGGGCAAACATTTTTTATTATTATACTGTTAATGTACTCGTTTCATATTTTGTTGTGAAAAGAAAGTTACTGGCAAACTAATATTAAAATGCATTTCTTTAATATATAACACCGTTTTTTTACCTTCTTCATTTGCAGGAACAATTTCAATTTTAGAAGGAATTAATCTTCCATCCATTTTTTTAAAATCAAAACTAAGTTCACTTTTAACTAGCTCATTATCTTCATCATAAAATGCTGTTTTAATTTGAATAAAATTATCTTTTATTATCCACATAATAACTTTACCCCAAACCACAGCTGCATTTTCTTTTGGTGTCATTTCAATTTTATAGGTCTTATAACCATTTATAGTTTCTTCATCAATTAACTTATGATTATAATCTACCACAATGGAGCTTTCTTTTAAAATATCATCGTTAGTATAATCTGACCCCATCCAACCTTGCGACATCATGGAAGCTGGAATTTTAATCATTCTGCCAATTGCAGGAATATAATTCCACATATTAGATTTCAATTTTAAAAAAACCTGACCTTTATCTTGAGCTGGAGCAGTAATATAAGTCATGGAATAATCATGTCCTTTACCCCAACTTTTCATCCCAATTTTACGTTTCCAAGTTGGTCTAATAATTTCCATTTCTAAAACAGAAGTATTTGTTTTACCTCTGATTAATTCATCTGCTTTTTCAACAATTTCTGTAGCAGTTATTTTTTGTTGAGCTATCAAGTTTTCAGAATGACATTCAAAAAATAAAACCAATATTAAAACCATTTTTAATTTCATTGCAGTACTATTTAAATTTTTCAATTATTTTTTTTAATACATCTTCTAATGGATAATTTTCTTCCATAACAATAAACCCTAAAGAAACGCCATCCATAACACTACCCATCAACATTGCAGTCGCTTCAGGATTTTCATCTCCTTTTTTATAAAAATAAGATTGAAATACGCTCATATATTGTTCTAAAAAAGGAGAAAATAATTCTTGAAATAGAGGTTGAACTTTAGTTTGAGTGAGCAAACTGTAATATAATTTCCAAAATTGTTTATTTTCTTTTATGATTTCAAAATTGGCTCTAACAAATTGCTCAAACTCATCTTCCGATTGCAATTCTATTTGATTATTAGTATAAAGCTCAGAAAACGGTTTAATTCCATATTGTAAAACATTTTTTAATAACGTTTCCTTGCTTTCAAAATAATTATACAAGTTACCTTTAGATACGTTTGCTTCTTTTGCTATTTTCTGCATTGTGGCGGTTATATATCCTACTTCTGAAAAAAGTAATAAGGCAGAATCCATTATTGTCCTTTTCATTTTTTGTCTTATTTCTTTATTTTGATTTATTGTTCTAGGTGACATTTATAGTTTTTGACTGAATGGTTAGTCAAGTTACAACAAAAAAAAATATAAATCAATTTAATCCTAAATAAAACCAAAATTCACCGAGATAAATTAAAACCTTTTCCTTTATATGTTCATTTTAAATAAAACTTCATATTATAAAAAAAGCTAAAATTGATTTATATCATAGTTTCTACAACGTTTTCGTAGTATATTTGTGAATAGTTTAATTACAAGGTTATATTAACATCTAAATTTATTAAAATGGCAAAAGTAAAAGGCGCAATTGTTGTAGATACTGAAGTTTGTAAAGGCTGTGAAGTTTGTATGCCAGTATGTGCAGATAATGTGATTTCAATGTCCAAAGATGTAAACAGAAAAGGTTATCATTATGCATTTATGGAAAACCCTGAGGCTTGCACTGGTTGTACTAACTGTGCAATAGTTTGCCCAGATAGAGCAATAACCGTTTATAGAGTAAAAGTTAGTGCTTAACTAAAACGAATTAATATGTCAGAATTAAAATTAATGAAGGGAAACGAAGCCTTAGCAGAAGCTGCAATTAGAGCTGGCGTTGATGCTTATTTTGGTTACCCTATTACTCCTCAAACAGAATTGATTGAGTATTTAATGAGCCAAAAAACGGAAGAGCGAACAGGAATGGTTTGTCTTCAAGCAGAGAGTGAAATAGCCGCTATAAATATGGTTTATGGTGCAGCTAGTACTGGAAAAAAAGTATTTACCTCGTCTTCAAGCCCTGGAGTTTCTTTAAAACAAGAAGGTATCTCATACATTGCAGGAGCTGAATTACCTGCCGTAATTGTTAACGTTGTTAGAGGAGGACCCGGATTAGGAACTATACAACCATCACAAGCCGATTATTTTCAATCTGTAAAAGGCGGTGGTCATGGCGATTATAAATTATATGTATTAGCACCATCTTCCGTTCAGGAAATGTCCGATTTTGTAGAAGATGCATTTGACATTGCATTTAAATACAACGCTCCAGTTTTAATTTTATCCGATGGTTTAATTGGCCAAATGATGGAAAAAGTAGAATTAAAACCTCAACAAAAAAGAAGAACGGATGCTGAAGTTATTGCACAATGTGGAAGTTGGGCTACAACTGGAAAAACTAAAGATAGAGAACGAAATATTATCACATCACTCGATTTGCAATCGGAAAAAATGGAAGCCAGAGTTCATAGATTACTCAAAAAATATGAACAAATGGAGAAAGAAGATCTTCGATTCGAAAAAATTAATTGTGATGATGCTGAATATTTAATTGTTGCCTATGGTTCTAGTGCTAGAATTGCTCAAAAAGCAGTTGAAATAGCTAGATCTAAAGGAGTAAAAGTTGGGTTATTACGTCCAATTACTTTATTTCCTTTCCCTAAAAAACAACTATTTGATTTGGCAGATCAAGTAAAAGGAATACTAAGCGTTGAACTTAATGCAGGACAAATGGTAGAAGATGTAAAATTATCTACTGAATTTAAAGTGCCTGTTGAACATTTTGGAAGAACTGGAGGAATTATTCATACCCCAGAAGAAATTTTAGAAGCTTTAGAACAAAAAATAATAAATAATGGAAGTATTAGACATCATAAAACCAGAGAATCAAGTATTTTGTAAAACAAAATTAATGACCAATGCAGCCTTGTCATACTGCCCAGGTTGCGGACATGGTACCGCCCATAATTTAACTATGGAAGTAATTGATGAAATGGGAATTGCTGAAGATACTATTGGAGTTGCTCCAGTAGGCTGTTCTGTACTTGCATATGATTTCATGAATATTGATATGACTCAGGCGGCTCATGGTCGTGCTCCTGCTGTTGCAACTGCAATTGCTAGAACTTGGCCAGAAAAATATGTATTTACCTATCAAGGAGATGGCGATTTAGCAGCTATTGGTACTGCAGAAACTATTCACGCTTGTAATCGTGGAGAAAATATAGTTATCATTTTTGTAAATAACGGAATTTATGGAATGACTGGTGGACAAATGGCGCCTACCACTTTACCAGGTATGAAATCTACTACATCACCTTTTGGTAGAGATGTGAAAACCATGGGATCTCCTATAAAAATGACTGAATTGGTAGCACAATTACCTGGCACATATTATGTTACCAGACAATCTGTGCATACGCATAAAAATGTTCGTAAAGCTAAAAAAGCTATTAAAAAGGCATTTGAAAATATTAAATTAAAAAAAGGTATTTCATTTGTTGAAATAGTTTCAAACTGTAATTCTGGTTGGAAAATGACTCCAAACGATGCCAATAAATGGATGGAAGATAATATGTTTCCATATTATCCTTTAGGAGATATTAAAGTAAATGGTAAATTAAAATAATTAAATTATGACAGAAGAAATAATTATAGCAGGTTTTGGAGGTCAAGGTGTACTTTCCATGGGTAAAATATTAGCCTATTCTGGAATAATGCAAGACAAAGAAGTTAGCTGGATGCCTTCTTATGGCCCAGAAATGCGTGGTGGGACTGCAAATGTTACGGTAATTTTAAGTGATGATCGCATTAGCTCTCCTTATTTAAAAGTTTTTGATACCGCAATTATTTTAAACCAACAGTCTATGGATAAATTTGAAGAATCCGTAAAACCTGGAGGTATTTTAGTGTACGATCCAAATGGAATTACGCATCATCCAACAAGAACTGATATTAAAATATTTCAAATTAATGGTAGTAAATTAGCTGCTGAAATGGGAAATAAAAAAATATTTAATATGGTGGTAATGGGTGCATTTTTAAAAATTAAACCAATTGTAAAATTGGAAAATGTACTTGCTGGTCTTAAAAAATCACTTCCAGAAAGATACCATCATTTAATTCCTTTAAATGAAAAAGCTATGAAAATTGGAATGAATAATGTTACCCCATACCAAGTGGCAAGTCAATTTGCACACAATTAAATTTAATAGTTTTATTCTTTAAAACAGTTATTTTGTATATTTAAAATTACAAAATAACTGTTTTTTTTATGGCTATTATATTAATAACTGGCGGATCTGGTTTCATTGGAAAAAAACTTTCCAATCTATTAAAAGAAAAAGGATATAAGGTCTTTATTTTAAGCAGAACCAAAAGCAACCATCCAAATACTTTTTATTGGAATTTAAAAGAAAATTATATTGATGAACAAGCTATAATTCAAACAGATTATATTATCCATTTAGCTGGTGCTAGTATTGCAGATAAAAGGTGGACAAAAGAACGAAAAAAAGTATTAATCAACAGCAGAATTAATTCTGCTAATTTACTATTTAATAAGGTAAAAGAATTAAATCCAAACCTTAAAGGTTTTATTGCTGCATCTGGAATTGGATTTTATGGCGCAACAACTACTGAAAAAATTTATGAAGAAAATGATACTTCAGGAGATGACTTTATAAGTGAAATTTGTAAATTATGGGAAAAAGCATCCTTACAATTTAATTCCATAAACATAAGAACTGTTATTTTTAGAACAGGAATTGTCTTTTCAAACGGAGGTGGTGCATTTCCAAAATTATTTAAACCTATAAAATTTGGATTTGGAGCTGTTCTAGGTAACGGAAAACAATACTTTCCTTGGATTCATATAGATGATTTATGTGATTTATATTTAGAATCCATTGAAAATAAAGAACTTAAAGGCATTTATAATGCTATTGCTCCAAATTATTGTACTAATAAACAGTTGACAAAAAAAATAGCAAATACTCTTGGCAAAAAAATTTGGTTACCAAATATACCCTCCTTTATATTTAAATTATTTTTTGGTGAAATGTCTATAATTTTATTAGAAGGAAGTAGAGTCTCTTCAAAAAAAATTAAGGATACTGGTTTTAAATTCAATTTTAGGAACTTAGAAACTGCTCTTAAAGATTTAATTAACTAATTAAGTTTTCTATAATTTTTTGAACAGGCAAAATTTCTTTGGTATGCTCAATACTTGGTCCTGCAACCCAAACCGTTTTATAGGTTGCTTTTGTAGCAGCATTTTGAGTAGCTCTCATCCCTATAGAAAACCTTATCATTTTAACCCACTTTTTAAGTTTTTTATTTTTATTTAGCAATTTTTCAATCCAAGTTTGTTTAGTCCCAATTTTTTGAACGTATGGTGTGTTAATTACGGTACAAGGAGTTCCTGAAATTTTTTCAGTAACAACAATTCCTTTAGCATTATAATCTACACAAGCTTGTTTGTAATCTTTAGTTACGCCAGCTTCTTCAGAAGCAATAAATAAACTTCCAACAGAAGCACCAACAGCGCCATAATTTAATATTTTATCTAAATCATCTTTACACCCTACTCCACCAGCGGAAATTACTGGAATTGAACAATTTTCAACAATTTGAGTAATTAATTCCTTTGGATTTATATTTCCTCGATGCCCACCTGCCTGATTATTAACCGCTACAATTGCATCTGCGCCTAAACTTTCCACCTTTTGAGCAAATTTTAAATCGGTAACATCACAAAAAACTTTTATTCCTTTTTTATGTGCTTTTTTTATAGTTTCTGAAGGATTTCCTAAAGAAGTAATTATAAAATCTGCTCCTTCAGAACAAATAATATCTAATTGATGTTTATACTTAATGTTCGATTTATTTACTATTAAATTAAAACCAAATGAGCCACCTCCTACTTTTGCCTTTTTTAGTTCTTGTAACGCTGCTATTAACTCCTTATCCGTTCTGTAGTTTAAGGCTGGAATACATCCTGCAATACCGCTTTTCATTGCCTCAATAACCATTTTAGTATTAGAAACTAAAAACATTGGAGCTTGAATAATAGGGTATTTAATTTTTAAAAGTTCGGTTAGTTTGGTGGTGTTCATGGTTAAATATTTTTTCAAATATACTAATTATTATGCACGCATAACAAATTTAGTGAAACAAAAAAGAGGCTCAATAAGAGCCTCTTTTTTACACTATAAAAGTTGTATTTAATCTTCTTTTACTTCTTCAAAATCAACATCTTCTACATTATCTCCTTCATTTTTTGGTTCTGCATTACCTGCATCACCTGTTGGAGCGCCTTGAGCTTGTTGACCATTTTGTTCAGCTTTGTACATTTCTTCACTTGCAACTTTCCAAGCTTCATTTATCTTTTCCATTGCAGCATCAATTTGTGCAAGGTCTTTAGATTCATGTGCTTTTTTTAGTTCAACAAGAGCTGCTTCAATCGGATCTTTTTTATCTGCTGATAATTTATCGCCAAATTCTTTTAATTGTTTTTCTGTTTGAAAAATCATAGCATCTGCGCCATTAATTTTTTCAGCAGTTTCTTTAGCTTTTTTATCTATTTCCGCATTAGCATCTGCATCTGCTTTCATTTTTTTGATTTCATCTTCTGTTAAACCTGAAGAAGCTTCAATTCTAATATCCTGAGTTTTATTTGTAGCTTTATCTGTGGCAGTTACGTGAATAATACCATTAGCATCAATATCAAAAGTTACTTCAATTTGAGGAACTCCACGTTGTGCTGGTGGAAGTCCATCTAAATGAAAACGACCTATAGTTTTATTATCTGCAGCCATTGCTCTTTCTCCTTGTAACACATGGATTTCTACAGATGGTTGATTATCTGCTGCAGTTGAAAATACTTGCGATTTTTTAGTTGGAATGGTTGTATTGGCTTCAATTAATTTAGTCATTACATTACCCATAGTTTCAATTCCTAATGAAAGCGGAGTAACATCTAATAACAATACATCTTTAACATCACCGGTTAATACACCACCTTGAATAGCTGCTCCTACTGCAACAACTTCATCTGGATTTACTCCTTTTGAAGGTGCTTTACCAAAGAATTTTTCCACTGCTGCTTGTACTGCAGGAATACGTGTTGATCCACCAACTAAAATAATTTCATTAATATCAGAAGTTGTTAAACCTGCACTTTCTAATGCTTTTTTACAAGGTTCAATAGTTCTTTTAACTAAATCGTCAATTAAAGTTTCAAATTTTGCTTTAGATAAGGTTCTAACTAAGTGTTTTGGACCTGTTGCTGTAGCGGTAACATAAGGTAAGTTAATTTCAGTACTAGCGGAAGATGATAATTCAATTTTAGCTTTTTCAGCAGCTTCTTTTAAACGTTGCAAAGCCATTGGATCTTTTCTTAAATCAATGTTTTCTTCTTTGTTAAATTCATCTGCTAACCAATCAATAATTTTTTGATCTACGTCATCACCACCTAAATGGGTGTCACCATCTGTAGCCAATACTTCAAAAACGCCATCTCCTAATTCTAATATAGATACATCATGAGTACCACCACCAAAATCGAAAACTACTATTTTTTCATCATCGCTTTTTTTATCTAAACCATATGCTAAAGCTGCTGCAGTTGGTTCATTTATAATTCTACTTACTTTTAAACCAGCAATTTCACCAGCTTCTTTGGTTGCTTGACGTTGAGAATCATTAAAATAAGCAGGAACAGTAACTACTGCTTCTGTTACTTCGGTTCCTAAATAATCTTCGGCTGTTTTCTTCATTTTTTGAAGTACCATAGCAGAGATTTCTTGAGGAGTATATAATCTTCCATCAATATCTACACGTGGTGTATTATTATCTCCTTTTACAACTTTGTAAGGTACTCTATCTGCTTCCATTTTACATTCAGAGTATTTGTTACCCATAAATCTTTTAATAGAAGAAATTGTTTTAAGTGGATTTGTAACTGCTTGACGTTTTGCAGGGTCTCCTACTTTTCTCTCTCCACCTTCTATAAATGCAACAATGGATGGTGTTGTTCTTTTTCCTTCTGCATTAGGAATAACCACTGGATCGTTACCCTCCATTACAGCAACACAAGAGTTGGTTGTTCCTAAATCTATTCCTATAATTTTACTCATAATTTATTTTTTAAATTTTTATTTCTATTTTTAAATATCATAAACAAAACAGACAATGATTATGCCATTATATTTTTTATGTCAATTTGTCACAAACTGGTTTGAAAGGATGAAATTTTAGGTAAAAAATGACAAGTAATTATTATAAACAACTATCTGTTAATAATTTAAATGTAAACAGAGACTAAATACTAAAAAACTCATTTTTATTTTATATATTTGATAATACTATTTTTAAAAACAAAAAAATTCAACTCATGAGTAAATTCGATGAAAAAGTAGCTCTTTACCAAGAAGCTATGAAGGGTTTAGGAATTAGCTTTAATGCTGATTTATTAAGCAAAGTAACAAAGGGATTAGGTCCTTCAATCTACAAAAAAGATGCTGAAACAGTTTCTGGTTCTGACGCAAAAGAATTAGCCACCGTTAAAAACAATTTTTTAATTAAAAAATTAGGTCTTTCTGATGGACCAAAATTAGATAATGCTATTGCAAGTGTTATGGAAAAAATGGGAAAATCTAATAGAAATAAATATAGAGCAATTGTTTATTATTTATTGGTTAAAGAATTAGGTCAAGAATCTAAATACTAATTAATTACCATTCTTACTAAAAATAGAACCCTCAATTTTGTGGGTTCTGTTTTTTATCTTGTAAAAACTAAGTTGTTAACTGTTGAAAGATTAGCATCAAAGGCATAACTCTCATAATTAAATCCTTTTAAATCTTCTGCTTTTTCAATATTATTTTCTATAATATAACGCACCATTAATCCTCTTGCTTTTTTTGCAAAAAAACTAATTATTTTTAATTCTCCATTTTTATAATCTTTAAAAACTGGAGTAACAATGTTCGCTTTTAATACTTTAGGGTTTACAGATTTAAAATATTCGTTACTTGCTAAGTTCACAAAAACTTCTCCATCTGAAAGTTCATCGTTTAAGGCTTTTGTTATTTTATCTCCCCAAAATTGATATAAATTATTTTTGGTACGCAATTTTAACTTCGTTCCCATTTCTAATCTATATGGTTGTATTAAATCCAAAGGTTTTAAAACTCCATACAAACCTGATAAAATTCGTAATTTATTTTGAAGTTGTTCTATTTTAGTTGCTGGAATTGTATTTACATCTAATCCAATATATACATCTCCGGTAAAAGCATACACCGCCTGTTTTGAATTTTCTAAAGTAAAAGGCAATTGCCAATTTTGATTTCGTTGCCAGTTTAGTTCTCCTAAATTTGACGAAATGTGCATTAAATCACTTATTTTTTTAGGCGATTTTTTCTTTAACACCTTTTGAAGTCGTTCCGCTTCCTTTAAAAATATTCCCTCAGTATAATCCGTTACAGGAGCTTTAGATTCAAAATCTAAAGACTTTGCTGGTGATATTACTATTTTCATAAATTAGTTTTTCAATGTAGAATAATAACTTATGGTAAAAATAGGATTATTTAATCGAAAAAAATAAGGAGAAATATACTTTAAAACTATGTTACAATAACAAAATTTTATTTTAAATACATCCGTTTTTAATCATATGGTGTACACGTCACTCTGAATTTATTTCAGCGTATCATCTTATTATGTTAATTTAGAATGATTATTAGATTCTGAAACAATATTTCGACTCCGCTCAATATGACATCTTCAAAAGGACTTACATTATAAATTCAGGAGCCTTTCCTGATATACAATTTTATTTTAATTCATCAATATAATTTTGCATTTTCTGAAACAATAAAGCAACGTGATAGCCATCCATTAAAGCGTGATGGACTTCTACAGAAAATGGTATTTTCCGAACTGTATTTTCTTCAAATACTTTACCGAAAATAATTTTTGGTATTCCTTTATCTGCTTCATCTCCTTTTCTGGCATGTTTAAATCCTGTAAAAGAAATCCACGGTAACGTAGAACAATGTACTAAGTTTAGCATTTCTTCTTTTGGCTCAAAAACAATTCCTTTTTTATGGTTTTCAATTACCTTTTTACTAGCTTTATCAAATTCAAAAATTGAAGATGCATAATTATAATAACAAAAAGAAAACGTATTATCATCATTTAAAATAGTAGAACCTATCTCTACTTTATCAAAAATAACCACTTTATTATTTAGTATTCTCAATTTAAATTCTTCTATTTCATTTATACTTTTTAATGCGACAAAAATACTAGCTAATGAAAAAGAAAGATTATGCTTTTTACAAAATTTAAAAAGATTAGTTACTTCTAAATTTGCTGTTATATTAAAAAATGGATCTTCGTAGGTTTTAAAAAATTCAAATTGTGATTTTCTATTCCAATTTGCAATATCAAATTCTTTCATTTTAATACTTTTGATTAATGGTGTAATTCCTCCATTTTTCAAAACATTGCTGCATATCTAGCGGTACTTCAGAATCAAATTGCATCATTTTTTTAGTAGTAGGATGTTGAAATCCTAATGTTTTTGCATGTAGTGCTTGCCTTGGTAAAACCTTAAAGCAGTTATCTACAAATTGTTTGTATTTGGTAAACGTTGTTCCTTTTAAAACTTCGTTTCCACCGTAACGTTCATCGTTAAATAAAGTATGTCCAATATGTTTAAAGTGCGCTCTAATTTGATGCGTTCTACCTGTTTCCAGCTTACATTGCACCAAAGTAACATAACTAAATCGTTCTAAAACTTTATAGTGGGTTACTGCGTGTTTACCAAATTCGCCATCTGGAAAAACACTCATTTGCAATCTGTTTTTTAAACTTCTTCCTATGTTTCCTTCTATAGTGCCTTCATCTTCCTCTATATTTCCCCAAACCAATGCATAATATAAGCGATTAGTTGTTCTATCAAAAAACTGTTTTGATAAATGTGCCATAGCAAATTCAGTTTTTGCAACTACTAAAAGTCCGCTAGTATCTTTATCAATTCTATGCACCAAACCTGGACGTTCATTTGCATTATTTGGTAAATTTTCAATATGATGAATTAATCCGTTTACTAAGGTTCCGCTATAATTTCCATGGCCCGGATGCACAACCATACCAGCTGGTTTATTAACCACTAAAACCTGATCGTCTTCAAAAATTATATCTAACGGAATATCTTCAGCTACTAATAAATTTTCATGAGGCGGATGCGTTAAAACTACTTTAACTTCATCATTTGGTTTTACTTTATAATTTGGTTTTACAGCAACATCGTTTACTAAAACATTACCTGCTTTTGCTGCTTGTTGAATTTTATTTCGAGTTGCATTTTCAATAAAATTCATTAAAAACTTATCTACCCGTAAAGGTTCTTGACCTTCATGAGCTATATATTTAAAATGCTCATATAATTCTTCCTGTTCAATTTCTTCAACGCTCATAGAAAATTTTTAGTTGTTTGGTTTATAACTACCTGAACCTTCTCCGTCGCCAAGTTTTAAAGTTATCATAGAATTTTTAGGAATAGCTGTTCCTGATTTTAATTCTTTTCCGTTAAATTTTAAACCTCTAACTACATCTTTAGCTATATCGGAAACACGAATTTCATTTGAACTTATTCTAAATCCTAAAGCTAATAAATGAGCTGTGGCTTGCCGTTTAGTTTTACCATATAAATCAGGAATTTTAACTTTTGCGTAATCTGAAGGGTTTAAGGTTAAATAAATCTTTCTACCTTCTTTTACAAAATCACCTGGTTCTGGAGATTGATCAATAACCGATTTTTTTGGATAACTAGGATTATAACTTGCAGAATCTTGTACTAACATTTTTAAATCAATTTCCTTTAAAGTGTGTTGCACTTTAGTCAAACTCATTTTCTTTAAATTTGGAACTTCAATTTTTTGGCTATGATGTGTGGAAACATTAAGCCATTTTTCAAGAGCAAAAAAAAGTACAATTAGCCCTATAATAGCAATTATTATTTGAGTGAAAAAAACTTTAGATTTTATAAAATTTAAAAAATTCATATTTGTTTATGGTTAATTAGCAAAGATACTTTATAAATAACAAGTTGCAAATTACATAAATAATAGTTCAATGTTTTTTTAAATTAACCTTCTTAATCCAAAAAAATTCTAATTTTTTTTCTATAATTTATGTAAGTTTGTAATACACGTTAATAACAGTCAATGAAAAAAAATATTGCCATCATTATGGGCGGATATTCATCAGAAGCCAATATTTCATTAAAAAGTGGTGAAGTTGTCTATAAAAACATTTCAAAAGAAAAATATAACATCTTTAAAGTTTATATTTTAAAAAATAAATGGGTAGTTGTAACGGATAATTTAAATGAATATGCTATAAATAAACACGATTTTTCTGCGAATATTCATGGTAAAAAAATAAATTTCGACTGTGTTTTTAATGCTATTCACGGTCACCCTGGTGAAGACGGAACCATTTTAGCTTATTTTAATTTGTTAGGCATTAAACATACTTCTGCCCCATTTTATCAAATGGCATTAACTTTTAATAAACGAGATTGTTTAAGTGTGATTAAAAAATATGGTGTTAAAACTGCTAAATCTGTTTATTTAGATAAAGGAGAAAAAATAGAAATTACTAAAATTATTGAAACTGTTGGTTTGCCGTGTTTTGTAAAACCAAACAATGCTGGTTCTAGTTTTGGAATCTCAAAAGTAAAAACCGAAAAAGAGTTAATTCCTGCTATTAAAAAAGCATTTAAAGAAGATTCGCAGTTATTAATTGAAGAATTTTTAGATGGGCCAGAAATTACCATTGGAGTTTTAAATTATAAAAATAAAATTACCGTTTTACCAATGACCGAAATTGTTACGAATAATGATTTTTTTGATTATGAAGCTAAATATTTAGGGAAATCTGAAGAAATTACACCGGCAAGAATTACGGAAAATATGCATAAAAAATTAGAACTACTTGCAACAAAAGTTTACAAAATTTTAAATATGAGTGGTTTTACACGTTCGGAATATATTATAGTAAATAACGAACCTTATTTTTTAGAAATGAATACGGTACCAGGTTTAACCACCGAAAGTTTAATTCCTCAACAAGCAGATGCGGCAGGAATTTCATTACCAAATCTTTTTCACAACGCCATTGAAATGGCTTTAAAACACTAATTATGAAACGAGCTGTTTTTCCAGGATCTTTTGATCCAATAACTTTGGGACATGTAGATATTATAAATCGTGCTTTGCCTTTATTTGATGAAATTATAATTGCTATCGGAATTAATTCGGATAAAAAATATATGTTTACTCTTGAGGAACGATTAAAATTTATTAAAGATATTTATGCAACGGAACCAAAAATAAAAGTAGAAACCTACTCCGGTTTAACCATTGATTTTTGCAATAAAAAAGAAATAGGCTTTATATTACGTGGATTAAGAAACCCTGCAGATTTTGAATTTGAAAAAGCAATTGCACAAACTAACAGAAAATTAGCTCCGGTTGAAACCGTATTTTTATTAACTTCAGCAGAAACATCTTATATAAGTTCTAGCATAGTTAGAGACGTACTAAGAAATGGTGGAGACATTTCTGATTTAGTTCCAAAAAGCGTAACCCGAAATTAATTATTTTATGAAATATTGGTTGCTTACTATAGCTTTAATTACCGTTTCTTGCACAAAAAGCCCATCAAAATCATCTAAAAATTTCACTACTAAATTTGAAAACTCAAATAAAACGGAAACTGCTACTTATTCAGAAACCATTAACTTTTATAAAAAATTAGCGGCTACCTATCCACAAATAAATATTCAGGAAATTGGAGAAACGGATAGCGGTTATCCACTTCATTTAGTACTTTTTAATACTGCCAAAAACTTTGATTTAAATCAACTAAAAAATAGCTCTAAAAATATAATTTTTATAAACAATGGCATTCATCCAGGCGAACCTGATGGAGTTGATGCAAGTATGATGTTGCTTAGAGATATGATTCAAAATTCGGCGCAACTTAAAAAACTAAATAACATTATTTTAGCAATAATTCCTATATATAATGTTGGAGGAGCACTAAACAGAAACAGTCGCTCTAGAGCAAATCAAAATGGTCCTAAAGAATATGGATTTAGAGGAAATGCCAGAAATTTTGATTTAAACAGAGATTTTATAAAAGCCGACACCAAAAATGCTAGAACTTTTGCCAATATGTTTTCTAGTTTAAATCCAGATATATTTATAGATACTCACGTTAGTAATGGTGCGGATTATCAATATGGTATTACGCATTTATTCACGCAACATAACAAACTAGGGAACGATTTAGGAAAGTTTATTGAGCAAAAAATGAGACCTGAAATAGAAGCCTCATTGCTCAAAAAAAAGATAATTATAACACCTTATGTAAATGTTTGGGGAAAAACTCCAGAAAGTGGGTTTAGCCAATTTTTCGATTCTCCTAGATATTCCACTGGTTACTCCACTTTATTTAACACACTTGGTTTAATGGTGGAAACCCATATGCTAAAATCCTACAAACAACGGGTAGAACAAACTTATAGTTTACTTAATTCCGTTATAGATTTCACCATCCAAAATGGAACAAAAATAAAAGAACTTCGTAAAAATGCTTTGAAAAATATTTTAAAAAATAAAACATATCCAATTCAGTATCAATTAGATAAAAATAAATTTACTGCCTTAAACTTTAAAGGATATAAAGCAAGTTATATACCTAGCAAAGTAACTACAGGCAATCGATTATTTTATGATGAAACCAAACCATATACCAAACCCGTTTCTTATTATAATCAATTTAAACCAGTAAAATTTATAAACATTCCTAAAGCTTATATTTTAAAAAGTGGCTGGTGGAAAGTTATAGATAGATTAAAAGAAAATCATATTAAATATACTATTTTTAAAAGAGATACTTCTTTAAATGTAGAAGTGCAACACATTAAAAATTATAAAACTTCCGCCAAAGTTTTTGAAGGTCATTATATGCACTATAATACCGAAGTTACACTAACAAAGCAATCCATTAAATTCTTAAAAGGAACTGTTTATATTCCTATAAAGCAATCTGGAGCAAGATATTTATTCGAAACATTAGAAGCTTCTGCAACAGATTCTTTTTTTAACTGGAATTATTTTGATACCATACTGCAACAAAAAGAAGGCTATTCTTCTTATGTTTTTGAAGATATTGCTGAACAATTTTTAAAAGAAAATCCATCTGTAAAAAAAGCTTTAAAAGCAAAAATACAATCGGATGCAGATTTTGCAAAAGACCCAAAAGCACAATTAGATTTTGTTTATAAAAGTTCGCCATATTATGAGCCTGCCCATTTAAGACTACCAATTTATAAAGCGTATTAAATGAAAGTATGTATTGCTGAAAAACCAAGTGTTGCACGAGAAATTGCTACCGTATTAGGTGCAAACACAAAACGAGATGGTTATTTTGAAGGAAACGGTTATGCGGTTACTTATACATTCGGGCATTTATGTACTTTATTTGAACCTATGGATTACAAAGCTCATTGGAAAAGCTGGAATTTAAACAATTTACCAATGCTTCCAGATAAATTTAAAACTAAAGTGGTTACCAATCAAGGAATTCAAAAACAATTTAATATTGTAAAAAGTTTATTTGATAAAGCCGATTTAGTCATAAATTGCGGGGATGCAGGTCAAGAAGGAGAATTAATTCAGCGTTGGGTTATTAATGAAGCTGGCTACAAAGGTAAAGTAAAACGCTTATGGATTTCTTCCTTAACCACAGAAGCTATTAAAGAAGGTTTTCAAAATTTAAAACCTTCAGAAAATTATGATAATTTATATTATGCAGGTTTTTCCCGAGCTATTGGAGACTGGCTTTTAGGGATAAATGCAACTCGTTTATATACGGTTAAACACGGAGGTTATAAACAAGTTTTATCCGTTGGCAGAGTACAAACACCTACTTTAGCAATGCTAGTTAATAGATATAATGAAATTGAAAATTTTAAACCTCAACCCTATTGGGAATTACAAACACTTTACCGCGAAACCCAATTTAATTGTGAAGAAGGTCGATTTCTAAAAAAAGAGGATGGCGAAATTTTAGCTAATAAAGTTAAAGAAAGTGATTTTGAAATAGTATCCGTAACTAAAAAAGCTGGAAAAGAGTATGCTCCAAAATTATTTGATTTAACAGGTTTACAAGTATATTGCAATAATAAATTTAGTTTTTCTGCAGATGAAACTTTAAAAATTGTTCAAAAATTATACGAACAAAAAGTGGTAACCTACCCAAGGGTTGATACTACTTTTTTACCAAATGATGTATATCCAAAAATTGCAGGCATTTTAAAAAATTTAACTAATTACAACGCTTTAACGCAACCTTTATTAGGTAAAAAAATAAGAAAATCTTCCAAAGTATTTAATGATAAAAAAGTTACCGATCACCACGCAATTATACCAACAGGCGTTCAAATTAATTTACAATACAATCAACAGCAAGTATATGATATTATTACCAAACGGTTTATCGCTGTATTTTACGAGGATTGTAAAGTGTCTAACACTTCCGTAATTGGTAAAGCGGCCACAGTAACCTTTAAAACCACAGGAAAAGAAATTTTAGAAAAAGGTTGGCGCATTGTTTTTGATACTTCAACTACGTTCAATAGCCAAAAACCACCTAAAGAAACTGGAATTTTACCAACTTTTATTAAGGGAGAAAAAGGACCTCATATTCCTTCTTTTTTAGAAAAAGAAACCAAACCTCCAAAACAATTTTCAGAAGCTACCCTTTTAAGAGCAATGGAAACTGCTGGAAAACAAGTAGATGATGAAGATTTACGAGAATTGATGAAAGAAAATGGTATTGGCAGACCTTCAACAAGAGCAAATATTATTGAAACGCTGTTTAAACGAAAATATATTATTCGCAAAAAGAAACAACTTATACCAACTTCTACCGGAATTCAGCTCATAAAAATTATTAAAAATGAACTATTAAAATCTGCAGAATTAACAGGAAAATGGGAAAAAAGATTGAAAGAAATTGAGCAAGGTAATTTTAATGCAGGAACGTTTATAAATAACATGAAAAAAATGGTAGATGAATTGGTTTATGAAGTTCGTTCCGAAACTATTAGCGCAAATATATCAGCCGTAACTTCAGCTAAAAAGAAACAAATTCCTACCTCTGCAAAAATGACAGATAAAAAGGCAAAAGGATTAACGCTTCAAAAATGTCCAAAATGTAATAAAGGAACTCTTTTAAAAGGAAAAACCGCTTACGGTTGTAGCGAATATAAAAATGGTTGCAATTTTAAACTTCCATTTCATTTTTTAGATAAAAAAATATCCGAAAATCAATATGTACGTTTATTACAAAAAGGATGTACAGTTAATTTAAAAGGCTTTAAAAAAGAAGATAAAAAAGTAGAAGGACTAGTTAGATTTGATGAAAATTATAATTTAATTTTAGAAGAAAAAAACACCTCTACTACCATCAATAATAAAAATATATATGATAAAATTAGTTGTCCGAAATGTAAAAAAGGAACTATTTTAAAGGGAAAAACAGCATACGGTTGTAGCGAATATAAAAATGGTTGTGATTTTATTTTTAGTTTTGATGAAGTCAGAAAAATAGCAAATGGAAAAACCCTTACTAAGGAATTAGTTTACACTATTTTAAATGGAAAAAATTAAACATCGGCATTTTATTTTATTTAAACCTTATGGTTATTTAAGTCAATTTATAAATAATCAAACCAAACGAGCAAACAAAAAATTACTAGGAGAATTACATAACTTTCCTGAAAACACTATGGCAATTGGCCGATTAGATGAGCACTCAGAAGGCTTATTATTACTTACCACAAATGGAAAAGTAAGTGAACTTATTAGAAGTTCTAAATATGAAAAAGAATATTATGCTCAAGTAGATGGAACAATTACCCAAAAAGCTATGGTAAACTTAAAAAATGGTGTAGTAATTAGTACAGATGTTGGCAAATACTTAACTAAAAAATGTAAAGCAAAAATTCTTACACAAACACCAACATTACCTAAACGAGGAAAAAAAATAAGAGATGACCGGCACGGACCAACTTCTTGGATTTCTATAATACTTAAAGAAGGGAAATTCAGACAAGTACGCAAAATGACTGCCGCAATTGGCTTTCCAACACTCAGACTAGTAAGAGTTAGAATTGGAACAATACATATTGAAAATATGATTGCTGGAGAAGTTCTTGAAAAAAATAATTTAATTTAATTTTTGTTAATTAAATGCTTCTGGATTTTCCACTACGTGGTAACGAGGATCGTCAATATCATTTACTATAATACTATTAAATTTTGAATTGCTATTAATAAGTAATAGTTTACATTCTTCACTTAAATGTTTTAGATGTATCTTTTTTCCTGCTGATTGATATTTTTCTACCAAATTAAAAAGAGCCTCTAATGCAGAATGGTCGCTAATTCTAGATTCTATAAAATCTATTTCTACTTGGTTAGGATCATTTTTAACATCAAACTTATCATTAAAAGCAGAAATTGAGCCAAAAAATAAAGGTCCCCAAATTTCATATACTTTGGTCCCATCATCCTTAAACATTTTTCTAGCTCTAATTCTTTTAGCATTTTCCCATGAAAAAACTAAAGCACTAACAATTACTCCCGCAATTACAGCAATGGCTAAATCAAAAATTACGGTTAATGTAGATACCAAAACAAGTACAAATAAATCTGTTTTAGGTATTTTATTTAAAATTCTAAAACTACTCCATTCAAAAGTGCCTATTACAACCATAAACATAACACCCACAAGTGCTGCAATAGGAACTCGTTCAATATAAGCCGAACCAAATACAATAAATATTAACAACATTAACGCTGCAACTATACCAGATAATCTTCCTCTAGCACCACCTTTTATATTGATAATAGATTGGCCAATCATAGCACAACCTCCCATTCCTCCAAACAAACCTGTAACAATATTTGCGCTACCTTGCGCAACACATTCTTTATTACCATTTCCACGTGTTTCGGTTAAATCATCAATTAAATTTAAGGTCATTAACGATTCTATCAAACCAACTGCCGCTAAAATTAAAGCATAAGGAAATATAAATTTAAAAGTCTCTAAATTTAAAGGAATTTTTGAAAAAGTTTCCAAATGAAGTATTGGCAATCCTCCTTTTAAGCCTTCTCCACCACCATCTTTAATAAATGAACCAACCGTTGCTACATCAAATTTCGATAAAATAGCAATAGTGCTTACAACAAGTATTGCTATTAACGCTTCAGGTAATTTCTTGGCTTTTTTAATTTTAGGTAAACCCCACATTATTAACATGGTAAGCCCAACTAAACCTATCATTATATAAAGTGGTTCTCCTTGAATCCAAGTTTTTTCTCCATTCGTTATTTTTTTAAACATTCCTAATTGAGAAAGAAAAATAACAATTGCCAAACCATTTACAAATCCCATCATTACGGAATGAGGAATTAATCGGACAAATTTTCCTAATTTTAAAATTCCTGCTAAAATTTGAATAATTCCCATTAAAACTACAGTTACAAATAAATAATACAATCCTAAATTTTCTGAAGGGTTTCCCATGTCATTTCCTTTAGCAACTAATGCAACCATTACAACAGCTAAAGAACCAGTTGCTCCAGAAATCATTCCAGGTCTACCTCCAAATATTGAAGTAATTAACCCAACCATAAATGCTGCATATAAACCAACTAATGGATCAACACCGGCAACAAAGGCAAATGCAACAGCCTCAGGAACAAGTGCTAATGCAACAGTTATTCCAGAAAAAACTTCATTTCTAACATTGGAAACTCGCTTTCTAATAAATGTAGTCATAGGTATTTATTTATAAAAAGCGGCGAAGATACGTAAATTATCTAATTAAATTTTTAGCGTTTAAATTATTGGTATTTCCTATTAAAAAATTTAATTTAAAACAATAATTTAATATTTTGGTACGTGTTTTTTAAAGCTTCCTTAGTTTCCAATTCGTTTTTAAAAATCACTTCCGTAATTCCTTCTTCTATTTGAGGTTTTAATTTTCCGTTAAAGTCCGAACTCATAACAAACCAATAGGTAATTTTTAAAATAATTTTATTTTTTCGTTTAAAAATATGATACGTTGTTTGTAATGGTCTTTCTATCTGTAAATTAAAAATTCCACATTCTTCTTCTACTTCTCTAATAGCACATGCTTCAATAGATTCATTTTTTTCTAATTTGCCTTTAGGTAAATCCCATTTATTAAAACGTTTAATAAAAAGAACTTTATTTTCGGCATTAAAAACTTTTCCGCCAGCTGCTTCTTGAATTTTAAATTTTGTTTGAAATAAGTACCAACAATTTTCTAAATCACTACATATTAAGCAAATACCTTTTTCTTTTAATTGAAATAAATTTTCAACCTGTTCCTCTATTAAATTAGCCTCAAAATTTACTTTATTAAGCCTTGTTGAAAAATTGTTGTTGTCCGTTAAAATAATTGGACAATCATTTACAAAAACTTTATACATTTGCATTATGATTAAGAATAAAAACACAGCCAAAAAAACTGCTGAATTATTACTGCAAATTAAAGCAATTAAATTGCAAACTAAAAATCCGTTTACTTGGGCTTCTGGTTGGAAATCTCCTATTTATTGCGATAATAGAATTACACTTTCTTATCCAAAAATTCGAAATTATTTAAGAGAAAACCTAGCAACTATTATTGAAGATGAATATGGAAAACCGGATGTGATTGCTGGTGTAGCAACTGGTGCAATTGCTATAGGAATATTGGTTGCTCAACAATTAAACGTACCTTTTATTTATGTTCGTCCTGAACCTAAAAGTCATGGAAGAAAAAATCAAGTAGAAGGATTACTGGAGCCAAATAAAAATGTGGTAGTTGTAGAAGATTTAATTAGCACAGGCAAAAGTAGTTTAAATGCGGTAAAGGCGTTGAAAGAAGCAGGTGCAAATGTTAAAGGTTTAGTAGCCATATTTTCTTATGGTTTTGATATTGCCTCTAAAAATTTTGAAAAACAAAATGTAAAATTCAATACGTTAAGTGATTTTCATTATTTATTAGAGCAATCTATTGACAGTAGTTACATTTCAGAAAACGAATTAGAAACACTTATTTCTTGGAGAAACAACCCAAGTACGTGGAAACAATAAACAATTATTTATGAATTTAGAAAGTAAAAAAGTTATTATAAATAAATCTCAAAAAGATTTTTTTGAATATTTAAGCAAGGTTGAAAATTTTGAACAATTAATGCCAGAAAATATTAATAAATTTGAAGTTGATGGCGATTCTTTTTTATTTAGCCTTTCTGGAATGCCAGAAATTAGATTAGTATTAAAAGAAAAACAAGAGTTTGATAAAATAATATTAGGCGCTGCAAGTAGCAAATTAGCCTTTACTTTAATGGCGAACATAAACGCAGTATCTGACCAAAGTTGTGAAGTTCAATTACTATTTGACGGAGATTTTAATCCAATGATGGCAATGATGGTAAAAAAACCCCTACAAAAATTTATAGATACGCTTATTGAAAATTCTGAAAAATTATAAGTTAAAATTATCTATTCGCAAATTTAATTTCTTTTAAGTTGAATTTGCGAATAGTCTTATTTTCAACCAAAATTTCCAATCTTCCATCTTCGCTTACGCCAACAATTTTTCCTTTAAACAACGTATTTTTATTATCTTCAAAATTCATTTCTAAATTAAAACCGTATAATTTATTTAGATATTTCTCTTTTAAAACCTCCATTTTATTTTCTTTAAGTAACAAAAAATAGGTTTGTATATTTACTATTAACTGCTGTAATAGCAAATCTTTATCCATTTTCTGCCCAGTTAATTTTATTAAAGAAGTTACATTTTTAATAGAACTTGTAAACTTTTCTTGATTTATGTTTAAACCAATACCAATAATTGATTGACTTATATTTCTCCCTTTAAAAGTGTTTTCAATTAAAATACCCGCTATTTTGTCTTTTTCTGCCAATATGTCGTTAGGCCATTTAACCTTAATATTAGCATTTGTAAGTTTGTTTAAGGTAATTACTATACCCAATGAAACTGCTATACTAATATAAAAACGATTACTTATTTTGAAATCCTCAAACTTTACTAAAATACTGAATGTTAGATTTTTACCTAAAATAGACTGCCAATTTGTTCCCATTTGTCCTCTACCATTGGTTTGGTATTCAGCACTAACAATGGTATAATCCTCTAATTCCATTTCCGTACTCAGTTTTTTTAAGTACGAATTAGTAGAATCAATGGCATTAAGTTTGATTATATTCATTTAGTTTAATAATTTTAGCAAAGTTAGTTAAAACAATAACTTTCCTAAAAAAATATAATAACTTTGCAACAAACTAAAAAAAATTAATGGCAAAAAGAAATGAAAGTGCTGATACATTAATTGCAACAATTTTAAAAGCAATTGATGAGATAAAAGGGGAAAATGTTCAACTATTAGATTTACGAGAAATTGAAAATACAGTTTGTGACTATTTTATAATTTGTTCGGGAACCTCAAATACCCATGTTAATGCCATTTCTGGTATTATACAAAAACAAGTTGGAAAACTAGCAAAAGAAAAACCTTGGCACGTAGAAGGAGAAGGAAATGCGGAATGGATTTTATTAGACTATATAAATGTTGTAGTTCATATTTTTCAAAAACAAACTCGTGATTTCTACAATATTGAAAGTTTATGGGGAGATGCTAAAATAACTTCTATTGCATCTAATTAAAAAATAAGTTACATTCTTAAAAAAAACAAATGGCTAACAATAGTAAAAAACCAAAAATTAATAAAAATATTAAAGCCCCTAAGTTCAATTTTTATTGGGTGTATGGTATTATATTCGCTCTAATTTTAGGATACCAATTTTTAAATAGCGGAAATTTATCTACACATAAATTAAGCGAAAATGAATTTAAATCTATTTTAAAAGATAATGATATCTCTAAAATTGAAATTGTAAATAAAAATATTGCAGATATATATATTAAAGCAAAATCTTTAGATAAAGAAAAATTCAAAAAGGACAAAAGCTCTTTTTATAACGAAAGTATGCCTCTATATTCTTATGATTTTGGAGATTTACAAAATTTTGAAAAAGAAATTAGAGCGGAACGCTCAGAGAACGACCTAGACTTTGATACTCGCAATGTTGAAAAAACTAATTTCTTAGATCAAATTTTTGTGTATTTGCCATTTATCTTTTTAATTGGATTATGGATTTACTTTATGCGTCGTATGTCTGGTGGAGCCGGAGGTGGCGGTGGCGGACAAATATTTAGCATAGGAAAATCGAAAGCTAAATTATTTGACCAAGATCAAAAAGTCAAAACATCCTTTAAAGATGTTGCAGGTTTAGAAGGTGCAAAAGAAGAAGTACAAGAAATTGTAGATTTCTTAAAAAGTCCAGAAAAATATACTTCTTTAGGTGGTAAAATACCAAAAGGAGCTTTGCTTGTTGGTCCTCCAGGAACTGGTAAAACCTTATTAGCAAAAGCTGTTGCTGGTGAAGCTCATGTTCCATTTTTCTCACTTTCAGGATCTGATTTTGTAGAAATGTTTGTTGGCGTTGGTGCATCAAGAGTTAGAGATTTGTTTAAACAAGCTCAGCAAAAAGCACCATCTATAATATTTATTGATGAAATTGATGCGGTAGGACGATCACGTGGTAAAAATAATATTACTGGTGGAAATGATGAACGAGAAAACACTTTAAACCAACTTCTTACAGAAATGGATGGTTTTGGAACAGATACTAACGTTATAGTAATTGCTGCTACAAACCGTGCAGATGTATTGGATAAAGCTTTACTTAGAGCAGGTCGTTTTGATCGTCAAATTTATGTGGATTTACCAGATTTAAGAGAGCGGAAAGCAATATTTAAAGTACATATTAAACCTATTAAAATCGCTAAAGATGTTGATTTAGATTTCCTAGCTCAACAAACTCCTGGTTTTTCAGGTGCTGACATTGCTAATTTATGTAACGAAGCCGCTTTAATAGCAGCCAGAAAAACAAAAAAAGCAGTACATCATCAAGATTTTTTAGATGCTGTAGATAGAATTGTTGGAGGTTTAGAAAAGAAAAATAAATTAATATCTCCTAAAGAGAAAAAAACCATAGCATTTCACGAAGCTGGCCATGCAACTGCAAGTTGGATGTTAGAACACGCTGCACCATTAGTAAAAGTAACTATTGTACCTCGTGGTCAATCGTTAGGCGCTGCTTGGTATTTACCAGAAGAACGTCAAATTGTACAATCCGAACAAATGTTAGATGAAATGTGCGCTACTTTAGCAGGTAGAGCTTCTGAACAACTTATTTTTAATAAAATTTCTACCGGAGCATTAAATGATTTAGAAAAAGTAACTAAACAAGCCAGAGCAATGGTTGCCGTTTACGGATTAAATAAGAAAATTGGTAATTTAACATATTATGATTCTTCAGGTCAGTCCGATTATAATTTTACAAAACCATATAGCGAAGAAACTGCTCAAATAATTGATAAAGAAATTTCTAAAATTATTGAAGAACAATACCAAAGAGCAATTAAAATTTTAGGTGAAAACAAAGATAAACTTACTACATTGGCTGAATTGCTTTTAGAAAAAGAAGTTATCTTTAAAAAAGATTTGGAAACTATTTTTGGAAAACGTCCATTCGATAAAGATGAACCTAAAAATGAACTTAAAGAAGATATTCCTGTAAAAGACGAAAAATCTGAGGAAACAAGCAATAATTCATAAGTTTTTTATAATTTTGGATTTATTCAAAAGCAACAATGAGTATATTCAAAAAGTTTTTTAGTTTATCAAAAAATAAAGAAGAAATTGAACCAGATTTAAAGATGGATAGCAAACCTTTAGATCAATATTTTGTTGATAATTTCATAAAAAATAATGGTAAATTTTTATATTGCACTTCCATAGAAGAGGTGGTAGAAAACTTAGCAAATATTGTAAATGAAAACTCTTGGGATACTTTAATTTGCGATGATATAGATTTACATAAATTAATTAAAACTATTCCTGTAAAAACTATAACAGAATTTGATAAAAATAAGCCCATATTTATTGGTTGTGAGCATTTAATTGCAGAAAACGGTAGTATATTATTATCCTCAAATCAACTAAAGGAAAGAAAAATTTCAGACTTAACTGATAATTTTATTGTGTACGCAACCACTAGCCAATTAGTAAAAACAAAAGGAGAAAGTTTAACCGGTATAAAAATGAGATATCAAGGAAATATTCCTAGTAATATAAGTGCCATAAAAAATTATAATATTCATTTAACAAATGATGATTTTTTAAATTACGGTAATACCAATGCAAAAAATTTATATTTGCTATTATTTGAAGATTTATAATATATGAAAAAACTATCTAGCCGAGCAATCTCCGGACTTATATTTGTTAGCGTTCTAATCTTTTCCATCTTATTCAGTAAAATATCATTTATTGTAGTATTTTACATTTTAATGATATTATGCTTGTTTGAATTTGTTAGAATGATTAAATTAAAAAGTGTTTTTCCATATATTATTGGTACATTACTTTTTATTTTTAGTAACATATTAAATGTAGAAGATGTACCATCAAGAACCATATTTGAATATGTTGGTGTTGTATTATTTTTAACTATTTTCATCTCATTTGCATCCATTTTATTTGCAAATAAAGAGAGGGTAATTAGCCATCTTGGCAAAATATTTTTATCTATAATATACATTGTGGTTCCTTTTTCGTTAATAGTGCAAATTCCATTTTTAAATTCATCATTCAACTACGTAAATACTACTATTTTAGGTGTTTTTATTTTAATTTGGACCAATGACACGTTTGCCTTTTTAATTGGATCTAATTTTGGAAAACACAAATTGCTAAAACGAATTTCACCAAATAAAACTATTGAAGGATTTATTGGTGGAATGATTTTCACTTTTATTGTAAGCTTTTTTTTAACTAAGCAATTTACTGCACTTTCACAGATTGAATGGCTTGTAATTGCAGCAATAGTTAGTACCTTTGGTGTGCTAGGAGATTTAATTGAATCTATGTTTAAAAGACAAGCGGGTGTAAAAGATAGCAGTAATTTAATACCAGGTCATGGAGGTTTTTTAGATAGATTTGATAGTGTTATTTTTGCTGCCCCATTTATATTTATTTATTTACAACTTGTACAATAAGCACTATGTTCCATAAAGAAGGATATAAAATATTACTAACTGCCACCTTTATTTTAGGTGTAGGAATTATTCTTATAGATAAATTTATTCAAGATATCTGGACAAATAAAATAATTTCATTTGTATTGTTGCTTTGTTATATTGCTATTTTACAATTTTTTAGAAACCCTAAAAGAAAAACTGTAATTAATGATAAACAAATTATTGCTCCTGTTGATGGTAAAGTAGTAGTTATTGAAGAAGTATTTGAAAAAGAATATTTTAAGGATAAAAGATTACAGATTTCCATTTTTATGTCTCCTTTAAATGTACATGTTACTCGTTATCCTGTAAGTGGAAAAGTAATTTATAGTAAATATCACCCAGGCAAATACCTAGTAGCTTGGCATCCAAAATCTTCTGAAGAAAATGAACGAACAACTGTTGTTGTAAACACTACTAACTTTGGTGAAATAATGTACCGACAAATTGCAGGTGCCATGGCAAGAAGAATTGTGAACTATGCAAAGGTTGATTTAAAGGTTACGCAAGGAGAAGATGCCGGTTTTATTAAATTTGGGTCTCGTGTTGATTTGTTTTTACCTTTAAACACTAAAGTTAAAGTTCTCTTAAATGAAAAAGTAAAAGGTGGAGAACAAATAATAGCTTTTCAATAATTTTATTACTTTTGCAGCAATGAGTAAAGAATTAAATGAATTAGACAAGGCGTTTGAAAAAGCCTACTCTATTGCTTGTAATACAAATAAAAAATTACCTCCTGATATTATGCTACACTTATATGCATATTATAAACAAGCAACTAAAGGAAATAATTATGAGCAACCAACTGGCGATGTTCAATTACGTAACGCCTTTAAATTAAATGCCTGGATTCAACTAAGCCACTTGTCTGAAACAGAGTCTAAACAAGAATATATCAATCTTGTAAACAAATATTTAAAATAACTAAACTAACTAAATTATCATGAAAAACACAAAAGCATTAGTATTATTCGTTTTAATAGCATTAACAATAAGTTCATGTAAAAAAACTAAAAAAGAAGAAGCAAAAGAAGCTACAAAAAGTTATACTATTGATGCCAAAACAACAACCATTAACTGGACTGCATTTAAAACTACAGATAAAGTTCCTGTTAAAGGAAAGTTTACTGAAATCACTTTAAATCAAAAAAAAGCAAATACACCTATTGAGGCTTTAAACGCTGTTAAATTTAGTATTCCTGTTGCAAGTATTTTTACAAAAGACACTATCCGAGATGGTAAATTAAGAAAGTTCTTTTTTGGCAAAATGGTAGAAACAAAAAATATTATTGGCTCTTTTTCTTTAAAGGAAAATAATATTGGTGAACTAATGCTAACTATGAATGGCATGACCAAATCGGTTCCTGTAACCTATGAAATTAAAAACCAATTAGCTACAATTGAAGGAACTTTAGATTTAGATAATTGGCAAGCTCAAACAGCATTAAAAGCATTAAATTCAGCCTGTAAAGATTTACATTCTGGTAAAGATGGAATTCCAAAAACTTGGAGTGAAGTTAAAATTGAAGCAGCAACCTATTTTAAAGTAAAATAAATTTTTTACACAATATTAAAAAAAAGCAGCCAAATGGCTGCTTTTTTTTAGTACTCAATTTTCTTTAAATAATTTAATTTGGTTTTCCAAATATCTAAATTAGATATGTAATTATTTATATCTTTTCTTACCTTTTTAACTAAAGGATTATCTTCAGTAACATTAGAAATAAATCCTAAATTATTTTCAAGTTGCTGAATTTCTCTATTAGTTTCATCTATTTTTTTCCTTATAAATAACTGTTCAGAATCTAATTTTCTATAATTATTTTGTTCTAAATAACCATTAATTAAGTTTTTAAACTTAATCATTTCTATTTCCGTTTTATCTAGTTTATCAGAAGAATTAACAATTTTATCTAACAACTTATTAAATTTAACTTCAATATGCTTCATTTCAAAAGGCACTCTACCTAATGCTCTCCAATCATCAACATAATTTGTAATATCATCCATGGTAAACGTATCCTTCTTGTCCACCTCTAATTTTAACTGAGCATACATTTCTTTCTTTTTGTTAAAAATTTCTAGTTGCTCCTTATTTCCTTCATTTTGTTTATTGTGTAATCTATCAAAATAAAAGTTACAAGCGTCTTTGAACTCTTTCCAAAGTTTATCTGAATATTTTCTTGGAACATGACCTATTTTTTTCCAATCTGCTTGAATTTTTTTAAAAATATCGGTTGCAACATCCCAATCTTCACTATCCTTTACAGATACTGCTTGATCAATTAATTGCTTTTTCTTATTTAAATTTTCAAGTTGTTCCTTTTTAACTCCTTTAAAATAGTTGTTTTTTGCAGCGTTAAATTTTTTGGTAGCTGATTTAAATTTTCCCCAAATTGAATTACTTTTTCCTCTTGGAACCTGTCCAATACTAAAAAAATTATTTCTTAATGTTTCAATTTCGTTGATACTTTTTTGCCAATCGGATCTTGACGTATTTTTAGAAGTATCTACACCCTCAATTTCGGCTATTACCGCTAATTTTTTATCAATATTTTCTTCAAATTTCGATTTTAGTTCTTTATAGAACTCATGACGCTTGTCATGTATTTTATTAGTAGCCTCACTAAATTTATTCCAAACTTCTTCTCTATAATCCCTTGCTACTGGACCAACTTCTTCTTTCCAAAGTTTATGCAAAGTTTGCAATTCTTTAAAAGCAAAAGAAACATCCTCAAGTTTGGTTAACTCTTCAGCACGATTAATTAATTTTAATTTTTCTTCTAGATTATGTTTAAAATCTAAATCTCTTAAATCATTATTTAAATGTAATAAATCGTAAAAACGTTCGGTATGATGATAATAAGTGCGCCAAGTATCGTTATATTTTGCACGAGGAATTGGTCCTGTATTTTTCCAAGAATTTTTAATCTCCTCGAACTTTTTATACATTGTGGCTCCATCTGCATTTTCTATTAATTTCTTTAATGCTTCAATTAAATTTAGCTTGGCTTCTAAATTTTCATTTAACTGATTTTCTTGATTTTTGTAGAACTTATTTCTCTTTTCTTTATAATCGTAAAGAATACTATTGTAAGTAGATTTTAATGGAAATTCAAGTTTAAAATCAATACTTTCACCTCCTTCACTAATAAATTTTTCTTTAGCTTGTTTAAGAATTTCTCCAAATTTAACATTAAAAGCATTCTTAATTTTATTTACATTATCATTAATAGATTGTATTGGATTATCCTTTATTAAGTTTCTTAATTCATCTACCAACTCTTCAAGACTAAAGCTATTATAATCTTTCAATTGAATTGCTTCAACCTCCTCTTTTTCGGCTTCTTCTGCAACTTTATCTTCTATTTCATCAATGGCTTTTTTTGAAGATTCACCTACTGCTTCTTCTTTATTCTCAGAAACTGGAGTACTTTCTTCTTTGACTTCTATTTTTTCTCCAGATTGTGTTGAAGTTGAATCAATTTCATTTTCGCTTGGTATATTTTCTTTGTTGTCTAACATATAAAAATGTTTAAGGTTCGTTTTTAAGTATTCAAAACTTAAAAGATTAGTTTTTTATAAAAAATGTATTTTTTATAAGATGAATACTTTATTTAAAAGTTGCGTAAATTTAAGCAAATCATTTATGAATTCCATATTTCCCATGACTTTTCTGCTTGTAATTGCAGCATTTCTAATCCATTTTTAACAATTGCTCCTTGCTTTTTCGCTTCCTTTAAAAAGGCCGTTTCTTTTGGATTATATATTAAATCAAAAGCAATATGATTTTTAGTGATAAAAGGATAAGGGATTTCGGGTTTTCGCTCTGTATTAGGTGATGTTCCTAATGGAGTGCTATTAATAATAATTTGATGGTTTTCTATTATTTCTTTATTTAATTCATGGTACAAAAATCCATTTTCATTTATTTTTCTTGAAACAAATTTAAAACCGATTCCCAATTTTTTTAAGCTAAAAGCTATGGCTTTTGATGCGCCACCAGTACCTAAAATTAAAGCATTTTTGGTTTGAGCATTTAATAGCGGTTTAATGGCATTTGTAAATCCGTAAATATCTGTGTTATAACCTATTAATTTATTATCGTTGGTTACTTTTATGGTATTTACCGCTCCAATTTCTTTTGCATCAGCAGATAAATCATCTAAATATTTAAGGATACTTTGCTTATATGGTATGGTTACATTTAAACCTCTAAAATTTTCTTCTTTATGATATAATAAAAATGGGAATTCTTCAATTTCAGGAATATCAAAATTATAATATTTAAGATTTTTTAAATTAAGTTTCTCAAATTTTTCTGTAAAATACTTTTTAGAAAAAGAGTAAGAAATATCTTTTCCTACTAATCCAAATTTAGTGCGATTATTCATCTATATATTCTTTTCGTTCTGTACCATATTTATCAATTAGCAATATAACTCCTGCTCCTAACAAAATATAAAAAATTGCTATCCAAGTTTGTTCTAAGGAGAAATCTGGTAAAAATCTTTCAAAATTTTTAATTATTTTATTTCCATTAACATCCATCATAATTTCACCATTAAAAACTTTGTAAATAGCCTTTTTCCAAGGCCAAACCATTCCTAAAGATCCTGTTATAAACCCAATAATAATGGCAATTACTAGTTGATGCCAACGTTTTAACACATAACCTAAAATATGAGAAATAAAAACCAAGCCAAATGCAGAGCCAGCTGTAAAGGTTGCTATAATTTTTAAATATTTTAATTGTTCTATATTTTCTAGAAAACCAAAATCTCCAGTAAAAACTTGTGTAAGCGTTTTTAATAAAACGTTAACTGAATCTACCAATAACAAAACATAATTACCCATTAAAATAAGTATAAATGAACCAGATAAACCCGGTAAAGTCATACCTGAAACACCAATTATACCACAAAAAAATACAAACCAAAGGTTATCATTTTCTGTTGCAGGGTTCATAAAACTAATTAATAATCCGGCGGTAATACCAAAAACTATTCCTAAAACATTTCTTAAACGCCAATCATTAAAATCTTTTGAAATATAATATATAGAGCCTAAAATCATACCAAAAAAAGAACTCCAAACATAAAGTTCATAATGCTTTAATAAGTAATCTAAAGCAATAGAAAAGCTAAAATAACTAAACATACTGCCTCCTAATACTAAAAGTAAAAAAGTAGCATTTACGTAGTTATAAAAGCTTTTAAATCTTCCATTAATTAATAATAATAACGCTTTATAGTTAATTTTGCGAAAGGAATAGATAAGTTCTTCGTAAAAACCTAAGACAAAAGAAACCGTTCCTCCAGATACTCCAGGAACCTTGTTTGCTGCTCCCATAGTTAATCCTTTAATAAAAAGGAAAAACTTATCTAGTAAACTTCTTTCTTTTCGTGCCATTATCTATTCTATTTTTTTGCCGAAAAATTTGCTGCTTTTTCTAACAGAATTATAATAATAAAACCAATTATAGCCAAAAGTATTGCCCAAAACAACTCGGGATTTCCTTTATATGCATTTGGCAAAACACTTGCATCTTTAATTACAACTAACTTATCACCAAACATTTTAGATTCTATAACATTTTTCCAAGGCCAAATTTTATTTAATGAACCTAAAATAAATCCGGTTAAAATAGCTAACGTACTATTTTTATAATGCGCAAATAACCATTTTAAAATATTAGAAAAAGTGAGCAATCCAACAATAGCTCCAGCAGCAATAATCCCTAAAAGCTTTACATCTCTATTATGTACAGCATCTAAAACTGGCTTATAAGCACCTAAAAGCACTAAAATAAAAGCACCTGAAATACCTGGTAATATCATAGCACAAATTGCTAAAGCACCTGCTAAAAACATAAATAACGGTGATGAATTTTCAGTAATTAAAGGTTGTAATGTAGTAATATAAAATGCAAGTATAGAACCAAAAATTAATGCAATTACTACTAAAGGATTCCATTTTGTGATTTGACGCCCAACATAAAGAATACTCGCCAATACTAAGCCAAAAAAGAAGGACCAAACCATTACTGGCTTATGCTCTAGTAACCAAGAAATTAATTTAGCCAAGGATAAAACACTAATAAAAATTCCGGAAAGAAGTGCCACTAAAAAATTACCATTTATTGCTTTCCAAAACACTTTAATTCCTTGTGTTTTTAAAATTTTTAAAGTTTGTAAATTAATGGAGCTGATTGAAGTTAATAACTCTTCATAAATACCAGAAATAAAAGCAATAGTTCCTCCTGAAACTCCTGGAACAACATCTGCCGCGCCCATTGCTATTCCTTTTAAGGTAATAATTAAGTAATGTTTTAATTTTTTTTGTTGCATTTGTCAAATATATCTTTCGGACAAATGTACTATAATTATAGGAAGTTTATTTAAAGTTTTTTATTACGGTTTGAACTTCTTTTAATTTAAAAACTGCTGGAAATAATTCTTTTAAAATTATATGATATTCAAAATCAATTTCTAAGGCTTTTTGCAAATGCTCTTTACCTTTATTTTCGTTTTTAAATTTGAAATATAATCCACAAAGTCGGTATTCAATTTCAGCAAAATTTTGATAAAAAACATTGGCTTTATGCAAAGTAATTAGAGCATCTTCAAAATCGCCAATAAAACTTTGCGTATCACAAAGTCCAAGCCAAATTACTAAATCATTATCCTCTAATCTTAAACATTCTTGAAATGCCTTTATAGTTTCTTCATAAAAAGAAAGATTTAAATTTATTTTGGCATATTTTCTCCAGTACAAGTTATTTTGCTCATCAATTTCAATTGCTTTTTTTACAAAATATAAAGCTTTCTCATACATTTTATTATCTATATAGATATTGGCAATTGCAATCCAAGCCTTATCTAATAATGGATCTTCGTGAACTGCTTTTTTATAATATTGAACTGCTAAGGTAAATTTTCCTAATTTTTTATAGCATTCTCCTATTCTTAAAAAAGCAAATGAAGTAGGGTCGTCTAAATCTAATGTAACAGAATAATTTTCAATTGCTTCTTCAAAACGCTCTAATTTTTCAAGTGTTTTAGCTTTTTCCAAAAAAGCTCCAACAAAAAATTCATCAATTAAAACTGCATAATCAAAGGCCTTTAATGCATCTTCATATTTTTCTAAAATATAATATTGCCTTCCTAATTGATGCCAAGCAACTTCACTATAAGGATCGTTATCTATAAAATTATTTAAAAAAGTAATTGCTTCGTTATGTTTGTTATCCATATCAAAACAATAAATAACATTATATAACGAGGATAAATCTTCAAAATCTACTTCTAAACATTTAGCAAAATTTAGTTGCGCTTCTTCAAAATTATCTAAAAACAAATATTCCATACCAATTATAGCATAAATATCTGCTTCATCATCGGTAAAAGCTAAAGCCGTTTTTAATAAATTTATAGCTTGTTGGTGGTCATTTTTTTTAGACAAAACATTTGCTTGCTGCACATAAACTTCTTCATTATTTGGCTCAATAGCTTTAAGTGTATTTAGTAAAATAGTTGCTTTTTCTAATTCTCCTTCAAAAACCAATACTTCGGCATGAAGTAATTTTAAATTTATGGAATTTGGATGTTGCTCTAATCCTAATTTAATTGCTTTTTTAGCTAAAGGATTTTTACCCATTTCTAAATAATAATGAATAATTTCTTCAAACTCGATAGAATCAAAGAAATAGACGCTATTAGTTTTTAGCATGGATTCAAATTTTGATAAAGACAAATTTTCTTCTTTTGGAGTTAAAGACATAGTAAGAGCTATTTAATACTCACAGAATAAAAGTACAAGAACTATGGATATATAAAATTATTATACCTTATTTTTTTTAACAATTTAATTAACAAAATACCTTATATTTGTATTCCAAACAATGTTTGGTACTACCATGAGTAAAAAATTATTACTTACTGAAACGGAAATTCAAATAATTTTACACAGATTAGCCTGTCAATTAGTTGAAAATCACCACGATTTCAAATCCACCGTATTAATAGGAATTCAACCTAGAGGAATTTTTTTAGTAAACCGTTTGATTAAAATTTTAAAGGATGAATATAATATCTCCAACATAAATGTTGGTCAATTAGACATCACTTTTTATAGAGATGATTTTAGACGAAGAGAAGATCCTATTGCCGCAAACACTACTAATATTAATTTTATAGTTGAAAATAAAAATGTGGTTTTAATTGACGATGTGTTATTTTCTGGAAGAAGTATTAGAGCTGCTTTAACTGCAATTCAATCGTTTGGAAGACCTTCTTCTATTGAACTTCTTGTTTTAATTGATAGAAGATTTAGCAGACATTTACCAATTCAGCCCGATTATAGAGGAAGGCAAGTAGATGTTATTGACCAAGAAAAAGTTACCGTTAACTGGCGAGAAAAAGACAAAAATGACGCCGTTTATATTATAAATAATTAAAAAGTATGAATCAGTTAAGTGTACCACATCTTTTAGGGATTAAACATATAAAAAAATCGGATATCGATTTAATTTTTAAAACGGCTGATCATTTTAAAGAAGTTATTAATCGTCCAATTAAAAAAGTACCTTCATTACGTGATATTACTATAGCAAATTTATTTTTTGAAAATAGTACGCGTACAAAACTATCATTTGAATTAGCGGAAAAACGATTATCGGCAGATGTAATTAACTTTTCGGCAAGTCAATCTTCGGTTAAAAAAGGAGAAACATTAATTGATACTGCAAATAATATTTTATCTATGAAAGTAGATATTATTGTAATGCGGCATCCAAGTGTTGGCGCGTGCGATTTTTTATCGAAACATGTAAATGCAAAAATTGTAAATGCTGGTGATGGCACGCATGAACATCCTACCCAAGCATTATTAGACTCGTATTCAATTAGAGAAAAGTTAGGCGAAGTTCAAGGCAAAAAAATAGTGATAATTGGCGATATATTACATTCTCGAGTAGCCTTATCTAACATTTATGCATTAAAATTACAAGGTGCAGAAATAATGGTTTGTGGACCTAAAACTTTAATTCCAAAATATATAGAAAGCCTTGGAGTAATAGTAGAAACAAACCTTAAAAAAGCCCTAAACTGGTGCGATGTTGCAAATGTTTTACGAGTGCAAAATGAACGTATGAGTATTAATTATTTTCCTTCAACTAGAGAATATACTCAACTGTTTGGTATAAACAAATCCTTATTAAATTCACTAGATAAAGAAATTGTTATAATGCATCCAGGTCCAATAAACAGAGGTGTAGAAATTACCAGTGATGTTGCGGATGCTGATCAATCCATTATTTTAAATCAGGTTGAAAATGGAGTTGCTGTTAGAATGGCGGTTATTTATTTACTGGCGCAACAAATAAAACAATAATTGCTTATGAAAATTATCAAAACAGACAAATACACGCTTATAAAACCTGAAACAGAACCTGTTACTGAATTTGTAAAAAAAATACATAAAGAAGAAAATTTAATTAAAAAGGATAATTTAATTATTGATATTTCAGAAAAATTTAACACAAATTCTATAAATTTAAGCGTATTTTTATCTTTAAATGAACAACATAAACAAAACGGCACAAGTTTTGTTATTATTTTTAATGATAATTTTGATGAAGATTTATTAGAAGAATTAGATATTGTTCCAACATTTATAGAAGCAAAAGATATTATTGAAATGGATGCCATTTCAAGAGATTTAGGATTTTAAAAAAGGATAAATTATTGATGAAAAAATTACTTTTACTACTTTTTATTATGAGTATTACTCTCTCTTTTTCACAACAGAAAGAAAGGAATACTATTTCTAAAAATGAAAAAGTTACCTCAATTTCTAACATTAGTGCTTACCCAAATCCATTTTCTGACAACACCAAAATCAGTTTTACTTCAACACAAATACAAAGCATCGATTTTTCTATTAAAAATTTATTAGGAAAAACTATTTTTAAGGAAACTTTTACCGCAAAAAAAGGATTTAATTCTTTAATATTTAATAGAAATAATTTTAATAGAGGAATGTACATTTACAGTTTACAAACAAACAACGAAGTTATTTCTAAAAGATTAATTATGCGATGAGTATAGAACTCACCATTTTAGGTTGTCACTCAGCCACACCAAGAGAAAATGCACACCCAACATCACAAATAGTAACTATTAAAAATCATACTTTTTTGGTAGATTGTGGCGAAGGAACTCAAGTTCAACTTAGAAAATACAGTATTAAATTCAACAAAATAAAGCATATTTTTATTTCTCATTTACACGGCGATCATTATTTCGGACTAATTGGATTAATTTCTACTTTTAGGTTACTAAATAGAGAAACAGAACTCCATATTTATGCACCAAAAGGATTAAAAGAAATTATAACCCTACAATTAAAATTATCAAAATCTTGGACACAATATCCCCTATATTTTCATGAATTAAATTCCACTAAAAGTGAAATAATTTTTGAAGATGATAAAGTTACCGTTCAAACCATTCCATTAAGTCATAGAATTTATACCAACGGCTTTTTGTTTAAAGAAAAATTAGGAGAACGAAAATTAAACATTAAGGCCATTTCAAATTACCCAGATATTAAAATATGTGATTATCAAAACTTGAAAATTGGAAGAGATTTTACATTAGAAAATGGCACCAATATTAAAAACCAAGAACTAACTTTTGACCCAAACCACCCATTAAGTTATGCTTTTTGTAGTGATACAGAATATCTTCCAGAAATAACTAAAATTATTAATAAAGTAGATACTTTGTATCATGAAGCTACTTTTTTAAATGATAAAGAAGCTTTAGCAAAAACCACCAAACATTCTACAGCACAACAAGCAGCCGAAATTGCTAAAATGGCTGAAGTAAAAAACCTAATAATTGGGCATTTTAGTAGTAGATATAAAAATAAAAAGACCTTTTTAACTGAGGCAAAAAAAGTATTTAAAAATACTGTTTTGGCCGAAGAAGGAAAAATGTTTAAAATAGGTAATTAATTTAAAATTTTTATGAATCGTTTTGATAAACAAGCTAAAAATTGGGATAACGACCCTAATAAAATTTTAAGAGCTAAAAAAGTTGCAACAGAAATTAAAAACTTTATAAAACCAACTGAAAACAGTAAAGTACTTGAATTTGGTTGTGGAACTGGGTTACTAAGCTATCAATTAAAAGATTATTTTAAAACCTTCATTCTTACCGATACTTCAAAAGGTATGATTGATGTTTTACAACAAAAAATAAAACATGAAAGTATTACTAATTTTCATCCTTTATTAATAAATCTTTTAAAAGAAAATTTAAATGAGTGCAACTTTGATGTAATTTATACCATGATGACGTTACATCATATTTTAGACATTCCAAAAATATTAAATCGTTTTAAATCTTTATTAAAAACTCATGGTTACTTGTGCATTGCCGATTTGGTAAAAGAAGATGGTTCATTTCATTCTAGTCATCCGGATTTTGATGGACATAATGGTTTTGATAAAAATAAATTAAGTAATCTTTTAAAAGCAAATGGATTTATAGTGGAATACTATAATCTATATTTTGAAATTGAAAAAGAGGTAAATAATAAAATAAAAAAGTTCCCTTTATTTTTAATGATTTGTAAAAAGGTAAGCTAACATAATCTACATTTTCTTGGTGTTATTTTACTATTTGAAAAAATCATCTTTAAAACCTAATTATTTATTTATTATTATATTAGCCACAACTATTCACTAAAAAAGCTAAAATTTGGATTCTTTTTCAATAAAAGATATTTATAAAGAAATTTTTGAAACCTATCCAAAAATTGAACTAGAGGAACATATAAAAAAATTAATTGAACTAGATTATTACTATCCTTATAACACTACTTTTTTTTGCATTACCAATACCGTTTATCAAAATTTTGAATATATAAGTAAAAACTTTACATCTTGTACAGGTTTAAAAAAAGAAGATTTACTAAAAGGGGGCATGGATTTTTTTTGGTCTCGCTTTCATAAAGATGATATTGCTTTATGGGTGCAAAGTCTTAAATCGCTCATGAATTTTACTATGAACGAGTTAGACGATGAAAAAAGAGAACGAATGAGTTATACTTGGAATTATAGATTTAAAAATGCTTCTGGCGAATATGTCAATATAATTCAAAATACTACTCCTATTCAATTTGATGAAAACCACAAACCAATTATTGGTTTAGCTCATTATACCGTTTTAAATGAGGGAATTCATATGGATATTTGTGCTTCAGCTAAATTTTTGAACCAAAAAAATGAATACGAAACACTTTTTTTTAATAATTTAACAAATAATAATTTATTAAGTAGTATTAGTAATCGTGAACGTGATATTGTACGTCTTTTATTACTTAAAAAAACCAGTAATGAAATTGCAGAAAAGCTTCATATTAGTAAACACACCGTAGATACGCATAGAAGAAATATTCTAAAAAAATTCCAATTAAATTCAACTAGCGAGCTTAAAAATTATTTTAAAGGCAACGTAGAATCTCTATAAGTTTTTAGGTAAAAATACTCATAATGAGTATTGTGTAGTTCAATTACACCAACTATTTTTAACCTGAATTAATTGATACTTATTAAAGTATGTAATTTAATTCTTTATTAGAAGGATTATTGCTAATTAAAAAAGGAATAAATACTATGAAATAAATAACTCAAACCAAACTTATAAAGTTCCATGAAAGGATTTTAGATTGTTCCCGCATTTAAATTTTACTCTGCTATTTACATTAAAGAAAAATTCAAACCATTAAATGCTCCTAAAATCAAAATTATGGAACTTTTATTTTGTTTAAAACTCTCTTCTATTTCTCTTTTTAAGTCTTTTACAAAAACAAGTTTAAAATACTTAATAATAAAGCCTTTCCTAAAAAATACTATTTACTTATTTCTAATAATTTGTTAAAAAAAGTTAAATTTTGTTAAACTCTGTAACAACTTAACAAAATTATAGTCTTCTTTAAAACAAAATTATTGATTAATTGTACCTCAAACTGAATTTGAAGTTTCATTAACATAAATTCAACTAATTAACAACTTCTAATATCTTTATGAAAAATATAATTTTAATAGTTAGCTTATTTATTTCTCTTACCACATTTGGGCAATTACCATCTAACAACGTTCCAAAACTTGGTGCAATTTTTGGAAAAGTGATAGATAAAACATCAAAGGATGCTTTACCTTATGTAACCGTAATTATAAAAGATAACAACAATAAAACCGTTACTGGAGGCATAACCGATGATGGTGGTTTTTTCAATATAAAACGCCTGCCTGAAGGAAATTACATTGTTGAAGTTCAGTTTATTGGATACAAAACAGAAGCTAAAAAAATTAGCATTAATAAATCTAATCCTAAAATTGATTTAGGAATAATAACTTTAACCGAAGAAGCTACTTCACTTGATGAAGTTGAAGTAATTGCTGAAACCTCAACCGTAACTCAAAAAGTGGATAGAAAAGTTATTAATGTAGGTAAAGACCTAACATCTGCTGGTACTACGGCTTCCGAATTACTAAATAATGTACAATCCGTTTCTGTAGATAGCCAAACCGGAGCAATTAGCTTACGTGGTAATGAAAACGTTCGAGTTTTAGTAGATGGCAAACCAACAAACATAAGTGCAGCACAATTATTAAAACAAATTCCATCAACTTCTATTAAAAGTGTAGAATTAATTACCAATCCGTCTGCAAAATACAATCCGGAAGGAATGAGCGGAATAATAAATATTGTACTTCATAAAAATGCTAATTTAGGTTTTAATGCTTCCATAAATACTGGACTTACCATTGGCAAAAATGAACGTTACAATGGTTCTATAGATATGAATTTAAAAACAGGAAAAGTTAATTTCTTTGCTAATTATGGGTTAAATACTGGTAAAAGAGAAAATTTTGGTAAAGTTACAAGGTCTGACAATAAATCTGTACAAGACTTTTTATTTTTAGATGACAGAACATCTCATCTTTTAAAAATTGGTGCTGATTTATATTTAAATGATAAAAACACATTTTCATTTTATACCACTCAAAATAGACCAAAAAATACTTTTAAAGGAAATACATTAGTATCTTTTGATGATATTTTAACAACAAATAGTCCAATGTTAAGAAATGGGAAAACAACCTCAGAAACCTACGATTTTAATTATCTTCTAAATTTTACTAAAAAAGGACATAATATTGAATTTGAAGCTAATTTTTCAAACTCAGAATCCCCCGAAAACACTTTATATAAAGAACTTATCAATCCAGATGATTTTAATTTGAATTATACCGATGACATATTAAATAAAAGAAGTACAACCTTATTAAATATAGATTATACAAATCCTATTTCAGAAAATTCCAAATTAGAATTAGGAGCTGAAATTAGAATAAATGACGCCGACAATAACAGAAAAACCACGCAACTAAATATAGATAATTCCTCGTTTAATTACGATAGAAAAATTTATTCGGGTTATGTAAATTTTAATCAAAAGTTCAACAAATTATCTGTGCAATTAGGCGCAAGATTAGAGCAATATGAAATTGATGGAAACTTTTTAAAAGGAAGTGAAACCGCAAATTATAAGGATAATATATTTTCCATTTACCCTTCTGCATTTTTCACTTATAATCCTTCTAAAAAAAACCAATATCAATTAAGTTATAGTAGAAGAGTAGATAGACCATCTATTGGGCAAGTAAATCCAATTAGAGAATGGAGTACACCTCAAATAACATCGGTTGGAAATCCAAATTTAAGACCACAATTTACTAACTCATTTGAATTTAATTACACACATCAATACAAAAAAGGTTCCTTTACTTTTGGTACTTTTTACAGAAGGGTAAATGATAACATTACACGTATATTAAATAAAGATCCTTTTGATGAAAATAATGTTGAACTATCTTACTCTAACACAAAAAGTAATAATAGATACGGCGTAGAATTATCTAGCAATCATAAATTTACAAATTGGTGGAGAACAAATGCAAGTTTTGATTTATATACACAAAAAGAAAGTGGAATTGCCAATGGTGAAACGTTAGAAGTTACAAATAACGCCATTAATTTTAGGATAAGCAATAATTTTAAAGCGAGTAAAAATCTAAGATTTCAATTATTTGCAATGTATAGAGGTGGCGGACAATCTATTCAATTTAAAATAGACCCAATGTGGATGATAAACTCAGGCGCTAGTTTAAACATACTTAAAGGAAAAGGAACCGTTAGCTTTAGAGTAAATGATATTTTTAAAGGAATGAAATTCCGATTTGAATCTGTAAATCCATATCCTTCCAACGGACAATTTAATTGGGAAAGTAGAACTGCCTATATTGGATTTATGTACCGTTTTGGAGGTGGAAAAAACAAAGCTAAAAACCGCAAAAGAAGAGATAATAATGAAACTCAAGGCGGTGGCGGATTTATATAAAAATACTTAAAAAAACTATTTACCAATATAATAACTGTAAGGTTTTAACTAACCACACGACTAATTAATATAACTTAAAAGATTATTGGTTATTTGTTTGAATTAATTTTCCAATAAATCTTAAAAAAAAGCCTCTAATTTATAAATTAGAGGCTTTTTTATTTATATAAAATCATTTTAATTACCAGCGAAGAATAACACTTCCCCAAGTAAATCCACTACCAAAAGCAGCTAAAACAACAATATCGTTTTCTTTAACTTTACCTTGTTCCCAAGCCTCTGTTAGAGCAATGGCTATAGAAGCAGCAGTTGTATTACCATACTTCATAATATTATTATATACCTTATCATCAGATAACCTTAATTTTTTTTGCACAAATTGTGAAATTCTAAGATTAGCTTGATGCGGAATAAACATATTAACATCCGTTGCATTTAAATTATTTGCCTGTAAACCTTCATTAATTACTTCCATAAAACGAACCACTGCATGTTTAAATACAAAAGTTCCGTTCATATATGGGAAATAAGATTCATCATTTTCATCGTTTTCAGCCATAATTTGTGGCACCCAATGTTTAATACTTGGTGCTAAAACCGTTAATTCTTCAGCATATTTACCTTCTGAATGCAAATGAGTTGATAAAATACCTTTGGTATTATCTTCCGTTCTTGAAATAACAGCAGCTCCTGCTCCATCTCCAAAAATAACGGTTACTCCTCTTCCTCTCGTAGTTTTATCTAATCCACCAGAATGGTATTCTGCACCAACAACAAGTACATTTTTATAGTCTCCTGTTTTTACAAATTTATCGGCAACCGACAAGGCATAAATAAATCCAGAACACTGGTTTCTTACATCCAAGGCTCCAACATTTCGCAAACCTAACATTTCTTGAATTTGCACTCCGCAACCAGGAAAATAATAATCCGGACTTAAAGTAGCAAAAACTACAAAATCAATATCCTCACTTTTTAATCCAGCTCTTTCAATAGCAATTCTAGAAGCTTTTGCGCCCATAACCGCAGAAGTGTCTTCACTTCCTTCTTTTATCCATCTCCGTTCTTTAATACCAGTTCTTTCCTGAATCCAAGCATCATTAGTATCCATCATTTTGGATAAATCATCGTTAGTTACAACATTATCAGGAACATAGTATCCTAGTCCAGTTATTTTAGAATTGTACATATTATAATTTTTATCAATTTTATCAAACATAACAAAAAGTATATATTTTTACAACTAATCTATTACTAATTCTTAAATTTGGTTAATAACTTTTAGATGAAAATTAACGAATTCACAAAATTTAATTCAGAACGAATTTCATTAAATATTTTAAAAACAACAAATGTTAGTGACCTATTCTTGTTGCGATCCAATAATGAAATTGTAAAATATGTTGAAAAACAAAAAGATGCAACTATTAAAGATTCGCTACTTTTTTTAGAAAAAATAAATGCAGGAATAATTACCAATAAATGGTTTTACTGGGGAATTTATAATAATATTGATGACAAATTAATTGGAACCATTTGCTTATGGCAATTTAATGAAGCAAAAACTGAAGCTGAAATCGGTTTTGAACTACTACCAACTTATCAAGGAAAAGGTTTTATGAGTGAAGCCATTTTACCTATTTTAAACTTTGCATTTAAAAAATTACAACTTCATAAAATAATAGGATTTACACATTCAAAAAATACTAAATCTATTAAACTACTTGCAAAATTTGGTTTTAAATTTGATAAAAAAGAAGGAATAAATTCTATTTATCATCTCACAAATAAAACAATTAATACAATTTCATAATTTCATTTAAAGGTTTTCTTTTAATATTTGGCACATACGTTTTTTCAGCATTATAACCTACGGGTAACAACAAAAATGCACGTTCATTATCCGGCCGATTTAATATTTTTTCTAAAAAACGCATTGGACTTGGTGTGTGCGTTAAAGTTACTAAACCTGCATTATGAATCGCCGAAATTAACGTGCCACAAGCCAATCCTACCGATTCATTTACATAATAATTTTGATGTTTTGCTCCATTTTTATCATATTCAAATGGGCGTTTAAAAACTACAATTAAATAAGGCGCTATTTCCAAAAAATCTTTATTAGCATCTGTTCCTAAATGTTTCAAATCTTCTAACCATTCTTCACTCATTCTTTCTTCATAACTTCTCTTTTCTTCTTCCTCAGCAGCCAACCTAATTTTCTTTTTTAAATCTGGGTTTTTAACTACACAAAACGTCCACGGTTGTTTATTTGCTCCTGAAGGTGCTGTGGAAGCAGATTTTATAATATTTTCTATAACTTCAATAGGAATTTCTTTATCTGAAAAATTTCTAACGGAACGTCTTTTTTGAGACCATTCGTAAAATTTTTCACTTTTTTCTATCATTTCATCTTCTGAATAAGTTTCATGGTAATACCTTACATGTTTATATCCATCCACTAAAACGTAATCTTCTTTTTTCATCTTTAAAAATTATTTTTTAAAAGTACTAAAAAAGGTTAAAACAGCGTATATTTCTATAAAACCCTTTTGTTTTCTGTCATAATGTCATTTTTAATAGTTTGGTATTTTTTTTGACCACATAGAAATCATTAATAATAAAATAAATTATAAAAAACATAAAATATGGCAACTGGAAATATTAATGTAACGGCTGAAAATATTTTTCCCGTTATAAAAAAATTCTTGTATTCTGATCACGAAATATTTTTACGTGAGTTAATTTCAAATGCAACCGATGCAACCTTAAAATTAAAACACCTAGCAACTTTAGGAGAAGTAAAAGGAGATATTGGAGATCCAATAATTGAAATTAAAGTAGATAAAAAGAAAAATGAAATTAGAATTATTGACCAAGGTGTTGGTATGACTGGTGAAGAAGTTGAAAAATATATAAATCAAGTAGCTTTTTCTGGAGCGGAAGAATTTGTTGAAAAATACAAAGACAAAGTAGAAGATTCAGGCATTATTGGCCATTTTGGTTTAGGTTTTTATTCTTCATTTATGGTTGCAGATAAAGTTGAAATTTTTACCAAATCTTTTAAAAAAGATGCCAAAGCAGTACGTTGGGAATGTGATGGAAGTCCTAAATATACTTTAGAAGAATTTGATAGAAAAGAAAGAGGTACAGAAATTGTTTTACATATTGATGAAGAGTCTAAAGACTTTTTAGAAGATGCTAAAATTACGGAGCTTTTAACTAAGTATAATAAGTTTATGCCAATTCCAATTAAATTTGGAACTCGCGAGGAAACTTTGCCATTACCTGAAGATGCAAAAGAAGGCACGGAACCAGAGAAAATTACCATAGAAAATATTGTAAATAATCCAACGCCAGCTTGGACTAAAAACCCTAAAGATTTAAAGGATGAAGATTACAAATCATTTTACAGAGAATTGTATCCAATGCAATTTGAAGAACCTTTATTTAACATTCACTTAAATGTTGATTATCCATTTAATTTAACTGGAATTTTATATTTTCCTAAACTAAATAACAACTTAGACCCAACAAAAGATAGAATTCAATTATATCAAAATCAAGTATTTGTAACCGATAATGTAGAAGGTATTGTACCTCCATTTTTACAAATGCTACGTGGTGTAATAGATTCACCAGATATTCCATTAAATGTTTCTCGTTCTTACTTACAATCCGATGCGGCAGTTAAAAAAATATCTAGTTATATTACTCGTAAAGTAGCAGATAAATTAACAAGCTTATTTAAAAAGGATAGAAAAGCATTTGAAGAAAAATGGGACGACATTAAAGTTATTATTGAATACGGAATGCTTTCCGAAGATAAATTCTTTGAAAAATCTGACAAATTTGCCATTTATCCAACCGTAAATAAAGAATATTTTACTTGGAACGAATTAGAAGAAAAAATTAAACCTGTTCAAACAGATAAAGACGATAAGTTAGTAATTTTATATGCTTCTGATGTAAAAAAACAACACAGTTATATTGATGTAGCAAAAGAAAAAGGTTATACCGTTTTATTGTTAGATTCTCCAATAGTTTCTCATCTTTTACAAAAACTAGAAACTAGTAAAGAAAAAATTCAATTTGTACGTGTAGATTCTGATCACGTTGACAACTTAATTAAAAAAGAAGAAACAAAAATTAGTAAACTTTCTGACGAAGAAAAAGAAAAATTAAAACCAATTATTGAAGAAATAATTCCTAAAGAAACGTATACGGTACAAATGGAAGCTATGGATTCTAACGCTAACCCATTTATTATTACACAACCAGAATTTATGCGACGCATGAAAGAAATGCAAGCAACTGGTGGTGGCGGAATGATGGGAATGGGAAATTTTCCAGATATGTACAATTTAGTAATTAATACCAATAACGAATTGGTTGGTGAAATTTTAAATACTAAAACTAAAAAGAAACAAGATAGATTAATTCAACAAGCATTTGATTTGGCAAAACTTTCGCAAGGACTTTTGCAAGGCGAAGAATTAACAAATTTTATAAAACGTAGTTTTCAAATGGTTAAATAAATCACCAAATCGTAAATTTAATCACCAAATCGTAAAAACTTTTCAAAAATCCTTAGCGAAAGCTAAGGATTTTTCTGTTTTATGATTTTTATCATGCTTTTTTCTTATTTAGTATAATAACTTTAAGCTACCCCACTTTAAATAATCCTCTTAAAACTTATAGTTATGCTTAAAAAATTACTTTTTTTATTCGTTTTTATGTTGTCCTACACCTTATTTTCTCAAACCATTTTTGTAGATCAAAATGCCACAGGTTTAAACAACGGTACAGATTGGGCAAATGCCTATACTAATTTACAAACTGCCATTACTAATATTGGTACAAACACCACTATAAATGTAGCACAAGGCACTTATTACCCAACGGCGACTACCGATAGAACTATTTCTTTTAATATTCCTAGAGATAAAAAATTATTTGGAGGTTTCCCTACTGGAGGAGGAACAAGAAATCCTGAACTTTATGAAACCATTTTAAGTGGTGATATTGGTACACAAGGTGTTGATACTGATAACTCTTATCATGTTGTGTATTTTCTTAATACAAATCCAGATACAGAGATGGATGGCTTTATTATTGAAAAAGGCTATGCAGATGGTTCTGGAACTTATGAATATGTTGGTGGAGGTATTTTTATTAATACTATAGATACTCGTTATTATGGCGTTTATATTAGAAACTGCACAGTTCGTAATAATTATGCCAGAGACGGTGGAGGAATATCTGCCGGAAAACAATTTAAAATATACAATTGTAAAATTTATTCAAATCAAGCTGACGAAAATGGAGGTGGTTTAACTATAAGTACAAGTGGTAATATTTACAATTCATATATTGTAAATAATTCAGCAGGTAGTTATGGTGGCGGTATTTATTTAGGTGGAAGTATTGGAGATCCAAAAGCTATAAATTGCGTAATTACAAATAATGAATCTTTAGATGGAGCAGGAGCATATGTATCTTTAGGAACCCTTATTAATTGTGTAGTTACAAACAATAAAGGTAATTATGGTGCTTACCTATTTAATGGAGGCGCTAAGAATAGTATTATTTGGGGAAACGAAATTACTATAAGCCAAGTTCGTGTTCCTACCTCTTTTGCTGATACGTATTTACAGAACAACCTAGTTCAAGACTTAACTCCTTTTGGAACTAACATTAGTTTATCCGGTGAAAATAATGGAGCCATTATTGGTGAAAATTATCCAAGATTTACAAATCCAACTACTTTTAAAGGTAATACAACCACACCAGCACAATTAAATGAAATATTAAATGCCAATTGGAATATTAATCCAGAATCTGTAGCTATTAATTTTGGAGATAATTCTTTATATCCTACTGATGTAGATACACCAATAATTGATATTATTGGAAACAACAGAACCATTAATATAACTATAGATGCTGGTGCACACGAAGCATTAACAAATGTTTTTACAAATGCTACTACCAACCAACAACCAACATTAGTAACCTTAAATGGTGAAGTTATTTTTGCAGAAACCACAAATACCATAACCAGAGGTTTTGTTTATGCCATTACGCCTAATTTTGATGTAACCACAGCAACTTCTGTAACCAATGCAGCAACTGGTTTAGGTATTTATAGTGATAATATCACTGGCCTAACACAAGACCAATTATACTATTACAGAACTTGGGTAGCCTTTGATGGG
>Ga0209013_10000011_pt1 | contig 129959 bp, 108 predicted proteins | sample Cruoilmetagenom2_FD_187291 | JGI IMG/M metagenome (GOLD analysis project Ga0209013, IMG submission 187291) | Oil polluted marine microbial communities from Coal Oil Point, Santa Barbara, California, USA - Sample 2 (SPAdes) (version 2) | ecosystem: Environmental > Aquatic > Marine > Oil seeps ... | reverse complement strand
CCAAAGCCTCTCAACCGCTTCACACCCGGACCAGCCAAAGCCTCTCAACCGCTTCACACCCGGACCAGCCAAAGCCTCTCAACCGCTTCACACCCGGACCAGCCAAAGCCTCTCGGGACCGTCTGGAGACTTTCCGGGCTTGTGTGGCCTTGCCCCGTGCTGCACCGAGTAGGCCTTGCTGCACGAGGTTTTTCTGCCTCTGCTGTACCTTCTCCCAAAGATTGCAGGCTGTTTTTCTGTACAAAGATGCTCTTTCTTTTGAAAGAGCAAACGCATATATTCAAATAGAAAGCAAAAAACGCCTCAGGTGTGTACTTCACCCTACCGGTGCCACGCATACTGGGCATTTCCATAAGACGGGCAGAGCGATGTTGCCGCCCGCTTGATGCAAACCCTAAGACAACAACAAGGCACGAAACGTTCTCCATTCGGGACGGACCACTGTCTCGTTCCGCGTGTGTGCAGCGCCCCAAAGCAACAAGCAGCAGAGTCTGCTGCAAGACGACTTCGCAAAAAACGCCATAGGTCTGCCTATGGCAAGACAAAGAAACCAGACCCGCACACCACCCCCTTGTGATATCCGGCACACACGCCACACAGCGGAAACAACCATCTTTCGTGCCGCTGATGAAAAGCTGGCGAGAATCCCATAAGAATGCATCGCGAAGGAGCGGCAGACAGGGTTGTTGTCGCTTTCCTCTTTCTCCAGGTCCCACAAACGGTCAGTTTTCGACGAATCATCCGGCATCTGTGCACGCAGGTTGTGAGACCAGAGGTGTCGGTTCCAATCGGACACCACGGCCTTGCCGCTGCACACGCTGCACGCACGACTTCATTTTCTGACTTTCGAGCTGCGCGCAGAAAGCCACGACGCGTTCCGTCCTGCAAACCCTGACGCAGACACGGAACAAACAGGTGAAAAGTGCCGAACCGCGCGGTAATTCCCGCATTCCCAAAAAACAGCCATAAGACACACAGTCCAGAAAAAACGGAGGAGAGAAAATGGCGAAAGAATACTGGATACACCCCGCCATCGGGATCGCACGACTCGGCAATAGCAATAAATGGTTCTTAGGACCAGAAATACCGGGAGAAACGCCGAACGCCGGAAAAACCTATAAAGACCAGGAATCTCCTGCCCGAGTGAAAAAACAGGGACAACGCTTTCGCATATATGAGTACGACACAAGCGGACCGGTGCCCAAGCCTGTACGTGAAATCAAAAAAACAGATGCCCGCATCACCTGGCATGTTCATCTCGTCAACAAAAAAGCAGCCTTGCGGGAGCAGTTGCCTCCGGCAGCCCCACGCAACCCCGATCTCGATCCGGACAGCCTGACCATTGATGCAGGCAAAGTCGATTTGGCCGGCAATATGCAAAAGATTAAGGGAACAAATCTCGTCGGAAACTTCCTCGACACTCCTGTGCAAATCGGCCGGATCATACCTGACCAAGATGGGCGTCTCATTGTGCTCGCCGGAAACGGCCACTCCGAAGGATCATCCACAAACAGCTCATTGAACTTCGCGAATAATGACGGCTGGTTCGATGACACGGCAGACGGCATCATCTCGGCTACTGTGCAATTCCGAAATTGGGAAAGTCACAAAACCGCAAAAAACGCCCGGGTGATCTGCGCTCCGCCCGACTTTGCCCCAGCGATCCAAAGCCCGATCACCATGTATGACCTGGCCTTGCAGGCGGCAATCGAACTTGACCCGGCCCTCTGGCCAGACGAGCAAGTCCCGGTCTTTGCCACAGACGTTTTACCGGTATTGCAACGCCTGCACGACCTCTGTTGGGTGGATGAGGATGCTTGGAAGGCCCATGGGCCAGATGGCAATGACAACTTCCTCCAACAACTGCACCTTCTCTCGGATAACACCACAGATCCCTCGTCGCCGGCCTTTCAATTACGCCGTTCCATCTTCTTTCGATTGCGCCGACCATCAGCGTGCCCCATAGAAGAGCGCCGTCCGGATGATCCGCCTGCGGGCCGCAAAAATATACCCCAGCTCCCCGATGAGGTCACCCTCACGCCACACCAGTATGGAATATTCCGAAAGTGGAGTCTGGGAGAGTTCTCAAACGGACACACAACAAGCTCGGCACCCAGCTCCTTCGCTGATTTACCCCTCGCCGCACAAGTAGTGGCGCTAGACCGGGCCAGTCTCGATACTGCCACAGGAGCATCGCTCGCGCTCGGCAGCGAAAGCTGGGGAATTATGGCGAAAACGAAAACCTATGCCGGCCCCTTCCGTGTTACCGACGAGATTCCCCCCGGCTCGCTCACAATGGGAAATGCGCTCCCCTGGCAAACCGGCTTCTACGCCTGTGGGGCAGGCTGGTGGCCTTCCCACCGACCCGGCAGAGTCCTGCGGCGCGAAGCAGGCAAGCTCGTGTCCACCAATTGGGTACGTGACATCGATGACAGCCGGGACATGGTACAAAACTGGGCAACACTCGGCTTTATCGTTCCCGACGGACAGGAACAGATCGAAACCGAACAGGGTTGATCTCTACCCGGCAGACTGCTGCGCGCTTGCCGGGTGCAACCTATGGCGAAAATTACCTGGGACCTCATGGCCGCACAGTGCCTGCAGCTTTCATTGCAGGCACTGTGCGGTTTTATAACCTCACTCCGACCTGCCGACCTGCCGGAATGAGGGCGCACGCACAGTCGTCTCAGCGCCCTCGCACGCACGCACAGCACCACAAAAGTCGCTTCAGGGGGTATACTGCTCTTCTATTCGCACTACAACACCGTCTTTCACGTCGATCCAGACAAGGGCATTCGCACGGATCTCCATAGCAAGCTCGACAGCACTCACCGGATGAAAATTCGGAGAACCCCCAATGAGCAGAAAAAAGTTTGGTCTCAGCAACACAGAATCGGCGATCGGAAAAGTCCGCAACCGATCGTTCCGATTGCGCACGTAGTAATCGTTGTCGAGCCAATCCTGTTCTGGCGGGATCTCCCCATCCTCTTGCGCAGCGGCTATTGCCTCTTCGCCACTGAGAAATTCTGCATAATCGATGACGAGCTCATAGCCGTTCCCGGTCTCTCTGACCTCTTTTACCAAGCCAAAAGCCTCGTTCACACACTTTTCCTGCGACCCGGAAGAAGACGACGAAGCCGCGGTGGTTCCAATATCTCCCGCAGAAGATGAAACGGATACGACAGTCTCTTGTGATGCATCCTTCCTGACGTCCACGGTGTCATCGTCATCGCCGCATGCCGTAAACAAAAGTGTCGCGGCAACAAAAACAGCGACGACACTCCCTACAGGACTCACGAGAAGCACATGTTGCCGACCGGACTTCCCGCCGGCATTTTTGCGGGCAATTTCCACACGATCCCTGCCTTTTCTCCTCAAGCCATACACCCTAGTTCCGAGAAAACCGCCTCTCGAAAAACACTCTGCCAAATCAATCATGATCTCCTCCTCCAGAGAAGAACCAGCGTCTCTCAAGGAGACCGCAAAAAACCACAAATAATCCCACGTACCAAGAAACCAACCGCCAGGCAGGTGCCCAGCGCTCCTGTAGCGTCGCCGCTCGATCCCGCTTCTCCCAGATCCCTGCCTCAGAGTTTTTTATGCCTGTTCGGCTTCTCTTTTCCCAAGCTTCCCGTCCGGCTTCTTGATCATGATAAAACATACTTAACGATCACATGCCGCGCGACACGACGGCCAAAAGTATGGATAAATCGGAGAAAAAGTCCTTTTTCCTGGGATACCGGAAGCTCGCTGCATCAGATCCCTGCCAAGGCCTTCCCTCTTCCCCCCTCACGACACACCCCGACCTGCCACTCCTCACCCCCCCACCTTGTTCCCGCAGAAAAGAAAACAGCAAAGAGAGGCAGCTTTTCATGAAAAAGACCTGGGGGCAGGAAAAACCCAGCCAGGAAACAAAAAAGAGAAGAGGAGTAGCCCAAAAAAAAACAGGGCTACTCCTCTTGCCTGGCTACCTCATACGCGCAAAAGCGCTCTACCACGCAAACACCTTCTCGAAAAACCCATCCCAAACGTCTTGCGACAGCAAAATTTTTCTTTAGAACTGTAAAAACATTAGTCCCACGAAAGAGCACTTCTCCAAATTTGTGTATGGCATAAAAAATTTCATACGGGGAAGGCCTGGGTCACGTACGACGATATCTCCCACCCAGATGCCGGAGAGTTTTCCCCTGGAAATTGACGCGCCACTTGTGACGGAGTTTCCATATTGACCCGTCCCATCTGCATGGACACAGCGTACACGGGGAGCTATTTCGGGGAAAGATCTGCTTGTTTCCCACAACCTGTCCGAGATGCCTCTTCGGACCCTCCCCGCAATCATGCCATTTACGGGAAAAACAGCCCCGGAACAGAGTCGACAGCACCACAACAAAAGAAAAAAGGCTTTTTACTTGCTTGCCTGGGGATGCAACGACGGCTACCGTGCCGTCATGAAAACCGATCCGCGCACAGCTCCCGGCGCGTCCTCGACAACAGCACGAGAGGACGACCAAAGCGACAATGCTCCCGATGACCTCACCGACAATTTCATAGAGGAGATCATCGAAGCAGACCTCCGCGCGGGAAAGCACGGCGGCCACATTGTCACCCGCTTTCCTCCTGAACCAAATGGTTGCCTGCACATTGGCCATGCCAAGGCGATTTGCCTGAACTTCAGTCTCGCCGCCAAATACAACGGGCAATGCAATCTACGTTTCGACGACACAAACCCCACTACAGAAGACACAGACTTTGTCGAGGCCATCAAAGAGGATGTGCACTGGCTCGGTTTCGATTGGAAAGACAAAGAGTTTTTTGCCTCTGGCTATTTTCCAAAGCTCTACGATTTTGCCCGCACCCTGATCAACACCGGCCACGCGTATGTCGACAGCCAAAGTCTTGCGGAGATCCGGGAAAACCGTGGCAACTATTACAAACCTGGAATTGAGAGCCCCTACCGCGACCGGTCCGTTGCGGAAAACCTCGACCTTTTTACGCGCATGCGCGCGGGTGAGTTCGACGAAGGCGCCCATGTGCTACGCGCCAAGATCGACATGCAATCATCGGACATCCTCATGCGGGACCCCCTTCTCTACCGCATTCACAAAACTCCTCATCATCGCACCGGGACCGAATGGCCAATCTACCCCATGTATGACTTCGCCCATGGGTTGTCTGATTCGATTGAGAGAGTAACCCACTCAATCTGCACGCTCGAATTCCAAAACAATCGCCCCCTCTACAACTGGTTCCTCGAGACCCTCGACGTACCCCACAAACCCCAACAAATCGAGTTCGCACGCCTCAACCTCACAAGCACTGTCCTCAGCAAGCGTGTATTACAGCGTCTCGTGCACGAGAACCATGTCACAGGGTGGAACGACCCACGTATGCCAACCCTTTCGGGCCTACGTCGACGCGGCTACACGCCCGAAGCAATCCGCGCCTTTTGCGACACTATTGGCGTGGCACGCCGCGACGGTCGCATAGAACTCGCACTGCTCGAGCACACCATACGAGAACACCTCAACGCCACTTCCCCCCGCGTGATGAGCGTCCTGCGACCATTACGACTCGTGATTGAGAACTACCCCGAAGGCAACACCGACTTCTTTACATGCCCTGTGAATCCAGAAGACCCCGCTGCAGGAACCCATGAGGTTCCCTTCTCACGGGTCCTCTATGTCGAACGAGACGACTTTCTCGAAGACCCACCAAAAAAATGGTTCCGTCTCACCCCAGGCAGAGAAGTGCGTCTCCGCTACGCCTGCCTTGTCACCTGCAAAGAAGCCATCAAAGACCCGAACACTGGCGAGATTGTCGAACTACGCTGCGAATGGGACCCCGCGTCACGCGGCGGCGCATCCCCTGACGGACGCAAAGTGCGCGGCACTATCCATTGGGTTTCCGCCGCCCACGCCTTTGACGCCGAAGTGCGACTCTACGATCGCCTTTTCGCGGTCGACAATCCTCTCGCCGAAGAACATGGGAACGATCTCGCCAGCGTGCTCAACCCGGATTCCCTTGAAGTGCTCACAGGCTGCAAGCTTGCACCGAGCCTAAAAACCACCCAGCCCGGCACACGGCTGCAATTTGAACGGCTCGGCTATTTCTGCGCGGACACACTCGACAGCACTCCTGGCCACCCCGTTTTCAACCGGACTATCGGTCTACGCGACTCCTGGGCCAAGATCGCCCAGAAGCAAAGCAAGACCAAACAAGCAGGTCGCAGGTGAAACTGTGCCCACCACACGCACCCGGGCACGCAGGAAATCCGTAGAGAGAAAAATCGACAAAAGGCCGATCGTAAAAAACACCTCTGATGATTCGGCACTTGGCTGCTATCCTGATTGCTTGTAATACATACATTCCATGTACTACAAGCAATCCGGGGTAGCTCAATCGGCGGAGCAGGTGGCTGTTAACCACAAGGTTGCGAGTTCGAATCTCGCCCCCGGAGCCCTGTAAAGCCCAATGAAAGACCCGGCCCCTTCACCTGGGCCTTTCATTTTAGGGTCTCCTCTCGCCTTGGGACCACCTCTCCCACCGCATCCTCTCGCCTTGGCGCCCTCGTTCCATTGAGGAGAAAAAATACCTCGCGCTTTTACCTGCTGTGCTCAACAGTTTCGGCACACAAAAAGATCACGCTGCCCTCTCATCCCAGGCGTCTCCTGCCCAAAAGACCGTCCTGTTCCAGGGCACTTCTGCGCACCGGTCCTGATCGCCAAGCCTGATCAACAGCTCAGGTCGCAGGGTCGGTCAGGAGGAGCACACGCCTGCCATATGCAATAGGGGGATTTGCATTCGGTCCGGGAGTGGTCTGCGCTCGAGTATCCTCTTGCCCGCTTGGCTTCTCTTGACACGACTTTGCCACTCATCGCATCTCCACAACGCAGCGGTCGGTGCCAAAAGCAACCCTTCCACTCCAGGAGAATACGTGGCTATCCAGTCTTTATATACCCAGCTCACGCTGATGGGTACCGTGATCGAGATCGGAATGACCCCAGACCGGATGGGTCAGTTCGTCATTCTCTGTCGGAACGGCGAGAAGATCACGGTCATTGCCGAAGCCGAAACCCAGGCGCTCACCCTGCAAAACTTGGACGGCGCGCAACGGGACCGTGTGCCGGATCCACCGGATTTTCACTCTGGCGACCCAGTACAGTTTATACGCAAATATATTCGCATGGGTCGCCTGCTTGTGGTTGAGGGTGTCTACCAGACAGACCTCGACAGCAGTCGTTTCCTCGCGCGTACTGTGCACCTTTTGCACGACAACCACGGTCGTTATCTCTTTGAAGGCACCCATTGGTGGCTCACGCAAATTCAAGAGCTTGCAGACGTGTGGCTGGGATACCTGTTTGGTCGTTCACGCGAATACGACTTCTCTCAGTACCGCACGAACATCGGCATCAGCGGTGTCCCCCACCCGAGCGACATACAGGAATGCGCGACGCTCTCCAGGTTGATATACGGGCTTTCTTCGGCGTACATGCTCACGGGCAACGACCGATACCTGGACGCAGCGCGTGCAGGAGTCACCTACCAAGAGGAACACTTCAAGTCGCCAACCGAAGATGGGCGCGGGCTGCTTTGGGTGTCCGCTTTACAGAACCAGAAACGTATCATGACATCGTGCAATTCCGATGATCATGCGACTGTTCCCCTTTACGAACAGATCTATGCCTTGGCCGGGTTGGCGCAGTACTACCGCGTGACTCTCGACCCCAACGTGCTCGATGACATTCGGCGCACCATCCATTCCTTCCAGACCTTGTTTCGGGATGAGAAGGCAGGCGGCTACTTCTCCCACCTGGACTTCGCCACCATGAAGTGCACGTCTCCTGCCTTGGGCGACAACTCTGCCCGAAAAAATTGGAACTCGATTGGCGACCATCTTCCCGCCTATCTCATCAATCTCATTCTGGCGCTCGACCCACGTCCGAAGGGCCTCGAAGACGACCAGACCAAACAGTTTGTGGAAACCCTCTGGAAAATTCTGAAGGAAACCTCGGATCTGATTATCACGCGATTTGTCGAGCAGAGCGAGGCCAATGGGGATCTGTTCGTGACAGAGCGTTTTCTGCGCGACTGGACCCCTGACACAAGTTGGCGCTGGCAGAAGGACCGGGTCGTGCTCGGGCACAACCTGAAAATCTCTTGGAATCTTGCGCGCGTGGCCGTCGCGCTGCACGCACGCGGCGAGGAGGATGAAGCCAATCACTATCTGAAGGCCGCGTCCCGGCTCGCGAAGCGAACTTTTGACGTTGGGATTGACGGCCTGCGAGGCGGGCTGTTCGACGTGATCGAAAAGCAAAACAAAAAGCCCGAAAAGCCACATTTCACATGGTGGACAACAAAAGACTTCTGGCAGCAAGAACAGGCAATACTCGCATTTCTCATTCTTGAGGGACTCTCAGGAGACATCAAGACAAAAGAACTGGAAACAGAGCAGACAAATCACCTCTCGACCAACCACAAAGGGCAACTCTCCACAAAGCAAACAAGCCGGCTCCCCGCAGAGCGCTCAGGGGAGGAAAGAGGCCCCTGGCTGCAACTCGCCCGTGAAACAATGGCATTTTGGAATCTGTTTTTCCTGGACCGCGACCGCCGAGGGGTGTTCTTCCGGGTCACCGAGAATGGGCTTCCGTACGCAATTGGCGGCTACCAGGACAAGGGCGGCCACTCGATCTCCGGGTACCACGTTTTCGAGCTCGGCTTTCTCGCTCATATTTATCTCAGCACTTATGTCCGGGAATCAGGGGCTTTCTCACTCAAGTTTCGTCCATGCAAGACAGCGAAGCAGCGTTCCATCAATGTCCTTCCCGACTTCCTCCCAGCGTCATCGCTGCAAATCTCTTCGGTGCTGGTGAATGGACAGAAAAAGAGCGACGCGGATATTGATTCACACGATTTCCGCGTGAATTTTCACGAAAGCGAGCTTGGCTGCGAGTTCATCGTCAAGTTTGTCAGGAAAATGCAGGAGGAAACATGAACGACCCCATATTGAGTGGAAAGCGCGTCGCAATCCTCATCGAATCTGAATATGTCCCGAGGGAGATCAGAAAGTACGAAGAACGCTTCGCCAAACTTGGCGCCGAGGTCCACATCATGAGTCGCCTCTTCGGAAACTCAAAGACAACGTTTGTGAGTGATGTCGACCGTGTCGGAGACATCACGGAGAAGCGTGATGTCTTCATGGACTTCACATCCCCGGGAGTTTCCCCCGCGCACTATGACGCGGTCCTGATGGCAGCAAATTACACAAGTGTCCGGCTGCGCTGGTTCGATACGCCCGATGGCTTCGCGCCATCCCCACAGTTTGCGGCGAACGCTCCTGCGGTATGTTTTTTCTCCGAAGCAATGCTCAACCCCAAGGTGGTTGTGGGCGCATTGTGTCATGGCTTGTGGATCTTGACACCACGTCCTGAGCTGCTTGCAAACCGGCGCGTCATTTGCCACGAAGTCGTCTTGTCCGACGTGATGAACTGCGGCGCAATCTACACGCCATCCCCGACTGGCGTCGTCATAGATGGCGATCTCGTCACGGGACGTTCTGTTGGGGATGTGGACCTCTACATTGACGCCATCGCCATGCAGATCGACAGGATCGCCCAGGGCAAGATCGCCCAGGGCAAGATCGCCCAGGGCAAGACCGTAAAGTCGCCCAAAAAAAGACGGCGTTCCGGCCAGGGCAGCACAAGGCGTGTCCTCATCGTCCTGAGCAGCTTCGGCTATTGGGGCGAAGAGGCAGTGGGCCCGATAGAGGCCTTCGACAAAGCCGGCATCACCTATGACTTCGCGACTCCATATGGTGACCCGCCCCGACTCGTACCGGCAAGCGAAGACCCTGACTATCTCGATCCAGTGCTGCAGCGCAAGATCACGAGCCCGGAGATGGCCGAACTCGTCAAGAAGTTCAAAGCATCCGACCGTCTGCACAATGTGAAAAAGACAGCAGACTGCCAAGTAGATCAGTACGATGGCATTTTACTCGTTGGTGGCAGCGGACCAGTGTTGGACATGAACAACTGTCGCCCATTGCACGAATTGCTCCTGCAATTCCACGAAGCAGGCAAAGCCATTGCAGCCGAGTGCTACGCCGTAGGCGCACTGATTTACACCCGCGAACGTGCAGCAGTCGACCCGCGCCGACCAGCCATTATTCGTGGACGTCGCGTCACTGGACACCCGCTCGCCCATGACTACACCACAGAATACGGCTATGCCGGTGTGACGTCCGAGTCGTCATTTATCGGCCCGGCCATCCCCCTGCAGTTCGCGCTACAAGACGCGGTAGGAGAAGACGGTGCGTTCATCGGGGCAATCGACCAGGAAACATCGGTGATACGGGACGGGCACATTATCACAAGCCGGTCTGTCGCTTCCTCGCGTGCCTGCGGCGACGAGATGGTGGCGCTCCTGACCGAACAGGCCGAGGAGGCAAAATGAAGGCGATTCGCGGGTCAGTAGCCCTCCTCCGACAACTGCACCGCGATGGGGTGCAGACCCTGTTCGGCAATCCCGGCACCGTAGAAGAAGGCCTGCTCGACGCGCTACACGACGTGCCAGAAATACGCTATATCGCGGGCCTGCAGGAGTCTGTGGTGCTCGCAATGGCAGATGGACACGCCCGCACAACCCACCGACCGGCAGTTGCCCAGGTGCACGCGGCGGTCGGACTCGGCAACGCAATGGCCATGCTCTATCAGGCGCACCGAAACCACACACCACTGCTCATCTTTGCCGGCGAGGCACCCTCGTCCCATATCGCATTCGATGGCTTCCTGGGAGGTGACCTCGCTCGCATTGCCGAGCCGGTCACAAAGTGGAGTGCGCGGGTGACGCACGAGCACCAGCTGCTCCGCATGGTGCGACGTGCACTCAAGATCGCTGCCACGCCTCCGCAAGGGCCAGTATTTCTTGCCCTGCCAATGGAAGTACTTGACAGTTTTATTGAAGATGACCTCGCGACCACCACTTTTATAGACACCGAAACTTCCTTCTCCCACGAGTTCACTGCTCGCATCGCGCAAGAACTGATCGAGGCGACTGCGCCGATTTTCCTGGTGGGAGACGGGGTCGCCCTCAGTCATGGACAAAAAGCCCTAAAAGCACTTTCCGAAGCAGTCGGAGCCCGCGTCTTTGGCGTCGACTTCGCTGATCTGAGTGCCTCGTTTCGTGACCCGATGTTTATGGGCCTGCTCGGTCACAGCTTCGGCCATGTGACACGCCAGACGACCCTTGGCGCCGACCTGCTGATCGCGGTCGGCACACCGATCTTCCCCGAGCTGTTCCCGTCACACGAACCCTACTTTCAGCCTGGGGCAAAGCTCTTCCATGTGGATTTTGACGCGTGGGAAGTCGGAAAAAACTTTCCCGTCGAAGCTGGAGGCGTCGGAAACCCCCGGCTTTTCTTTGAGCAGGTTCTTGCCGATTTTGAAACTCGCGCGGAGAACTCGACACGCGAGCGCGCCACGGCACGACAAAAAGCAGTCACTGCCGAAAAGAAAGCCGCTCGTGTCGCGTTGCAGGCCAAGTTCGACGCCGAGCGCGCGCAGAACCCAATGATGCCCTCGGAAATGATGGGAATCGTGGCCTCCGAGATCCCGGACGGGACTCTCGTCTATGACGAATCCATAAGTTCAACGGACGAACTACTCCACTTCCTCCAGCCCCACGATCCAACATCGTATTTTCTCGGCAGAGGCGGATGCATCGGAGTGGGATGGCCAGGGGCAGTCGGCGCCGCGCTCGCCCACCCCGACCGGCAGGTCTTGGCACTCTCGGGAGACGGCTCGGCGTCCTATGTGCTCCAGGTGCTCTGGACTGCCGCAAAATACCAAACCAACGTGGTATTTGTGGTCTGCAATAACCGCAGCTATCGCATCCTCAAAGTCAACATGCTGCATTATTGGGCAGAACAAGGGCTCCCTATCCGCGAGTTTCCCCCCTTCGATCTGACCGACCCCGAACTTGATTTTTCACAAATTGCGCACGGCTTCGGCGTGTCCGGCGTGCAGGTCGAAACCCCTGAAGAGTTCCGTCAAGCCTTGCAAACCGCCTTTTCCCGCAACGGGCCATCTCTCATTGACGTCCTGATAGAAGGCAGCGTCGACGAAGAAATGCAAACAATCGTGCGCGCGCATAGTGGATACGCCTGAGGAACACAGGCTCTATCCCGACTCCACACAAGAGGTCCAAAATGATACCCGTACGGTTTGAATACACAAGTGGTTTACTCACTGACACGTTCCAGAACGCCCGCCTGGTTGGGAGCTGGGATGGGTGGTCAGATCATGTGCCAATGACCCCATTTCACGACACAACTGGGGTGCCTGCTTTCTCCGCTGTCGTCGAGCTACCCGACACACTGATTGAAACAGAAATACAGTGGGGCGTGTATGTCGACGGACCAGGTGGAGTTGGGCAGTGGGGCATAGCCACCGAAGTCCAAGATCGCGCAAACCGAGAGCGGCACCGGTCCTTCCGGTTGCGCGTGGGCGATGATGCGGTGCAGCGCTACTCCCTATCGACAAGCCGCGCGCTCGGGGCGAACAAACACTACACAGGAGATGACACTGAACCAGGCATACGGTTCGCGGTCTGGGCTCCAAACGCGCGCCAAGTCAGCCTCGTACTCGGCGACCGCGCAAGTGGCTACATATGGGATCCGCACCATGATGACATTGCGGACCGCGGGGAACGTGGCAGCTTTCCAATGTTCGAGACTTCAAAAGGTCCCGACTGGGACGGCATATGGGAAACCCGCGCGGACATCCAGGCTTATCCGGACGGGTTCATTGCAACACCTGACATGCCGGAGCCGCCGACACTTCAGCAGTTTGCAACCTTCGATCATATCCCCTACATGTTGCGGATTGTCCGAGAAGATGGAAGCGTAAAATTTCGCACGGACCTCTACTCACGCTGCCAAATCGGCAGTGGTGACCGCAACAACGCGTTTGATCCAGAAGCCGGGAACGAGCCACCGTGGACAGGAAAACGCCAGGACCTCGACGGCACCATAAGTTGTTCTGTTGTTGTCGACCCCGAGACCGTCACGACAGAGTTTGCCGAGGTCGATGAGGCGGGAGACCGCGTATGGCCAGAGCGAAACTGGAACAGCCAAGAGGAGTTCTGGCGAGAAGAGTTTGTCGCAGGCAAGGAACTACCCACACGCGTGGAAGACCTTATCATCTACGAACTTCATGTGGGCGCTCTCGGCTTTGGCAAGCAGGGACCGGGAACCCTCGAAGACGCCCTTGAACTACTCGACACCCACCTCGTTCCTCTCGGAATAAATTGCATCGAATTATTGCCACTCTCCGAATTCCGTGGTGGCAGTCGGTGGGGATACAGCTCCTCCCACTTTTTCGCCATCGAATTCACATGTGGTGGACGTGACCAGTTCAAACATTTCATCCGGGCGTGTCATCAGCGGGGTATCTCCGTCATTCTCGACGTTGTGTACAACCACTACCATCATTATCCCGAGCGAGCCGAACAACTCTACGATACAAACACCCCAGCGCACGACATCTATTTTTGGCAGGAACCCCAAGACGGAGACCTCGGCCCCTACCTGCAAAACGACTCGTCTGGACGAGCACCTCGGTACTGGGAGGAACAGGTTCGCAACATGTTCGTGAGCAGCGCCCTCGCCCTGCTCGACGAGTTTCACATCGATGGGTTCCGCGTCGACCAAACAACCTCGATGCGTGAATACAACCATCTCGAGAGGCGCGTGGGGAGTGCACCTTGGCGCGCAGTGCCCGACGCGAACGCGTTTGGGGCCAAGTTCCTGCGAGAGTGGATGCGCGCAGTGCGGCTTGTCCGTCCGCATGTGATCACGATGGCCGAGGACCATTCCTCACAGAATCCCGGGGCAATTGTGCGGCCAGTCGATCACGCAGACGACGGGTTTGGCTTCGATGCCACCTGGTACAGCGATTTCTATCATCATCTCATTGGTGACACTCGGTGGGGCAGGAAACATCCGAGCCACGCCAATCTCATCCGATCGGCTGCTGCATTGCGCAGAGGCGAGGCGCTCGCCATGAATTGGTTCGCTGCCGCCCTCGAGCACACCCAGAACCATACGGTTGTATATGCAGAATGTCATGACGAGGCGGGCAATTCCGAGAACGAGACTTCAATGCGGACTGTTGTTGCCGGCGTAAACGGCGCAGCCCTCACACCAGCTTCAAGGCCGCACGGTGAAGCCCGAGCCCGTTTCGCCACGTCAATGGCATTGTTCGCGGCAGGCACCCCCCTGATTTTCATGGGGGACGAAGTCGCAGCCTCAAAACCCTACCGTTACGCCGACTTCCGGCACCTCCAGGAGCAAGAAGACCCGAGAGAGGACCTTGCGGGACTGCGCAAGGGGAAGGGAAGTCGCATGTACCTATTCTACCAGCAGGCAATTAAGCTGCGGAGAGACCAGGCAGCGTTGCGCGATCGACACATCGAAATCGTGTGCACAGACAACACATCGAGAGTGATTGCCTTCATACGACGCACAGAAGACAGCATGTTCTTCATCGCAGGAAGCTTGGCCGACACCTCATTCGACAATGGATACAGCTTCTTCCACCCTGCAATTCCGGCGGGACAGTGGCGCGAGGTCCTGACTTCGGACGACACCGTATTCGAGGGTTCTGGCGTCAGCAACGGCAATACACCGGTGAGCTCGGAGACCGGCCATATCAACATGCGAATCCCAGCCAACGGAGTCATCGTGCTCGAAAGACAAAACGAAGCCTAGATTTCCACATACTGACTTTTGCGTCCGAGGATGCTCTTGCACGCAAAAGTCAGAACAAAGCCATGTAACTCCCGCGTCACAGCCCTGGGAAAAGACGCTTCCGATCACACACCCAACAAATCACACAGCCAACAAGAGAAACAACACACCCAACCGAAAAAACAAAGTAAGCACCGTCATTCCGCATGAGCAGCGCACGGTCCCCCTCTGGGCCAGAGAAAAGACACTGCCGAAACACTAATCCGACAGTAGTCCCGACTCCGCAATAAACACATCGGGCTCGGGCTCCGCACGAAAGGGATTGATTGTCGGCTCCGCGACAGATGCGTCCTCGGCCTTGAGGTCTGCGAGCAGGATTTCTTCGGTCTCAGGCGCCGTTCCCGGCAGAGCACCTGGGAGATAACACATGGCATTCAGCACATTTCCTTCAGTATCAAGAAACTGAAAGAGCACTCCCACCTCAGGAATCTCGATTTCTTCGGAAATCAGCTTCCCGCCATGCCGAACAACCGCGTATTTCGCCGCGACAATGTCCTCGACACTCACCGTACATTCAAACCCTCGCATGCCTCTGCCTTCCAACGGTTCAGAACGCTGATGCAATGCCCCCATTATCCCCGGTTCATTGTCTCTACCAGTAGAAATCTGATAAAAACCGGGTGGTCCCCACGCTTGGAATTTCCAACCGAACACGCCCTCGTAAAATTTCCGGGCACGTTCGACATCACCCGCGTGAATCGCGAAATGTACGACATTATGAATCATGGTCTGATGATATTCAGGAGAAGACAGTAAAAAAGAGCCATCTGGAACAAAAACCTTGTATTGCCAGACACATTCCTGATATTTCTCTGCGCATCATGACGCATTATCAGGTACACAAAACCCACTCACGTCTATTTTTTCATCTAGATGAAAAAATAGACGTTTGGAAGGGAAAAACCGTGCACACATCCTCTGCATTCGCAAGCAAAAGAAAAACCTGACTTCGAGAGATCCACTCCGATAACCACAAGAGAATGCTACTCGTGCGCAAGGCAAGAACAGGACCCCACAAGCAAAGATCCAGTACCCAAGGGAAGCAGGACAAGATGGAGTACCGCCAGTGTATACAACAGAAATTCCGGTACTCCGCACAGAACGCCTCCTCTTGCGTGCATGGAACACCGAAGACCTCTCCCCTTTCGCTGCCTTGAATGCCGATGCCGCAGTTGTGGAACATCTACCAGGCCTGCTCACACCGGAGGAGAGCGACGCCCTTGTCACTCGCATAAAGTCTCACTTTGCCAAACACAATTTCGGGTTTTGGGCAGTCGAAGAGAAGGCAAGCGGTCGTTTCATTGGTTTCACTGGGCTGTCACATGTCCATTTTGTCGCCCATTTCACGCCGTGCGTAGAAACCGGATGGCGACTCGCCCGTCATGCCTGGGGACAGGGCTACGCCACTGAAGCCGCAAAGGCCGCCGCAGAATTCGCCTTCGACCACCTCAATCTCCAAGAAATAACGTCTTTTACCGTGCCCGCCAATCACCGTTCACAACGCGTGATGCAAAAACTCGGCATGCAGCACGATCCCACCGAGGACTTCGACCATCCGGGACTCCCCGCAGGCCATCCGCTACGCCGGCATGTGCTTTACCGTCTCTCCAGAACTGAAAAAGCAACACCGCAAAGCTCTTGAGAAAAGACCTGCCCGGTTCCACGACAGAACAACAGCCCCACAAGCCCACACACAGCCCCACAAATCCGGAGTCTGGCGAGTTCCGCTCCTTCTCCCTCCTCGCGTTCCAGCCCACTCGCGTCCGGCACAACTTCAGCGCAGCGCCAGCATTTCGTCGATCATGCTTGAGGGTTGTGGCCCACTAAAGAGAAATCCCTGCAAACGGTCACATCCGCGAGAACGAAAAAAATCGACCTGTGCCGGCGTCTCCACTCCCTCTGCCGTGACTTCCATATTCAGATTGTGTGCCAGCTCAATAATCGTTTTCACGATTGATGCGGTCACAGGATCGTGCATGACATCTCGCACAAAGATGCGATCGATCTTCAACGCGTCCACAGGCAGTTGTTTCAGGTAAGCCAGTGAGGAATATCCCACGCCGAAGTCGTCGATCACCAGCCGTACGCCCATTCTTTTGAGACAGCGCAGCATTTCGATACTTGTTTCAAGGTCCTCAAGCACAATCCCCTCTGTCAACTCCAATTCGAGCATGTGGGCATCGAGTCGCGTCTCTTCCAGGACCCGTCGCACCATATTGACCATGTCGGTGTCGGCGAACTGTCGAGGAGAAACATTTACTGCGACGCGCACCGCCTGACGTCCGTCCTTCTCGCGTGTCGCGATCTCTGCACAAGCAGAACGGATCACTCGTTCTCCAAGAGAGGTGATCACGCCCATGTCCTCGGCGAGCGGAATGAATTGTCCTGGCATAACAAGACCCATTTCAGGGTGCCGCCAGCGCGCGAGCGCTTCAAGACCATCGGCCGCTCCAGAAGCCAAGTCGACCAGCGGTTGGTAGTACACCGTGAATTCGTTTTTTCCCAGCGCGGAACGGAGGTTGTTTTCCAGAAGAAGTCTGTCCAAAGGAGACACCTGCAAAGAGGGACGGAAGATACGGCACGCGCCGCCACCCTGTGCCCGTGCCTGAGCAAGGGCGACGTCAGCCTTCCCGAGCAGTTGGTCAGGATCGTCCCCATCGAATGGGGAGACGCTGACTCCAATGCTCAAACTCGCATAATGCCAGCCTGTTCGGACAACAAACGGAGCAGAAAAGACAGTCGACACCTTTTCCGGAAAACCAAGTACCTCGTCAAATCGCGCGATGTCGGGCAACAAAACTGCAAACTCGTCTCCACCTATCCGGGCGAGCACCGCCTCTTCTCCGACACAAGAACGCAATCTCTCTGCGATCCCCACGAGGAGCTGATCTCCAGCGGCATGCCCGAGCGTTTCATTCACCAGTTTGAAACGATCGACATCCAGAAAGAACACAGCACATCCTTTCTGTTCACAGCGCGCGCGCTGTAGTCCTTCCTCGACGCGTGCACGAAAAAACGCACGGTTCAACAAGCCGGTCAGAGAATCATGTGATGCTTGATAACGTCGCATGCTATCTGCTTTTTCTCGACAAAGAGCTGCACCAATACCAAGAACAGCCATTTGGAAGAGGCGACGCTCTGCAGAAGACCAATTTCGCGCATGCTCGCAATTCTGCAAAGCAACAAGACCCCAAACTTGCTCTCCACTCAGAATGGGCAGCAATAACATGGACTTAATATGAAAGCGTATGAAATGCAAACGTTCTGCCCTTGTGAGACACGCAGAACGTTGCGTGAGGCTTTTCCCCGCACGCAGGCGCGAAAACAGCCCCGCAAGAAACCTCCCTCGATCCGGAAAAGCAGGAGAGAGGTCGCCATCAAGAAAGACCTCTGAGGGGATACCTCCGGCACACCACTCATGCTCATACGAAAGCAATAGTTCACCAGACACAGAATGCACATTACATTTGCACACCTGAATACGGTCTACTTTTGCGGTTTCCCCCAAGCAACGCAATGCTTCTTGGATCGCGGTAGCAACACCTTTGTTCCCTTCATTGCCGAGCAGAAAAGCGAGCGCCTCAATCGTTCCTTTGAGCAGCTCTAGTGGCAAAAGAACGGTTTCAAGACCGGACCTGACGGTATCGTCTTCCCTCCTCATCGCTCACCTGCCTCTACGAAATCCCTACAGGCAGACAAGCCTTTCGACAGCAGGTGAAAAAACTTTTGAACTCCTAGTGACTGACAGGCCGATCCTGCGCGTGACCATCTCCACAAAAGCCAACAGACAGCACAAGTCGAGACCAGACAGGAAAACCTATAGTCGGACAGGGAATATTCCAACCCCGGAAAAAACAGCAAAACACACACTCTGGTCAGTGGAAAAACTCCAATCCCTCACGAAGTGCTTCCCGCGAAAAGAGGTGCATGGCAAAGAGCATATTGTGTACAAAATACATGGGAAACCCGAGTTCCCTCTCCCACTGCAACAATTCCCACCAGATCTTCTGCACTGCCAAAAAAAACCAGCGGCCAGAAAGGAAACTGGGACGGCGCACACTACAGCAGACAGGGGAAAAAGAGCGGCCGCACCTGCAGAGTAAAAGACGCAGGACAGCATTCCACACAAAATCTGCTTGTCAATAGCCCGCCGCGCCCGGCAGACAAAATCGCACCCTGATAGTCTGCGACATTCGGCTCCACCCACGCACACCACTGATGCCTCAGTCTTCTCTCGACACTTCGGCTCAACAAAACCTTTTATCTCTCACGAGGCCACGTGAATCTTGGGCACTCCCTCAGGCCTGGAGGCACATAGCCCTCTCCCAAGCATATCGAGAAGAGACCGCGAGCGATATCCTGCTAACGAATCGGAATCAGGTACTCAGCCTTCACCCTCTTCAAGGAAGTCCCGCAATCGGTTATTGCTCTTCGGGTGGCGCAATTTTGACAGGCTCTTTGCCTCGATCTGACGCACCCGCTCCCGCGTGACGCCAAGTTCTTGCCCGACTTGCTCAAGCGTCCGTGGTTGTCCGGAATCCAGCCCAAAACGGAATTCAAGCACTTTCTTCTCTCGCGGCGACAAACTGTGCAGTGCTGTTTGGATCTCTTCTTGCAAAAGCAGGCGTGCCGCTGCATCCTCCGGCATCACAGCTTGCTGATCCTCGATAAACTCCGCAAGTGAAGAGTCTTCTTCCTCACCCACCGGTCCATTAAGACTTACCGGCTCCTGAGAAACCCGCTGGATCTCTCGTACTCGGTCGGATTCAATCTCCATCTCTGTCGCAATCTCGTCAGAGGTGGGATCTCTGTTCAAACGCTGTACAAGTTCTCGCTGCGTGCGAAGCAAACGGTTGATCGTATCAACCATGTGCACAGGAATCCGAATAGTACGCGCTTGGTCCGCCAAAGCTCTCGTGATCGCCTGACGAATCCACCAAGTGGCATAGGTGGAAAACTTAAAGCCCTTACGCCAATCAAACTTCTCGACTGCGCGAATAAGACCGAGGTTTCCCTCCTGAATCAAATCAAGCAAGTGCATACCACGCCCGGTGTAGCGCTTTGCAATCGACACAACGAGTCGTAGGTTCGCCTCAATCAAATGCTTTTTCGCCAAAAGCCCGTCAGCTTCACAGAGCGTCAGCTGATGTTCCTCATCGGGGGGAAACTCGTGCCCGGCCCGCAATTGACGAGCGGCATCTTCGCCTTTCTCCATACGTTGAGAAAGCGACTTTTCTTGTTCAAAAGTAAGAAGGGGAACACGACCGATTTCCTGCAGGTACACACGAACAGGATCTTGGCCAGATCCCGATGAGCCTTCGTCCAGGTTCGGAAGAGAAGACGCCTCAGGTTTTGCCTTGGGTGAAGTATCATCAACGATTTCTACTTCGGCGTCCTGCAACTCGTGATAGACAGCATCGAGGATCTCAGGGGATATGCCGTCAAGAATCTCAAACATCTCAGAAAGATGGATCTTGCCTTTTGCCCGCCAAGCGTCCTGGAGCTTTCCCCATTCGGCATCACCGAGGCCCTCAGGAGCGGAGAAAGGAAAAATTCGGTTGTCTGCGTCCATGTCGAGGTCGATCGTCACCGTTCCCCCAGACTCTCGCGCCACTGTATCAACGTTAGCAGTTCAACGTCGAGTTGCTGCGCAGTTACAACATCACCTTCTGATTCCGCCTCAGATAAAGAACGCTGACAAACCAAAATACGACGATCCAGAAAAGCCGAGTAAAGCGACCATGCCGCGTCGGCAGCAAAATCCTCTGTTGTCATCTTGAGCCGCTGACGCGCACTACCCTGACTCACCCACGGCACAGTCTCGCTGAACTCTCCGGCATTCTCCACAGCAAGCCGCCGCAAAAGCGTGAGCGCTTCTGGCCAATCCTCAAACCCACACCGCTCGACATCAATCGGGCCAGGGCCAAGTCTCCCCAACTCGGCTGCAGTATGGGCAACAGCCAAGAGGCGACGCGCAACCCCGCGGGCAGAAACAGAAGAAAACCATTCTTCGCTAATGTCCTCTGCCGCGTCGAGCACAATCGTCGGACACTGCACCAGCGACAAAAGAGCAGCCTCATCCACACGAGAAAGCCGAAGAACCAAACCCCCCTCTTCAGCTGCAGACTCCGCGCCAACAGCATCTTTGCCGTCTTCTCCCTCTCCCGTTCCGGCGAGGGCAAGCGCAGACATTTGTTCGTCAGATCTCCCCTCTCGCGACCCAACATCATGGGGAGAAGCAGCAGAAGGGGCAGACAAAGCACTGCGTCGCGCACGACGACGGTGCACCTCAACTCTCGCCAGAACAACGTCTTCAGGCATATCTCGCCTGAGGATCTTGCGCGCGACCTGGCTTGCCGCATTGCGGCGCACATCTGGGTCCGGATGCAGCGCAATCGCCGCTGCAGCAACCTCGCCGGCCCGGATCTCACCCTCAGCAGAGTCTGTCGCAATACCGGCAAGTGCCCTTTCTATTTTGAATTCAAGCAGAGGAACAGGATCATCCAGCATTGCAGCCACCGCAGCAGGACCAGCACGCGCGACATCAAAGGGATCTTGCCCCTCGCTCAATTCTGCCACACGCACATCGAGTCCGAGCTCTGCCGCCATGTCGAAAACACGTTCCGTGGCAGCAGAACCTGCTTTATCGCCATCAAAAGCCAGCACAATATTGGTCGTAAACCTCTTCAAAAGCCGGAGATGATCTTCACCCAACGCCGTCCCGCAGGCCGCCACTGCATGCGTCGCCCCCGCCATGTGCAACCCCATGACATCGGTATAGCCCTCAACCACAACCGCCCGACCCAACCCCACAATCTCGGCTTTCGCCCAGTGCAACCCATAGAGTGTACGGCTCTTCTTGTAAAGATGCGTTTCGGGAGAGTTCTTGTACTTCGGTCCATCTCCTTCCAGCAAACGTCCTGCAAAAGCCAGCGGGTTGCCTTGTGGGTCAAAAATGGGAAAGACGAGCCGGGCGCGCAGTTGATCAACACAACGGCCGTTTTCTGTCTCAACGCCAAGCCCTGCAGCCAGGATTTCCTCTTGACGAAACCCTTTCAATTTCAGATGCGAGACAAGTGCATCGAACTGATCGGGTGCCCAACCGAGAGAAAAATGTTCGGCGCTTTCTTTTCCGAAACCACGTCCTTGCAGGTAATCACGGGCTTGCCCCCCGGCGGGACCGAACAGACACCCGGCATAAAAATCCACCGCGACGCCAAGCGCTTCCGCAAGGCGGGGGCGCATCTCGCGCCGCTGTCGATCTGCCGGCGTCTCATCTGCATAGCTGACAGAAAGACCAGCTCGCCCGGCAAGAGTTTCGACCGCCTCGGGAAAAGTCAGATTGTCGAGGCCCATCACAAAATGGAAGACATTCCCCGACGCGCCACAACCAAAACAGTAATAGAGCGCAGACTCTGGCTCGATACTGAAAGAAGGCGTGTTCTCATCGTGGAAAGGACAAAGAGCCTGGTAACGCCTCCCGGTGCGCCGCAAGGTAAGACGTTCAGACGCGAGCGCGACAAAATCCGTCGCAGCACGAACACGGTCAATATCAGACTCGGAAATGCGTCCCTTCATTCCCTCACAGCCTACTTCCTCAGAAAAAAGAGCCGGGAAAACCCACTCTGCCCAGCCCGAACCTTGCCCAATGCAAACCCAACTCAACCCAAGCCCTGCCTACACCACCTTCAACAGGAAAACTGCAAATCTGCCCAGAGCGAAAGAGCAAAACGGTCGGTCATTCCTGCGATATAGTCCATTACCTGACGCTCTGGAGTACTCCCTGGCACTCCCACCATTGGAGGAAGCCGTGCAGGGTCCGCCAAGTAATAAGAGAGTATCCCCTCAAGCGCGAGAACTGCCCGTTCCTTTTCCGCGCGTTGATGCTCTGCGCGATACACATTGTCAAACATGAATTCTCGGAACACATGCATGACCTCAAAAGTTTCCGCTCCCATACGCACTCCGCTGCGTTGCGAACTCTGCACCCAGGCAAGCGGAGAGGTCGCGGCAGAGGGCGGAGGGGACACACATGCCCGGTCCACACAGCTTGCTTCCAGCACATCGGTCACAAGTGTCGCAATCCGTTCACTTGCCGTGTTCCCTAACCCACGACGGACTTGTTCGGGCAGGTCATGTGACGCGAGCAAGCCGGCTCGCACTGCATCGTCGAGATCATGATTCAAATAGGCAATGCGATCAGCGAAACGCACAACCCAGGCCTCGTGCGTACAAGGCGGAGACTGGTTCCAGGAAGAATGCACAATTCCGTCCCGCACCTCGTCCGTCAAGTTCAATCCAGGCTTCTCTGCGTGCGGTTCGATCAGCTCCACAACACGTAAACCCTGCTCGGCATGGTGGAAGCGTGTCGAAAAAAAGCGAGAAAACACTTCTTCGCCGAGATGGCCAAAAGGCGTGTGCCCCAGGTCATGGGCAAGAGCGATTGCCTCTGCAAGATCTTCGTTCAGGCGTAGTGCGCGCGCAATGGTGCGGGCAATCTGAGCGACCTCCAACGTGTGCGTCAGGCGAGTACGGTAATGATCTCCATCTGGGGCAATAAAAACTTGCGTCTTGTGTTTCAAGCGACGAAAAGCCCGAGAATGTATCACACGGTCTCGGTCCCGTTGGAAAGCCGTGCGGAGCGGGTCAGGGACTTCGTCCCGCTTCCGGTTCCCCGCACCCTGGCTTCGGGCGGCCCCGGACGCAAGGCGCGCTGCTTCCCATGTTTCTTCTCGTTCCCGCACCAATCCAGCTTTTTTTGCTACGGGCATGCTCAAAAAACCTGTCCCAACCCGATGCGTCCTGGCCCGATGCGTCCTGGCCCGATACGTCCTGGCCCGATACGTCTCGGCCCGATGCGTCCCGGCTCGATGCGTACCGACTCGGCTCTTCGCGCCGTGTCCAGAAAAGTCTCAGGAAAACACTGGGAAAAATTCATTTTCGACACATTTCCCAGCCCATGCTGCCTTCAGGCCGGTAGGTCCAGCGGTAAGAATCGGCGTCACGACGACCATCTGGCCGGTGGATCACCCTGGTTGTGGAAACCCGCTCGCATACCCCGACCTTTTCCATCTCAGGTGGTCGACGTTCCACACGACGGCCGTCATCATGCCCATAAATAGCAACTGTCAGGGAGCTGTATGTGTGCACAGCCCACACGACAATCCCTCCCGGTGTGTCGTTTGTAAACACGAGATCAGGCTCGGGATAACTCAAGGTTGCTTCCCGACCATAAGGGTAACGAGAGATATACACACTGTGTGGCGTGTGCGTGTTTATTTCAAGTCCGGCATTGTACACAGCATTGTAAAGCGTCGTGGCAAACTGACTAATACCACCGCCTGGACTCTGCTTGAAAGAACCGTTTTCAATCACACCTGCGGAAACCCAACCAGAGGCTGCGGTGCGCTCTCCTACTGCTTGATTCACAGAAAAGGACTCGCCCGGTCGGACGACAGTCCCGGACAGCATGTCTGCAATCTTGTGAATGTTGCGTACACGTGACTCTCCGGGGCGGTAGGTCGTCGTAAAAGAAGAAAGCTGCTTCGTCACCTGCAAATCAACCAGGTCCGTTTTAGACACTGCTGGTGCAATAAACTCGGGATCGAGGCGCACTCGACGGCGACTGCCGGGACTACTGTCCAGCATAACGCTTTCCATGCGTTCCACGGTGTCGATCGTACAGCAGCCAACACCCACCGTTCCTGGCAGAATCCGCACCACCCCACCGGTAAAATCGAAATAGGCATTGCGTGCGGGGATCCCCACTGTGTCAAATTTCGCATCGATCAGATTGAAGACGGCATCAGGATCGACAGACAGGTGAAAATTCTTTCCCTCGCGCGCGACCTGAAACAGGGAAAGCTGTTCTGCCTTATTCAAGCTCACTGTGGCCTCATCAACTTCGACAGTCAAAGAACGCGCCGTCACGGCCAGAGCAAACGCTGCCACACGATCCGCTTCTCCGTCACTGATGACCGCGCGCACAGCCACTGGCGTGGCCTGCACGAGCCTTTCGTCGAAACGAACGAGCACGCCAACTACTTTTTTGCCGGTCTCCTCCAGCGGAAGGGACAGCCCATCAACCCCATAGGAAACGTCCGCTTCGATGCCTTGAAAACGTACGACAGGCTCTATTGGAGAACGTTTCCCAGGAAAATCAACCCCGGCAAGGACGGTGCGCATTTTCGATTCATCAATAGCAACGGGCCAGTCCAACTGGATTTTTTTTCCAAACTTTCCTCTCGTCCAAGAGAGGAACCTCCCCCACAACATTCCTTCTTGTCCGGCGTCTGTCACCATTTCAACTGCTTTTGCAGTATCCAATCCAGATGAAAAATCGGAAGGATCAATCAACAAGTCGGTACCGTCAACACGCAAAGTCACAAGGTCATACTCGATCGAGTGCTCAAGCGTTCGGATCAAGTCGAGTGCATTCTCCTGTGAGAGACCGGAAAAGTCCACCACCCCCATTTGCACTCCTGCGAGCACACGGCGAGGGGAAGAAAATTGGCTCAAGACGAAGGCAGCAAACAAGCTACAAAAACACGCGACAATCCCTGTGCAAAGCCACAAAACAATAAAACGAGGACGAAAGACTGTCTCCCGCCAGTTGATTCGTGCGAAAAACACGGCAAGTGCCGAAAAGGTCATCGATCTATGTCACCATACCGACGATGCCGGGATTGGAATTCTGCGATAGCTTGGTAAAGATGTTCCCGGCGGTAATCAGGCCACAGAACCGGCACAAAAACCAGCTCGGCATACGCCGCCTCCCAGAGAAGAAAATTAGAAAGACGCAGCTCTCCGCTTGTGCGTATCCACAGATCAGGGTCAGGGACATCCGGTGCATACAAGCGCGCCGCCACATGACTCTCCGTAATCTCTTCCGGAGACAGCGTCCCTGCCGCAACCTCTGCAGCAAGCGTGCGCACAGCATCGACGATTTCGGCTCGACCCCCATAGTTGAAACAAAAATTGAGGGTCATCTTCTTGTTATCGGCCGTCATCTCTTCAGTCTCGCGAATCGCCACAAGCACGTCTTCGGGGATAGGAGCACCACGCCGACCCAGGACACGCACCCGAATCCCGTAGGTATTCGCCTCCTCACGCCGCATTGTCAGGACGTCGCGGTTGAACTTCATGAGAAAGCCAACTTCATCATCAGGACGCTGCCAGTTCTCTGTGGAGAAGACAAAGACAGTGATCCATTTGACGCCAATCTCGAGCGCCCCTTTCACCGTATCCCAGAGTGCTTCCTCCCCGGCAGCATGCCCACGAATACGCGGAAGACCGCGCGCCTTTGCCCAACGGCCATTGCCGTCGCAGATAACCGCAACATGCTGAGGAACAGCATCAGGATCGATCCCGTACTGCTTACATATGGCGAGACAATGATGAGAAATTGCAGGCATTGTCGACAAATAAAGCCCACTGACGTCAGGAAAAGCTGTCAGACAGAGCGAAATGAAAGACTCCGAAGACGGCCATCAAGATAGTACTCCAACGCTTTCGACACCAGGCCATCGACTTCTCCGGTATGAACATCAGGCATCTCTGCCAAGGGTGTTTGCCACATCATACGCAACAGGGAAATACCTTTGGCGGATACCCCAGGATCAGAAGCACGACGGCAAGAAGAGCAGACAACACCACCATCAAACACTGCAAAGCTACACAAACCTGTGGTCTCACCACAGTGCACACACGCCCGCAACTGTGGGCCAACCCCCGACACTCCCAAAAGTTTCAAAAGAAACGCGCAACGCAAGGCATGAGGGACAACCCCAGCAGCCACATGCCCCTCCAGGGCGCACAAACCCGCAAGTAACAAACGGTAAAGCTGGGGATTCGGTGTCTGATCCGGAAGCACACGGTCCACGGCTTCGCACATCACCTGCCCGCACAAGTACGCATCGTATATCGAGCTGATACTCGTGTGAGAACGAATCAGCTCGGCTTGCGATACAGTGTGCAGTTCGCCACGCCCTTCATACAATTGCACATCTACACAGCTAAAAGGTGCAAGACGCGCACCAAATCGGCTTTTTGTCTTGCGCGCGCCTTTCACGACCGCTCGCAATTTGCCTCGGTCTTGCGCAAAAATCGTGATAATACGATCGGCTTCACCAAACCGCATTGTCCGCAAAACCACGCCTTGATCTCTGTAAAGGCCCATCTGAGAAAGATTCCTAGCATGGGACCACTTATCATCGTCAATCCCACTGCGGGAAGAGGCCGCTCGTTAAAAGCCCTACCTCGCTTCCGCGACATAGTGGCACAACAAGACCCACAACCTGAAGTACGTCTTTCGACATGCCCAGAAGATCCGGCGCGATGGGCAAAAGAAGCCGCCGAAAAAGCACGTCCTGTGTACGCATTTGGCGGCGACGGCCTCGTGCATCAGATCGTGAACGCAGTCGCAGACAAAGTTCCCTGTGGAGTTCTCCCCGCCGGGTCCGGGAACGACTTCGCGCGTGCGCTCGGACTTCCGCTTGACCCGATACGCGCCTGGGAGGCAATACGCAAAGGGGGAAACACGCGCCGGGTTGACCTGGGACACGTCACCGGACCACAGGGACAAACCCGGCTTTTCTGTGCTGTCGCGTCGACCGGCTTCGACTCGACAGTCAATGAGATCGCCAATCGCAAAGGCGGGCCAGGAGGAACCCTGCGTTATCTTTCTGCCACTCTTACCGGCCTGCGGAGCTGGAAACCTACGTCTTTTCAGCTCGAACTTACAAAAGCCCCAGAGGCCACAACTCCCGAGATTCCCAGCCCGCACGACAAAGGAAAAAGAGGAAAAAACCACGAAAAAACGCCCCGTCAGTTACAGGAAGCAGAGGGCGCAGAGGGCGCAGAGGGCGCCGAAACAATCACCGAAGAAATGACCGGATGGATGGTCACCGTCGGCAACAGCTCTTCCTACGGGGGCGGCATGCGTGTCTGCCCACACGCCGAACTCGATGACGGGCTGCTCGATGTCACTCTCGTGGGAGATGTCTCTCGTCCCGTTTTTTTGCGCGTGTTCCCACTGGTTTTCATAGGGCGCCATGTGCGTCACGCAAAAGTACGCTCTTTGCGCGTGCAGCGCCTCTGCGTTGCGGCGGATCGCCCACTCACCTGCTTTGTCGACGGGGAGGAGGTCTGCCCCCTCCCTGTCACATTTCAGGTAATGCCGCAAGCTCTCGATGTTCTCGTTCCTTAAAAAAACCAGGGGAAAAACCGAGAACCAGGGCAAGAACCATGATGGGAACTACAACAGGGCACGCCCCTCGTGCACCCTGCAAAATCCAGTGCAGCTGCAGAAAAACCCGACAAAACCTTATTTTTCTTTTTCGGTTGAAGATCCAAACATCCCTGGGAGGAACTGCTCCGGAGAAATCGTGATGAACAAGGCATCTGCCGTCGCGACAATCTTTTCTTCTGTCTCTGCCGTCGCGACCACATACAGTTTTCTTCCCTCGCGTCGCTCAAGATGGGCCCGGAAGAGCACTTCAACCCCTAAAGGCATTGGCGCCACATAGGAGACAGTGAGCCGGCCGGTAAAGGCCATCGTCTGCGTCAACGCCACAACCCCACCGGCAACCTCATCAAAAACCGCGGCAACAACGCCACCATGCGCACGCCCGGGTGCCCCCTGAAAAACAGCATCGAAAACCACTTTCCCCAGGACTTCATCTCCCACAAGACGGATCTCTGCACCGATCGAACGCGGATTCCCCGCCCCGGATACACAGGAATCAAGATGCGGTAATGCCCATCCATCCTCCCAGACAGTGCCACGTACACCAGAGTTTTGCATGTAGGAAGGGGCCCCCTGCTCCAAGGCAGTTTTTTCAGACCAGTGTGCACGCGCAGGAGCTGCCTCAAATGCCTGCAAAACCTGACGCAAGTCCTGTGCCGATGCCGAGAGGACAGCTGCGGGGATGTCTTTCGTCACAAAAACATTGCCGAGCTCTCGCATGAGGGCAGCCAGCTCAAGACGCGTCGCGGCGTCTTGCGCGACAGCAGCCTCTTCGTGGTTCTCTGCAAAAATATTTTTCGGAAGACCAGAGCTGTCCTCAGAAAAAAAGGCCGGCGAAGCTGCTCGATCTGGCTCAGTCATGGTGCGGACTCCCGTGAACATTGTGGAGAAGCCTGGCAATAGTCTTGTACAGGGCATTTTACCGGAACACGCGGCACAACAGCGTCGCACAACACGCGCCCTTGGCAGAGCACACATCCCACAACACCACGCGTGCAGCGTGCCAAGCTCACCAAATTAGTGGATTGCGACAGGCAGATACTTTTCACGTATTTCGTGACGCGTCCACCCTTCGAATGAGAATTTTAGGGATCTCAGGAAACCTGAAAACAATACAAGACCCAATGACAAGTAACATGACCAGCATGGCAAGAACTCAATGGGAGGCGAACGCGCCTACAGATTTAGACGAAGCACGACACCGCATCATTGCTGCAGCTGCAATCTGCGTGGGACACAAAGGCCTCTCAAATACTCGCATAGAAGACATCGCCCGCGAAGCTGAATGTTCCCGAGCCACTATTTATCGGTACTTCTCCGACAGGGAAGAGCTTATTCTTGCGTTAATACTGCAGGAGTCGCAATTTTTTGCCGAACAAATAGAAGAACACCTTGCGCGCTTCGAGGATCCAGCCGACGCTCTGATTGAGGGTGTTGTGTACGCCATTTATATGATCAAAAATGACACAGGCCTCACCTCTTATTTTTCTCCAGGTTCTTTTGGAATTGCGACAAGCCTCGCAGGGACATCAAGTGTGGTTTTCGAGATTGTGCGCCAACTCGTCGAACCCATTTTTCACCAAGGTCAGAAAAATGGGCGATTCCGGGGAGATCTTCTTCTCAGTGATATTTGCGAAACCCTCTTGCGGATAGTCGTTTCCATGCTCACTTTCGAGGGACCAAAGCACCGCGACAAGGAAGGCATGCAACAATTCCTCCGCACCTTCTTCCTTCCCTCCATCCTCGCTTAACCAGAAGCCCACAGACAAAATCGTAAAAAAGCGAAAAAGCCGGAGAAGCACGCACCCCCATCTGCCCACAATGCCGGGAAAAATCCCTTTTTCCTTGACATTTCCTCCTGAATGGGGAAAAGGTCACAAGACACAGAAAGGTCGCCTGAAAAAACTCTCAGGCGACCTTTGGTGAAGTGTCTCACAGCCTAAGTGACATCGAGAGTGACATCAAGCAAGCAGGAAGCCTCACCACAAAGACGGAGAAAACCCGTTTTTTGGCCTTGATTCCGGCCAAAAAACTTAGAAGGACATCCCCATATAGGACCCCAGAATCTGGAGCATGAGTTGGCGCGTCACTGGATTGCGGGCAATCGAGCGTGTCGTTTGATACGCCGTCTCTGCAGCATTTGGCGGAACCGCAATGATGTACCCAAAAACAGGCAATTCATGCGACACGACAGCGTACAGAAGGTTGAGGCTTGAATCCATCAACTCGACATATTGAGGCAGCAGATCGAGCTGTTCATCAAGCAGGGTCATATCTGCAGTGTCCAACACGTTCTGCAGGAAAGAACTCGCGTTGATCAGCTGTGCTCTGTTCGAGGCCAGCATGTTCCGCGTAGAACGCAGCACAGTATCAAGACCACCAACAGCGTTGTCGATCTGACCGGCATTGTTCCCAGCCATCGCACTCAGCGAGTCCAGATTCACAATGATCTGGTTAATCTCGTCAGTACGAGTAGTGATCGCTTCCATAAGAACCGCTGTGTTCTCCAACACAGCTACCGCGTCATCCTGAGAAGCGTCCAGCACACGGTCTGCTTCGCTCAACAAGGTCGAGACAGCCTCGGAGTCAGTCAGGCCGGCCACAAGGCCACCTGCACCAAAGATAAGGCGATCAAGCGTCACGTCACGATGGGTCGACTGGAAATGATCCTTCAAAGGCTTCGAGGATGTTCCAGGTATCAAGTCGACGTACATATCCCCCAGGATGCTCTTCATCCGAATGATGAGTTGGGCATCCTCTTTCAGATCCACATTCAAGTCGTCGCGGATCGTGACTTCCATGAGTGCAGTCTTGCCCGTGGAATCCGCAAGGTCGATATCGGTCACATCCCCAACACGCATCCCGCTGTACATCACGGGGCTGTTGTTTACGACACCAGTCACATTCGCGAACTCTGCTGTATAGGCAGTGCCATCCGAAGAGTACGCTCCAAGTACTTGGTAGCCAACAAAAACGCAGAAGCCGGTAGAGAGCGCAATAGCAAGAATCGTCCGAAGTCTCTTCACTGCTCCGCCCCCGTAAGGATTTCCATGATGACGTTAAGGCTGCCAAGGTTTGACGCCCCACCACTCACGTAATAGCCCTTCTCGTTCCGCAAGAGGTGTACAAGGGTCTCTGTGGTATTAGCGCCCACAGCCACAAGCTTCGGAAGCTCTTCCACGGCATAACGAATGTCTTCAGCATGTTGCACGAAAATATCGAGCGAAGCCGAAGCCAAGCGCATCACCTGATCGATCAAAGGAAGCTCATGCGCAAGCAGAGCGTCAATATCCCGCAGCAGAAGGCTGATATCTGCAGTAAGCGCATTGATCTCATCTGCGCCAGAGGACAAACCCTCCGCCAGATTCGTGATACGCGTTCCGACACCGGAAAGCGCCGAGTCTTGCATGGAGAAGGACCCGAGTAGTTGCTCAGAACTATTCGCCAGGCTCACCAGATTCCCGAGAGCCTGCCCTGCCTCTGGAGTATTCAGTGTCTCCGGGTCAACCTGGCCCAACAAAACAGTTGGGGCAGTCAGCGGATCAGTGAAAAGAGCCGCCAGGAAAGAACGAAGTCCAGGCTGACGAATAACCGCAAGCGCATCCTCGAGTGGCTGCATCGCCATGTCCGGCTCTGTCACTGCCAGCGCTCCCGGCATCGCGGGCTGATACGCGATCTCTTCGCCGCTCTCAATCGAACCCTTCTTTGGGTCACCGGTCCAGACCATCACGCTCTTGTCACCAAGCACGTTGATAATCACAACCCGCGCCGAAGCATCCGAACGAAAAATGACATCATCGCTCGTGATCTTGAGATTCAGCGTCACGCCATCCTCATGGCGATCCACTTTCGTCACGACCCCGATGGGCACACCTGATTCGGTGATAACTCGCGTTTTGTTCGCGTCAAGAGCCGGCGCCGCAGGCATCGTCACGCGGGCAGTAAGTTCAGCGCGTGTGATAAAGGCTCCATTTGAAGCCCGAATCGCCAGCATGGCAAAAAGCGCCAGGGCAGCGACGAGATAGATACTGACGACAATAACGTTAAAACGAACGTCTCTCCGCATCAGCCCTCACCTCCCGGAAGATCGACTTCGTGTTTTGTGTAAGGACGTGTTGGGTAGGGTGGGAAAGCATTCGGGCCTTCCTGGCGGAGGTCCATCTCCGCAAGCGGACCAAAGCCCCACAGCCCCAGCGGGATCTGGGCACCAGCACCGAAGAGTTCGAGCGATTCCATCCCACTATCCAAAACCACTTGCATCCGCCCAAGCGAGAACATGATGCCGTCCATATTGTCATTGGCGATCGACATCAGCACTTGGACCGCTGTGTCTGCTCGCGCAAAAAGCTCCATTGCGCCAGGAGAAAGCGCACCAAGTTGATTGAAGACACTGGCGATGACAGGCACGGTCCCCGTCAGAGCGGCTGTGGAATCGATCGCGCCCAACAGGACTTCCTTGTTCAGGACCAGCGCGTCGGTCATTTCTCGAAAACGGTGGAACACTTCGACAGCCAGATCGGCTGCCTCAGGAGATACAGCGGCCACATCGTCAAGACCCGAGTACAGCACTTCGGGCTTTCCCAGAATCTCGAACGCGTCAAAGGAGTCGGGATTCCCGCTCATCATCTTTGTCAGGTCCGCTGTCGCATTCGTGTGCGTAAGTTCGATCCTCCCAGAGAAAGACTCAGCGGCCTCTCCTGGAGTCAGGTCAATATATTTTTCTCCCAGCAAAGTCTTGAGACGCAAGCTCGCTCGGGCATCTGCCCGGAGATCAATATCCTCATCAACGTGCATTGTCGCCAGGATGTAGCCGTCTTCAGTGATCTCAAGAGAATCGACTTGCCCTACTGACAACCCCCTGACACGAACTTCTGCCGCGCCAGGTGTGATGTTGAGGCTCTCGGCGAAAACTGCTTCAATTTTGCGACCGCCTCCTTGGCCCAAGCCTCCCCAAATGACCTGATAAATGAGGTAGAGAAAAAGGACGAGAACAACCCCGCCGATAGCTCTCCCTACCCAAATCCGTCTATACGGTTGGATTTCATTGGCGCTCATAATTTCACCGTGTCCGTCGTGCCCCAGAAAAAGAAAGAGAAAGCGAGATTGAGCACCATGCCAACCCCGACGATGATGTCCATGGACCTACCGACGGCCAATCCGACCCCTACCGGTCCGCCTGTCGCACGGTAGCCCTGACTTGCGCAAATAGCGACCATGACCAAAGTGATGCTGGTCGTTTCGATCAGCACATAAACAAAGTCGATCGGAGCAATGCCCCGCCAGAAAAAGTCACCAAACGCCCCTGCATCCACGCCATTGATAAGCGCTGTGATCCACCCGCCGATAAAACAGGTTGTGATGCCGAAAATCATGAGCGGCCCTGCGACAAGCAACCCCGTCAGGATCCGCGTCCCAATGAGGTAGGTGTGGCTGTCAATGGCAATCGATTCAAGCGCATCGATCTCGTCGCTCACACGCATTGCACCGATCTGTGTGACAGTGCCGGCGCCCATCGAGGCTGACATCGCCAAGAGGACCATAATGACCGACACAGAACGCAGGGCCAAGGACGAGAGAATGATCCCCGCCAAAGTGGTGGACGCGCCAAGCCCCGCGATCGCGGTCATGGCATGGATGGAAATTGCCCCACCAATGATTGCCGACAAAAAACCGGCAAGAGGGGCGGTCGTCTTGAACTGTGCCGCAGCATCTGCCATGATGCGCGGCCAATAGCGAAAAGCCGGCCGTTGGATAGCGCGCCCTAGATCGTAAGCGGCTGTCCCAAGCAAGATAAGCATGCCGGGATCATCCTCAGACCGCGTCGCAATTGCAGTCTCGGACCCCGACACCGCAAGTGGAGCTTCTTGTGGTATGTCAATTCTAGATTGGCGCACTACTTCCCCATACGAGCTGATTCACGACAAAGCTTGAGAAAACAATGATCGGGAAAGAAGCGAGGATCGAACGGCGTACCGCTGCAGCAACTCCTGCTGGTCCTCCCTCTGCCCGGCTCCCGCAATAACATGCCGAGATACCCACGATCATCCCCATTGCCAAGCCTTTGACAAGCAGCCAATAGACATCTGAGGGTTCCATCAGAATTTCGATACCCATAAGGAACTGTCCTGAGGAAGTGTCCCGCAACAACACAATGAGGAACCATCCACCGGAAAGACCAGCCATCGTGGAAAAAACAGAGAGAATCAGGCAGCCGATGATCGCGCCCAAAATCCGCGGAGTATAAAGACGTGCCCGAGGATCAACAGCCATCATCATCATGGCATCAAGTTCGTCACGGACCTTACGAGACCCGATATCGGCGCAAATAGCAGCGCCAAACGTGGCCGCTCCAACTGCACCTGCCACAAGAGGTCCTTCTTCTCGGATCACTGCAGGTACAAGCGCCGCAGATCCAAGAGAACGCATACCGAGAAGACCGAGAAGACTCTCGAAGAAAAGACCGAATGACATCCCAAAGGGAAAAGAAACCAGAATCACAGGTCGAAAGCCGGTACGAACAACGTCTTTTGTAGCAGCCAGCACATCGGTAAAACGAGGCCGCGCAATACGCAGTGAGGTGAACAATCCTTGCAGGAAACCAACGACGTCGGCGACAACGTCAATAAAGCCCGCCACAGGCCGGAAAAGATCTCTATCGAGAAGAGGAGTGCTCGAGCGTTCCATTCAGCACACACCGTCCTGTAGTGACAATGCCTCTGTTTGTGAGGATCTCAATGGAACAGGTGGGATGTTGCCTGCATAGACAAGTGTTGCATTGTGTTTGGCTGCAACTTTGCAGACAACTCGCGTCACCCGAGAGTTCACTCCTTGTCTGAGTGCCGTATCTTGAGCATGATGATCTGCTTCGCGAAATGACCGGCATCTTTCATCTTGCCGAGAAGAAAGGCTGCAAAGAAAACTCTGCTGCCCCATAGCCTGATGCACCTGCTTTCCCCCCTTAGTCGAAAATACATATGAATCTTGCCGAATCACGAGAAGATGGCGCAATATTCGGCTTCGGAACAAAGGACTCCTGCACCCCCTCTTCTATAAATACCCCAAGGTATCCTACTGGTATAGAGAGTATGGCGGATAGTATGAAACAAACTCAATAAACAGGAAGAGCAAATAAAGTACAAAAAGTCATTAAAGACAAAAAAATTACAAAAACACCAGCCCACTTCAAGAAAGCCGCAGAACATACAGCTTGTCTGCCCCGACCTTCCCTCAAAAAAAATTTTCTCTCATGGGGCCGCACAGCTTTCACTATTCCCCAGCAGGCTCCGCACCTTGTCCTCTGTCACTTCCCTGCTTTCCCTCCGTGGCCAATGCCACAAAGCGCAAACAGAAAGAACAAACTCGTAAAGAGCAGATAAGATCACGGCTGACAGTGGCATTGCGGCCATGTCACCCTCCAGGGAGAACAGTTGGGAAACGACAGTATCGCCGCTCGCGAACGCATTATTGACGCTGCCGAAGAATGTTTTCAGCGTTATGGCATGGTTCGCACACGTGTTGAAGACATCGCACGCGCCGCCCACTGCTCACGCGCTACGATATATCGCTACTTTGAAGGACGCGACGAAGTCATTCTCGCGGTCCTACTCCGCGAATCTGAACGGTTCGGTCACGAACTCACGCAAAGACTACGCCAGTATGAAAAGTTTGAAGATTTTCTTATTGAAGGCGTGATCCACACCGTAGAGTCGATTCGATCTCATGAGCACTTCGCACTTTTCTTTTCAGAAGACTCGATCGGTATCACAAACAGTATTGCAGGAGGATCAGACGCTCTCTTCCAAGGAGTTTCACACTTCCTGGCTCCCGTCATGCAGCCGGCGATTGAAAACGGCAAAATGCACGAAAATCTTGACGTACAAGAAGTTACGGAATGGATACTCCGCATTGTCCTCTCTCTCCTGTCCGTCGAAGGACCTTCACACCGCAATACAGCTGAACTTCGGGAATACTTACGCGTCTTCATGCTCCCTGCGCTGACTCCCCCCGCAAACCTTTCTCCTCAGGTTTCGAGTTCATCGTGGAAAGCTCGCTCCTAGACACGAGGCCCTTGCGATATGGCGCCCCTGCCCGGTCAGCCTTCCAGGCAGTGGAAAAAACCTCACAAAGACCTCCACAAACAGAAAAATCTCCAGGCTCGACCAGCGCCTCCCCGGACAATCAAGACTGTGCAAAAACAGGGAAAACCGTGTAAAAAACAGACATCACAAAAAAGCCTGAGCACACACCGGACACAGGCAAAACAGGCAGCTCAATAGCCAAGTCGTTCCATTATTTCTGCACGGCGTTGCCATTTTCGCGAGACGCGCACGCGCAGCCCCAAATACACACGACGCCCCAGAATCCCCTCGAGTTGTTTGCGAGCAGCAGTTCCCGCATCTCGGAGAAGCGTCCCTCCCTGCCCAATCACAATGCCCTTTTGGGAATTCCGCTCCACATAGATAGTGCATTCTGCCCGTACCATACCGTCCGGTTCGTCAAGTCCGGTAAGGTCGTCCACAAAGACAGCCACAGAGTGCGGAACCTCCTGCAACGTCCTGTGCAAAAATTGCTCACGCACGAGTTCCGCGACAAGGTGGCGCTCTGTCTGATCTGTCGCCATATCAGGGGGGAACATGGCTGCCCCTTCCGGCAAACGCTGCATCACCTCGTCCATCAACAGGTCCACTCCGTCCCCAGACTGCGCGCTCAAAGGCACATAGCACGCGAAATCTCGCAAATCTCTTGCGGCCTTCAGCTGTTGCGCGATCTCTGCTCGGCTCGCAAGGTCGATCTTGTTGAGCACACACAACACCGGCTTGTCATCAGGTAAAAAACTCGTGAATACGGCATCGCCCCGCCCAATGCCACCGGCAGCGTCATAGACGGCAATAACCATATCGACGTCGCTGAACTGCCGGCGCGCCGTCTGATTCAAACGCTCCCCAAGCAAGGTCACCGGCTTGTGAATACCCGGAGTATCCACAAAACACACTTGTGCTTCCGCTGTGGTCACGACACCCCGCACGGGGGTTCGTGTTGTCTGCGCGACCCGAGAAACGATCGTTACCTTGGTCCCGGCCAACGCGTTGACCAGGGTCGACTTCCCGACATTCGGTCGTCCTGCAAGAGCCGCAAATCCAAACTTCATCATTCAGACACGCGACCGTTCTGACCTTTGCGTTCTCCGAACTGATACGGCACGTTCCTCTCTCTTCTTCGCCGTTCTCTCGCCTCTCTCCCGGTCACCCTGTTCGCCTCTCTCTTGTTCACTCTTCACCCGGCATTCTTCTGTCTCGCAATCCCCCACAACAGGAGAAAATGCTTCGGCGTCCACAGTCTCGCCGGCTGCATCCCCGGCAGTTCCTCCCGCCTCATCTCCCACTTTGCTTTTTTCCCCGACAGTTTCTTTTGCGGTCCCGCCAGGTGGTGCGAGCATATGCACATCGAGTTCAAGGATACGGTTATCTTCCACAACAGCCGCAGTAAAAACCACACCAGAATGCGTGTCAAGCACGCTCTCTCCCTGGGCGGGGATCCTTCCCAGCAAAAAAAGCATGGCTCCTCCTGCGGTGTCCGTCTCATCGAGAGCAAACTCAACGCCGAGAAAGACCGCAAGATTATCGATCAACGTGCGTCCTGCCACACGGTAAAGGCCGTTCTCTTGCGCTTTGATCAACCAATCTTCCTGGTCACGCTCGCACGAGGCTTGCCCGGCTAGTTCGCGGCACAGATCTGCCAGCGTCACTATCCCTGCGACCCCGCCATACTCGTCAATCACAATGGACAGACAACATTCTTGTACGCACATCTCTCGAAACAAGTCCGCCAGATGCTTCTGTTCTGGCACAAAAAATGCATGGCGGAGTAATGGTCGCACAGCCAGCGGAGGATCGTCACTCTGTAAGGAAAAAAAGAAATCTCGAACGTGCAATAGACCGAGTATATGGTCGACTCCGCCCCTATCATGCACAGGAATCACATGAAATCCCGTCGTCTTGGCAAACTGCCAGGCACTTTCCACAGTACAATCAACATCGAGAACCTGCACATCTGGGCGAGGAATCATTATTTCCCGCGCCACCATACCGCTAAAACGCACCGCAGCATCGATCATCTGCACACGGTCAGGGCTGTCATCGCCAACAACATAATCAATTGAGTTGTGCAGCCCAGCACGCGGAGTTTCCACGCAAACGGTTTCAGGAGCAAACAGACCTCCTACTTTACGCTGGGTGAAGGGAGCCACCAGCCTCAGAAGCAGCGCAAGCACAGGGGCAACGCGCAGCGCAATGCGCTCAGGATCACTGCGGAAAAAGAGCCGACGGAATATCTGTTGGGCGAAAAAAGCAGAGAGAACAAGAAAAATCGCGACAGCTGGGAGCCACCAGCGGCCTCCGTCTTCGCCAACGAATTCCCAAAAAATGCCTACAATATAGATAATCCCACTAAAACGCAGGCAAAGCGAAACGAAACGCGTCAAAGTATTTACTACAGCACGTTTCTCTACGACTCCCACCAAACCAATCGCCCCAGGACGATCTTCTTCTACCAGTGCGCGAGCGCGACCTGGCGAAACGCCCATAACGACAGCATCAATCGCCTCAACTGCGCCGGCAGCCCCAAACGCCAGACCGCTACACACGATCCCCGCCGGCAGCAGAAGACCGTTCATCGGCCTCCTTTCCCCCCTGCGTCGCTTAATCGGAAGATATTTTCTTCCGATTCCGAGAAAATACCTTCATGGAAAAACGGAACGGCAGGCATCGCAAAAAGGCAGACTCCCAGCTGTTTTAAAGGCGGAGGTTCGTCCTTCACGTCTTACTCGCCAACTCGCGAAAACCTGAGAGAATCTCACATTCCCTCGTTTCCATACGCACCGCGTCCTTTTCCCACTTGTGGTCATACCCCAACAGATGCAGAGTCCCATGCACGACAAGAAGGTCGAGTTCCGATTCGTACTCGCCAGTGTGCCAGGACGCGTTCTCTTTCGCGACAGCAGGACACAAAAAAACATCTCCCAGCAAAACCGGAACATCGTCCGCTTCATCGTCCTCGCACTCATTGGCATACGTGTCAATAGGAAAAGCCAAGACATCTGTAGGGCCATCCTTGGAAAGGAAACGCCCATTCAGGTCTGCCATAGTGTCAACGTCCACCAGGAAAACCGACATCTCGGCCCGTCCGGTGACCCGCTCAGAAGTAAGCACATAGGACGCCAGTCTGTGGAGGCGATCCCCTGACACTTCTTCATCAACCTGTTCGTTCGCAAAAAACACTTCAGGCACGACGTTTTGCCCTCTCCACACGCCGTTGGGGACCCATCTTCTGACCTGTCCCGCGTCGGGACTCCCAGACCTCGTACACATTCACAATCTCGCGTACGATCCGGTGACGTACAGTGTCTTGTTTTGTCAAACGCACCAAGGAAACACCTTCAATATCACAGATATTGTCGGGAAGCTCCGCAAGACCAGAACGAGAACTAAGGTCCGCCTGTGTCACATCTCCTGTGACAATCATCTTCGAACCGAAGCCAAGACGAGTCAGGAACATTTTCATCTGTTCAGGAGATGTATTCTGCGCTTCGTCCAGGATGACAAAGCTGTCGTTCAGTGTTCGCCCTCGCATATATGCAAGTGGAGCCACTTCCACAACGCCACGCTCAATCAGGCGTGCCCCTGGTTCCGGGCCAAAAATGTCAAAGAGCGCGTCATACAGAGGACGCAAATAAGGGTCCACTTTCTGATGCAGGTCACCTGGCAAAAAGCCGAGCTTTTCCCCAGCCTCCACAGCAGGTCGGGTCAGCACAATCCGCTGTACGGACTGCTCTTGCAGAGCCCGCACTGCAGCCGCCATAGCCAAATAAGTTTTTCCTGTACCTGCCGGACCAATCGCGAAAATAAGCGTATTTTTCTCGATCGCATCGACATAAGACCGCTGCCCAATAGACTTCGGACGCACGGTTTTCACCGCAGTCGCAACTGCCTTTTTCGCGAGCACTTCTGACGGGTTCGCTCCTGCTCGCACCATGTCAATCACACGGTAGAGGGCATCCACGTCGAGGGTATGCCCCGACTCAAGCAGAAGAATAATATTTTCAAATAGCCGGACTACTTCCGTAACCACGTCAGGGTCACCGGTCACAGAGATCTCATTACCGCGCACGAGAATATCTGTGTCAAAATTCTCTTCGACGATTCTCAGGAGTTCATCGCCGTGCCCAAGCAAACTAACCATCAGGTCGTTGCCGGGAACTTGGATCTTATGTTGATTCGGAACGATCTCCGTCAGCTCAGATCACCCTTTCCTCGCGACTGACCATCTCCACAGAAGGAGACAACCAGCGACTACATCTCAGACACCCTCAGTGTATGCCACTCTGGCCTTCGCCGAGAGACCTAATCCTCAAGTACCAAATCAGGACAGAGAACTTCAAAGACTGACAGTGATCAGCATATGGACACTCTGCTGACATTCTTCCAGACTTCCCTGCTTTCTTGTCCTTTTTTCTGTCCTTTCCCTGTGCTTTTCTTTTCTCCGGCACGAGAGGCGCAACAGCACATAATTTTCCGTATAAATCCTTCCCCAGCACCAGAAAATCGGCGAAAATATCTGAAGGAAAAGTTTTTTACCGGCACTCTACGCCCCATAAAAACACACGGTCAGAAGAGCCGGCTCATTACTCCCCCAAAGCGCAAGATCCTCAGACGAGCATACCGCGCACGCCTTCTTTTGTTGCCTCTGTCACACGCACAGTCACAACGCTTCCCAAAAGGTGAGCGGGCCCTCTTGTCAAGACCTTGACAAAATTCCCGGTTGTTCCTTGAAGGACAGCATCAGACTCATACGATGCATTCGCCCCTGACCGCAAGTGCGATGCATTCGCCCCTGACCGCAAGTGCGATGCATTCGCCCCTGACCGCAAGTGCGATGCATTCGCCCCTGACCACGAAGCGTCGACGCGCATATTTTGCTCTGTCAATGGTTCTACCCGCTCAATCAGAACAGGTTGAAGACGCTCCTGCAAACTTTCATGGAATTCCAGGGAAAGCACGCCCCCGAGATCCCGCAAAAAAGCCGAGCGCTGCTTTTTCACCGATTCAGAAACCTGATCAGGGCGTTCGGCAGCAGGAGTGCCAGGACGAGGCGAGTAGCGAAAAACGTGAAGTTTTGTGAGGCGAGCACGGCGCACAGTTTCTACAGTGCGTGCAAAAGCATCATCGTCTTCTCCAGGAAACCCGACAAGCACATCGGCAGAAAGCCCAAGATCCGCTCCAAGACGGTCACGCGCCCGATCGAGCGTGCCAAGGTAAGCCGCAACATGATAGGGGCGTTGCATCTGCCGCAATACCTCATCATCCCCAGATTGTAAGGGGATATGGAGATAAGGACAGATCCGTGTGGGAAATGCCGCCATCACATCCAACAATGGGTCATCAACCCAGACTGCCTCAATCGAGGAAAGCCGTAGCCAGGGCAATTCCGGCACAGAGCGAAGGATAGCCCGCACAAGACCCGCAAGCGCCCCGGGTTCACCCCAGTCCGCCCCGTACTTCCCCAGATGAACACCTGTCAACGCCACCTCCCGGACCCCTGTCGCGACTTGGTCCCGCACTCCTTGCAAAATCTCCTTTTCCGAACGGCTCGATAAGGAGCCGCGCGTCTGGGGGATAATGCAAAAAGTGCATTTCTCATCACAACCGGTCTGCACCTTGAAAGCACTCCGTAGTCTCGCCTCCACCGGCTGTGCGGCGGGCGGAAGAAGAACGCCACCAGGACCAGAGGTCGTTGAAGATGCCGCGTGGTGTGCTTGCGCGTGCTGTTCGTGATCATCGTGCTCATCTGCAAAGAGAGCAGGGCCACCAAGAAGCGTGACCGCATCAACCACATTATTTTTTTCCTGGTTGGGAAGCACTTGGACAACACCGGGCAAAGAACCACATACATCAGGAGCTTCCGTCGCGTAGCACCCTGTCACCACAACACGCGCACCAGCCGCCGCTGCTTTGCGGATGAGTTTGCGCGAAGAACGTGCCGCATCAACGGTCACAGTGCAAGTATTTACGACAACGATGTCACCCGTCTCTGCGGAACGCCCCGTAGCCGCCACGACACCGTTGCGCGTCAAAGACCGCACTGCTTCTTCTGACTCTGACTGGTTCAACCGGCATCCGAGCGTCTGGAAACGCACCTGCCCTGTCGTCGCAGGCACAAACCGTTCGACCAGCGTTTCCAAGGCTGGACTCATTGTGTCTTCGGCGTCTTGGGTTGGTTCTTCTTTCCCTTGTTCTCTACGCGGACGCGGGTGAGAAGTCCCCTGACGAACTCGCACGGGGATTGGCGCGGGCACCGAAGGAGTCATCCCGCGATCGATTCCACAATCTTTACACCAAGCTCTTCGAGCCGCTCCTCAAGTTGCTGTGGAGTCATCTCGTACAAACATCCCAGGGTCCGCAGGTCATCACGTCGAATCGTGAGAATCTTCCCGTTAAAATCCTGCCGTTGCACTTGGATCATTCCCACATAGCGGATCACAGCATTAAAATCAGTGTGATCGAGTTCCCCCAGCTTGGTGAGATCAAGCGTGATCCCTCCAGGCAGGTTCGCGTCACTGCGTCGCGCTCCCGGTTCCGCGGGTAATAACTGTTCCGCAGGTACTTCGTAAAATTGCGCAAGTTTATAGAGACGCGGCACGGAAATTGATCGCTCGCCTCGCTCATAAGCGCCCAAGACTGATGCCTTGAACTCATGGTTCGACATCATCTCGACGTCCTGCAAAGACAGCCCCTTTTGCTTGCGAATGTTCCTCAGGCGTTCGCCCACACGCTGTGCGTATGTCATTGCCACTCGACGATCCTCCCTCGAACCGTAAACTCGCCGCTTCCACCCTTCACCAATAGTGGCCTCCCGGAGACACCTGCAAACAGTCGCGCAAGCGACTTGTCCGTATCAGAGCAACAGTAAGTCCACTAAACCCACGATCCATACTTACGACAATATGAGTGTATATTCGCATGACCGGAACAATTCAGTAGATTCCTCCGACACTCCGCTCATAGAAGGGTACAAGTCAGTCGTCGGCAATACCGGAGATTCATAGCAGGCACCTGCTTTCATCGCTCACTCGAACATGCCATTCGCGCAGGCTGCAAGCGACAGGGCCACAACAGAAGCAGTCTCGGTGCGAAGGATTCTGGATCCAAGATCGAGCATTTGCCACCCCTGTCCCAGGGCCATTCTGACCTCATTCTCAGAAAAGCCTCCTTCAGGACCGACTGCCACCACACGCCAGGACCGTGACCCAAGCTGCTCCGGCGCATGCACCGAAGAAAAAGTACTGGGAAAATTCGCCAGGGTTTCGGGAAAAAAAGCAGGGGCAGCTTCATCAGACTTGGCAAGATTCCGAACAGGAGTTTTTCCTCTGATCTCCTGCCCAGCTCTTTCCTCACAGATTGCTGCATGTTGCCGGTTTGCTGCTGGATGCAAGAGAAGACCCTGCAAACTTTGCACTACTTCGCAAAATTCTGCCGGCACACAGACTTGCGGTAACCACAAACCTCGGCTTTGTTCCAAAGCAGCACGTGCCACAGCCTCCCAGCGTTGCTGTTTCGCCTGACTCGCGCCGGCATCCCAACGCCGTTCCGTTCGCTCGGTAAAAACAGGAATCACACGTGCAGCACCGAGCTCCGTTGCCTTCTCCACAGAAAAATGGAGTTTGGTATGCTTTGACACACCAGCAACAAGAGTCACTTCGGGACCACGCGGCTGCGTTTCCCAGTGCAAAACTTCCACGCCAGAGACACAAAGACGTCCGCTCCCGCGTCCGCCCTGTCCGTCAGTCAGAGAAAGCACCGCACCCACACCAAGACGCAACACCCGCTTCAAATGCCGTTCCTGCGCAGCAGACAATGCGACCACGCGACCGGACAAGATCTCTCCCTGCGCAAAAAGCCGGTCTGCTCGCGTGAGTAATACATGCGGGACGCGCATTACTCTCCCGTCTCATCTCTTGTGTGGATTTCTCGTGTGGAGCGTAGAAAATTTAGCGAAGCGCCCGTTTGATACGCCCCATCATGCCTGTCGAGGTCGCAACGTCTTCTCCGCGCAACTCGGCAAGTTGTCGCAAAAGCTCTTCCTGCTCACTCTCCAAATCGCATGGAGTCTCCACAGATTGCACGATCACAAGATCACCGCGACCAGAACCACGAAGACGCGGCACACCTTTGCCACGAAACTTGCGCAGCGCACCAGACGGGGTACCCGGTTCAATATCTATTTCGGTAGTTTCCTCATCGAGACCAACAAAGGAAACTTTTCCTCCCAGGGCTGCCGTGGTCATAGGCACCGAGAGCGTGTAATACAGCGTATTTCCATCACGCTGCCAGCCTTCCGGCGGGTTCTCTACTTCAAACCGCACATAAAGATCGCCGCCCTTGCCTCCCCGAATACCGGCGTCGCCTTTTCTGGCAAGAAGTAGCTGGTTTCCATTGTCGATTCCCGCAGGAACGCGCACAGGAAACTCTGCCAATTCTGTTCGGCGTCCTTCGCCCCGGCAGGACTCGCACGGGTCAACAATCACAGAACCAGCGCCACCACAATCAGGACATGCATGGCTCGTCAGCATAGAGCCGAGCATCGTGCGGCGCACCTGCTGCACTTCTCCTCGCCCTTGACAAGTCCCACATGCCTTCGAATCCGTGTTGCCCGCTGACCCTGTCGCTTCACACACCTCACAGGGAACTTTTACCCTGGCTTCAACCATTGTCTCTGTACCGAAAATGGCCTCAACAAACGTAAGCGGAACCTCGACTTCACAATCGCTTCCCGCGAAATTTTCCGCGCGGCTACTCCCACCGCCGGCACCGAATCCACCACGTCCAAACGGGCTGCTACTCCGCCCCCCGAAAAAAGCATCAAAAATATCGTCAATGCCGAGGCCGCCAGGTCCTGCACCCCGCGCGCCTTGCGCACCAAACATGTCGTAATGGCGCCGCCGGTCTGCATCACTGAGAACTCCGTAGGCCTCCGCGAGCTGCTTAAATTTCGCTTCGGCTTCAGGCGAGCCATTATTGGCGTCGGGATGATACTCACGCGCCAACTTTCGATACGCCTTTTTGATTTCTTCAGCACTCGCAGTGCGAGAAACGCCGAGAATGTCATAATAGTCAGTCGACACCTGCTCGTGTATTCCCTTCCGTACCAATCAGGCACACTCTTGAATGTCCTCAAAGACACCCTCTCCGGTGCTTGTCCCGCGACTCTTTCTTCGCGGCTTTGTCTGCTCTCAGATCCCGGCCCAACAGTTCATCTGCCGCTCCTGATCGTGCCTGATTTCCAGATTCCCCACATGAGAAAACGGGTCAGTCACTCGCCAAAAGGGCATTCGCAAGCTGCTGCGACACAAAAGTAACCTGCGACATGGCTCGCGAATAATCCATCCTGGTAGGACCGACAACACCCAAGATGCCTGTATCACCGCCAATACGATAAGGCGCGAACACCACAGACGTCAGCTGAAACTCCGTTGGCATCTCAGAACCAATACCAACCCCGACATCCCCGTCGATCCCGGAAGCCAGTTCCTGAAGAGTACTCGACACAACATGCCGGCGTTCCAAAACATCGAGCAGATCATGCACGACTTCAATTTCGCCAAACCGGTTCACAAGAAAAGACGCGCCCCGAAAATACATCTCCATCTCACTCGATGAGAAACCGGAAATCCCACGACAGACCATCGATGCGATCTCCGAAGCGCATGAGTCGCTCACTTTCGGGGGGCGAAGAGGAGACACCAACCAGGAGGCATCGCCCACAAGCATCTGATCAAGAGCTTGCTCCGCCTCGACTAAGTGCTTCTCCGAAAAGTCCCTCTTCGCGTCTATCACCATCTTCAGGACACGACCCGCACGCGTGACCAACACCACAAGCAAACGATGTGGGGCAAGCAAAGACAAGTGCACAGAAGTAAGGACCGAAGAACGCGGATCTGGCGAAAGAACAATCGCCGCAAGGCTTGTCCACTTCGCCAGCATTTGAGAAGTCGCGTCTAAAATCAGGTCCAGATCTGAAAAACGACGCTCATAAAACCTACTGACTCGCCTCTGCTCCGCGCGGGAAAGCCTGTCGACAGAGGCATAATGGTCAACGAAATATCGGTACCCCGAATCAGAAGGAATACGCCCTGCCGATTTATGCGGCTGGGAAATATAGCCTTCTGCCTCTAACCACACCATATCATTACGAACAGTTGCAGACGAGACATCGAGACATCCCTGGCGCATCACGGTGGTAGATCCCACCGGCTGACCAGATCGCACGTGCTCTTCGACAATTGTCTTGAGTACCGCAGCTCGTCGGTCATCCAACAAACGGCCCTCCGCTCGCGTCCACGCTATGCATAAGTGCCTGCCCAGTCGAATAACCATGCAGACTCCGACAAGACAAGGCCGCATACCAGCGCCCTGTCCGTCTTGTCTTCCAGCAGTCTTCGCGTCACAAGCTGTGTCATTCCCGACCAGGACAACACAACCGATCCCCAGCCAACAGCCCGGAAATGCAGCACCCAAACAGGACGTCCAAGAAGAACCGTCCAGTCCAGAAGTGCAAATGGCACTTATCAGGTTACCATCGCTCAAAAGAAAGCAACAGCTCTGTCACGATCTCTCCTGCCATAAGCATGCCTTTTTCCGTCAGGCGCAGCCTCGCTTCCGACCAGAAACAAAACCCTTCCTCGACAAGAAAAGAAGGCACACGGTCGACAGGTACAACGGTTCCACACACCCGCCGTAATCCCAGCATTAAACGCTCTTCTGCCAGTATCTTGTCATGCAAAACTTCATGGCCACCCTCCCAGGGATCTTCCGCTAAATCTTCCCAAAAATTTTCTTTCCGGCCCCTTTGCGAATCCTTCGAAAAATTTTTGGGAAGATTTAGCGACACATCACCTGAAAAGCTCGATCCACTCCGCGAAGAAGCTGTCTGCATCGCGTTTTTCGCTGTGTCGCTCCTACGTACACAGGCTGAGATTCGCTCCACATACGTCATCGGGTGACGCACATTCCAACGGCGCACAGAACGCACAGGGTCGAAAGAGTGGGCACCACACCCAACCCCTACATACGCGCCATGACTCCAGTAACGTAAGTTGTGCCGGCATGGCTGTTCTCGTGCCCAGTTCGAGATCTCGTAGCGAGTAAACCCGGCTTTTGCCAAACACGCAGTCGTCTCCACAAGACGATCTGCACACACATCGTCTTGTGGAGCGGACTTCGTGCCATTCGCAACAGCCTTCCCAAGTGCAGTCGGCGCCTCTACAGTCAGCGCGTAACAGCTCAAATGGTCCGGCGAACAGTGCAGAGCAGCCTCCAGGGAAGCTGCCCAGTCTTGACGGGACTCCCCTGGGGTGCCATAGATGAGATCCAGATTCACCGCAAGGCCCGCAGAACGCGCAGAGGACACGGCTTCTTCCACTGCACGAGGAGAATGACTTCTATCCAAAAAAGCCAGCACCTTGGGACGAACTGACTGCATACCGAAAGACAGGCGAGTCGCACCGCCCTCTGCCGCAGCAGCAATAACCGCCGGACTCGCAGATTCCGGGTTCATCTCCACCGTCACCTCGGCGCCGGCCTCTTTTGGCACAGCGCACAAGAGCTTGCGCAACAGATGAGGAGGTAAGCGGCTTGGCGTCCCCCCACCCACAAAGAGAGTGGACGCCGGAGCATGCACACGAGTCTGGATCTCCAGAATCACCGTGTCGACATACGACTCCATCAACTCATCAAGACCAGCAAATGCCGCGAAATCACAATACCCACAGCGCCGTTCACAAAAAGGCACATGAACATACACACCTAGGCCACGCGCAGCACGCGTCGCCCACCAGATATCGTCCGGCAGCGGCGTGTTCTTTTGCCCCCGCACAACCCCCTGCTCCCACGACATCGGTCAGGGCCGTTCAATCTGCAAAGCCGACACAAACGCCTCCTGGGGCACCTCGACACGCCCCACGCGGCGCATGCGCTTCTTCCCCGCTTTCTGCTTCTCCAGCAACTTGCGCTTGCGCGTCACGTCTCCGCCGTAACATTTCGCAATCACGTCCTTGCGGCGGGCCTTCACAGTTTCACGCGCGATGATCCGTCCTCCCACAGCCGCCTGAATAGGAACATCAAAAAGCTGACGGGGAATCAGTTCTCGGAGCTTCTCGACCATGGCACGACCGTAAAAATACGCGTTCTCACGAGGCACAATTGAGCTGAAAGCATCAGCGATCTCCTCATTTAAAAGTATGTCCACCCGTACGAGATCGCCGACACGATATCCAATTGCCTCATAATCCAAACTTGCATACCCGCGAGTACGACTTTTGAGAACATCGAAGAAATCCGTAATGATCTCCGCCATCGGAAAATCATAAACAAGCTCAACCCGCGTACTCGTGGGATACTCCAACCGTTTTTGCACACCACGCCGCGTTTGACAAAGCTCCAACACAGTTCCAAGATATTCCGAAGGCACCAGAATCGTCATCGCCACATAAGGCTCGCGTATTTCTTTCACCTGGCGAGGAAGCTTGCTGGGATTGTCAACAGGCGCCTCTTCTCCAGAAGGCAAGAGCACCCGGTATTCGACAGTCGGGGCAGTCGCCACTATCCCAATGTCATACTCACGTTCAAGCCGCTCCCGCACAATATCCATATGAAGCAGGCCAAGAAACCCGGAACGGAAACCAAAACCAAGCGCGGTCGAGGTTTCCGGCTCATACGTAAAACCCGCATCGTTCAAACGCAGACGTTCCAGAGCATCACGGAGGTTCGCGTAGGTTTCTCCTTCAGCCGGATACAGGCCACAAAAAACCATGGGACAGGGTTCCTCATAGCCGGGAAGTGGTTCCGCAGCACCGGCCTTTTTTGTGGTAACAGTGTCGCCCACCTTGGCTTCTGAAACCACTTTCACGTTCGGGATCAGATAGCCAACCTCACCTGGCCCAAACACCTCAACAGCCGTAGGACCCGGAGAATAAAAGCCGATTTCCTGCGCCGTTCCGCTCGCCCCTGTCGCCATAAAATGCAGCTCATCCCCCTGAGAAAGCATGCCCTCCACCACACGGATGTTCGTCACTACACCCCGATATCGGTCATAGTGACTGTCAAACACCAAAGCACGAAGAGGACACGTTGCGACTTCCCCCACCATACGAGGCGGAGGCACACGCTCCACGATAACCTCAAGCAGTTCCCCCACTCCCTTGCCTGTTTTTGCGCTGATCAGCATGCAATCCGCAGCGTCCAGACCAAGGAGATTCTCGATTTCCTCAGCGCGCCGCTCCGGCTCGGCAGCAGGAAGATCGATCTTGTTGATAACCGGAATCAACGTAAGATCGGCTTCCATCGCCATCAGACAATTCGCAAGCGTCTGGGCTTCAATTCCCTGCGCGGCATCCACAAGCAGCAAAGCACCTTCGCATGCCTGCAAACTCCGACTTACCTCATAGCTGAAATCCACATGGCCTGGCGTATCAATAAGGTTGAGCTGATACTCGACTCCATCTTCTTCGCAGGTATAGGGGAGCCGAACGTTTTGGGCCTTAATAGTGATGCCCCGCTCCCGCTCAATATCCATCGAGTCGAGGTACTGGGCACGCATCTCGCGGTCAGGCACCACACCTGTCACTTCAAGAAAACGATCCGCCAATGTCGACTTGCCGTGATCAATGTGGGCAATAATGCAAAAATTCCGCAAAAACTTCGAGTCAACGGCCAAAGGGAATACCATTTCTCATGAAAAACTGATAGAACGAAAGATCAAGCACAGTACGCTCTCACAAGCAGCCCGACGGGAATACAACCTGAGCACAGGACCTACCCAGCAGACAGCCACTCCGCAATCTCTCTATTATGGCGCGTTCCAGGCTCCACACTCACAGTGCCATTTAAAGACTGCGCACACACAGAACGGATCTCGCGATCAGCCACGGAACATGGTACTGTGTGGTCGTCCGCATCCGCTTGGAGAGTTTTCACTCTCGCGCCGGACTTTCCAGCTTTTCTCGTTTCTTTTTCGTTCCTCTTGCAGGCAACGCGAAACAGGAACGATGCAATCACAGCCGAAAAATTTACGGATCAAGAACCACGACGACTACTACGAAAAGGATGCTCAAGTGGCGAACATCAAATCGCAAAAGAAGCGTAACCTCCAGAACGAACGAGCACGTCTACGCAACAAAGCGGTTCGCTCCAACCTGCATACACAGCTCAAAAAAGTCGACACTGCCATCGCAAAAGAAGACATGGAAAACCTTCCTGAACTCGCCCGAAAAGCACAGAAGGCCCTCGATGTCGCCGCGCAAAAAAAGGTGATCCACAAAAACAAGGCAGCCCGCGTGAAGGCACGCGTCGCCCAAAAAGTCCACGCCGCCACGCAGTAAACCCTTCCCGCCTGCACCGGCACGCACCGAAGTTTCCCCATCGGAAAAACGTTTCACGAACGAGCCGATATTCCCGCGCGCCGTAAATTCCTTTCCCCACCAATGCGCACAGAAAGACGGGCCACAAGTACCTGCAAAATAACCCGCATCTCGAGTCCCGACCTGCCCCGCAAATCCTGATTTGCGGTCACAAGCAAACGGTGCGCCGAAACAAGACGAGAAAAAGGCAGAGCCTGCACCCGACCAAACACTTTTTTTGCCGGAAAAGCCTTTATCCCAAGTGCCGTCTCAACATCCTTTGAGCTACGAGGGCGCCCTTCGGCTGCCCGCACAAGCTTGCGCACATGGTTAATAAGCACTGCCTCAACCTGCAGTTCATGCATCTCCCGCAAAAGCGCGTCAAGATGCCGCAGTGCCCCCGCAATACTCCCTCCATCAATCGCATCGGTCAGATCCCACACCTTCGCCTGCGCAGGCCCCACCACAAGCTCCGTCACGCTCGACAGATCCACCTCAGCAGTCGGACATGCTGCATGTAGCTGTTCGAGCACTCGAGTAATCGCACCAGTGTCAGCGCCAAGCCGGGACACCAAGTAGGCAAGCGCATCCCGCGACAAACGCAACCCCTGCGCCGCCGAGGCCTCTCGAATATAAGAGGACAGGTCTCCTTGGCGCGAAGGCGCTCCCGCTACCTCCACAAGCTGCCCACTCGCACGAACCGCTTTCGTCAACGCGTTGTATGCTTTTGTGGAACGCCCCGACCGTACATGCGAAAGCAGCAAGACAGCACCAGCTCCAGGCTCTTTTGCATACAACGTAAGAGATGGCAAAGACTCTTCCGTTACCCCATCACGCAAAATCACCAAACGGTTGCCACCAAACATGGCTGGAGTTGCCGCGGCATCGAGCGCCCGCGTCACAGCCTGCAGGTCAGGACCAGAAAACTCTTCCGCCCCGGCAACCAACTCGAGCAAGGCCAACAGGTCTTCCCGCTCTTTCGCCAAAGCGTCGACTACCGCAGCCCGGTCTGTTCCTGTGACGAAAATAACTGGCACAAGCTGAGAATTCGAGGAATCAGACATTGTTCATCTCCGCCTGTTCTGCTGCTGTTTTCAACAGGACTTCCATCATACGAACCCCACGCACCATCGTCAGAACGTCTTTCACACGCACGCAACGCGCCCCTTGGTGCACAGCAAAAAGAGCCGCCCCCAACATGGCTGGCGGAGAAAGAGGCGCAGGCTCAAACGGCGGCACCTCCCGAAAAGCAGACTCTTGCACGCAAGAAACCTGCACAACACAACCGGCTTCCACAATTGCACGAGTCTGGGACAGTGCCCCAAACCAGGCCGGACTACCAGGCTGGAACCCTAGCCCCGGATCGCAAAGAAGACGAGTCGCAGGAACACCCACAGCCCGACAAGCTTCTCGGCCTGCAAACAAAAAAGACAATCCCGATGCTGCTTCTGCCAGACTCTGCGCCCCCTGCTGCACAGAACCCCGTGCAAAAGATGTTTCATCTCCAGCCTGCTCTGAGGAAACCGTTGCCACACCCGGGCCCAGGACCACGCAAGCACGACTTTTTGCAAGAAGGTCTGGCATCTCCGGATCACTCATACCAGAAGGATCACACAGAAGACGCGCGCCCGCCTCAAGTACAGCACGCGCCATCACGCAAGACGACGTGCGTACAGAGAGAACCGTCTCAATCCGCTCTGTCAGAAAACACACGAGACGCGCCATCTCCTCGACTTGGTGTGCTGCTGTTGCCCCCTCACTTTGCCAAGCTGGTCCCCCCTTTTTGTATGCAGCTGCGGGCGCAAGTTGAGACTGTGCGGCCCTCTCATCTCTGTGCCTCGTCTCCGCCCAGCCGAGTTCCACAATGTTGGCCCCGTCGCGCACGGCCTTTTCGACGCGGCACAACACACGATCGAACAGGCCATCACCAAGAGGAGAAAGGGTCTGCGTCAATTCGCAGTCCAAGACGGCAGTGATCAGCACTGAGTCTGCAATCTGAAAAGATTTTCCTCCAAAATCGAGAAGGGGTACACCAGAGCGGGCTGGAGGGAGCACCGCGCGGGCCGGCAACTTCTCTTGAGAAGAAACGTTTGCTTGCTGCGCCATGATATGGCGCGTCTCTTCCCCAGCCGTCTTCTCCTCTCTCATACTTGCCTCCTGTCGTTTCGCCATTTCACCATTTCGCCTACCAGTCTGCACAACATCCTTTTGCAGAACATGCTCTCGATCACAGCCTGATCCTGCCATCCCAGTTGACTCCAGGAAAAAGACCATCGAAAAAATCGCTTGACGTGTACTGCAAAGCACAAGAAAAACACTGGGATGGCAAAATCACACGCTGTACAACACCTCTGGCCCAGTATTTAGGACCCAGTATTTAAGGAGAGGCGCAAATCACAATGTCGCCCTGCATATCGGTGCGATACACCTCTCCGTAGCGCTTGTACAGTGCCAACGCGGAGGGAGTGGGATGCCCATACGTGTTTTGCCCTGTTGACACCACAGCAACCGAAGGAGAAAGAAGCGCGACAAGTTGCGGATCCTGAGATCGAGCCCCATGATGAGGAATTTTCACGACATCCACAGGACCAATCCCTCTGGCCGGCAGACCCAACCGGATCTGGGTTTGCCCTTTGCTACCGACATCAGCAAGAAGGGCCACCGTAAGGTTTTGCACGCGCAGAACGAGAACGAGACTTGCGTCGTTGTCATCAAGGGCAGCAAAGTGCACGTCCGATTTTGTCTTTCGTGGCGATTGGCCAGTTGCGATGGCAATTCTTGCAGTCTCAATTCTTGTTCTCGCTCCCATTTCGGAGCCCAGCTCAGTTGAAAGAGAAATTCCCGGGGCATCTTGTTGTGCTTTTTGCCCGAGGTGTTTCCCGTCGAGATCGCCCTTCGCAAAATGGCTGCGGGCAACGGGCCAGAGCTGCCCTCTCGCAGGTTTTCTTGCAGGAGGCATGTACCCAAAAGACGACGGATGCAACACGAGAAAGGAGACTGCTCCGACCTGGCCTTGGTCTCCTCTTGCTCCCTCTCGAATCTCAACTCCCCAATCGTGTAAAAGACGGCGCGCGGCACGCGCTCCTTCAGTAGCCCAGGGCATACCTACAGGAATCAGCGCACTGCCTATTTTGATTCCGCCAAGCCCACGCAGCCCACCTATATGGTCAAGGTCATCATGGGTGAGGACGAGCAGGTCTATTCGGCCCACGCCGGCGCGGCGTAAACCTTGACGTAAAACACGTGGGGAAGGTCCGGTGTCCACCAGGATGATTTCCCCTTGTGCACCTCGTACCAGGGCGGCATCTCCTTGTCCTACCTGCAAAAAACGTATACCCGGGCACGCGCGTAAACCATATGCCCACAAATACAGTTGGGTTTGGGGAAAAAGGGTTACTCCTAGGAAAACTGCTCCGACAAGAAAAGCGGCCCGCCGGCGCAAGACGCCACGCAAAAAATAGGCTCCGGTGCCTACCGCTCCCAGGGCAAGGAGCACGTCTCGCTCCAGGAACAAGCGCGACCCAGGGAGAGAAGCGCATTTCCCGCTCATCCAAAGAAGCGCGTGCAAAGGCGGAATAAGCAGGTCGAAAACCCACGGTAGCCGCACCGCAAAAAGCGCACTTGTTGCGCCCCCTAAAGTCACGATCCCCGCAAGCGGAACTGCGAACAGGTTGGCGACCACCCCCACAAGCGAAATCTCCTGGAAATGCCAGGCCGCAACGGGAAAAACAGCGGCTTGCGCGGCTGTGGCAGCGGACAGGAGAGATCGCAGCGGCAAAGGGAAAAACCCAAGGTGGCGGGAGAAAAAAGAGCTGAGCAGAGGAGTACCCCAAAGCACTCCGGCCGTGGCGGACACACTGAGTTGGAAAGCCGGGGACGCGAAGAGAAACGGATCCAAAATTCCCAAGCCCAACACAGTGCAGAGCAAAATGCTGCCGATGTCGCGAGAGATCCCAAACCATGAGGCGAGCAGGGAAAGTCCGCTCATTGTGGCAGCGCGTACGATAGAGGGCTCGGCTCTTGTCAGGAGAACATAAAAAGCCATGACGCTACCCGCAACAAACAGACGGGCACGTCGACCAAACATCAGAACACGCGCGAGGAACGTGGCAGCAGCGATCACAAACACCAGGTTTCCTCCGGAAACAGCAATAAGGTGCGACATGCCGGCAGCGCGAAAATCATCTTTTTTCCGGCGGGAGAGGCGGGAGTCGTCTCCGATGAGTAAACCGAGAAGTAGCCCAGCTCGATCGTGTGAGAGATGGGCTGCGGCTCGGCGTAGATGGTCACGGGTCGCTTCGGCAACGCGCGCGGGAAACGGTGCAGGGGCAATGATGGTCAGGGACTCGACGCTGATTTCTCCTGTAACCCGGCTGTAATGCAGCCGGCGATGGCGCAAGAGGTCACCTCGTACCGGTCGCAGGACACCTTGCACTCGCACACGGGCCCCAAGAACAAGTTTTTCGTCGACACCACGCAGTAACCATCGCCCTTGAGGTGTACGCAAAACCTGAGGACGAGTGTCACTGGCCACAACCCCTTCGCTACTTGTGGATGACGGCCTTTGCACAGTTTTCGCAATGACCCCCACGTGCGCTCGTCCTGCCAGACCAAACCCCAGACATCCCCAGAGCAGAAGAAGCAGAAAAAAAATCCGCAAGGTAGGTCGAAAACGGCAGGTGAGGTAAAAAATAATGCCGGCAAAGCCGAGGACAGTTGCCAGGTTTGTTGCCTGTACTGCGACAGAAGACGCAAAGGAGCAACTTGCTGCACCCCAGCATCCTGCGGCAAAACCTGTAAGTGCCGGCAAAAAGGTCGGGGAGGGGGCCGGAAGTGGAGTGGCGAGAATCTCCGCATTCTTTTTTGCATTTCTTCGTGCCGCATGCCCTTTGCGCAGTGCGCCACCGAACGCAACGCCGCGCGCTTTTTTCGCCTTTTTTTCAGCCTCTTGTTTTTCGTACGACCAGCCCACACCCGCCACAATGCCTCCCTAGGAACTACACCCACACCCGACCCCACCAACCCACCTACATCCAACACCCACACCCGACCCCGCCACGCCCGGTCGAGCCCAACTGGCCGGATTGCGCCCGGGGCCCGGGGTCCCGTGGTCAGTGCCCGGGACACCGGGCCCCGGTCAGGGTCCGGTCTGATTCCTGGCATTGGGAGTCATTGCAGTGCACTGCAATGCGGAGGGATGGGGGGAGTTGGGGGGGTTGAGATTTATGTCGGTGTAGGACCTGATCCCAGTGATAAAACGTGAGTGTTTATACTGTTATCTTGTTTGTCATACCCACCAGTTTGCTTGCACCGATTCCGGGTACAGTCAAAAGATCTTGCAGTTCCTGGAAGGGACCGTAGGTAGTACGATGCTCCACAATTTTGGCTGCGATGGAACTTCCAATACCGGGAAGTCGGGTGAGTTCCTCTGCTGAAGCAGTGTTGATGTTCAGGGGGAAATGGCTGGTAGGGGAACCGGCTTCTGGCACACTTGCCTGGGGTGTCTCGGTTACTACAATGGGTATTTGGGCCTGATCTTTGCGGGGCACATAAACTCGCTCACCGTCCCATAGCAGGGCGGCCAGATTGACACGCTCCAAGTCGGCGTCAGAACGAGCACCCCCTGCCGCCAAGAGGGCGTCTCCGACACGTTTTCCCGCAAGCAAACGCCTTCGGCCTGGTGCCACCACCGCACCTGCTACATGCACCTGAATGTGAGCAGTGCCCTGCTCAGGCTCATGCCCAGTCCGAGCGTCTCTGCCAAAAGAAATCGGCGCTTCTTTCTGGGTAGGGCCAACCTGATTTACTGCTTTCCCTTCTGCAAGAACGACCCCTGTATTCCTGTTATTCATCTCGGTCTCCGAGGAAATGTCCACAGGAGTCACAGAAGGGGAACGGAAAAATACGAAGACAAGTACGCCGAGCCCAAAAAGAGTCAGGAACAGCAGGAGAAAGCGGTCGCGACGTGCGACATCACCTTCTTCAGTTTTGCCTTCAAAGCGAAAAATGTCGCGGAAATAATTACGCACAGCCACCCTCCAGAAACACCGGCAGGTAGAAACACCTCAGAACATGTGAACGGGAAGTGTGCGGGAAGACCTTTCCGGAAAAGGAAAGAAAACAGCCTTCAGGCCTTGCGAAAAGCAGAAAGAAGACCCAAAAACATCCTACGGCCATCACTCAGCACTACACAATGGATTCCGTAGAAAAAATGCGAAACTATCGCTTTATCACTGGCTGACAAAGCCTTTCCCTTGCTTTTTCACCTTATGCCATTCAAACATGAGAAAAAGCAGGAAAAGACACGGCATGTTAAGACAAGTGGGAATTGTGAAACACGACAGGCTTTCAAGGCCGTAGGCAGATTCTCCACCGAGACACTCCCGACAGCACCCACGGCCCCCTGCAAGGAGGTCGCAATACCAAAAGGCAGCCACGCACACCACTCGGATTAACCCGCTCCAACCCGCGCACAACCCCGCGCACAAACCTCGACTGTCCCCTCCTTCTCCGGAGGACACGGGTTATGGGCCAGAGGTCACAAAACGCTAACCAGAACAGGTGGCGAGCATGTCCTCGAGGGCTTTATGCTCTGCCATAGTCACCGTCAGTTCCCAGCGGACTTTCACGTTTATCCAGTCCCAGGCATACTCGCACCAGTATTCCTCATATAATGGTCGCCAGGACTCAGGACCCTTCGCGCCCTTCTTGCGGTTTTCACCAGAGTCCACCGCGATCAGATGGTTTGCAGTAAGGTCATTGGCATAGTCCCGTTTTTTCTGGAGAGACCATGCCCAACCACCAGAGCGATGCGCGTTCGCGAGCGGGACCAAGTGGTCAATATCAAGCTCACTCGGGTCATTCTTGTATTCGCCAGTATAGTAATCGTACCATCGGCTTCCCTGGACCTTGCACTGCCGGGAAGAGTCCCAATCGATGCGGTCAAGCGCTTCAGCTACAAGAACTTCAACACGCGTATTCTGACAATCATGATCTTCGTCTCTCCACCCTGAGGGCATCCAATCCTTTCGCCTGTAATCCGGGATATTCGGAGAAAGAGCGGCAACCTTTAGGAGCAAAAACTCTTCATCCGAAGGCAGTGTTGTTGTTTGCTCTGCGTCTTTCCCCTGCTCATCCTGAGTCTCTTCCTGGGTCTGATCCTGGGCCTGCTCCTCAGTATTATCCAGCAGGCTCGTGAAGAAGAAAAACCCCACAGCCGACAAACAGGCCAGAATCGAGATTACTCCGCGTCTTTTCCAGCGAGTCGACGATGCAGATTTCCTCGCGCCTCCTCTGCCGAGATCAGACCACACTTTGCCGAATAGCTTTGTCAGTAAAGCCCGTTCGCTCTCACTGATCTTTGCACTGCCTCCGCGCGCGAAAGATGCAGGGGATGATTCCTTCTCCGCCCCCTGCTGAGATGAACGCTTGCGCGAGGAAGCGGAGGAACGGCGGGAAGTGCCCATATTTTCTCTTTACTGAAGGTATCTCACGGGAAAATCTTGGAGAGAAGGACTGCTGCTTCACTCAGTGCTCTAGCTCGGTGACTCACCGTAGCCTTCTCCACCGGACCCGCTTCAGCAAAGGTGCAGTCCCACCCTACAGGTCGAAATAATGGATCGTATCCAAAGCCTTCGTTTCCCACAGGAGATTGCACAATCACGCCCTCGACACGCCCTTCGACTGTGGTCTCAACGTGCACACCCGCTTCCGTCTCGCCACATAGCGCAATCACACAACGAAAACGTGCCCGTCGATCTGTGACGCCATCGAGACGCCGTAGCAGCTCTGCGTTATTGGCTTGCGTCTGCAGGTCGGCACTCGCACTCGGGTCGAGCATACTCGAGGCGGATGCAGCAGAACTATCACTCCGGCCTGCAGCCTCTTGCACCGCCGGCAGGGCAAAACGCGCCGACCATACGCCAGGGGCGCCATCAAGCGCGTCGACTTCCAAACCAGAATCGTCTGCCAGGGCAAAAAAACCTGTCACTGTATGGACCGTCCGCGCCTTCAAAAGGGCATTCTCTCGAAAAGTCATTGCGGTCTCTGCCACATCAGGCCATTCAGCTTCGACCACACTCAGCTTGGGTACTGTCTCTCGCAGGATTTCCTCAAGCTCGCGACGTTTTCTCGGGTTTTTCGACGCGAGCACAATCTCCATATTTCTCTTTACTACCTTTTTATCACGCTAGAGATATCACCCTATAAATTCATTCAACGCAGTTTGCTGATGCGCGAACAGCTCCTTGATACCACGCTCTGCCAAATCCAGCATAAGGACCAACTCAGAACGGTCAAAAGTTGCGTTCTCTCCTGTCCCCTGCACCTCGATGAACCGACCGTCGTCGGTCATCACCACGTTCATGTCGACTTCTGCCTTCACGTCTTCCACATAGGGGAGGTCGAGCACGACCTGGCCATCGACGATTCCGACACTGACCGCGGCACACTGCTGCAAAATTGGGTTTGCGGTGACCCGGCCAAGATCAAGCAGTTTCACACACGCGTCGTGGAGAGCAATCCAGCCGCCGGTAATGGCGGCTGTGCGGGTGCCTCCATCGGCTTGGAGCACATCGCAGTCCACAATGATCTGGTGAGAGGCAAGGGCTTTCATGTCCACGACAGCTCGAAGCGAACGCCCGATCAACCGTTCGATTTCTTTGGTCCGTCCACCAGCACCACGCCGCTCACGATTCACACGTTCCGGGGTAGAGCCAGGCAACATGGAATATTCAGCGGTCACCCATCCTGCTCCGCTCTCGCGACGCCAAGCCGGCACGCGATCCTCAATCGTGGCGGTACAAAGAACAACAGTGGCTCCAAATTCAATGAGAACAGATCCGTCAGCATGTTGCGTATAGCCACGCGCCACGCTGACGGGACGAAGCTCGTCGAGAACACGCCCGTCAGGGCGCGAGGTCGCTTCCATGTGAGGCTCCAAAAATGTGAGGATTCAAAAATGACGGCGGTTCGTCAACCGGCGGAAACAAGCAGCACGAGAATAGCGCGCGCCTTTAAAAGAGGATGCTTCTCCTCCGCTCGCATTTCAACCCATATCTCTGATACCATCACCGTACCAAAAAAGAGGTGAGCTTGTCAGAGAAACAGGATTTGAAAGAAAGCTTGCCCTCTTGGAAGATACCCGAGGGCAGTCCAACCATGTCCCGGTTCTGACGTCAAGCGCTCGACCGGCCTCAGCCACATGTACCGAAACGCCTCCAGCAGTCACAACAGCTTCATCATAGGATCGCCAGGGGTCATGCTGTGGAGAAAAATGCGTAAGAACGAGATCCCGCACCCCTGCACGCTTTCCCAGTTCACCAGCTTGGGCAGCGAATAGGTGCAGCGGAGACCCACGATCACCCTGCTGATACGTCGCCTCGCAAAGAAAGACGTCACTCCCACGCGCAAATTCGTCAAGCGTTGCCCGAGGACCGGTGTCTGCACTAAAAGTGAGCACACAAGACGAAGACGAAGCGCGTATCGCATATGTGGGGATAGGGTGATCCGTAAGACAAAAGTCCAAGCGGATACCCCCGACAAAAGCCGAAACACCATCACTCACACTACGAAAATCAAATACTTTTCCCATAGTGCAAGAAGGATCGCCAATCAACATCTGAGAAAGATGCTCTTCTGCTAGAAAAGGCGCGTAAACCGGCAAAAAGCGAGATTCAGGAGCAAACCGCAAAGCGTAGTACAACGAAAAAATATCGAGACAGTGATCCGGGTGAAGATGCGTTAAAACCAAGGCATCGATATCGAGAAAAGAAGTTACCTGTTGTAAAGCAGCAAAAGTTCCTATCCCACAATCAACCCAAATCTTCGTACTGCCGTCTTCAATCAAATAACCGCTCGTGGGAGAATTCGGGGTTGGATACGTCCCCGAACAACCCAAAATACGTAACTGCATGGCCCCCTCCTCCTTGCTACCCTACCGCACGCCTTTTCCGTTTTCATTGTCCCCACACGAAAACACCCTGCAATCGGCTATAAGACACACGTGACATTGCATGACATATCATCAGCATGCTCAGCAAACAGGAAGAACACCATCAAAAGACCAAACAACAGATCAAAACCCTACAAAAGCTACTTCACGCACTTCTGGCCCAAGGAACTGCACCCCTAACAAACGGAAATGTTCCGTATCACTTGTGCAGACAAAACGGTGCCATCCCAAACCAAGTCCACGACGATCTTTGCCGGTTCTTACCAGAATATCCGTCACCTCAAAAGCAGTCTCATCGGCAGAGGACAGCAAAGTGACATGCCGCCCTACGGCATCCGAAATCACCCTCGCCAACAGCGGATAATGGGTGCATCCCAAAATCAGGGTATCCACGCACGCCTCGCGTAAAGGCATCAAATACATACTCGCCAGTCTGGAAATTTCAGCCCCCCACACCTCTCCCTTCTCCACAAACTCCACGAACCGAGGGCAAGCCACGGAGATGAGATCGCCTTTCCCTTCTCTTCCACGCATCGCGCGCATTGCGTCCTCATACGCACCAGAAGCAACCGTACCCGCTGTTCCGATCATTCCGACTCGACCCTGTCGAGAAGTTTTCAACGCAGCCCGTACGCCAGGTTCCACTACACCGATGATGGGTACTCGAAAACGTGCCCTTGCTTCCTGCAAAGCAGCAGCAGAGGCAGTGTTGCACGCGATAACCACAAGTTTCACGCCCTGATCAACAAGCCACTGCACAATCTGAATCGAAAAACACCGGACTTCTTCCAGAGACCTTCCCCCATACGGCCCACGACCAGTATCACCAAAATAGATCAGGTTCTCACGAGGAAGAAGATCAATCAAAGAGCGAACAACGGTAAGCCCCCCGACGCCGGAATCAAAAACTCCGATTGGGCGTTCGTCCATTCAGCATCCCATTCACACAGACATCCTGAGATGATTATCGACCGGCAGCTTGCGCAATCAGCATCAGATCTTCATCCTCCAGCAAACAGAAAAAGAGATACAGAACAACTTCCCCAGAAAGAGAAAAGACTGAGAAAACACGCACTTTGCCGTTACTCGTCGATCACGAGCAATGCCTCTGCCGACTGCACGCAGCGCTGTCAAGACCTCGTCACGCGCATCAGTCAGAAGTAAATGATCTGAGAAAGGCGTTCTTCTGCCTCCGCCGCGTCACCTGTCCAGGCCCCAGTCGAAAGATACTTCCAGCCGCCATCAGGAAAGAAAACGACCAGCACTCCCTCATCAAGGCGCTCGGCATACCGAATTGCAGCCGATAAGGCCGCGCCAGAAGAAAGACCAGCAAAAATTCCACATTCCCGCAAAAGACGACGGGACCAGGCAACTGAGGGGGCTGGTCGCACAACAACCTTGCTGTCAAGCACATCCCGGTCAAAAATTGGCGGAATATAACCATCATCCAGGCTACGTAGCCCCTGCACAAGCTCGCCGGTAGGCGGTTCTGCAGCAATCACCTTGATGCGGCCATTTCGCTCTTTCAGGTAGCGCCCAACCCCAGTCAGAGTGCCGCCTGTTCCAAGACCAGCAACAAATCCAGTGATCTCCGGACAGTCCTTCCAGATCTCCGGCCCAGTTCCCGAGTAGTGGGCGTCCACATTCGCCGCATTCTCATACTGATTGAGAAAAACGTAGCCGTGCTTTGCCACCAAGCGCTGCGCCATGCGCACGGCCCCGTTTGACCCTTCTTCACCAGGAGAAGGAATCACCTCAGCACCGAACATCTCCAGAAGCTGCCGGCGCTCCGGCGAGACATTATCCGGCAGCACGGCCTTCATGTGATAGCCACGCAAACTCGCAAGCATGGCAAGAGCAATCCCGGTATTCCCCGACGTAGGCTCCAAAAAAGTGTCGCCCGAACGAAGTATCCCGTCTTCCTCTGCCTTGCGCATCATGTTCCACGCCACACGATCCTTTACAGAACCAGTGGGATTCTGACCATCGAGTTTGGCGTAGATTTTCACGGACGGTTTGGGAGAGAGGGCATGGATCCCTACAAGAGGAGTATTCCCTATAAGCTCAGTTATTGATTCAACACGCATAAGCAGCAATAACGCTCAGCCACCTGCAACAGCAGGCATAATCACAACCTGGGAACCGTTTGAAACAGACGTCTCAAATTTGTCCAGGTACCGAATGTCCTCATCATCAAGATAAATATTTACATATTTTGGAATATCGTCACCTTTCAGTCCCAAACCCTCCTCAAGAGCTGGGTATCGTCCAACAATATCCCGTAGCACTTCTCCAACAGTCACTCCAGTGCCCTCGATAACCGTTTGGCCATCGACGAACTCTCGAAGCTGCGCCGGCAACTGCACCTCAACTGCCACTGTCGCCTCCTGCATCTCGACATACCGCCTCATCGCACATGAGAACCCGTATCCTCGACCGAAATATCCTTCACCAGAATAGAGATTTCTCTGATCTGTTCGTCGACAATTCGGAAGGCCCGCACAACTGACACCTCTTCCTGCAAGCTCACAATCACATAGGCCCAATCCGGGTAAGCTGCTTGACGAACATCTGTCATAGACGGATACGCTTGACTGCGCACATGCGAGTGAAAACATCCCAACAATTCTTGGCCTTTTTCGCGGGAATCCTTAAAAGCCTGAAAATGCTCACGCGGCTCAACCAGATAGCTCTGTGGGGTCGGGTCAGCGTTTGTCAGGGCGTAAAGCGTCTCCACTTGTTCCCCTGTACCCGCAAAAAGGCCACATGCTTCATTGGGAAGACCAGCAATCACATGGGCAATCATACGATCGAACCAGGTCTGCGCAAAATAGACATGAGACAGGCCCCCCATTGTCGAAAAATCAGAGGGAGACGTCTGACATTCAGGAATCTTATATGCAAAAGTCAATATTCCCCTTCCACGGTTTTCTCTTGGTATCCCGGAACTGTCGTCCCTTTGCGTCGCTTCCACAGCCTATGCGGCCAACCCGGCAAGTTCAGCCCTACACCTACAACAAACCTCGCACTCATCGAACCTGCAGAACTGCCAGTACAGCCCATCTCCCTCGAAAAACAGCACTACGCTCCTATACAACGTATAATTTTCTAAAAAACGGTCAATTTTTTCTTGTTCTTGCCCCGTGACACCAGTCGCATATTTCCAAAGAACAAAAAGCAGAAATCCCATAAAAAACCCTGCAGAAACAATAAGAAGAAGACAAAGAAAATACCTCTCCAGCGTCGTATACGCAGCGACCTGTTTTCCAAAAAACTGTCCGTAAACAATTCAGTTCTGTCGCAAGAAAAATCGACAAGCAAAAAAAGCAACAAATGAGGTGGATCAGAAGGTGAATTCTCGTTCCGTTCCCTATTCAGGCCCTACAAGTTTTCCTGCGAACGATGGCAGACACGCAAGCAATGTGTCCGACTACCCCGCCGACCTGTTTTCCGGCGAGCTGTATGCCCAGTCCGAAAAACAAGTACAACAGGAATTCCTTACCAAGGTATACCTGTGGATGCTCGCCGGCCTTGGTCTCACCGGAACCCTCTCCTATGTGCTCGGGCGTCTCGGTGTCCATGTTGATGGAGGCGCTGCGTTTGCCCTCGCCCTTGCCAACTTTGCGATTGTCTTTGGAGTCGGCGCTCGGCGACTTTCTGCTGCAGTCTCCACAGGTCTTTTCTTCACTTACGCGGCTATTAACGGACTGCTCCTGTCAATCTTGTTCACCGAAACAGCAACAGGAACACCGGGCGTCACTGAACCAACAGTGGAATATGGTGTTCTCGCCGCTGCGTTCGGTGTCACCGCAGGTACTTTTGGTTTCATGGCTGTTCTCGGGCTCACAACCAAAAGAGATCTGAGCAGTATGGGTTCCTTCCTCATGATGGGAGTATGGGGCCTTATCTTGGGATCCATTATTGGCATCTTCGCCGACTTTGCCGCTCTCGACTTTCTCCTTCTGTACGGCGGACTCGCAATTTTCATCGGACTCACTGCCTATTTCAACTGGCAGCTCAAAAATGATGCCGTCACCATCAGGAATATGGGTGCCGAAGCCGAAAACAAGGCGGCTATCCTGGGAGCACTCAACCTCTACATAAGTTTTATTGCGATCTTCCTCAGGATTGTCTCCATCTTGACTCGCGAATAAACACTTTCAAGCAGAAAATCCCGGCACCAACAACGTATCATCTCTGCCACAATGAGTGACAGGAGTGTTCTCCAGCGAGGATACTCCTGTCACAGACCGGCACGGGCCAGGACGACACCCCGGCACCCCGGCACAACACATGGCAGACCTGACAGGACGACACTCGCAATTATGCGACCACGAGGTTTTTCCGGTCGGCATGAAAACGGAAGCCTTTTGCACGGAACTCCACTTGTCCCGGGGCAATGTCTTCAGTGAGTTGCCCAATCACTGACACGTGATATGCCGGACCAATCGCTTCTCTCGCTTCATCCACGTCTGAAGGCGCCACGACCAGCATAAACCCAACCCCCATATTGAAAGTTGCAAAACAATCCGCAGGGGGAACCCGCTCGGCAATCCAGGCAAACAAAGGCGACAATTCTGGCCACGCGTCAATCCGCGCCCCAACGACAGGCAGGACACGACTCAGGTTCTTTATCCCGCCACCAGTGATATTTGCCGCAGATCGCAAAAAAGGCCGTGCCGCTGCGGTAAGCGCAGGGTAAAGCCGTGTCGGAGTCAGAAGTTCCTGCCGCAGCGTTCTTCCCCCGAAAGGAGCAGGAGCATCGAGGTCGCATTTTTCTCTGGCGACAAGCTCTCGCAAAAGGGTGAACCCATTGGAGTGCACTCCCGATGATGCCACGCCAAGCACCAGATCACCGGGACACGCCGCCGCACCGCTCAGGACTTCTCCCTCAACCAGACCAATGGCAGTAGCCGACAAATCCATGCCGGGCACACCATCGGCACGTTCTGCCACAATGCCTGGCAAAACTGCCACCTCTCCGCCCACGATGCTTCCGGCCCCCTGCTGTTCAGCCTGCACAAACCCCTCTGCTATTGCCTTTGCATAAGCTTCGGCATCAGTTGTGCAGTCGATCGCCAAATAGTCCACAAGCGCCACAGGACGCGCCCCCACACAAATAAGGTCGTTCGCGTTCATGGCCGCGCAGTCCACGGCAAGACCCGCAAAATCACTCGGAGTCATCCCCAGCAGAATTTTTGTCCCAACCCCGTCTGTCCCAATCGCCACACGGGTCCCACCGATTGTCACAACATTGGCAAAATGGCCAGATAAAGAATGATCAGCAATTCGACTGCGAGACGCCAACGCGCCCAACGCCGCGACAACAGCATCAGTGCTCACACAAGTCCCTTCTTTCTGTTATTTCAGACAAGAAGTCACAGAGAAAGCAATTCAAGAGAAGAGCGGGACGCAACATCGTCTCAACGCTCCTCGGTTTACGGTAAAAAGACCACAGAAGAATACTGACCATCCATGACCCATCCATGACCATCACATAAAGAAGCGCCGAAAACAACAGGCAAGTTCTTCCAGATTGCGACCGTCAAGATTGGAAAAGAAGACACGCTTCCCAGGTTTCACCCGACCGGGTGTACCCCGTCAGGTTTTTCACGCGTTTTCAAGACGAAGCTACGCAGCTGTCGGGTTTCGTCAGGATTCGAGAAACGTTATGGGGTTTCGTCAGGATTCGAGGAGAAAAGGAATCGCCTGCTCGAGTCCGACCATGCGGCTTCCCTTCACCAGGATCGCATCTCCGGGGCGGAACCCCCCCGCTTCTTGGCGTAGCAGAGACACTGCCTCGGACGGATGCGACGCAACCCGACGGTCGCTTCCCGCAAGCACTTCCGCGTAGTCTCCTACCCCTACCACCACGGAAACTCCGAGATCCTGCGCCAAACGGCCAATCTCAACATGAGCAGCCTCGCTATGGGAACCAAGCTCTGCCATATGGCCAAGCAGGGCAAGTACCCGACCAGAACCAGCAAGCCGGACGGTCGCCTGCAGGGCAGCGCGCATTGAATCCGGGTTTGCATTGTAGGAATCATTCAACACTTTCCAACCCAGCGGCGCCGTTTCCACAACCATACGGTGCGCAGAACGTGTGGCACACGACAAGGCCGCAGCAATAAGATCAACCTCCATGCCCATCACCGTGGCGGCAGCTGCTGCCGCCAAAGCACACGACACAATATGGGGGCCTGAGGCAGCAAGGCGCACGACAGCGCTTCCTGTCGGGGTCACGAGGCGAAACTCTTCGACCAAACCACCAAGATGCACGTTGTCCTCTGCCCGCACGTCCCCACCGGCACCAAAAGTCAGGATTTTCGCCGCTGTATGATTCGCCATCGCCATGACTCGCGAGTCTTCTACGTTCAGCACTGCCGTGGCAGAGGCGGAAAGGCCACGTGGCAATTCACCTTTTGCTGCTGCAATACGCTCACGCGATCCGAACTCTCCAAGATGGGCAGATCCCACATTGGTCACAATACCGATCGTTGGATCCAGAAGATCCGTCCCCCATGCCACGTCTCCGGCTTTGCGGGCACCGATTTCTGCGATCACCACATCGGCATCATCAGGACTGTTCAGCAGGGTAAGAGGCATGCCCAACTCATTATTATGAGAGCCGGGTGCTGTCCCGACTTGGCAGGAAGACGCGAGAACCGCGGTGAGGAAGTCTTTTGTCGTGGTTTTTCCGGCCGAGCCAGTGACTGCAACAAGTGCCGGCACACGTTTCCGGGCTGCACGCCCCAAGGCAACAAGGGCACGACGCGTGTCTGCCACACCGAGCGCAAACCCACCTGCATGCACTTCTGTCATGGAGGTGAGATAGCCTGGCGCCCCTGCAGCGAGCGCGTCGGGAATATAGTCATGTCCGTCACGACGATCGACAATCGCCACAAAAAGAGCACCCATCTGGAGAGACCGCGAATCATGCCAGGCTCCCTCGAACATCGCGGAAGTTTCTCCCGCGAGCAGCTCCCCACCTGTGACCACCAGCGCATCATCTACTGAAAAACGCATAGACACCTAAGAACTCTAAACACTTTTATCCTAGTTAGTCTGCGGAGACTCACTTCTCTCGACCCGACAAAGCCAGAGCCAAAGCTTCTTTTCCGGCCTCTTTTTTCTTTCCTCCTGACTTTCCCTGCTTTCTTTTCTCAGGATTGATATCTCAATCGCTTGTCTCGGGTGATCCCTACAAAACCACAGCACTGTTCTGGCCTTCTTCGCATTGGCACCCGAAAAAAACGCTAGAAAGAGGAAGGAATGTTCACTTTCCGGGGCAATAAACAAGCAGAGCTGCCAGAAGCGCGCACAGGCCTATAGGCTAGGAAAACATCCACAGGGGGAAATAGATGACAATCTCAACGTATGCTAAGAAATTCCCAGATAAGGCAGCGGTCATCATGGCCGGCTCCGGAGAACAAGTAACTTTCAAGGAGCTCGATCAGCGAAGTCAGCAAATTGCCCGCCTCTGGCGAGAAAACGGCCTGAAAGCCGGAGACCATGTGGCCGTCTTCATGGAAAACAATTGCTACTACCACGCTGTGGTCTGGGCGGCACTCCGCTCCGCACTCTATATCACCCCGGTAAACCGCTACCTCACCGCCGAAGAAGCCGCGTATGTCGTTGACGACTGCGGGGCACGCTCCCTGGTCACCTCTTCCGTCATGGGAGAAGTCGCGAACGAACTCCGTCAGCTCACCCCCAAATGCGAGACCTACTACATGGTGGGAGACCCCGCAGAGGGATACCAGTCTTTCGAAGCAGCCATTGCCACACAAGACCCCCATCCACTTGACGAAGAGAAGTGGGGCATGATCATGTTCTACAGCTCAGGCACAACTGGTCGTCCCAAAGGAATCTTCCGCCCTGCTCCCGACTCCTCCTTCGACTCCCCAGGGTTCTTGTTCGGCGGTTTCGCGATTCTCTACCGTTTCGACGAAACCTCAACCTACCTCTCCCCCGCGCCGCTCTATCACTCCGCGCCCCTAGGGTTTTCCACCTCTGTCCTCGGAGTTGGGGGGACAGTGATCGTCCTCGAAAAATTCGACCCCATCCTCGCCCTCGAATCCATTGAGAAGTACCAGGTAACGCATAGTCAGTGGGTGCCCACCATGTTCACCCGCATGCTGAAGATGCCAGAAGAGGAACGAAACCGTTTCGACCTGTCAAGCCAGGAAGTCGCCATCCATGCGGCAGCACCCTGCCCTGTCGAAGTCAAACGTCAAATGATCGACTGGTGGGGACCAGTCATCTACGAATACTGGGGTGCAACCGAGGGAACTGGCAAGACCATGATCACCTCGGAAGAATGGCTGGAACGCCCTGGTTCCGTGGGAAAAGCAGTGCTTGGAACCCTGCATATCTGTGACGATGAAGGCAACGAACTCCCATCAGGAGAAATCGGTGTCCTCTACGCGGACCTTCCGGCAATGCCCTTTGAGTACTTCGGGGATCCTGCGAAAACCAAAACAGCCGTCAACCCAGAACATCCCAGCTGGGCCACTGTCGGAGATATGGGATATCTCGACGAAGAAGGCTATCTGTACCTGACCGACCGAAAATCCTTCATGATTATCTCGGGTGGCGTCAACATCTACCCGCAAGAGATCGAAAACGCCATGATCATGCACCCCAAAGTCGGCGACATCGCGGTATTCGGCGTGCCAAACGAAGAATTCGGCGAAGAAGTAAAAGCAGTGGTGCAACCCGCCGAAGGAATCGCCCCGGACGAGGATCTCACAAAAGAACTCATGAACTTCGCCCGAGAACACATCGCCCACTACAAATGCCCCAGGTCGATCGACTTCATAGAAGAAATGCCCCGCCTCCCCACCGGAAAACTCTACAAACGCAAGCTGCGCGACCAGTACTGGGGAGAGGGCAAATCGCGCATCCTCTAACGCATGTGCGTTGAAAGAGTCATCTGACAGGACACGCCCCAAAAAAACAACGAAACTGGCAGATTCCAATAGGAAGGCTCTTTCTGCCGGCACCGGCGCAAGCACCGGCACACAGTTTTCCTTCAGCTTTCCTTCACGCGTGCACCAGGCATTCTTACAATGAAAGAATCGCAAGAGACCTTGCCTCGCCTTGCCAAAAAGCTTTGCGGGCTCCCAAAAAAAGGAATCTCGGCGAGAACAACCAGCTGCCCAAGCCTCGCTCACAGGCTATTGATACACGCCACTACATTCAGTACGCTAGAGTTTGACTCCGTCCAAAGCAGCCGGCAATAAAGTCTGGTAAGGCATACATAATCTGATGACAACGTCTTTCTCCCCACAACAAGACTCTGCGACATCGGTGCCTGTGCCCGTGCCCGTCATTGTTGTACATGGCGGAGCTGGAGACCGTGGCAGAGACGCCGCCCATATCGCAGGCTGTAAAGCAGCCGCCGCAGCAGGAAGGTCCCTCCTCCTTGCGGGCAAAAGTGCGCTCGATACAGTGCAGCACGCGGTCGAGGTTCTTGAGGCCAACCCTATTTTCAATGCGGGCCACGGCAGCGTTCCCACCACAACAGGAGAAATCGAGCTCGACGCTTCCCTCATGGAGGGAGAAAACCTTCGTGCCGGAGCAGTCGCAATGCTTCCTCCCTATCCACACCCGATTGCCGCCGCGCGGGCTGTACTCGACGAAGGACTGCACGTCTTGTATGGAGGCGAAGGGGCAGCAACCCTCGCTGAGCAGTCCGCACAAACCCGCATCACAAGCGGGCAAATGCGCTCCACCCGCAGGACCGACATCGATACAACATCAAAAGGAACTGTTGGGGCAGTCGCCCTCGACACTTCCGGCCATCTCGCCGCAGCCACCAGCACAGGCGGCACACGCGGGCAGCGTCCCGGCAGAATAGGAGACTCCCCGCTCATCGGCGCCGGCACCTACGCTGACGACACCGCAGGCGCCTGTTCCACTACCGGTGACGGAGAGACAATCCTGCGCCTTTGCCTTGCCTTCGCCGCGTGCGAAGCCCTGCGCGGTGGTGCCACCGCGCAAGCAGCAGCGCGCGCCACCCTCGCCCATATGGAAAAACGTCTCGGGGGAACAGGCGGCATGATCCTCATCACCCCACAAGGAGACGTCGGCATACACTGGACCACGCCTGCCATGATTTATGCAGTGGGTCGTCAAGGGGAAGACATTCGCACAGGGGGAGACCAACCGCCAGAAAATCCGGAAGGACAAAACCAGACCGGAAACCACTCCTAAAGTAGCAGGCAGCACAGGCAGCACCCCTGCCCGGCACACCAAGGGCATCTATCACAGATCAAGGGAAAAACAAAGGAAAAATCTAGGCGTGGCTGGGCAGGAAAAGCACGGTGGTTCCTGCGGTAATGTCCATCTGGAAAGACTGCCTGTTGCGGGAGACAGCCTTCACCTTGTCAAACTTCCCAAGCCTGCGTCGACACACTACCGCACTCGTGTCAAACGATCCCCTGATGATCGAAGTGCTTTGGGGCAGATCCAAAATCGCGAAAACGGTTCGACTCATCGGCAGCAGCGGATAACCATCTTGCTCTTCAAAGATCCAGGAAAACGCCTTTTGCCCCTTCCCAAATGACCGAATGGTTGGGTGCAACTCGACATACTGCCAAACTTCTTTTTCTTCAAGCCCGGCAAAGGCAGCCAAGGACATACTCCGAAATGAAAAATCAGCACCGACCATAAAAGAAGAAGAGCGCTCCACATCCACCTGGGTAGTCACAAGCTCCGGCCATAAGCCCTGCACAACGACGCCATGTGTATCCAACTTCACGGTAAATTCTGCTTCTACACAATGCCGGCTACCTGCAACCTCATCGAGATCAAACATAAACTCAACCAGAAGAAACACTCGTTGCGACACATCGAGACGTTTCCGCAACATCGCCGGAAAATCGGCAATCGAGAGACGGTGCAGCACAGGCCGACCGTAACGAATCCCGGTTTCTCGGAGCAACCGGGCATCTGCCTCCCAACCGAGCATCCGCGTCTGTGAATACAATCCCGTATGCCCCAAGATCTCATCCGGCAATAACCGGCGATTCTCAATCAACCTTTCTCGCATACTCCCCATTCTCAGCTCCTCCATCCTGATGGCAACAGGCGCTTCCTTATCAATTCACAGGCACACCCACAGACATGTCTCACCATAATTCCTGCCAATCACTACCCACTATTCGCCAAGACCATACATCGCAAAGAGTTCCCGAAGAGGGGGGTCGTCAGGGAACTCTTTGCGAGATACAACTGTGCCCGATGGAATGCAACGCCTGTGAGCGACCCCTCCTTCAATGATTTGAGGAACTCGTACACAATTTCGAGACTGGCTTTACTCACTGACTTCACCAAGCGTCAGCAGGAGAGTTACCGCTCCCTCCACAAGAAAGACCCCGCTCAGGCCGATCACTGCATCTCCTCCAATATGACCAGGACCGGGATGGCAGGCAGACAAAATCACAAGAGAACTCGCCAAATTGACTCCCGCAATTTCATGCATTCGCACGAGTCCATCGTGCACACACGTCAGAACAAGCGCAACAAAAGAATCTGATAAAAAAAAGACCCCCAGTCACGGGGGTCAAGCAAACGAAAGATAGGGAAAGAGTAACGACCCTATCTACTCCTCTCCAATGTGGAGTTCAATGAAGTTGGTGGAGGTGGCGGGACTCGAACCCGCGTCCCTCGAGTGATAAGTACGACTTCTCCGAGCGCAGTGTGTGAGCATATTTCGGCCTCGGGTTGTTCACACACGCCCATCCGAGTCCTAGCTCAATCTGTAATGTCCCTCACCGGCCAATTAGGCAAAACCAGGAGGTGGAGCTCCGTTATAACATGAACACTCGAGCTGGAGCATCCCGAGGTCACGGCTACCTAATTTCTCAGGCAGCAAGGGCGAGCGGCATACGCTCGTCTTTGTTGGCACTTATGTCCGTGACGACTTTTTTACGAGGACTCCGTCAACCTCGGCTCGCTTCCCGTACCGCACAACCTCAAGGTCGATACCGGTCACCCCCAAAATAAAAACTTTGTACAGGCTTTCTTTTTACAACGCTGCACTCTAACAAATATTCCCATCAGAGAAGAGAAAGAAATACCATCGACTCAAAAGTGGGAAGCAGCCGGGAGCGCCTCCGCTCTCCCCTGCCAAAGGGAAAATTTGTCAGTGACCCGTTTTCAGGCGGCGACCAATTTCACGACGTATCTCGCGGTCGGCGTCCGCGCTTTTCTGCGACTGCCGCTTGTCATAGAGTTTCTTCCCCTGGGCAAGACCAATCTGCATCTTGACCAGCCCATGAGAAAAGTACAGTTGAAGGGGGACGATGGTCAGGCTTGCCGCGCCTTGTTCTGCACGCAAAAAGTCGAGCTCTCGCCGGTGCAACAGCAACTTCCGAGGCCGCATTGGAGTATGGCCTCCCTCATGGGAGAAAGCATGCTCGGCAATATGCATGCCATGCACCCAGGCCTCTCCGTGCTCATCAATCCGCACATGAGCTTCTCTCAAGCTGACCTTGCCCTCACGGAGAGACTTCACTTCGCTGCCGAGAAGTTGAATACCCGCTTCAAAAGTATCAAGAATCGTATAGTTGTGCCGGGCAACACGATTACGCGCGATAACCTGGTGCCCCTTCGCCCCTGCTCCTGCTGCTTTCTTCTTCCCCATGACACCTGACCGGCTTTCCTCTCAGAATTATTACACTTCCAAGTATTTACGGAGAGAAAAAACCGTACCGAGTACCGCCACAATACTTCCCGTAAAGAGTACCGCCGCGAAAGTTAAAAACATCCAACCATCTGAAATACCAAGAGGAACAAAAGGTACCATTTCCTCTACTAAATCGATAGCAAAACGTTTCAGTCCAGCCAGCAAAAGCACAGCAACGCCAGCCCCAAAAACTCCCTGCGCAAGACCTTCTAAAATAAAAGGCCACCGAATAAACCAATTCGTCGCACCAACGAGCTTCATGATGGCGATCTCGCGCCGTCTCGCAAAAATAGCCAGACGAATCGTGTTGGAGATGAGCACCGCAGCAGCCACAACAAGAATACCTGCAGCAGATAAAACCCCCAGGGATAAGACCCGTAACACACTACTGACCTTTTCCACCGACTCAAGGGCATTCTTTACTTCATCAACATCCGCAATCTTCTCAATACGGTTAGAAACAAGTTCGAGGTCATCGGTATCGTGTAATGAAACCCGGAAAGAAGCGGGCAGGGTCTCCTCGTCTATCGCTTCAATAAAAGCAGGCTGGTTCGCAAAAAGATCAACGAACTCCTCATATGCCATTTTCTTCGAGACATAGTCAATTCTCGACACTTCCGGCATATCGTCGATCTGCTGATACATTGTCTCAACGCGGGGCCTCTTGCTATTCGCCTCATCTCGAATGAACACATTTATCTGGACATCATTACGGAACTGAAAGGTGATATTCCGCACCACCCGCACAAGCATAAAAACGGACCCGACAAGCAAAAGAGAAATAGACACCGCGAGAATGGCGGCAGTAAACATCAAAACATTACGTTTGATATTAGAAAATGCTTCTTTCGCGAAATATCCTGGCCGAACTGCCATACCAGATCACACCTAATATCAGTATTGGTACACGCCATGAGCTTCATCTCGCACAAGACGACCTCCTGGCTCAAGCTCAATCACACGTCTCTGCATCCGGTTCACAACATCTTTATCATGAGTGGCCATGAGCACCGTCGTACCCGTACGGTTAATACGGTCAAGCAAACTCATGATGCCGGCCGACGTCGCCGGATCGAGGTTTCCCGTTGGCTCATCTGCAAGCAGAATCAACGGCCTATTCACGAAAGCACGAGCAATTGATACTCGCTGCTGCTCTCCCCCGGAAAGCTGTTCAGGATAGTGCAAAGCTTTCTCTTTCAGACCAACAAGTTCCAGAATTTGCGGGACTTGCTGCATAATTGCAGACTTCGAACGCCCAATCACCTCAAGCGCAAAAGCTACATTCTCCAACACAGTCTTGTCAGACAAAAGCTTGAAATCCTGGAAGATACTTCCAATATTGCGGCGAAGATAGGGCACTTTCCAATTCGATAATGTTCCGAGTTCTTTGCCTGCTACCCAGATCCGGCCTTGTGACGGCACAAGCTCCCGCGTCAAAATTTTCAAAAGACTCGATTTTCCTGATCCAGACGGGCCAACCAAAAATACAAACTCGCCCTTACCAATATCAATGCAGATACGGTCGAGGGCCACAACACTATTCTGCTCATACACCTTTGTGACATTTTCAAGGCGGATCACAAACAGGCCTTTCCAACCTGGAAAAGAAAGATCAGCAACCTATGCAGGCATTGCGCTGACCATCGAACGTGAAATCGCACGCTACGGAACAAAGAAGAAGCGGAGTGTGCGTCGCGACGAAGCACGATAACGTGCCTTTCACCCTAGAGGAAATTGTTCTGCACATGTGACAACGCAGACCGCCTCCTTCGCACTCGTCACGCATACCACCCACTTCGGTAGTCCGAAAAAAGAGTCCTGCCTCTATCATCCTGCAAAGGGCCGGACATACAAAACAGGTCAATAGCGAAGAAACAGCAGCGGGCGCTCACCAGAAAGAGCGCAAAGGCGGGAAAAACTCTGCAAGAAAAAAACTCTCGCCCTCCAAAGTCAGACAATCTCATGCAACAGCCTCACTGAACACAAGCTCTCCTCCAGCTTTCACAAAACGAGTAAGTGCTCTCGCAGTGGAATCAGCGGCAATCCCCCCACACAAATCCACGAGCATGCGAACTTTGTAACCATTTTCCATCGCGTCATGTTCCGTTGCCGCGACACAATAATCCGTCGCCAAACCACACACGTCAACACTCCCAACTGCACTTTCCTGGAGGAATCCCTGCAAAAAAAGCTCTCTGCCGGCAGATATATCGGCAGTTCCCTGAAATCCGCTATAGGCAGCGCTCCAATGTCCCTTTGACACAATGATCGCTTGCCCGGTCCAATGGAGAAGCGCAGGGCTAAACTCCGCTCCTTTCGTACCTGCAACACAGTGCGGAGGCCAGATTTCAAGAAAATCTGGTTCTTCACCTTGTGCCGCAAAATGACGGCCCGGGTCATGATGCCAGTCACGCGTAAAAACAATCACGGCATAACAATCCGCAAAACTCTCGAGATATCCACAAATACGATGCGCGACATCCATTCCGGTCACAACTGCCAGGGCACCGCCCGGACAGAAATCATACTGGACATCAACCACGAGTAAAGCCCGCGTTTGTTTCTCCAAAAAAACACCTTCATCACAAGAAATCGCAGACACACTCCACGAAAAAAGCGCCCTACTGAAATCTGTTCTTTCCCTTGTTCCCTCAACACATACCCAGAACAAGCAGCCCGAAGCCGTGAGAACCAATCCCGTCATAGCCAGGAAAACTCAAAAAAGCAGTATGATCTTCATGACTGCACCGCTGCGCACCAGCCTGCCTCGACAGAACCGCATCACTCACAAACAGTTCGTCTCACACGCTGTCCGGCAAACATACCCTTTGGGAACCCGCAACCCCCGCCTCTTCTTCCCGAGATCTCTTCTCTCAAGGAAATCGCAGGAGACCTGATTATGAGCAGTTCTCCTGCGATTGCACACTTTCTCTTCAAGCTTCTCGAAAGACAGAAAAAAGAGACCGCACACACTGCAGTGCAGTGATAACACAAACAATTTTCTCTGGGAAAAACACGCAAACTCTTGCCATCTACCTGAGTGTCCACAGTCCTGTGATTCCTTTACACGCTGCTTGTTTCCGCTGCTCCTGTGCGTGTCCTCTCGTCCCGTCATCTCGGGCATCACCTCAGACAGCCCCGTCGGAAGTTGAGACCTTCGCCCGCCTGTCCCGCAACCAGGCTTCAATAAAAGCGGCGATATTCCCATCGAGCACACCATTTACGTCGCTCGATTCATGTCCCGTACGCAAATCCTTGATCATCTGATATGGGGCCAAAACATAAGAACGGATCTGACTACCCCAGGCGATGTCAGCTCTTTCCCCCTGAATAGCGGCTATTTCCGATTCCCGCTCGATCCGTGCCCGATCAAGGAGTTTCGCCTTCAATTGGGCGAGGGCACGCACCTTATTCTGCAGCTGGGAACGCTCATTCTGACATGAAGCCACAATGCCCGTCGGAAGGTGAGTAATACGTACAGCCGAGTCCGTCACGTTCACATGCTGGCCACCTGCACCAGAAGAACGGTAAGTATCAATGCGCAGATCACCGTCAGCAATCTCAATTTCGTCGTCGGCATCATCGAGCACCGGGAATACTTCTACCGAAGAAAAACTTGTGTGACGTCGAGCATTCGCATCAAAAGGAGAAATCCGAACAAGACGGTGGACCCCACGCTCGGACAGCATTGTTCCATACGCATACCGTCCACTCACATGAAAGGTCACTGATTTCAAACCAGCCTCCTCGCCCTGTGTGTATTCCTCAATCGCGACACGAAATCCGTTCCGTTCGCCATAGCGCAGATACATGCGCAAGAGCATCTCAGCCCAGTCCTGGCTCTCAGTACCACCCGCCCCAGGATTAATCGCCACAATCGCATCTCGTTCGTCATGGTCACTAAAAAACAAGCTGCGCCTGTCCAGGGCATCGAGTTCAGCGATAAGCTGATTGAGCTCCTCAATCGCTTCTATCTGGGACTCTTCATCTTCGAGTTCGCGCGCAAGCTCATCAAGCGTGCGCGCGTCGTCGAGCATTGTTTGCAAGCGGTTCAGTAAAGCAATATCGGCCTCAGCTTCACTGAGTGCCTTCGTCAGCATGCGAGCCTTTTCTTGGTCGTCCCAAAAACCAGGACGGCTCGCTGCATCCCCTAGTTCAGCAACTTTTTTTTGCAAACCATGTAAGTCAAAGATACTCCCGGGCAGCTTCAATGCGTTTTTCTGCCTTGGCAAGTCCTGCTTTAAGATCCCTCATTTTTTCTCTCTCATCAGTCCGTAATATGACGCATTATCGCTACCTGTAAATCATTACAAGCTGCAAGAACCTTCCATAGGCCAGACAAACAGCATGTGTCCGTCTTCTCCGCACAAAAAATAGCTTTCCGCGTCGCAAAAAAGAGGAAAAGTATGTGGCAGGCTCCTTGCCCATTTGCCCATGCACTTTTTTCGGACAACAGCCCAGTCGAAGTATCTCGTCTTTTCCGAAGGGTTCTCCTACTTTTTCTTCACCGCTTTGCGACGAGTAGGTGCGGTAGACGAAGGCACCTTCTTGCCCTTGGAACGAGCACGATCTCCCCTTCCTCCGCTTGCATCACTTTTATCCGGCCCAACTTTTGCCGCACCTTGGGCTGTCACCTTCTTTGGCTCGCGGGCCTCTTTCTCGACAATCCGCACCCGGTACATGTACTTAACAAATTCTTCATCGACAATGTCAAGCATCTCGCCGAACATGTCAAAACCTTCACGCTGATAGGCAGCCAGCGGATCTGTCCCTGCAAGGGCACGCAGGTTAATGCCTTCCCGAAGGTATTCCATCTCGTACAGGTGCTCACGCCACTTATTGTCGAGAACTGACAATAAGACCTGGCGTTCTAAAGCACCTAACACGTCTCTGCCGATTTCCTCACCCTTTTCGGCATACACCTCGTATGCGTCTTTTGTGACAAGTTCGACGATTCCTTCCACGCCTATCTCATCGAAGTACTCATGCGAATAAGACGAAAAATCCACATTACATGGATACAACTCTCGCAAAACTCGTGCGACCTCTTCGGTATCCCAATCCTCGGCGTATTCTTCAAGAAGAATACGCCGTACAGAATTGTCAATAACCCGACCGACCGTCTCAAGCACAACCTCATGCAAGTCTTTCCCGTCAAGAACCTGATGGCGCAGGCTATACACCACTTCACGCTGTTTGTTCATGACTTCGTCATATTTCAAGACGTTCTTACGGATCTCGAAGTTGCGTTCCTCAACCTGCCGCTGCGCCCGTTCTATAGCCTTTGTCACCATCTTTGCTTCTATTGGCATATCTTCAGGAAGCTTCAGACGATTCATAATGCCGGCAATTGCTTGCCGAGCAAAAAGGCGCATCAAATCATCGTCCAAAGAAAGGTAGAAACGGGACTCTCCAGGATCGCCCTGCCGCCCAGAACGACCACGGAGCTGATTATCAATCCGGCGGGACTCATGCCGCTCAGTCCCAATAACGTAGAGTCCTCCAAAGTCGAGCACCCGTTGTCGGGCCGCCTCGCACTCTTGCTCTTTCTCTGCCCGCAAACGCTGAAACAGTTCGGGATCTTCTTCGATCCCAATTTCACGGCGCACCATTTCTTCAAGAGCGATATGTTCGGGGTTTCCTCCGAGAATGATGTCCACACCCCGGCCCGCCATATTTGTCGCGACGGTCACTGCACCTTCTTGCCCCGCCTGGGCAATAATGGCCGCCTCTCTCTCGTGTTGCTTGGCATTGAGGACTTGGTGCTTCACACCTCGCTTCGAGAGTGCGCGAGAAAGTTTTTCATTCTTATCGATAGAAATCGTCCCGATAAGAACTGGCTGCCCATTTTCATAACGTTCAGAAACGTCGTCAACCAAAGCCGTAAACTTTGCTTCTTCAGTTTTATAGATAAGGTCGCCTTGGTCGAAACGTGCGATCGGCACATTCGGAGGAATCACTACCACGTCCATGTCATACGTGTTTTTGAATTCCCCAGCTTCCGTTTCTGCCGTTCCGGTCATTCCGGAAAGCTTCTCATACAAACGGAAATAATTCTGCAAAGTAATTGTGGCGAGCGTCTGGCTCTCTTCTTTAATCTGCACATTCTCTTTTGCCTCTATGGCCTGGTGCAGCCCCTCGGAGTAACGGCGCCCCTCAAGAATACGGCCGGTGAACTCGTCAACAATCTTCACCTCACCATCACGCACGATGTACTCAATTTCGAGGTGGAAAAGGGCTTTTGCCTTCAATGCAATCGTGAGATGATGCACAAGATCAGTATGAACTTGATCATACAAATTGCTAATTCCGAGGAAAGACTCCGTTTTGGAAACGCCCTCCTCGGTCACGGTCACAATTTTCTTTGCCTCGTCAACTTCGTAGTCAAGATCCGGGACAAGCCGGGGAACAAGCTTCGAAAACTCGCTATACCACTTGGCCGTATCACCCATCCTGCCGGAAATAATAAGCGGCGTACGGGCTTCGTCCACCAAAATAGAGTCAACTTCGTCAACAATGGCGTACTTATGGCCTCGCTGCACCCGATCTTGCGGACGCATCGCCATATTGTCTCTCAGATAGTCAAAGCCGAATTCGTTATTCGTCCCATACGTGATATCAGCTGCGTATGCCGGCTGCCGCTGCGCGGCAAAGTCATCCGATTGGATGAGCCCTATCTCAAACCCAAGAAAACGGTGCACCCCGCCCATCCACTCGGCATCTCGACGCGCGAGATAGTCATTTACCGTGATAATGTGCACACCTTCGCCGGTCAGACCATTGAGATAGGCTGGAAGAGTAGAAACCAGAGTTTTCCCCTCCCCAGTTTTCATCTCTGCGATCCAACCAAAGTGCAGAGCGGTTCCACCCATGATCTGCACGTCATAATGACGTTGACCCAGCACACGACTCGCGGCCTCACGCACAGTGGCAAACGCCTCCGGCAATAAGTCATCAAGCTCTTCGCCCTGTGCTAAACGCTCACGAAACAACACTGTCTGATACGCAAGATCCTCGTCAGAAAGAGCAGAAATCTTCTCTTCATGCTCATTGACCAGCGGAACAATGGACTCGACAAGTTTGCGTTTTTTTCCTTCGCCAGCGCGAAGGACTCGCTGGAAAAGTCCCATTATGCCCGGGCCTTACCTTTCTTCCCGAGGTTCCCAGAAAATCTCATCGCCGATTCGGCAGCGTTTTCCGTTCCCTCATTCCATTCACTGTCTCGTCCTGTTGCCTGCACGCGCAATCCCCACTTACGCAAGAGAACCACCCTCGCGAGGCAACACAATACACATAAATACGGCAATAGAATAGACTAGTTTATCTTCCGCCCAGACCGCACCATACTCTCACCGGCAAATCTTTCAGCATCTTTTCCCACGGTAGATATTCCACAAGTCTCTGACTGCCGCTCTCTCAGCAACAGCACGTTACTGCTGATAATTTTGACATTGTGTGGAAAATTTTCTCGTCGTGCAACCTTCTCTAAACAACACACTCTCCAAAAAATGCTCGGCAAGCACTGACAACTTACCTTTCGTGAAATTCCCATCAGCAGTACGCAATTCCAGAAAGACGTTCGCGAGGCATTTGCTCTCACCTATCTTCGGAGAGAGACCTCTGCCTGACAGAAATGTCCACAGCAAATCAAGAGAGCATGAATATACAGCAACAATCTGAGGCCAGTCTACCGCCACCACTGGCAAATGAACATCCGTGATCTGTCACTCTTTCGTCCCATTGTCCCGGACTCCAAACCCGGACCCCGGACTCGGATCCTAGACCCAGACCCTAAGAGCAAAACCCATAGACGCCAGAACCTCTTTTTCGCTTCTTCCTCGCCTTTCCCTCAGAAGCTGCAAAAGACAGCACCCACTTCTTGGGCCACGCATTCGAGGTAAGCTGTTTCTCGCACAGTCAAAGAAACCTACTCAAGCGCGATCCACCCTTCTTTCACCGCTCGCACCACAGCTTCAGTACGTGAATGTACTTCAAGTTTTTCTCCCACATTACGCAAATGGTTTTTCACTGTGTTCTCTGATAGATAAAGCGAATCTGCGATTTTCCGGTTCGACCAACCACGGGCCACAAGCTGGAGTACCTCGAGTTCCCGCTTCGTAAGACGCGGACGCGAGGCAGCACGAACTGTTTTCTCCGACATCTCCGTGAAACCCGCCACCAACTTGAAAGCCATCTGAGGAGAAAAAGAAGATTCTCCCCGCGCTACCACGCGAATAGCCTCCACAACCTGTTCGATGCCTATTTCCTTCAGTAGATACCCCACTGCACCCGCGCGCACCGCGGCATAGAGGTCTTCGTCTTCTTGCGAGACAGTAAGCATGACTATTTTGGCATTTGGACTGGTTTTCCGAAGGGCAGGAATCGCAAAAATACCTGAGCCATCGGGCAAACGAATATCAAGTAAGACAATGTCAAAAGTACCAGGAGCCACTGTCGACAATTCAGCGAGAGAACCCGCCTCCCCGACCACCTGAATATCTTCCAATGGGTCGAGCACCGCGCACAGACCATAACGGAAAAGGGCATGGTCATCCACGATAAGGACTCGTAAAGGTACGGGGCCAGAAAAACCTGGAGAACCTTCGCTCGAGCCTATCTCACTCACACAAGACGATAGGTTCACACGCGCGGTAGAAGTTTCTTCAAAAGAATTCACAAAGTCGAAGCTGGGCATCCCACTTGCCTATGGACGCGAACGGGGCTGGAAAAAATGCCTCCTGCAAAACCACATGGACGCCCCATTCCCCAACAAAAAATCAGCAAAATCTTGATTGCCACTGACTTTTGAGCATTCCATTGCCTTGATCGGAAACGGGATATAAACCAGTACGATACTGAAAGTTGTCTCTCACTTGCCACACGCGGTTCTTAAGAGCGTAGCGCGAGCGCCTTCTCTTCCTCGACCAAACGAGAAAAAGGTTGACACTTCGCACTGGTCTCGTCTCCCATGCGAAAGAGACACCTCCCAATACCTAAAGCTCGCAGCATGGACTCAGCCACAAGACGCGCGTCAACAACATAATTATCTCTCTGAATAGCCGCCGAGAGATAGGCCATGTTCAGAACAAGTCCAGCTTCTCCTTCACCATGCTCATCCTCTTTCTTTTGCGAAGAAAGAGACGAAGACCCGGATTCGCCAGGATTTTCCCCGACACGAAAGCCAGATACAAGGGAATGGTCGACAGAATTACAAGATAATACGCTCGAAACCATAGATACCCACTTCCATGTTGCGCGCCGTTGTTTCCTGCGGGATATCGAACACTCAGAGACAGCGCCCAAAACCACACGGAGACAGCAGCTCATTCCCATGAGGTCAATTCCTCGTTCGCAATAGCATCGGCATTCCCTGCGGTTTTCACCGAACAAGTACCTGCCAGAGACCTCCATCCAGAAAAAGCCTCATTCAAAACGCAGCGGTGTCACCGCAAGAGCCAGAGGAAAACTCACGACACCAACAGACCTCAAAACCACCAAAGCCGAGCGCATCGTCTCACCTGTTGTCACCACATCATCAAGAAGAAACGTCCGCTCCGGAAGACGCGTGCAGGGCCCTTTCACGAGAAAACTGAAGGGAGGGAGCTCTCGCTCAGCACGAGACCGTGTCCCAGACTGCCCAACAAAAGGACCACGATGAACAAGTATTTCCCGGACTGGAAGACCGAGACGACAGCCAACTGCCTTTGCCAAAAGGGAAGTGTGATCAAACCCGCGCCGGCGACGGTGCAGAGAATTTCCAGGAATTGGAACGACCGCTTCAGGCTGAAAAAGCGACCCTTCCCGACAAACACGCACGGTCCCGGCTCCTCCCGGCCCCTTTTCTCCCTCTGCCCCTTGTGATCTTGCTTCGGGATGAACCCAAGAGAGCGCCCACAACTGATCAGCGAGACGCTCGCCAAGCACAGTCGCGAGCATCGTACGACCGCGAAACTTCCAGGCATGAATAGCCTGGCGCAAAGGACCAGAAAAAGCACCTAGCGCAATCATGCCGGTGAGGCCTGCCGGGGACGCAGGAACCGGGAGCACACGACCCCAACACTTCTCACAAAAAGACGAGCCGGGTTGACCACACACAGTGCAACAAGCGATAAGTTCTGCAGCGAGTTGTGCAGCGAAAGAGGAAAAACCCATAACGCAAACGGCCTCCTTGTTTTTTCGTCCGGTCATCGAATTGCACATCGCCGCAACCCGAGCGCAGAGAGCGACAAAACCAGGCAATTCTTGGAAACCACCTCTCAAGACCCACCATGCAGTCCGAGACCCCAAAAACAGCAAAACCCATATTGCACCCAGGATGAAAGCGGGATGGCACACAGAAAATCAGGCTACACAAACAACAAAAACGCATATGAATACACATTTCAGCGCCCTGTCCAAGTTCTATTCGCCCTGGAATTGCAAGAATAATCGTCCTCGAGAAGGGGATTCCCACCAAAAAGCCCTCACCAAAAAACAATCGGAGAAGGCTCTTTGGTATAAGGTTTGATCACCTGGCTTTCGAAGTCGTTCCTTGCGTGAGAAGTCTCTCAGCGTTCAAGGCAATCGCGACATTCATTCTTTGCCACACGCGAAGGTCTTCTGAAGGAAGATTCTGGACGAGACAAGATTGAAACTTCTTATCGAGTTCCCGCATCTGCGCCATCAGCTCCTCTCCAGTAGGAGTCAACACGATAGAGAGATAGCGACGATCGCTTGCTTCACGCCGGCACAAATACTCTCGGCGCACGAGACCGTCAACAATCCTGCTCATCGAAGAACTCGCGACAAAGGCTGCGTCTGCGAGCTCAGAAATACTCATACACATGCCTGGAGGCGTAGAGCGTACTACTCCAAGCACAACAAGCTGTGTCTCTGTAAGACCGTACAGCTCACCATAGAACTGCCGTATCACGGCGCTACGCGCCCGTTGTAATTGTTGGAAACTCGCATCGAGTTGCCGAAGATTATCTTGCAATAGACTGTCTACATGGCAGAAATCAGGTGATGCCCGCTCAAACATGCCATTCTGCTTACAGTCATCACCCATTGCCACTGTTTTCCGGCTGTCTTTTCCAGCCATTACAGCTCCTCCAGGTAAGATGCCATCCGACCGTTCCATCTTGCTGTCCTCATACACGTGCTCGCCTTATTTCGCTACTCATTCCAACCAAAAACAATTCCCACACACACAAATATTTCTCCACTGATGTCGACACTGATGTCGACACTGATGTCGACGGAAATGTCGGCACAAATGCCAACACGAATGTCGACGCAAGTGTCGACGTTTCCAAACGCAGAAGTTCCAGAGATATCAATCTCTCACGCTGAGATTTTTTGTCGAGAACTCTCCCAGCGGTACTCATTCGACTCCTGGAAAAGTAATCTTGTGATCGCCCATTCATCTCGCGACTGGCTTTGCACTAGCTATTGACCGCGAATAGGCGTTGTCTTCACACAATCCACAGAAAACAGGAGTACATCTCAAAGAGAGATGCCATTACCTCGCCGCACAGACTTCTCCGTACAGAAAAATACGCAATGTCCCGCACCAAGGATCAGACAAAACAAGCGTGTCCAGGAAAATTACCCGCGACCATGCATTTTCGCGAGAGATCAGATACCAGCGGCACCACTTTTTCCGCGTACAAAAACCTCAAAATGAGCTATCTACTACAAAAATCGCGTAAGTTTTTCACAATCAACTAGGTTTTCCTGCTTTTCCTTTGCTTCTCACCTGAGGAGAAGGGGAAGAGAACGCCCATAGGGAGGACGCGCCACGCCAACTTCCGTCACAATCGCCGTGACAAGTGCTGCAGGCGTCACATCAAATGCAAGATTTAAGACCGTTTGTTCTGGAAGCGCGACAGCATGAGACGCACCAAAAGGAGACGTCACTTCGGCAGAAGAACGCTCTTCGATCTCGATCTCACCTCCATTTCCACACGCGGGATCGAGCGTGGAAACAGGAGCAGCCACCAGAAAAGACAGACCGTGCGCTGCCGCAGCCAAAGCCACGCCATACGTCCCAATCTTGTTCGCGACATCTCCGTTCATCGCGATCCGGTCAGCTCCCACAACGCATACATCGACTTTTCCCTGCGCCATAAGATAAGCAGCTGCCCCGTCTACGATGAGAGTGTTCGGGATTCCCGCCCGCGTCAGCTCCCAGGCTGTCAAACGGGCTCCCTGCCAAACTGGACGCGTCTCATCCACCCACACATGCAAGTTTTTGCCGGCTTCTCTCCCTGCCCGCACAACTCCCAGAGCAGTGCCATAACCGCCTGTCGCAAGTGCTCCGGCATTGCAATGTGTGAGCACATTCCCCTGTTCCGGCAAAAAGTCAGCACCAATGGCGCCGAGAGACCGACAAGCAGCCTGTTCGCGCGAGTGCAGCATCCCAGCGCCTTCAATCAAGAGACGACGCGCCTCTCGCGCTGTCTTCCCCTGCACAACGGCTCGTTCCAACAAACCGAGTTGGCGCTCGACTGCCCACGCCAGGTTCACTGCTGTGGGACGCGCCTTGACAAGCTCTTCTCCGGCCTGGTGCACATGGGAAGACAGCGCAGAAGCAGGCGCTTCATCAGGGCAAGCATATTCAAGACCCGCCAATGCCATACCATACGCGGCGGTCACACCGATCAGGGGAGCACCCCGCACAAGAAGGCAGGAAATAGCATGCACAACTTCGGCTGACGACACAGCCTGCACCCATTTTTCCTCAGACGGAAGCAAGGTCTGATCGAGCATCTCCACACGGTCCCCGGCCCACCTTATCGGCACAATATCCGAAAAATACTGCTTCTCCCCTGTCCCGTCGCTCATGTCCTCAGACTTCGCTTCCATCGTCATATTCCTGCTTCCTCTGTGATGCTCAGTTTTTTGCTGCCTGGACAGGCAAAGCACGCGCGAAACAAGCAGTGTTCGCTCTGGCGAACAGAGTGTGCCAGAGCGAACAACAACAAAGAAGAATTGCAACATGCATGCTGTGGAATTGCACTTTGACCGTTATGCAGAACCCGTGATGTTCCGCCATTCTGCAAGCGTTTTTGAGACTCCGGCACGAGGCCCATCAGGATCTTCCACTGCCACGCTGCCGAGCAGATGACAAAAATCAAAATGGCCAAACAAATCAGCATTTGCCTGGGCAGTCAGGTCAGACTGCCCCCCGCCCGAAACAGGCACTGCCGCAGCGATCTTTCCCAGCGGAGAAGAGCAGGCGACAGCGTTCGCTCTCACGAGTTCATCATCTTCAAAAATCTTTCCCTGCACACCGCCCACCTGCACAAAATCTGCTCCACACAGACGAGTAAGCCCCGCAAGAAGTACTGGGGAAAGGCCCAGGGCATCAGACCTGGCAATTGCCCCGGATAACACTCGATGGCCAAAAACCGCAACGTCCGACTGCAACGCGCTCCACTGCAAAACCTCGAGACCAAGCGCCAGGGCATTCAGCATGACCAGACCACAACCCGCGTGAGACGCCAAAGCAAGCCGTTCCCTTAAGCCGGCAAGCCCCCCAGTCGCATTCGGTGCGTAAAAGGGACGACGGCCCGTCGCAACAGCGACTTCGGTGAGCCATTTTTCTGCCTGTTGCACTCGCTCAGAAAAACGACAATGGGGAGGATCCATTAACAGCTCATCGTCTTTCACAAAATCAGCCCCACCCATCGCAAGCTCTCGCGCGACACGTGCGTGTTCTTCAGGCGTCAGCCCAGTAGAAGGCTTCACAATCGCGCCGACCAAAGGACGGTGGCGCACCCCAATGGCCTGGCACACCCCTTGCATGCCAAACGAAGGACCAGAAAAACAGTCTAAAACAGCGTCCGGCAAAGCCAGTCCCACCAGACGGCACGCGGCAAACATTCCTGTCTCATTCGCCTCCCCCAACACCATCGTGAGCAGGCTTGGAACACAGCCCACATTCTCCGCAGGCCACGAGACAGTGACACGACCGACTTCTGCTGTTGTCACCCCCGCACGCGCCAAAGGGGCCGAAAGAGTGGCCAGTGGATACACACCGGCCACCGCCACATCCAGAACCTGCCCTCCAACCCGTGCGACGGCATCTGGTCCTGGAAAACGCATGCCAGTGGATTCCTCGATCACGAGGGCCTCTGCCGCTTCTGCCAGGGAAGGCGCCCCTTGCAACACATAGACCGCCGTAAGTGCCTCCTCAGCAATCGCGGGAGAATCGGCGGAACGGGAAAGACCATCAGGCACGAGACCGGCAAACGAAGGCCGTCCCAGGCGCCTGAGCACTGGAAACACGTCCTCAGACATCTCAGCAGACATCTCACGATTCTTCCAACTACCGGCCTCGCGTTTCAAACGAGGGGCTGCGTCAAACTCCCGGAAAAGTTTCGCCAAAAAAGTCTCGCCGGAAACAGTCCAGGCTTGCCCTGCCTCTCCCCTGACGAAAACGCGCTGAAAAATCGTCTGCCGAGGAACGCGTCAAACCAAAAAGACCCGGGAAAGACTTAGGAAAAACCCGGAAAAGGCCTAGGAAAGGCCTTCGGAACTTGCAAGTCGCTCCTTCAAGTCGGTCAGGACCGGCACAGGACCAGGATCCACACTGCCGGCCCAGGCCAAGCTCAAGCTCACGAAGTCACCAAAAAGACCAAGTTCAAAAATCACGCCTAGACAAGTCGAGGCTTCGGCCCGCACCTCGACAATTTCACTTACGACTTCTTCGATGAGATCCCGCTCATAAGTGAAACGTCGCGCGTTCTGTGGGTGCTCCAAATCGTGGCGGAGTTCTACCACAGCGCACACCTGCCGGGTCACGTCTCCATGCTGACCCCACCCCACAATCTCGTTGTGGTTCAGCTCGGGGACAGTGCCCACAAAGGCAGGAGCTTTCGCATTTTCGTTGATCTGGCACTTCCAGCGGTATGCAGCGACCTCTCCCGGCCCCTCGCTCCCGTAGACCAGAGTAATTTTCCGATCAAGTGCGCGCGCCACACGCGCCACAGGACTGCCAGGATCAGGGAAAGTTTCCCCCATCTTTGCGACCAGCACGTCCATCCGGCAGAAAGCATCATCGATCTCATCCCGCATTGCCGGCAAGATGCCAAGACGCTCAGATATCACGACAAGAGGAAAACTCATTGCCGCCATTTGAGTACGTGGAGGCACTCCTCCCGGTACAAAGATCACTGGAGCCCCTGCATCAGCGGCAAGACGAGCCAGGGCACCGCCAGAAGTCACTGCCACAAGTGTCGCGCCCCGCGCGAGAGCAGTCTCTGCAGATTCCAGGACCTCTTCCGTCTCTCCAGAACAGGAAACAGCAAAAACAAAAGTGCGCGGACCAATGAAAGCAGGAAGCTGATAACCGCGATGCACGCTCACAGGAATCCCGCTATTGGCCGCGGCAACAGTTTGGAGAACAGCACCAGCGATCCCAGAACCGCCCATACCCAACACTGCTATATGCGCAAAAGAGTCGGCACGGCGTTGCACCGCGCGCATATCTGCCTTTTGAGCTTGCGCCACTGCGTGACGAGCTTGGTCAGGAAGGCTTGTAACCAGACCAAACATGTTCAGAGAATCTGGAACCTGCATGATGCCCCTGTCGAGAAAAGGGATGCGAAAGAAAGCCTGCTCCATAGCTTTCGAGACCATTCCCCACAACCTCCTCTCGTAAAAACTTGTCTTTTTCACACGCGTTTACAGAGATGGGAGAACAGTCTTTCTTCGTTACTTTCTAGTCGGACACGGACCCTATTCTGTGCAAGAAATCCCATTCCTCGAATGAAATACTGGCCTACTTGGCCAGTATTTCATTCGAGGAGACTGGAAAGAAGACACAGAAAAGGGAAAAACCCCCAGTATCTAGCTCATGATCACTGCACCACAATGCCTGAATAAAGAGACGGGAAATAATTGTCTTCCCTGCAACTTTCGCAACTTCCGCAACTATTAAAACTTTTGCGGCCCTTGTAACTTTTGCAATTTTCGGGGCTTTTACGGGCTTCTCTGCGGCATTCGTGGTCTTCTTCCCGACCAGGAGCAACCCAGAGTCCTCGCATCAGACTCTTGGCATCAGATTTCTGGCAGGAGAACCGAACAGCGAACTCGGACACGCCACTCTTTCACCGTACACTCCTCTGATGTACCCCCCCAATATCCTCTCGGTTCGGTAATGATGATGCCATGACCCGAACCTGGCACGCGCGAAAAGTTTCCGTCTCCACCCTTATCCTCTGAAAAGAAATACTCCTGTTCAGCATTCTTGCAGAAGAGACATAATCTCGGGCAGCTTTTCATCCAGTAAAACCGGAGAATTGGCTTCCAAATTCAACCGCACAACGGGTTCGGTATTCGAAGGGCGCAAATTAAACCACCAGTTTGGGTAGCTCACCGTCACCCCGTCGAGATAATCCAGTTCTCCGTCACTACAGTGTTCCGCCACCTTGTCTAAAACAGCCTTTTGATCATTTACGCGAAAGTTCACTTCGCCCGACGCGTGGTAACGCTCCACAGGCACACGTAGCTCTGAGAGAGACTGACCGGAAAGACAAATCTGTTCAAGAATAAGAAGCGCTGCGATCAGTCCAGAATCAGCCCGGTAATTATCCCTGAAGTAATAGTGTCCCGAATGCTCACCGGCGAAAATAGCGCCAGTCTCGGCCATCTGCTCTTTGATGAGAGAATGTCCGACACGACTTCGGATCGGTTCGCCTCCACATTCTCGTATGACTTCTGGCACACTGCGAGAACAAATGAGATTGTGAATGACTTTTTCTCTGGGATTATGGGCCAGTATACCTTTTGCCACAAGAGAAGTCGTCGTCGATCCCGACAGTGGACGAGCCCTATCATCAATCAGGAAAACACGATCGGCATCACCGTCAAAAGCAAGCCCAACATCGGCACCAACTCGCTGCAAAGTGTCACGCAAGTCGCGAAGATTCTCAGGTTGCAAAGGATCTGCAGGGTGGTTGGGAAAACTCCCATCCAGCTCGAAGTAGAGAGGGGTCACCTCAAACGGCAAAGAATCAAAGACTTTGGGGACCACAAGACCCCCCATTCCGTTGCCGCAGTCGATCACAATACGAAGAGGGAGAAAATTATTTGGGTCCACAAAAGAGCGGACATGTTCCGCAAACGCGTCGATCACGTCACCACGAGTCACCACGCCCTTACTCAACACAGGTGAGAATACTTCACGCTCCGCAAGAGCTTTGATCTCCTGCAAACCGGTCCCCTCACCCACGGGTGCCGCGTTCGCCAAACACATTTTGATACCGTTGAACTCCGGGGGGTTGTGACTTGCCGTGAACATCGCACCCGGCGACTTGTATTTGCCTGAAGCAAAATACAACATGTCGGTACTTGCTAGTCCTATATCAATCACATCGTCGCCACGCTGCGTCACACCTTTAATAAATGCCCGCACAAGAGAGTCTGACGAAAGCCGCATGTCATGACCAACAACCATGCGACCGGCCGCGGTAAAATCGGCAAAAGCCCACCCAATTTTCTCCACGATCTCCTCGTCGATCTCGTCAGGGTATACACCCCGAATGTCATAGGCCTTGACGATGATGTCCAGTGAAGACAAAGGTCGCTCCAGAATTGTTTGCACCCGCTTTGAAGAGTACTGAATCCAGTTTTCCTAGAGAAGAGAAGCAGGTTCCAAAGCGCTCTCTACGACAGCACCTCGCGGTTCCTGCTGTGCTCCTCGCCGCATGGGGGAGACTACTCCTCACGTTCAATGATGGATCACTGATTCCACGCTACCTCTTCTCACGCACATTAGCCACCGGCGGCGATATGGGATCACATCACTATATTGTCACGGCTTTCAAGGAGTTCTTCCCCTTCTCACTTGGAGGATGGGCCACCGGCTGGTTTGCCGGTACCCCATTACTGGAATTCTATTTTCCTCTTCCGTACCTGCTGATATGGTGTCTTGAACACGTCCTCGGCTACGAGGTCGCCTTCAAGTTGGCTACTGTCTCCGGTCCTTTTCTCTTACCGGTAACCGCCTATGCTCTCGCGCGTCTACTCGACGCTCCCCACACGGTACGCGCTGCAGTCCCCGCGGGGGCAGTTGCTTTTTTGTTCCTCGAAGGAAAAACCGAAACGACTGCCCTTACTTTTGATGGCATAACTCCAGATCTCGCTACATTTGACACGACAACTCTGGATATTTTCGGCGGTTTTCTTACTTCTATGCTGGCAGGAGAATTCGCCTATTCTCTAGGGCTTTCCGTCCTCCTTCTCGGGGCCGGTCTCCTCTATCGCGTCTCCCGACGCTGCCAAGATCGCTTTCCTTACGGCTGGATCGCCGTCGCAGGGGGCATCCTCGGCCTCAATGCCATCACGCACATGATTCCCACCCTCATGATCCTACCCATCGCCGTCCTCGTCGTGATCGACACACCCCAACAAGGACGATGGCTCTGGTTCCGTCTTGGTGCAGGCGCGAGTCTCATCGCAACGGCAGCCGTCATTTTTCCTTTTTGGCCAGTCATAGGAATCGGAACGCTCATCCTCACCGTCCTCGCCGGCTGGCCAAGCCACCGAAAATTACTCAGCATACTGACGGCGGGTCTTCTCGCCATAGGGTGTTCTGCCTTTTGGACACTCCCCACCCTGGCCTGGCATGGCCTCACTGCCCCATCCAAATGGGTCAACAGCTACGGAACGACATGGGTTGCGCACGGCCCTCTCCTCTGGCTTTTACCTCTCGCCTGCATAAGCCTCGTCATAGCCGTTGTGCGTCGCCACCCTGGGGCCCTCATTCTTGGCGCCTGGGGGCTTATCGCCCTCTTTGCTTTCTATAATGCGCCGAGCTCTGCGATCGTCAACGGACGTTTTCTTCCTCTTTACTATTTGTGTATCTGTCTCATTGCTGCGTGGGGCATCGGTGAAATAATCGACTTGATCCCTTGGAAACAAGCCTCTTCCTTCCTCTATTTACGAGAAAGCATCACGGCTTTTCTGGCCGTTGGTCTCTTCTGGTTTGTTGCGAGTACTTCCACGAAAGCGCAACCTTGGGCAGCTCATAATTACCGAGGTTATGAGTGCACTTCAGTACGCCCTACCTACGATGACGAGAGTAAGCAGCAGATCACCGACGGATGCGCAGCCCTGCACGAGACAGTCATTACAGAAGGGGCTTCCGGACTTGCCCCTACCTGGCATGAACTTCAAGACCTGATGCAAACCATTCGCGATCATGTGCCGGCAAGATCTCGCCTGGCCTGGGAATACAACAGTGACTATGGACGCTTCGGGACACCACGCGTCATGGAAAATATCCCCTTCTTCACTGACGTCGATACGATGGAGGGGCTGCTTATCGAATCGTCCGCGTCCGCTCTCTACCATTTTTGGATACAGGCCGAATTCTCTTTGAGCGCAACAGGCGCTGTGCCTGGTTATCAGTACCCTCCTTTTAACCCTTCCGCTGCTGTCGAACATTTGCGGCACTTTGGTACTGAATACTTCATGGCAGAAACTGAAGAAGTGAAAGAGGGGATGCGGGCTCTCGTCGGAGTAGAAGAAATCGTCACGACTCCCGAACACCAAGGAAACCGCTTTTCGCTGTTCCGCATCTCCGACACCGGATACATACGAGTACCAGAAGAATGGCCAGTCCAGGTGCGTGAAACCCAGAACAACTGGCAAGAAGAGGCCTTGCTCTGGTTCAGCGACATGCAACCGCAGGAAAAAGGCGTGCTGATACACGCACCTGGATCATCCCCTCTTGGGCCGATAGCGTCGACTCTTCCTGTTGTCAACAGTGTGATCGAACTCGGCAATACGCCCTCTCGTCTGACGACGCAGCCCGGACTCATCGAAAAGCAAGAAATTGATTTTGCACGAACCGAGATTTCTTTTCGCACCAATGCAATTGGAGAACCGCACTATATCGCAGTGTCCTACTTCCCGAATTGGCGCGTCGAAGGGGCTGAAGGCCCCTATATGCTCTCTCCTTCTCTCATGCTGGTCTTCCCAACCGAAAAAGAAGTGCGCCTCTTTTACACCACAAGCCCTGTAGAACGAGTTGGACAGTTCCTTACACTCTTGAGTGTGCTCACGATCTTCGGCTTCTTGTTCCTTGAAAAACGTGGCCGGCAACAACGACAAGAAATCCAGGAACCAGACCAGACAGCGGCCAATCAAGTGGAAGAGCACGCAGACAGAACCGGGAAAGACCACACGCCATCTCCCGCTCCTGTCCCAAACCCAAAAGAACCTCAGGACCATACTCCGCCAGATCTCACGGATATTCCTCCGTCAGACATCACAGAGCATCTTACCTCCGGAGAGATCAGCCCCCAGACCACTGATTTCCATGTCGATCTTCACGACGACATCGACGACATCGACAAGAAAAACAACAAGGATGAGGCTGACCAAACTACCGGCACATAGGCAGCACACCGACAGGGAAAAGGCGGAGAATCACGCAACAAAGACAAGCGGAGGCAGTCTGTTTCTCCGCCAAACTCTCACGCAGGAGAAGAATCCCAAATTTCACCCCGGGGAAGGGCATTCCAGGGAAGGGGAGCGCGTTGCGCACCCGCCTCTGACACGACGCAGCACGCAGCACACAGCACGTTCTTACCGTTTCGGCAACCACTCCACAGAAATAGTTTCTTCAGGGACTGTTTTGTGAGAACGTGTCCGCACAGAAGGAATCTCGTACGCTCCTTCTCGTGTCCATCGGCCGATCTCGCGCACCGAACGAGCCATACGAAGTGCCTGATCAAAGAGACGCACGCTCGTCTGCTCAGAAGTACGCATCACCACTGGAAGAAAACTCACAGACAAACCTTGATACTGCGCCATTGCGAATAATTCGACATCGAAGGCAAACCCTTCCACCTTCGAAAGGCCAAAAAGAAGTGCCGCGGTCTCAGAACGAAAACCCTTGATTCCACACTGGGGGTCAGCAAAATCGCCAAGACCATTCAAGCGAACATATTGCCGAAAAACCATACCGGCAATTCGTCGCATAAAACCGACATGGCAGAGTCGCACGCCGCACGCCATGTCGGCACCTTGCTCCAGCAAATCGCAGATTCGATCCACAGGTTCAAGACCGTACGCAAGGTCGGCATCTGTAAAAATCGCGAATTCACCACGAATTGAAAGCATGCCCATGCGAACAGCAGCGCCTTTGCCTCTGTTCTCTGAATGCTGCAGAAGCCGCAACTCCGACCCTTTTGGCCAAGAAAGCATGGCAGCACGGACGATATCGCAGGTTCCATCGTCACTGCCGTCATCTACGACAATAACTTCTATATCATCCTGCTTTTTACGGGAAGATACCCAGGCTGCAACCTCCTCCAAAGAGGATTGAAGAAAAGCAGCAGCTCTGTATGCGGGGATGATAATACTTAGTTTCGGGGAAGATTCACTCACAAGTTTACCTTACAGTTTTCCAGGCTTCCCCTTCTACATCTCGTTCTCCCACATTTTACAACCGATTTACAGACAAGAAGTTCTTAGGCAGTCTTTTTCACAACTTTCGCCCGCGTCAAGACCTCTCCCAAAGGCAATACTCCTCTCGCCTTACTAGCCTTCTCATCGTTTTCTGTCGGTTGCCACCACTTGTGCTCACACCGATGACAGGAGTGAAAAGTAAGCCGCTCACCTGTATGCAAAGTGATCCAGATCCGAATGACCTTTTCCAACCCGCAATTAGGACAACACACGAATATCCTCCAGCACGGCGCAGCCAAATCCGTCCCTGGACAAAAATTTTCCCTTCCTGATTTCTTCGTCATAGAAGAGAGAAACTGAAGAAATATCTTCCACAAAACAAAAAAATAACACGTACTTAACAGATTTACGAGTCCACTAATATTTCAATAAAAGCAAAAAAATTATTGATCATGTGTGCGCTAATTGCCGGGATTAAAGATCCTGTACGAAGTCGGGACATTCCAAGCATCATTGCAAACACGCAGAGTTGCACAAAAGACGCAAGGCTCATGTGCAACAGAGAAAAAAGCACAGACACAAGCGCTGTCATGGCAAGTTGCCGTCCCAGTTCTGTGCGCCAGGATACCGGCCACCAGCGCGGCCATTGTGTGTCAGGACGCGGGGCAGTCGCACCGCCGAGCACAACACCGCGGAAAAAGAGCTCCTCCCCAAACGGAGCTGCAATCACCACAGTCCCTCCAAACAGCAAAATGAGGAACCAGCTGTCAAGAATATATCCAAATTCAGGAAGCGTCTCCAGCTCAACTCCGAAGGCTTCAAGACCCCACGCATACAGTAAACTAAACGCGATACTCACAAGAACAATACCAACCCCCAGACCAATATGGCGGGACTCGACTCTCCACCCTTGCCATCTCCATCCGAGAAACGCGTGAGACCACTTGAGCTTCCGGGCTATCCAGATAGAGCCAGAGGCATAGAGAACTCCAATAATCGGGCCACTGAAAGCAAGAAGAACCTCTTCTTCTTCCTTCTCTGTTTCAAAGTGAAGACCCGCAACCTGAAAAACAATGAGAACGAGAATGGGCGCTGCTTGTGCAAAAGCAAATACTACAAATGCCAGCATTGCCCAGCGAGGATTGTAATCCGAATGAGAAGGAGTTTCCTCTTGAGGAATGTTCCTGCTTCTCCCGCTACCTCCCGCCCCATTTGCGAACTCTTCTTTTACTTCATTCGCTTCATTCTCCGGTGCTGCATTCCACACGCCGGCACCCAAAGAAAATGGAAAACCAGAAGGAGAAATACTGCTCCTTTCCTCTCTTATACCGAGATTTTTTCGTTCCTCTACGGTTTCTGCCACCTGACCGGTTTCCTAGGCATTATGCGCTGAAAAACAACAATAACCCCAGTAGAAAAATATCTTATACATGCTCAGGCAGCTTCTTCCCCAGATACCGCGAGCGAGAACGCCCGTCTTCTCTCCAGTACCCGTACCAATAAGGACCATGTGGGCAACGTGTGCAGGTTTTCTTGCCACACTGCACATACTGTTGACGGTAGGTCACTGCCGGTTTCTCCGGGTCTGATGGTGCCTCCGCTTGCGGTACCTGCGATGAGGAGCCGGCAAAAGGAACACTCTCAAAAATAGAGCCGTCCTCCTCAAGGAGAAGACTCTGGGCATAGATAATCACACGACGCAGTTCATGGGCGTCAAGACACTGCAAATGCCGCAAGAGATCTTTATTCATTACCGGCAAGCTTATGCGTCCTCTGGCACAGGCGCACATCTCCGCAATCGCGCGCACCCATGCGAAAGGACAGCCCCTTCACGGGAGACGGCGCCGAGATATCTCCTCTGTTAAATCACCCTCGAAAGGAGCGTCGGTAAACAAAAGGAAACACTCCTCAGGGGAGAGAGGCCTGTCACGCGTCTCATCACCGTCATTCTTTTCACCATGAAGCGCGCCGCTTCCCGACCCTCTCGGCTGGTCTTCTCCCTGATCTTTGGCTGTCTGGTCTTTTCGAGGGCCTTTTTTTTCTCTCTGGCTCGCGTGTTCTTCTGTCTGTTGTGAGCGGTGCTGAAAGCGTGCGCCTCTTTCAAATGGCTTTTTCCGGGAAAAAGCGGCACGTGGCAGGCCGTCTTCTCGCCCACTGTCTTTTTCGGTCGAAGAGGTTTCGCTGCCGACGTGGCGCGTACCTGAAAGATCAGAAGCAAGGTCAGGACCGGTAGTGTTGTCCGCTGAAGAGACGACGGAGAAATCAACTTCACCTTTTTCGGAACATCCCTGTTCTTCACTTCTCAAAGGGCGACGCTCCGCATCTCCCTCCGGGACTTCTCTTCGTTTTGCGCGGGTTGGAAAAACGGAAGCATCCCCCGCCATCTCATTCGCTTCCAAGAGAGAAGCGGGCGAGAAAGTAGAAGAATCACCGGCCCGAGAGGCAGCAGTGGCCGCATCGAGACTGGTGGCATCAAGGAGGTCGTCAGAGGAGTCTTCCTGCAGCACACTGTTATCAGAACGCCTGTCCACTAATGTCCATCCGAGCGGGACAGTGAAGCCGGCAATACAATTTACACAGAGAAGAATGGACGCAGGATGACGATCCAAATCCAGATCATCAACCCAAACTGTCGCTGAGTCGTAGCCCATAGTGATCACGCATGTGGGCGGCTCACAGCCACCCCCACGGTGAGACTTGGCACAAACCAGAAGAGAAGGGAATTTCCGAGCAGAAGCATTCGGTTCAGATTGCAAGGGCATGACACCCTGAGATTACGGAACATTCCCATCGAAGTTCAAGCACTCGGTTATACGCCAATTTCCATGTGATAATGTCCTTCTGCGTTTCTTCGAACGTAAGACCAGATCACACCGCTGTGTCCACATAATCGTCCCGCAAACACCTGAGGAGATTCTCAAAGGCACCTAGGGTGCCTTGTCGTCGAAGAGGACACAAGCAAGCCTTGGTTCTCTTCGGAAATCTGGATTGCGCTCTTCTAAACTCCAAACAGGGCGCGCTGTCCGAAACAGAACAGAGAGACAGTTCTTACTACCGGCAAGGTGTGAGACTCATCTTTGCAAGACCCATAATGGAGAAGACCCAAAACCAAATACAAACCAACTGAACACAAAAAGCTTGCGGAAAGCCGCCTCTTTTGTCGAAAATCGCATCAGAAAGCCACCCCAGAAGAAAGTCTCTTTACAAGAACCAGGCCAGACAATATGTGGAAAAGAACCGGAACCACCCTTGGGGTCACCGTGCTGTCTTCCCCGCCAAAAACCCGATTTTTATATGTACAACGGCCAGGCGGGCCTTGCCTTCTCTCCGACAACACTCCAGGTTCGGTATTTCAACGTATTTACGATTTCAGAACACCGCAACTGCAACCTGCAGGAGAAGCGGACCATACCTCTGAGCCGACACCATACCGGCCTACTTCACCGGCGAAAGCAGAAAGAACTCTTGGATGAGCCCCACGCAACCTTCCAGAGGTCCGAACCAACAAACACCCGGAGACGGACCCAATAACGAGCGAAAGACCGATGACCAGCAGAAACCACCCGAAGGAGGCTGGCCACGCTGGGCAGTGTGGTTCATTGCCCTCATGTTCCTTTCCCTCATTGCCTATGCGATATTGACACAGCAGAGCAATCGCAACGAAATAGACAATCAGGAATTCTGGTCAAAAGTCGACGCGGAACAAATCAAAGAAGTTGTGATTGAATATCCAACTGGAAAGGCAAAAGGCGAATTCAAAAACGGCAAAGAGTTCGCTGTCACCATTCCGCCGACTGACGAAACACAACGCAGGCTGATCAATGGTGAGGTCAAATACAATTTTGAGCCGAAGGAGAGCAATGGTTTCGCCAATCTCCTTATTTTCCTCCTCCCCTTTGGCCTGCTTATCCTTTTAATGTATTGGCTAAATCGCCGTGCCCAGGGACAAATGGGTTCGATCATGCAGATCGGTAAAAGCAAAGCCAAGGTCTACACCACGGAAAAACCAAAGACCACTTTCGCTGACGTGGCTGGGCACAAAGGAGTGAAACAAGAGATCAAAGAAGTGGTCTCCTTCTTGAAAGAGCCCCGCAAATTTAAAGAACTCGGAGCAAAAATCCCGAAAGGCGCCCTGCTGGTTGGCCCCCCTGGAACAGGAAAAACCCTGCTCGCCAAGGCTGTCGCCGGCGAAGCAGGAGTTCCTTTTATTGCGGTCACCGGATCCGACTTCATGGAAATGTTTGTCGGGGTAGGTGCAGCCAGAGTACGGGATCTTTTTGACACTGCCCGCAAGCAGGCACCTGCCGTCATTTTCATTGACGAAATCGACTCGATCGGCCGTAAACGCGGCGCAGGTCTCGGCGGCGGTCACGATGAACGCGAGCAGACACTAAACCAGCTCCTTTCTGAAATGGATGGTTTTGAAGGCTCTGACGGAGTCGTGATGCTCGCCGCCACAAACCGCCCGGACATTCTCGACCCTGCCTTGTTGCGACCAGGCCGTTTCGACCGGCAAATCGTCGTTCCCCTCCCAACTTTGAGCGAGCGGGAACAAATTCTCAAGGTCCATACTCGCGACAAAAAAGTCGACCTCACCGTCGACCTCATGGTCGTGGCAAAAGGAACTCCCGGCTTCAGTGGAGCAGACCTCGCAAACCTCTGTAACGAATCCGCTTTGTTTGCGGTGCGCAATGGCCACAAGAAGATCTTCCCAGAGGACTTCGACCAAGCACGCGACCGCGTCTTGATGGGTGTGACCCGCGAGTCACTTGCGATGAGCGATGACGAGAAAAAAGTCACAGCTTATCATGAGGCAGGTCACGCGCTCTGTGGCGCGCTCACCCCGGAAGCAGACCAGGTCCACAAGGTCACCATTCTTCCCATTGGATCTGCGCTCGGTGTCACGCAATTTTTGCCTGAAGAACGACACATTCAACAGATAGAAGCGATCGAAGCCCGTCTCGTGGTCGCCATGGGCGGACGTGTCGCAGAAGAGGTTGTGTTTCAGACTCCCTCAACCGGCGCCCAAAATGACCTGCAGCAAGCCACGATACTCGCCCGAAAAATGGTGAAAGAATGGGGCTTCTCGAGCAAGCTGGGTCCAGTTGCCTTCAGCAGTGACAACGAAATGGTATTCCTCGGAGACGAACTCGCAAAAGGGAAGGACTACTCCGAAGAAACCGCGCAAATTATCGACAGCGAAGTCACGCGCATCCTGAACAAAGCACATGCACAGGCCGTACACATCCTCACGAAAGATCGCAAAGCGCTCGATCTTGTTGCCAAGACTCTCCTCTCAACTGAATCTATCGAGGGAAAAGAAGTGTATCGCCTGATCCGGCTCTCGCGGGGAGAAGAAGCAGAGAAAGCAACAACGCCCGAAGCGTCGGCCACTCCTGCTTCTACCGACGCAGATACCACACAATCTATTGACACCCCGGAACAACCCAAACACGGGATTATCCCCCCTCCACCAATGGCCCCAGGAATCGCCCACTAGAAGGCGTTTAGGCCCTCTCTCTCCTTTCGGGAGAGGGCACCTTCTTCCCCCCTCACAGTGCCCAATGCAAGCACCTCTGCATCGACTGCAGAGACGGCCCTGTGTCACACCGAACCAGGCCGCCTCTCTTTGCCTTTTTGGCAAAAATTACCGGTCACACAAGACACCTCGTGAGACACTGCTGGACACACGCGAAACACACCGCTGGAGACGGCTGGACATGCAGGCAAGCCAGATGTCTCATCGGAAGCAAAAGCAAGACGTCATACTTCCTCTTGGACGAAGTACTTTTCCACAGTGTTTTCCATGGTTCCCGCAAGGGGCATTCCAGCCCAGATCCGGACGAGTACCCCTTTGTCGTCCACGATCAGGACCCCTGGTACGACCGAGATAGTGACATGGTCAAGCAGCGGGTGGGGCTGGGAAAGATCAATATTTTCTCGGATCACACGCGGACTCTCAAGACGCGCGAGACGCCGTTCCATCACTTCGCATTGCACGCAAGAGTTCTGACGGAGAAGTACGACCTTCAGACAGGAAGCAGGCGCAGGTGCTATCCCTCCAGCTGCTACATCAAGATCACGAAAAGCCGCCATTTGCGCACGGCGTTCCGAGAGGACACCGCCCCCTGGTTCATCTCCCACCTCACCCGACGAAGAAACATGCTCCCCGAAACCCGCAGCACGGAAACGCTCGCGCCGGCGTCTTTGGAGAAACAACGCGACAGCAGCCGCCAACCCAATACATATGAGCGACAAGAGCAGGATCATCAGCACAGATTCCCGTGCGAGCGAAGCAATTGCGGCACAAGCTCACCTTCTGCCATCAACGTTCGATACGGTCGCTGCCAGAGTAGCACTGCCGAAATCCCAATATCATGACAATCAAGATCCAAACAATCGAGTACCGAAAGAAAATCCGATGTCCTCTGCTTCGACAAGCACTTCCCCCACTGCCACCTCTTCTGTGGAGACAACATAAAGGGAAAATGAGGGATCCTGCAATCCAAGGGCTTCGAGAGGAACTATCTGCACGGAGTAGGGTGGCACATGTGCGGTAAAGGGCAATGCTTCAAGCTTTGCCGAACGCGTCTCGCCTGATCCATCACCTACAGGATAAAAGTGGATCTCAGCCGTTTTCTCCCCAGGGTTCTGTACAGTAATATGCCCTTTGAAATCAGGGCGAAACCCCGAAAGCCACCAGCTCTTACCTGTCCCATCCAGCGGTTTCGCAAGCGAAACCCCTTCGGTAGCTCGCCGCCATTGTCCCACTGCAACAGGCCAATCGGACAAAAGTTCAATACCATAAACTCCGGTTACTTCCTCGGCAAGAAGATCGAAATCCAAAACGATTTCATCGTGTGCCTCAAGTGGGATGATGTTAGGAGTGACAGTTTCATTTCCCACAAGAGGGTGAAAGTTAATTTGCACATCAATCCCCTGGTCGGATGGGTTATAGACGCCAATCGCATCAGCCCCGTCACCGATCCGCACCTCCGGCAGGAAAACATGCTCCGCAGGCGAAGAAATACCCAAGTCTCGCCCAATCCCCTTCTGTTTCGAAATTCTGACCGTCTGCGACACCACCACATTTCCCGGGTCTGCATGCACGATTGCCACTACTTGAGAAGCACGTAAGATCACATCGTCCACGTTCACAATTCGACGCGTTCCCGCAGGGATTGGAATCGAGCTTGTGGTATCAGGGCGTTCAATCCTCGCTTCGGTTTGTTCGATCGGCCGAAAAACATACTCCACAGAGACAATTGCGTCCTCACCTGTGGGGTTAAAGATCTGGACTTGGTAACGGTAGGTACGCAAGGTTGAGCCTGACGCCAAGTACCATGTGTCCTGTGTTTCTTTCGCGCATGGAGCAGAAGACACACCTTGGATTTCCTCTTCACCTGCAGATGTGTTCAAAACTTGTAATGCCACTGCGACGTTTTCTCGTGGCACAGTCGCAGTAAGAGCACCGGATTCCTGCATGTAATCAGCGACACGCACGCGTTCGCGCGTATGACCTGGCACAGAAATCTTGGTGGGTTCTTGCGGGAATTCTTCGACTTCAGCACCTCTTGTCCCGGCACGCAAGCCAGGATCATCAGAGAAGTCATCGTCGAAAGTACCGAGATCACCAAGGTCATCTTCATCCGTCGGGCTACCAGTGTCCTTCTTTTCTTTGTCCTGTTCGCTGCCTTGGGAGTCAGTGAGGACTCCCAAATCTCCGTTCTGGCCGGTGTCTTCTTTTCCGGTGTCTTCTTTTCCCAGATTTTCATTTTCCTGGTCTCCGATGTCCAAATCCAGATCATCACCATACAAAGTAGTGATCGTCGGAGCAACGATCTCATCTCCCGTATCCGGGAAAAAACGCAATGTCACATCGACTGGTTCGTCTTCGAGGCTCAAGATCGACAAAGTCGATTCCACTCCCTCCCCTACCGGAACATCTGGACAGAACCACACAGTACGCATCTGCTCTTCGGGCTCGGTCAGCACAAAAAGGGAGGGGGTATACGGTGAAATCCGGTCAAAGACAAGAGGCCCAGTGAAAACAGCCAGGATGATGAGAATCACGAGAATACGCACTGACTGGGTTTCTTTCCCAATATGCGCAGGAGGAGGTCCTCCGGGAGGCGCATGCCGGCGCCGCCGATTGAGGCGCAAAGGCGGTTTTCCCTGATTTTTTTGTTCGGCCTTGCTTTTGCCCTTCTGTCGTTCGCTCTTCTTGCCGGAAGACTTCCGGGAGGCGGGAGCGCCTCGTTTTGAAGATGGTTTTGTCGTCTTTTTTTCGCGTGAAGACGTGCGACCCACTCCGGGCTGTGCTTCTCCAGGATGTTGCCTGTTGCCCGCTTGTCGCTGTGCATCAGAAGGAAATCGTCTATTGGGATCACGCGAAGGTGACATCGCGACCTCTCACTCCAATTAATCCAGCGGTTACGACAAACCACAAAGCCCCAACGCCTGCGAACAGGAAGAACCGCAATTTCCGCTCGCGAAAGACCAGCGTCCCCTCTTCTGGGTCAGGCATCGCATCAAATTGCATCGCCCAGCCTAAAGCCGCATCAGGCGCAATAACGTCTGCTCCGACACGTAACTCAAAACGGTCATCATATGGCAAAGCCCCATAGACCCCATCGATTGAACGTCCCTCCCACTCGGCATCTCCCGTAGAAACCCAACCTGGAGAAACCGGGGCCGGCATAGAGAGATCAACAAGTTCTTCGACTGCAAGCGACTTGCCCGGCAGCGGAGTATCGAAACTCGCAACCACTGGTCGCCACACTTGGTTCTCAAACACTGTCCCGATCGCTTCCTCTACCGCGACCACAGGTGCTAGGTCCAAGGCCTCGGCAAAAACATCATGTATATCCTCATCGCCTACAGGCACAGCCACATACCTGATACCGAAACTCGAAAGTAAGGACCCGATATTCGATTCTCCGCTTTCGAGCGAAGAGCGAAGCACAGCAGAGAGAAGACGATCTCCTTGCGCGAGCGGAGCAGGCCAATGGTCGGTAAAACGCGGCCCTCCTGCTCCTGTCACGAGATAGTGAATGTCGCTCGCAAGCCGAGTGCCATCGCCTGGGAGCGCACGTCCCACAAAAAGAGTACGGAATGCTCCTTCTTCTGCAGCTCGGTCTACCTGCCAGGAAAGGGACTCGCCCCAGTCCGTTGCCGGCATGCCAAAACGCCCATTTCCCACAGCCGAGAAAGGAGCAACGAGAGCGGCACCACCGAGGCACAGGCAGAGAATGCCAACTGAGCTGATAGAAGCGGCTCCACGTCTTTGCGTGCTCACCCTTAAGGACTCCAGACCCCAGCCCACTGTCATAGCAGCACCAAATGCCGCAGGGAGTAGCAGCACTTCGACTCGGGCCACAGGAGGAATGAGTTCTCGTGACACGAGCCACGCGGCCACCAGGGACAAAATGATGACACCCCACCAACGGATTGCCCAGAACAAATACTCGCCCGAAGCCAGAAAAAGTGCCGCACAAGCACCTGCCAGCAGACCAAAAAAAAGCGGCCCACTTCCGAAAGCACCTGTATCAAAACGCAACAGGTCGACAAAAGACACCGAAGTCGAGGTGCCGACAAATGCCGACATCGCGCCTTCCCCAAAAAAGAGAGAGAAGGACCAAGGCAGCAGGAGAAACCAGGCAATAAGCAAGCCCTGCAGGGCGCCAACTGCGGCTTCTCCGCAAGCACTCATTCCACCCACGACCCGAGAGGCCAATGCCCATCCTGCGACCACAAGAAGAACCACCCAGACTGCAGAAGGTTCGCATGCAATCGCAAGAGCCAGAAGAAGGGCAAGTTCCAATTTGCGCCGAACAGAAGGCACTTTTTCCGCGTAGGGACCGAGACCAGTAAGAAAACTGAGACGCAACACGATCGGAGGTAACAAGATAGAAAGAAGTACGGTCCCAAGGTCCCCTTTACTCAGGGCATTCCACAAGAGGGGGCTCATCACGTAAACCGCAGTCGCAGCCGTCCGAAGCGAACGATGGGCAATAAAAGGCCGTAAACCACGGAGAAAAAAGACCGCGGCAATAGGCAACCCAAAAAAGAGCAGAAAACTTTGCGCAAGCGCGGGAGAACCGAAGAACACCACACCGGCTATTCCCGACAGGAAGACCCCTGGGGGAGCAGGGGATGCCGAACCCAAACCGGTGGATCTCCAAGAGGAGAACGCCTGCCCCAACAAGTCGAATCCCGAACCATCTATTTCGACAAGACGCCCATTTGTCGGAATTCCCGCAAGAAGGTGACGACCTGCCAGCAACATAAGGATGACAAGTCCGACCCACGCGACGACCCAACGACCTCCTACGACTTGCAGCACTTCACCTATAGAACGCCGTACAGCCTGTCTCCTGGTTTCTCCCCGCCTTCCATTTGTCCCTGAGAAACTTGAGGCAAAACCTCCGCCGTCAACCATGAGGCGGGTGACTGCGCTGTCTCGAACAACACGCTGATTCTGCACTTTTCGCCGCGTGGTACGAAGCTCTTTCGAATCCTCGAAGTTCCAAAACCAGGGATCAAAAGGCGCTTTCATCTGATCGAAACGCCTGCTGAAAAAGAAGACCACTGATTGCCCAATTGCCACTGCAAGTAATTGCAAAGTCACAAAAAAGAGACGCCCCGGCCCGTAGTTCTTCCACATGATCCGCATACGGTTGCGACGGATCAGATCCATACGGTTCGGTGATTCCGGGATTTCCGCTATCTCAAAAAGACGCACACTCGGAACATAAATCACGTCTTCGCCTACGAGAATTGCACGCCAACAGAAGTCGAGCTCTGCACCAGGCCCCACAATGTGCGGATCAAAACCATCGAGGCGGAGAAACAGCTCCGAACGCACAGCGAAATAGGTAAAAGGGACAGCCAAAGTAGAACGTATATAGTCATACTGTCCATGATCAATCTCGTCCGTTTCAAGACGAGATTGAGGAGTGCTAAATCGGTCAGCAGAAAGGCCCACATCAACAAGCACGTTCGAATCTCTCAGCCCCACCACCTTTCCACCGACCACACCACTTTGGGTGTGTGTTACAGATTCACACGTAACCCCAATGGCGTCCTCGGACAAAACGATATTATCCCCAACAAAAACGACGAGATCGTACCGGCCGTAATGAACAAATAGCGTATTTGCTGCTTGCCCGAGATCCGTAATGTCGGGCACTTCGACGACAGCACCTCGAAACTGGGCAGCAGACGGGAGCGTCAGCGCGTGCGCCTCAGCCACATAAACAAATTCCACATCAGGGTGGGATTGCGAAAAAAGGCCCTGGAGGCAATCCTCAAGATATTTTCCATGGGAAACACCAAGCACAACAATGAGCACGCTGAGGTGCTGACCCTCACGGTCGAGTATTGGCATGTCAGGGTCAACGAGATCCATGCATCTCCTGTTGGAATGTGCGCGATGCCAGACAAAAAACCGCGCAAAGCCTCACAGACATGAAAAATAGGAAATCTATCCAGTTACCTACCGGAACGGCGAGTATCCCCACGCCTTCACCGAAAAAGATCACTGCAACACCTTGCGCAAAACCCTGCCAAAACGGAAAAACCAACCGAATTACTAACGGAGAACTGCTTACTCACGCAGAAATACGCTTGCAATAATTCCCGCAAGGAAGTAGGGTAAAAGTATCTTCGGCACTATAGGGGAAAGTGATCCCTCAAGTGCCACAGCTACTGTCACTTATGGGAAATATGCTCATAAAAGACGTGTTTAACATTTTCGGAGGAGGAACCCATGTCAACCCCACGTTTCGCCCTAAAGACATTGGGCAGCGCGGTCGATTTTGCTTCCGACTCAGCACAGCGTGCGCAAGACCAACTTCACAAGCTGCGCGAACGTATTGACGACGAAGAAGGAAAAAACGACGACGATACATCAGACGAGCAGTCCGATAGCCTCTCAGACACAGCACGCGAGCGTTTCGATTCTGTCGCCAAAGACATGCAAGACCGCATCGAACCTCTTATCGACCGCACAAAAAGCAGCGTCGACAAGGTAATGCAACGCACGGAAGGCATTCGAGAACGCATCGAATCCCGTATGCCGGAGTCCGTTCGTTCTCGTGTTGAGTCTCTCTCGGACCGAGCCAAAGATCTCGCAGAGCGCGTGGAGTCCCGCATCACAAATAGCGAAGACGACAAAAACGACGACGACCAGACAAAGCCCACCAAGAATACAGAGAACTCCAAAAGTTCCCACAACCTGTAAGAAAGCACAAGAAGAAAACCTCTCCGTTCTGAGGTCTCTCCTTACAAAACCAAAAATTTCATCTGGCTGACTTCCTCCCTCTAAGTCAGCCATCCCCGGGACTTGTTCCAGAGTAAATTTGCTCTGGAACAAGTTTCTATCTGGGGCGTTTTTCACGAAATAGAGGGCTCTCGAGGACAGGGACACACCGGCAAAGCACCGGCACGCTCTCACATCACCTTCTCGTAAAGAGTCGTGCGCTGCGCCAGAGAACGTCCCAGCGGACGCACAAGATCAGCAAAGTCCTCTTGCCCCATAATCTGCCCGTGGGACGCTCCTGCAGCCCGGCTAATATTTTCGTTGACAAGTGTCCCGCCCAGATCGTTTGCCCCTGACTGCAATGCCAGACGAGCGCCTTCCACGCCAAGCTTCACCCAAGACACCTGCACATTGTCAATCACCCCAAAATAGGCAATGCGCGCCACAGCCTGCATCAGCAATACCTCACGAAAAACTGGCCCGCGGCGTGCCTTTTTCTGCAGATAAAGCGGGGTTGCCATGTGCACAAATGGCAACGGGACAAACTCTGTAAACCCTCCGGTGCGTTCTGCCAGGGCACGCGTGCGCAGCATATGACGGGCCCAGTGCAACGGGCGTTCCACATGGCCAAACATGATCGTAATGTTGGAACGCAACCCAATACTGTGTGCAGTTTCGTGTACAAACAACCACTCGTCGGTACTCAATTTGTCAGGGCAAATCACGGCACGCACTTCGTCATCGAGAATTTCCGCTGCAGTCCCCGGCAAAGTGGCAAGGCCGGCCTCTTGTAAGGAAAGCAGATAGTCCCGCAGAGAAACCCCGAGACGACGCGCTCCCTCAAAAACTTCCAACGCAGTAAAACCATGCAGATGCAAACTCGGCGCGACTTCTTTTACCGCCCGCACCACCGACAAGTAATAGTCTCCGTCGAAATCCGGGTGTATCCCTCCTTGGAGGCAAAGCTCAGTCAGGCCCATTTCCAGGGCTTCCTCGGCCCGCTCTTGTATGTCCGCCAGAGTCAAAAGGTAAGGGTCTCCCCGGAGATTGAGGGAAAGAGGGCCTTTGGAAAAAGCACAAAAACGACATTTAAAAGTGCACACATTGGTGTAGTTGATATTCCGGTTTGCCACCCAAGTGACAGTCTCCCCTACCGTCTTTTCCCGGAGCTCGTTTGCAAGCTCACACACAGCCCGGATTTCTCTCCCGCGGGCGGAAAACAGGGTTACGATTTCTGCTTCACCTACTTGCTCGCCCGCCGCAACTCCCTGCAGGACATCAGCAACAGGACCCGAAAAATGGCTCGCACTTTTGCCGTTCGTGCTTCTGGCAAGCGGAGAAGACACGCGCATCGGCGTCGCTTCGTCTCTCATGCGAACTGCAGTGATGCCGACACTTTCGCCTGCGCCCACAGCGGCAAGAAAACCCTCCGGCGGAGGACTTTCTCCTCCGGCAGCCCAAAAGTCGCCATTCACAAAGTCGTCTCGCGCAAAACCCGAGGCATCCGATCGATCCAGGACCGAGAATCGCACTGCTGGATCGATCCAGGTCTGCGCGTCTCTCACATAATCAGGGTAAACAGTTAAACGGGGACTGAGGGTAAGGCCACGCGCCTGCGTCACCTGGGTGAGACGATCAAGCGCAGGCCAGGGCCGCTCAGGATTGACATGATCCGGAGTCAGGGGCGACACACCGCCCCAATCGTCGATGCCGGCATCGAGTAAAACACCAAAGTCTTCCGACAAATTCGGCGGGGCCTGCAAGTGGATTTCTGGGGGGAGCAGAAGGCGCGCCACCGCGATGATCCGTAAGTACTCGTCCGCAGAGAGCGGAGAAGCCCGGTGCATTTTTGTGCCGGGCTTCGGGAGAAAATTTTGCACAATGACTTCTTGCACATGCCCGTGGCGCAGATGGGAGGCTGCTATTTCCTGAAGCGCAGCGACCCGTTCGGCAAACGTCTCTCCAATACCTACCAAGATGCCCGTTGTAAACGGCACGCGCAAACGTCCAGCGGCCTCCAAGGCAGCAAGACGAGTAGCAGGCAGTTTGTCAGGACAATTGGCGTGAGGACCTCCCGCCTCATGCAAGCGCTCCGCCAAGGATTCGAGCATCATGCCCTGACTTGATGCCACAGCACGTAGCTTTTTCGTCTCTCCTTCGGAAAGAGCCCCCGCGTTCACATGTGGCAACAAACCGCTTTCTTCTCTCACCAACTCACACACAGCAACGAGATAGTCCACAGTCGAGGAAAACCCGTTTTCTTCGAGCCATGAGCGTGCCTGCGGATAACGGGTTTCCGGCGATTCTCCCAAGGTGAAAAGGGCTTCATGACACCCGACTGCTGCACCACGATTCGCAATATCGCAGACTTCCTCTGGCGACAAATAGGGAGAGGACACCCGGGCAGGGGCTGTGGCAAAAGTACAATAGCCACAGAAGTCCCGGCACAAGCGCGTCAAAGGAATGAAAACTTTCGGAGAAAAAGTAATGCATTTTCCTGTTTGCGCAGTGCGCACATCTCTGGCAAGACACAAAAGCTCGTCAAGAGAAGAAGCAGCAAGCTCACCGACCGAAAACGGCAACGTCCAATCATCCCGAACGCGGCGCACGGAGATCTCCTTCCCACACGCCACCTATCCTGATGCACCTTTTTCGAAGTTCTGCACGCCAAGCAGCAGCCTGTTGGTATCGTTTTGAACAGTTTAGATAGATACTGCGCCAATCACTACAAAAAATTAAGTACTCTCTGCTGCGAGCATCCTGTTCCTATGACCAAACCATATGATTTTTCCTGTCCCGTCGCGAGATCCCTCGAGGTCATCGGTGATCGATGGACCTTACTTATCGTGCGGGAGCTGCTCCTCGGACGTCACCGTTACAGCACGCTCGCACAAGCCCTGCCCGGCATTCCGCCCAACCTTTTGGCAGACCGCCTCCACCTGCTGGAAAACGAGGAAATTGTGAAACGTCTCGGTCCAAGGCAGGGCTATCAAATCACAGAAAAAGGACAAGAACTCGCTCCCGTCCTCGGCAGACTCGCACTCTGGGGAATGCAGCATTACAACGAACCGCCAAATGCCCTTGCCACGCACCAAGCATGCGGCGGTACAGTGCGGATTACTGCTTCTTGTACTGTCTGCGGACAAGAGGTCGATGCCCCAGACCTCTCGCTCTCCCCCCGCCCATCCACCATACGCCCTACAACCTCTTCCGCGCCCAGCACTCTCGTCCAAAAAAACACCACAGGCACAGACGCACCACTTCATCAGCCGACTCATCAGCCGACGAAGAAAGAAAAAACACGATGAAAGTCACAGGACTCGCAGGGGGCATCGGAGCTGCCAAGTTCCTTACCGGCCTTGTCAGAAGCATGCCCCCTGAAGACCTCACCGTCATCGTGAACACAGCCGACGACATTCTTCTACACGGCCTTCACATCTCCCCTGATCTTGATACTATCATGTATACTTTGGCTGGAGTTGCACACCCCAGCCAAGGATGGGGACGCAATGGCGAAAGCTGGAAATGTGCAGAAGCCATGCGCCGCTACCAAATGGAGACCTGGTTTCAGCTTGGAGACCAAGACCTCGCCACCCACTTGTATCGCACTGAACGTCTCCGCTCAGGTGCTGACCTCGCAACAATCACAAAAGAGATGTGCGACTATTGGGGAATCACTTCCCGCATCCTCCCCATGAGCAACGACCAGGTCACGAATCGCATACTGATCGCCAACGAAGGCAAAAAAACAGACATACATTTTCAGGAATATCTGATCAAACGGAAAGGGCAAGACAAGGTACTTGGAATTCACTACGCAGGAATCGAGCACGCCGAACCCCTTCCCGCAGCCCTGGAAGCTCTGCAGCAGGCCGACACCATCATCTTCTGCCCATCAAACCCGATCGTCTCCATCGGAGCAATCCTGGCCTTCCCCGCCTTACGCGACGCCATCACGTCCCGCAAAGTCCCTGCAATAGGCATCAGCCCAATCGTGCAAGGAGCACCAGTACGCGGACCTGCTGCCCCGCTCATGGCCGCAAAAGGCTTCCCTGTCGACACGACAGGAGTAGCACAGGCATATCGTGGGCTACTCGATACTCTCATTATCGATGAAACAGATGCAGATGCCATTGGGCGAACCGCTCAAGCAGGCGACATGGCAGTCATCACAGCACCCACCCTCATGACCACACCACAAGTCGCGACCAACCTGGCACGGATACTCATCTCCACTATCCAACCCTGACACCCCCGACACCCCCGACAGGAGACTCCTGAGAAACAGGCCTCTTGCACGCAGTATCCCTCCCAAGTGCCAGACGCGCGGTACCAAGCAAAAATCTCGACTTTTCTCTCCCCACCCCCACCCCAAGCCCTCTCAACCCACAAAATCCGGGCCGGGAGCACCAACCCCCCACACCCCTCCACCTGCAAAAAAGGAGAGACTATGACCATACCGCCGGCTCTTTCCATCTACCCGCTTCCCGGCATCCCCGAAATTGTCCCTGGCGATCCCCTCCCAGACCTCCTCGCACAAGCCCTTACCGAGTGCACCAATGGACTGCACCCACACGACATCCTTGTGGTCACTTCAAAAATAATCGCAAAAGCTGAGGGCCGACTTGTTGCCCTACCGGAAAACGAGCCTGATGCGAAAAAACGCCTGATCTTCCAAGAATCACAGCGCATACTCCGGCAGCGAGGCGACCTCTTCATCACGCAAACCCAGCACGGCCTCATTTGCGCCAACGCGGGAATTGACCAATCAAACACGGCACCAGATACAGCAGTCCTCCTCCCGCGAGACCCCGATCGATCCGCCCGCAAACTGCGCGACAAGCTCGCCGCCCGCTTCAACACCACCCCCTTTGGGGTGGTGATCACCGACACTTTTGGACGCCCCTGGCGCAAAGGCTTAACCGACGTGGCCATTGGTTCCGCGGGTTTTGCTCCCCTGCTCGATCTACGCGGCGCAACCGACACGGCAGGACGCCGGCTTGCTGCCACCGAAATCGCAATCTCGGACGAGATCGCGGCAGCTGCCGACCTGGTCAAAGGAAAACTACATGGTCTCCCCGCAGTTCTCGTGCGTGGACTCTCCCTCACCGGAGACGGGGCAAGTAGCGACCTCATCCGGTCTCCACAGGAGGACCTTTTTCGGTGACTGCTTCCTCTTCTCTCCAGAATGCCCTGCCTCGCTTCATTACCGACCGACGGTCTGTCCGAGCCTTTTCGCAGAAAGCTGTGCCCGAGACGCTGCTCGACGCCTGCGTCAGCGCGGCATGCCTTGCCCCGGCACCCCACCATTCGCGCCCCTGGAGATGGGTGACCCTTGGGAAGAAAGGTCGCTCCGACCTGGCACAGGGCATGGCTGCATCCTGGCGACAGGACCTCACTGCTGACGCAGTGGAAGCAAAAGAGATTGACCGGCTCTGCCACGCCTCAATCTCGCGCATTACCGCTGCACCCGCGGCAGTTCTTGGCTGTCTTGTCCGGGAAGGACTCGACACCTACCCCGACAACCGCCGGCAGCAGGCAGAATGGAACATGGCCCTGCTTTCACTCGGAGCAGGCGTGGAAAACCTTCTCCTCACGGCAACAGCGCACGGGCTGAGCGGCTGCTGGATTGCGGCCCCTGTTTTCTGCCCTGACGCTGCCCGACAAGCCCTCCGTCTCGACGCTGCGCTCACACCCCAAGCCCTGATTTTGCTCGGGTACCCGCACCATGCATACACACCCCCCGAGCGTCCTCCAATCCCCCTCGCTCTCTACCGTCTGCAACGCTAAGACAGGCGAGTGCCACAGGAAACGCCGGACAAGGCGGATGTGACAGGGAGACCCTGCCCCCATCCCCGCACCCTTGAGACTTCAAAAAAGGCTATTCGCCAAGAAAAAGCTTGCCGATGGTAGGGTCTTGCGCCACTGTGTCCGCGGGACCAGCCAAAACGACCTGTCCTGCGGTGAGGACACACGCTGTGTTCGCAAAGGCAAGGCCTTTTTTCGCATTCTGCTCGACCAATACCAGAGTTTTTTCCTCGTGATCCCGCAGCTCGGCCAAGATCTCAAAGACCATCTCAACTGCCCGCGGCGCGAGCCCAATCGAAGGCTCATCCACCAGCAGCACCTTCGGGTTCATGATGAGCGCCCGTGAGATCTCCAGCAAACGGCGTTCCCCACCAGAAAGCACGCGGGCACGTTCTCCTCGGGCACGCGCAAGCGCGTCATATTTGGCGAGCACCTGCTCGGCCGCCTCTTGCGCCTCGGCTTTTGTCTTGAGCAAATAGCCGCCCATCAGAAGGTTTTCCTCAACAGTCATGTCGGGGAAGATGGAACTGTGCTGCATGATGTAGGCAATACCGGCATCGCGCAGTTTCGCCTGCGGGGCAAGAGACACAATCTCTTGCCCGTTCAGTCGTACAGTTCCTCGCATGACCTCGGCAAACCCATAAATGGACTGCAGCACCGTGGATTTTCCTGACCCATTTGGACCGATCAGGCAGACCGCCTGCGCTGGACCGACCGTCAGGTCGATGTCGTGCAGGATTTCCCGCCCGCCATACCCGGCGACAAGTCCTTCAATCTCGAGCCCACGCGAAAGTTCAGCCTCTTTCCCCGCTTGTGGTGGAATACCGGGCTTTTGGCGATCTGGGACGAGAGGCCTTGTCTTTGGGCTCTCCCCCCCTGTTTTGCGAGGAGGACGCTTTCTCGCGAGAAAAGGAAAACCTGGCTTTCTCCCGGGCCGTTGCGCAATCGGTGCCATCTCCTCAGGAGTCTCATCTCCTGGAACATTGCCCTCTGCAGAAGCCCCGTCACGTGCAGCAACAGACGAAAAAGAGTCCGTGCCTCCGAGATAGGCGTCAAGCACTGCCGGGTCGTTTTGCACCTGTTCAGGAGTCCCGGAAGCCAGGACTTTCCCGTTTGCCAGGCAGTACGCAGAGTCGCAAAGGTCCATGACGGCAGGAATATTATGCTCAATCACCAAAAGCGCAACGCCCGTTTCTGCGTTTATCTGCCGCAAACGACGCATGAGGTCCTGCACGAGTGTCGGGTTAATTCCAGAGAGAGGCTCGTCAAGCAGGAGTAAAACCGGTTCTGACATGAGGACCATCGACAGCTCGAGCAGTTTTTGCTGCCCATAAGAGAGGTCGCCTGCTCGGAAGTCGGACTCGCCTTGCAGACCAACGAAGTCGAGCAGTTCCATTGCCTGTGCACGCTGACGAGCAGAGGGACGCTCCAGCAAACGACGCAGATAACGCGTCTTCAACGGGGCACTCACCAGCAGGTTTTCCATACAGGTGAGCTGCGTATAAGTGCGCGTGTGCTGAAAGGTGCGCACTAGTCCACGGCGGGCAATCGCGCCAGGGCGCAAAGAGGAGATTTCCTCGGAACGAAAAAAGATCTTTCCCTTGTCAATGGGATGCGCGCCAACCACACAATTAAACAAGGTTGTCTTGCCAGAACCATTCGGCCCGACCAGCGCAACAATCGCACCTTCTGCCACAACCAGGTCGATGCCGTCATTCGCGGTCACTCCACCAAAAGCCTTTGTCACGGCTTCGACAGCAAGCAACACGGTCATTGGGCACCCCCTTGCGCAAACGAAACCCCACCCTCGCCGTCTGGCGGATGCTCCACTTCCTCCTCGTCAAGGCGACGCCTCCGGTCTTGTACCCAGCCCAAAATGCCTCCAGGGGCAAAAACCACAACAAACAGAATAAGCAGACCGAGCGCGACGCGGTTCCAGCCAAGAAATTCTGTCCAGAAAAACTCTTTTGCAACATGGAACACGAACGATCCGAGGACCGGCCCCCACAAAGTGCCACGCCCGCCCATCAGGACCGCCAAAATCATGTAGATACCAAAAGTGGACGCGGGAAAGGCGACATCCCTCGGGTCGATATATCCCGACTGGTTCCCGATTCCTGCTCCGAGAAGTCCAAGAAAACACGCAGCCGACATCCAGGCCAATGTCTTGTGCAGGGTCGTGCGCAAACCCATGCTTTCGGCCTTCTCCTCGTCATCCCGAATGGCATTTAACACAAGACCAAAACGCCCGGCATAAAGACGTCGAAAGAAAAACAGCGCGCCGAGAGCCAGTACAAGGAAGCAATAGTAAAAGAATCTCTCCTGGTTGCCTGCGTCAATCGGGTAGAGGGGAACGCTCATGCCAGATCCCGCTCCGATATAGTCGATGCCGGCAGCTATTTCCGCTCCTGCCACGCCAAGACCAAGTGTGCACACCGCAAAATAATGCCCACGCATCCCAAGAATAACCGACCCCAGCAGGGCCGCAAGCACAATACAAACCAGGGCTCCAAGCCCTGCCCCAAGGCCCAGAGCCAAAAAATAGTCGGCGCTTTCTCCTGCCGTTTCCAGCATTTCTTTTTGCACGATCGCACATACATACATGCCGACACCGAAGAAAAAGATGTTGCCAAACGAGTTGTAGCCCATTTGCCCACCGACGACATCCCAAGTCAGCGCGAAGATAATCATGGCCCAAAGGTCAGCCAAAAAGGTCACACGGTCAGGGAAAAGATGCGGCAAAGCCACGAGGAGCACAACACCAAGCAGCGGCAGCAAAAAGTAGCGTATCCATCGGGGCCAGGAGTGCACATGCCATATCGGTTTTTCAGCTGTCTCGCCTAGACCCATCCCTGTGTCCCTCTTCCCAAGAAACCGAGACGTAAGACACGAAGACCGAAAAACAGAGGACAACCCGAAAGATCCATCTTTCGTTTCATGCCGCCAAAGCTGCAAAAAAAGCCCAGAATCTGCTTCATTGCAGATGCTCCCGGCGCCGTTGCAGGCGGACATTGCGCACCACAAGCACGGTCACGAGCAGGACAAAAATAAAAGCCAGCTGGAATTCGCTACCAAAAACAAAACCCGCGGTCTGTTCGGCCGCGCCGAGACCAAGACCCGAGACCACAACTCCCGCCAGATTGCCCACTCCCGCCACGACCACAATCAAAAAAGAACGTACTGTATAGGACAAACCAGCAAACGGGTGGATCGTCCAGATCATCACAACCAGGGCCCCTGTCACTGCACACAAACTGCAGTTGAGACCATAGGTCATCGCGTAGACCTTCCCAGTATCTATTCCCTGCACACGCGCGGCACGAGAATGTTGCGCAGTGGCGCGAATCGCCTGCCCCAAACGTCCTTGGCGCAAGAAAACCGCCAAGACACCCCCTGCAATCAGACTCACCACAAAGCTCACGACCTTAATGAGTGCGAGGTCAATCTCTCCACCGAACAGAGAAAGGATCGTCATTCCTGTGTCCAGATTCACATAGTCAGCCCCAAATCCTTCGTTCATGAGCTGCTGCAACACAATCGAAATCCCAAAAGTTGCCAGGACTGACGTAAAGACATCGCGATCCACAACCCGTGCAATCACAAGTCGGTAGAGCACCCACCCCACGACAAAAAGCACTATTGCCGCAAGCAGCGTGGCAAGGAAAGGGTACATACCGATCTCTCGCCACAAGTAATAGGTGATGTACCCCCCCAGAATCACGAATTCTCCTTGGGCCACATTCACGATGTTCATAACGCCCCAAACCATCGCCATTCCATAGGCAGCAAGGGCAAAAACAGATCCGATCAACAATCCGTCCAACAAGAGCTGCAACAAGATAGAAGGATCCGAAACCAATAAATCTATGTTATCCATCATAAATTCCCGCTCCCTCTACCGGACAGGACATGCCAACTTCCGAGCTTGCCGGGAAAATACAGTGCAACACCCCATTTTGGGCAGTCACCCAAAATGGGACATACGCTCGCGACACAGGTTCTCGCGGAAAAAGGAAAAGTCTCAGCAAAAGAGCCTGCCCACAGGAAGGTTACGTTCCACTTTCTCAGGGAATCTCGGCCTCGGCTTCTTCAGGGAAAAAAGCGATTTCGTACTTCCCATCGCGCACTTGAAGAAGCACCGTCGGCTTGGCGATATTTTTCCCGGTCTCGTCAAATTTCACACGCCCATAGAAGGTCGGCAGGTCCGTGTCTGCCAAAGCATCCCGCACGGCTTTCGGGTCCAGAGTTCCTGCCCTTTTAAAAGCATCGACAAACACCATGACAGCGGCACTTGACTCGGCTGCCTGATATGGAGGAACGTAACCGTATTTCTCTTGAAAAAGATGAGAGTAGTCAGTAGCAGTCCCAAAAAATTTATCCTCATAGGGCATTTCCGGGGCCCACTGCACAGCGCAATATATGCCCTCAGCCTTGTCCCCAAACTGCTCTTTATTTATGACATCTGCGGAGTCACAATGCGTAAGGGCCACCATGGGAACACCCAACTTCCGGTTCGCCACCTGCCTAACAGCAAGGCCGGCCCCACGCGCATGCCCAGAAACCACAAGAAGATCGGGACGGAGCTTCTTGACCTTTGTAAGAGCAGCCGACATGTCGTTGACTTCAGCAGGTAGTTTCTCGTCCACCACTATTTTCATCCCATAGTGTTTTACTCTTTCAAGCACACCTGCTCGAATGTCAAGCGAGAAATTGTCGTTCTCCACAATGACTGCGACTCTCATGTCACCAGGATCGTTTCCGTTCTCCTCAGCCTGGCGAGCCAAAAGATCAACTACCGGGGAGAGATACTGCTCTGCCGTCGACAACACCCCGAACATATAGCGGTATTCCTGCTCAAACAAGTCTCGCGCCGCCCCATTTGCCTGCACCATCGGTATGCCGTGTTTCTCCGCCACCGGAGCAATAGCCTTTGTCAAAGGAGAGCTATACGGACCTAGAAGGAAGTGCACATTGTCTTTCCGGACAAGACGTTCAATAAGTTGAGCGGCACGCGCCGGGGTCGACTCATCGTCGTAGTATTTCACGACGAGGTCATACTTCTTCCCGTCTATCTCTACACCACCCGCATCGTTCACGAGCCGCACTGCGAGTTCATAGCCATTTTTCGTGTGCTTCCCCGAAGTCGAGTATTTCCCCGTCTGAGAAATCGCAGCACCCAGCACTATTGTGGAATCCCCCTCTGCCTCACTTCCTACGTCGTCACCATCATCGCCACACCCAACCAAACTCGCAGAGACCAGCACACACAGAGCAGCAAAGGCGCACGTCCACTTCGCTCTCCCCCTTGCCTTCCATTTTTGTCGACAGATCTGTTCGCGCACTTTCTCGGCTCCCCTCTCGCGTGCCCACCGTCTGTTCTTTCTCCCCAATGGAAACTTTTCACTTTCCTACTGCAATATTTGCTTACTCGGGGTTCCTGAAAAAAGAGAAAAAACAGAGAATCAAGAAAACGACATGAGACTAGCTACTTGGCCAAGGCAGTATCATACGCTCGCGCACGAAAACACAGAAAAAGCCACGGAGTGCTACAAGAAGAAGAACATGCCAGGAAAGGACATCCACCTCCCGCAAGCAACCCCTCACTTGTCACCACACAAGAGCAGTAACTGGGGCACTACCCAAAAAAAAAGGAGAATCACAAGACGAGATCGCTCCCTACCGCAGTATCTGAAATGGCAAGGAGATCCGACGAAACCGTGGCATCCCGCGCAACCGCAACGCGATGCAATTTCGCACCAGGGGCAATACAGGCGTCATCCAAAACGACACATTCCGAAAGACGGACACCTGCTCCCACGCGTGCCCTATTCCCGATCGCCACACCCGGCCCAATGACCGCGCCTTCCCCCACAACAGCGCCCGCGCCCACTACAACATTTGGACCAAGAACTGCAGAGGGGGCGACCACAGCGTTCCTCTCGACAAACACACGATCCGAAGAAACAGCACCAGGAATCGCCACGCTCAGACGACCGGACAAACAGTCCAAATTTACCTGCAAATAACTTTCATGGGTCCCGAAATCTGCCCAATAGGCATGCGAGCCACGCGCGGCAAGCACCTCGTCCAATGCCATATGCGGAAAAACCTCCCGCTCCACAGAAACAGGCTCTCCCGCGGGGATACGATCCAGCATCCCCGGTTCACACACATAAGTGCCCGCGTTGACAAGATTTGTCGAGGCAGTACCCGGCGGCGGCTTCTCGATAAAGCCCAGCACCATCCCCATCTCATCGGTCTCCACCACACCAAAACGAGACGGGTCGTCCACAGGAGTAAGCGCCAGTGTGGCTTCAACCCCGGAAGCCAAGTGAAAGTCAATCAGGGAAAGAAGATCTAAATCAGTAAGAATGTCGCCATTGAGGACTAAAAAGGTGCTCTTTATATCCTGGGCGGCAAATTTGATGGCGCCTCCTGTGCCAAGTGGGACATCTTCCACGGCAAGTCGCACAGGCAACGGGACCGATCGCAAGAACTCATCAAACGCGTCAGGCTTATAGTGCGAAGAAAGCACTGCCTCTTCACAACCAATATTCGCAAGCCGCCCCAAAAGCCTTTCGATAAAGGGTACATTTGCAATTGGCAGCAAAGGCTTCGGAACAGCATCTGTGAGCGGACGCAAACGCGTTCCCTGCCCTCCAACCAGCACTACCGCTTTCAAATGACTTCCTCTCCACGGCTCGTCACCGGTGCTCGATCTGAAAAACCTGTTCCCAAGACCCCCGGCTCAACATACTGCGCACTTCTTCGCTTCTCACGCACACGCCGCTGCCCCCACCGTAGCGCGAGAAGTATGCCCGCGCGACCAGCAACTCCCCCCACAAGAAAGGGCCAAGTACACAAGGAAAAGAAACGGGCCGACTTCGTCAAGTGGCGCGCAGAACGTCGGCGCTTTTCAAACCGCAACATCGAACGATGGTGTGCAATCAACAAACGGTAAGGGGCTTTTGTACTTGAAGTGCCACCTACATGAGAAACACACGCCCGCGGCTCATATGCCACACGCCAGCCTGCCTGTCGTAAACGCCAACAGAAGTCGACGTCTTCGACATACATAAAGTACCCCTCATCAAAACCGCCAACCTCCTCAAATGCCTCACGCCGGATCAGCATCGCGGCACCCGAAACCCAGTCCACATCAGATGGGGACGCGTGATCCCAGTCAGCCATGAGATACCAACGGGAAAAAGGATTATTTTCCCAGACGAGTCCGAGAAACCCATGCAAAACGCCTGCAGTAACCGAAGGAAAACGCCGGCAAGAGAGCTGCACAGTCTGATCCGGGTTACGGACAAGCGGGCCCACAACAGCCACATCTGCCTCTTGCCGAAGGCGTTCTCGCAAAACAGGAAGCAGGTGCGCGCTGACTTCGGTATCAGGATTTAGCACCAGGTATGTATCCGCACGCACCGCAGCAGCACCTCGGTTCACGGCACTGGCATATCCACGATTCTGCGGACTACACACGACGTTCGCGCCGTATTCTGCCGCCACACACGCGGAATCATCGACAGAGGCATTGTCCACCACAACAACTTCATCAAGTCCTGCAAGCGCCAATGAGGTCAAACAAACAGGCAAATCATCTGCAGAGTTATAGGTGACAACAATCGCGGCAGTCTGCACAGACACTGCCTTCTCACGAAAACTCTCCTGATCAGAGTCCTTCCCAGAGAAAGTCATGTGCGCCCGCTCATGTGCGCCCGCTCTTGTGGACGCTCATGTGGACATGAGATATCCGGTTTTTCTCGTGACCTTGTTTTGGATGCCGGCCCTTCTCCACCCCCTCCATCTCCATGAAGCGCCCTCGCCGATGGGCCCTGTTCCCTCTCGCCCACTTCTATTGCCCCTTCCTCTGCAGCGCCACACGTTGATCCAGCTCTGAAAGCTCCCTCCCAAACTCTGCACGAAACCACTGCAAGGTAGTGGTGAGACCATCTCGCAAATCGACATTTGGTTCCCACCCAAAGAGAGATTTTGCCTTCGAAATATCAGGACATCTCTGTTTTGGATCATCAGCAGGAAGATCTCGGTAGACGACCTCCGACACAGAGTCAGTCAGTTCCACAATAATCTTGGCCAGTTCCAAGACGGTGTACTCCTCCGGGTTACCCACATTAACCGGGCCCACATAATCACAATGCAAAAATCCAAGGAGGCCATCAATCAGGTCATCGACATAACAAAAAGACCTGGTTTGCGTGCCATCACCAAAAACGGTGATGTTGTTTCCCATGAGTGCCTGATGCAAAAAAGCCGGCACCACACGTCCGTCACGACGCAAACGAGGACCATAGCAGTTGAAAATTCGAGCAATACGCACGTCCAGACCGTGAGTGCGATGATAGGCCATACACGCGGCTTCCGCGTACCGCTTTGCTTCATCGTAGACGCTACGCACTCCTATTGGATTGACATGCCCCCAATATTCCTCCGGTTGGGGGGAAATCTGAGGATCACCGTACACCTCAGACGTGGACGCCATGAGAAAACGAGCGCCTTTTGCCTTGGCCACGCCAAGCATATTGACGGTGCCATGCGCCCCAACTTTTAGTGTCTGAATCGGGTGATCCATGTAATCAGGCGGACTCGCGGCACTCGCAAAGTGCAAAACAGCGTCTACTTCTCCAGAAATATGCAGATAATTCACGACATTATGATGAAGAAAGGTGAAGCCTTCCTTTCCAATAAGAGAGCTGAGATTCTCCATATGGCCGGTGAGAAGATTATCGACACCAATCACCTCCACTCCCATACCATGCAGTCGTTCGCATAGATGAGAACCGAGAAATCCGGCACTTCCGCTCACGACAACCCGTTTCATCCAGGTTTTTTTCTCGTTGTTCGGTGCAGAAGTCATGCGCTTTCCTGTGATCGTGTCGAAAGCGAAGCGATACGGAAGCCCAGGCACGCCAAGTCCAGTGCCAAGAAAACATCCCATCCAGATAGAACGCCCGCTTTCATGAGACCCATTAGTACTGTCAGGATGAGACAATCGCGCTGACGCACACGCCGGCCTCGTTCTCCTCATTCGGTAACGACCTCACCTCGTCCTTTGCAAGACGAGAGATACTCGCTACCTCAGCACACCGCGGAGGTCACACTCTCGACAAAAGAGGAGACACCTCATCGACAAATTCCTGTACCCCTTGTTGCCAGGGAGGGAGCGGCGAGAAACCCGCCAAACGCCAGGCCCGACAGGTAAGGGCTGCCTGTTTCGGACGGAGGGCACGAGGCTGGAGAGAGAGCTGGTTGGTCGTCACTGCCATTACCCGTGCCGGATCGTGCCCAGACGCGGCAATGACAGCACGCGCGAAGTCGGCGCGAGAACAGCTTCCTGTACCAGCAAGATGATACAAACCATACTTTCCGGAGACAGAAAGTTGACGAAGAGCAAAAGCCAGATGTGGCACAAAAGTAGGACTTCCCACCTGGTCTTCCACGACTTGAAAGTTTTCTTCTGTGGCAACGGCTCGCCGGAGTACTGTCCGCGCAAAGTTGTCGCCACAAGTCCCGTAAAGAACAGCCGTACGAACCAGGTAAGCACGTTCGTACCGCAAAACTTCCTGTTCTCCACCCAATTTCGAGCGACCATAGACACTTAATGGCCTTGGGGCATCCCATTCGTCATACGGACCCGCACTTTCTCCATCGAACACATAGTCCGTCGACACATGGACGAGATCTATTCCCAGACGGCGAGCAGCCAAAACCAGATTACGGGGCCCGATCGCATTCACGGCAAAAGCGCGTTCTACTGCATCCTCGCACGCGTCAACGTCCGTCATGGCAGCCGCGTTCACGAGCAGATCCGGCCCGAGGGCATACACAGCAGACATCACTGCTTCATAGTCCGTGATGTCGCACTCAGTAGAGCCAAGTGCACAGGTTTCGTGATCATCGGAGAAAACAGAAACCAGACTCTGTCCAAGCTGTCCAGTCCCGCCAAACACCATAACTTTCACGCGACTCCCCTCTCCTGCGAAAAAAATCCTTGGGAAAAACTCGTTGCAGACTAAAAATGCACACACTTCCCACCCTGCCTACTTCCGAGAAGCAAAGGAGAGGTCCTTACTTCACCACAAAATCTGTGAGATCGGATCCCTCGCCCGCAGCGCGCCTTGGCGAGGCGTCCGCACCCAACACAAGCAGGAGATCCGCCCCTGCAACCAAGCCTGGCTGCACTTCTCCATAGTCAAGATCCACCTGGAGATGCAAGGCAGCAGCACGCGCGACAGGATCACCGGGCGAATACATGATACGGCTTTTTCGTCGCCCTCGTTGCGCACCTACGGCATCGCCAACTCCAGCAGACGACCAGCCTCTCGCCTTCAAATCCTTTTTCGTCCGGGCGGCAAGCCCTCGCACACCCGCCCCGTTCAAAACACGCACCGCAAAATCTGCGCGGTCAATCTCAGAACGAGAGAGAGCTTCCCTCTCTCTCACAGACAGCGCCTTTCCCTTTTCTCGGGCCTGCGTTTCCTCAGCAGCCTCATCATATGCCTTGCGTGTACGATCAATTTCGCTGCCGAGCAAGAGAAAAAGATCTTCCGCTTCCGACAGAAGATCAAGCCCACTCTGGTCCCCGCGTATATGAACGGGAAGCTCAAGAAACTCCACACGATTCTTATCAAATGGAACGAATCTCTCGAACAACGAGCGAGCAGTACCGAAATCAAATTCATCGTCAATCATCACGAATTCTTCGGCAATCCTGACATAGTCACCCCAGTGCAAAAGAGCACTCTTGCTTCGGCCCACCTTGTCGAGCAAAGCAAAAATCAACTCACGCTGCCGCTCAATCCGCCCGAGGTCGCCAGTCCCGTCGTATCGCCACTTCCCATCCTCGTCTTTCATTTGAAACTTGCGGGAACGCACCCAGGACAATGCCCCACGGCCATCAAGATCATGGCAATACATGCCGTCTTCCCGCGCTCGCGCGTCCTCTTTGCGAAGGTCGAGATCAGAGCCTTTGTCCCGCACATCGGAATACTCGGTACATATCTCGACTTCCCCGAGAGCATCCACCGCCCCACGGAAAGTCTCAAAATTGAACTCCACATAGTGGTTTACCGCAATACCCGTAAGATTCACGACCGTTTCCACCACACGCCCCGGACCTTTGTTGTAGGCGGCGTTAATCTTGGCCTTTCCAATTCCGGGAATGGGAACTATCAGATCACGCGGCAACGGCAATACATAGGATTTCTCTTTCCGATGAGGATTCACATGTACAAGCATTAGAACATCGGAGCGTTTTCCGCGGATTTGAGCGTTTCCCTTCCCGTCATATTCCTTTCTCACCTCAGCAGAGAGATCCTCACGAGAATCAGAACCGAGTATCAAAAACGTGATGGGCGCGTCTGCAGTTTTGTCCGTCAGTACTTTCTGCCCTTGAGACCCTTCAAGCACAACCCGTTCAATCTTGTTCCATACCGAATTGGCGTACCAGTACGCGCCTCCGGCAACCCCAACACCAAGCAAAAGAAAAAGCAACACACCAAAAAAGACAAAACGTGGAAAACGGCGAGTCCGATAGGCCGTGCGCCGTAGCGGCGGAATAAGAAAAGAAGTGCCACCGGCTCCCACCCCACTTGCAGCAGACAACACAGGAGAAACCCTGCCAAAAGCCCCACTGAGAAACTCGCCAGGAACTCCACCCCCAGGAACTCCACCCGAAGAGACAGCAGAAGAGACGCCAGGAAGCGGGCCGGCTTTCTCTCGTTCATCCTTTCGTTGATCCTGTTGGAAGCCCGCGATTCTTCTTCGCCTCACCTCTTCCCCGGTTCTTCTCCCTTCTTTTGCTTTCTGGCCATCCGAAGCTGCACGCGCGAGAGGTTCATCTGCAATAACTCGCGACACTGATTCTGTGGCATGAGAAGAAAGAAAAAGCAGCGGCAACGGCTCCGACCCCGACCGCGGGACCGGCGGCGGCAACGGCAACGGCTCCGACCCCGACCGCGGGACCGGCGGCGGCAACGGCAACGGCTCCGACCCCGACCGCGGGACCGGCGGCGGCAACGGCAACAACCCCGACCGCTGAACCGACCGCGGCTCCGACAAGGATCCTGGCGGCGGCGGTAGCAGCTCTTGTGCTTCTTCTTTCGGCAACAAGATGTCCTGCACTTCCCCGGTCTCCTGCAGGGAGGAGATCAAGGACGGGGCCGGTTCCTCTTTTGGATGGGAAATCGCAGGGAAGGAAGGAGAATCACCAATGGTCCAGGGACCAGAGATCAAGGCGTCGCCTTCGCCCCAGGCGTCTTCCGCAAAAGACAGCACAAGCGGATCATCCAGAAATGGCTTTCCCGGCTCCGATTCCGATTCCGAGAGAGGAGGAGCACTCTCCGACTCAGACGCGCGTGTGCCTTCCGATGCCCGGCTGACAGACCGAAAACGCTGAGAATGCTTTCCTATATAGTCATCCATCGAAAAATCAAGTCAACACCCTAGCACCATACAGGTACTAGAAAATTCTCAGAGCACACGAAACGCTGCTCCTGTCATATGTCCCCGGTATTTTCTCTGGGGAAACTGTCTTTTTAGCAGGTCTCCTGATACAAGAAACACAGGTCCTGCTCGCTTCACCACTTACGTACTTAGCCGCTCTTGCGCGCATATTTCCCATGAAAAGCTTGAAAAAACAGACAGATCAACACAAATCGCCATGATTGCTCCGCAAGAAAGCAAGAGATTCCTCAGGCATACACTCCAGCTTGCCAAGTACGCTACAGGAAACCGGCGAGCAGGACCTGACCAAAATTTGCGTCTTCTGAGTCGCTTCCTGGAAAAGGGGCAAAAACAGAGAAATGACAACCTACACTCACACTCATACCCCAATCGAATGCGCTGGATGGCACACCTATTTCGTAGACCTTTCGAACGAAACCCTGATTGTCAATCCGGGGCCAGACCCCGATGCAGTAATCGCACAGGCGGAGTCTATCAATGGACCTCTCCGCATACTCCAAACACACGTGTCGGTTACCCACCTTACTTCCACAGAAATCGTTGGTAACCGTCTTTCTCTCCCAATCTTGGCAGCAAAAAACGCCGGTCTCATCTTCGACCATGAAACCCCCCCTGCCGGCGAAAAATTCTGGCAAGGAGAACTCACCGGCCACCTCCTCCTCCGTACCTCTACTGCGATTTATTGCGGGCAGCTCTTGCCTTGCTCCGGCCCCCCGGCCACACCGCATCTTCTCCCTGACACAGACAGTCTGCAGGAAACAGTCGAGCTCATCGGTCGCGTGATGTCAATGCCACCCGACACTCGCATCTATAGTGCTGATACTCCTCCTGCCACGGTTGCCGAATGGCAAGAGAAAAACAACTTCTTGGCCTTGGACACCAAAGAACTCTTGCAGCACGCCCGCGCAGAATCTCCACCTCGTCCCCTGAACGCCGACGCGATGGTGGCCGCGAACACTGGTGCCGCAGACACGGGCTGGGCGGTTCCCTTTGGAGAGGAGCCCACGCCTCAAACTCCCTCTGAAGTGCTTGCGCGTCGTGTCGACACGCCATGGTCTCCTCTTATCCTCGATATTCGAGAAATAGCAGAGACAGCCGAGGGTATTATTCCGGGTGCTGTGTGTATACCCCAAAGCCAGCTCGCCACCAGCTTGGCGCGTATTCTCGGCGACAAAGAGATCATTGTGGTTTCCGAGACTGGAAAACGCGCAACACCTGCTGCTCGCTTCTTGCAGCGCATCGGCTTTCAGGGCGTGAGCGTTCTCACAGGAGGAATGGCGACATGGCGGGCAGAGGATCACACCCTGATTTGAGCTTCCGCCTACTGTCGTGCTTGCGATCTTACGAGCCGTCCAGAAACGCGACGAGCCGTCCGGGCACTGTCCGGCGTGCCAGTGCCGCACTTCAGTAAGTGAGAGAAAGAAAGAAGAGAAAAGCCCTCTTTTTTCGTCCTTTTCTTCGTCTTTGCTGTGCTTCGGGGGGAAAACCCAGCGGAAGCAGGGCAAAAACTCGTGCAGGCACAACCGTGCAAAAGCAAGCACGCAGACATTCTGATTAAGAAAAGCGCTCAAGCAGGCTTGCCGCCGCCCAAACACGTGTCCAAGAAATCAAGCATACGGACATAGGCGTCTTGCAAACTCGACTCGTCGTACACAGGGTTCTGCTCGTCAAGAAAACCCTGCTTCGCATTTTTGTAGGTAAAAAGCGAGGCACGCATGCCCAGCTTGTCTTTGTATTCTTGGATCTCTTCGTCCGAGGAAACCTCGCCATCACCGGCCATGATCGACAGAACCGGCACGGTCGAGTCGTTTACATGCTCGAGCACGGTCGGGACACGGGCTTCGCCGTTGCCTCGCGTCACCGCTCCCAAGCTGGGGTGCACGGTGGTAATCGCCCGGATCTCAAGTGGGAACTCGGCAGCGAGCGCATGGGCCCAGCGCGCACCTTCGCCAAACCCGAGGATCGCCATACGAGACGCGTCCACACTGGTGGGAAAGCTCTGCATGTAAAGCAATGTGTCTTCCAGGTCAGCGCGCATGCGCCCATCTGGAACCAGATCTGCAACCCTGTGGGATTCGGCTTCCGTAAGAACAAACGGCAGATCTTTTATCCGATAAAAAAGATTGGGGACGAAAGTCGCGTATCCCATACGAGAGAACACGCGAGCAAGCTCTTTAATATGAGGAGTGACCCCGGTAAAGTCATGACATACCAAAAGAGCGGGAAAACGCCCCGCATGATCGGGACGGGTCACCCAGGCATCAAACTCATCAGCCCGTCCAACTACGGAGCATGTTTGGTACATGACTTCGTAACGGCCTTCGCCTTTTTGCAGCGACATCTGTTCAGCGCCTCAGTTCTTTTGCCGCATCGTTCTGGATTTTTCGGGCCTCCCGTTCGCAACGCACAACATCGGTGCAGCCGCAAATGACCGGGTAGGGCACGAAACATTCACTTGAGCAGATGGGACAGCATAAATCTAGATTACGCCCAGTCTACAGCAGACCATACGCACAAACAGAGAAGGAGACAACAGCTCCCTTTGTTCCGGCCAATCCACAACAAAAAAAACATAGGAAAAATACAGAGAAAGTGCCATAAAAAAACAGGAAAGGGACTGCAAAAAGCCTGGCCATACGGGTTTCTCGTGCACGCTATCATGCACTTACGCGAAAATCCAGGTATGACAACCTCAGGCAATTCTCACACATCAACAAGTGTCCCCATCACATCCACCGGCACATCCCCAGACGCGCCTTCCCCTTCAGCCTTTGATGTCCTTGGTCAACAAATTTACTTGCACGATCGTCTCGTGCCGATCAGAGACGCCAAGATCTCTGTTCTCGACCGTGGACTTCTGCGGGGCGAAGGAGTTTTCGAGACCCTTCGCACATACAACCGGATTCCCTTCGCGATCACCCGCCATCTTGACCGCATGGAAATGAGCGCAAAAGCAAGCGGGATTTCGTTGCCGCCACGAGCACACATCAGCGAAGGCATTCGCGTGATCTGTGAAACAGCCGAATTTCCCGAGACCCGCGTGCATGTGACAGTGACTGCCGGCCCTGGTGGTCCTGCCCCAGACCCTATTGGTAATCCTGCACCGACTTTCATTGTGATCGCAGGATCTCTCTCGCCCGCCCTGCCGGAAGCTGCCGGTAGGACCGGAGAAAAACGTGGACTACGCGCGGTAACGCTCCCCTGGGTACGCCACGAAAACGCCGCCCTCACCGGAGTAAAACCCACTTCTTATCTCGACCATTTGATTGGCCACAAATGGGCACAGCAGCAAGAAGCAGACGAAGGCATCTGGACAAACAGCGCGAAAGACATCACTGAAGCCACGGGTTCCAACTTGTTTATCGTGCACAACGGCACAATCTTCACGCCCCCCATCGAAGCAGGGCTTCTTCCTGGCGTCACCCGCAATTTGATCCTGGAACGCTGCATAGCGCGCGGCATTCCCACATTGGAGCGTCGTCTCCGCTTGTCGGACGTGTTCGAGGCAACAGAATGCTTTCTCACTTCTTCCACAAAAGAAGCAACACCGGTCATGGAACTCAACAGGCAAAAGATTGGCGACGGAACCCACCCGGTCACCGACGCCATCCTGGAGGACTGGCGCTCTTGGGCTCCCGCCCATCTCGACCCCTGAAAAAGACCCTGGCATGAACCTCCTGCCAAAGAAAAAGCCCCAGGACACGGCCCAACACACACGACAAGGCAGGGCAAACGACACACACAGGAGAGACAGACACTCGCGACACGACAGTCCTCTTTTGTCTGCCCTTCACACAGTCGAACCACAACACATAACCGGCTTATGACGCCGGCTTATGACACTGTCGGTCGCAGATAGCCCACTTCCCCAAAACGAACAGAACGCTCATTGCCACTGTCAAGACGCACTCGCAGGGCTCCGTCCGAATCCACGCCGACAGCGGTTCCCACGATCCCCTTCTCATCTACAGACGCAGTATGAAGCGCAATACGCACACGCTGGCCAATCGTCTCGCACTTCCCAGCAAAACGCTCAATCAAAGAGACAACCTGCCCCGCTTCCAACGCAGACAACTCTTCGTCGTAGGCTGCGAGAAAAGCCGGAAGCAGTGCGTCGCGGTCGGCCTTGCCCTGCACAGCTTCAAGAGAGGTTGCAGTGTCTGCCAGCGTGCCAGGAAGCGCAACCCTTTTCAGGTTGACTCCAGCCCCAACAATCAGCGCGCCGGCAGCCTGCGGGCCGGTGCGCGCCTCCACCAAAATACCCCCGAGTTTGCGCCCCTGTACACGCAAGTCGTTTGGCCACTTCAGCTCGATCGCTACCCCCGACACAAGCTGCACTGCCTCACTCATTGCAACCCCTGCGGCGAGCGCAAGCAAAGGACACCGTTCCGCAGGCAGGGCTGGGCGCACAAGCAAAGAAACGAGCAGTGCGGAGCCAGGCGGGGCTGTCCAGCTCCGTCCAAGCCTCCCGCGCCCTGCGGTCTGCACCTCAGCCACGGCAACGATTCCGTCTTGTGCGCCGGCATCCGCCAACCGGTTCAAATAAGAATTTGTGGAGTCGATTTCGCGAAACAACCGAATATCATGGAACCTCCCAGTACGCGCGTCGGCGAGCGACCCCCAGGTCGGTTCTCCTGCTTCTGCTGCCGCTTCCTCTGGGAATCGGCGGGATCCGTCAGACCTCTGTTCTTGTTCTTTTGACTGCGACACGCGGTTCTTCTCCCTTGTGACCCGGCATTACCTCAGCAGAACAAGCCGGCCAGAGCAAGTAAACCAGAGCGAGTAACTGCTCTTCTCTGCCTCTGCCTCTGCCTCTGCCTCTGCATTCTCCCGTCAGGCCTCTCTCCACGACC